>Ga0316207_10002916_pt1 | contig 16703 bp, 14 predicted proteins | sample 6weekpyrite_MG_FD_204943 | JGI IMG/M metagenome (GOLD analysis project Ga0316207, IMG submission 204943) | Microbial mat bacterial communities from mineral coupon in-situ incubated in ocean water Damariscotta River, Maine, United States -... | ecosystem: Environmental > Aquatic > Marine >...
ATCAAATTCCTTTGAACGATTGATCCACTCATTTTTTGTTAGTTTACCTGTAAATTCAACGGCTTGATCAATTTTCAATTGCTTGCATAAGTCTTTACACACTTGTAAGGTTCCATCTTTATCTGGCCCGACCATACACATTTTAGCTTGAGGATATTTCTGAAAGATTTCATGAAATGATCGAATTGCTAGTTGTGGATTATATACCTTACTGAATGCTCTCACATATAATATATTTGGAGCGGCTACCTTACGATAAATTGGCTTATAAATAGAAAGATCAATATTATTAGGTATAAACTCTGTATCATATCCTTCTTTACGAAAGGCCTCTTGTAAATAAGCAGACGGTGATATATTTTTACTTGAATTGCTAAAAAGGTAGGCTGATAACTTTGGGTTTTTTTGCAAACGTGCGGGTAGATTGCCTCCATGAAGGTATAAATAATAATCAATTCTAAACATCTTCGAAAGAAAGGCAACAACTAAAGCAATATAAAAATTCAAACTGCTATACGTATCAACAAGTATAGCATCCACTTTGTTACGATTCTTAATTAATGAAATTATAATATCACCCATTCTAAAAAAAAGATTTAATTTATCAGACACTGAAATTACCTCAACTAACGTTTCTAGTTGAATACTTAATGTATCTATGCTCGTTGGCGTTTTCCCATGTTTTTCCAGTTTATTTCCTACATAAAGTAATCTAAAATCTTGATTAGACATCTTTCACCTTTTTAACAATTAAAATAAAAGCTAATCCATAAAAAAAGCCAACCATCCCTAAACGCATTGCTGCATGCGTCATAGTTAATAGGGCTAACAACATTGATGATGTAAAGATAATCTGTATCTCTGGTTTACCCCAAATATAAAAAAAGTGTTTTAGAGGTATCATAAACATCAAAATCATTGCTAAGATACCTAAAATACCATGTTCTGCAATCATTCTAGTATATTCAACATGCGCAGCAAAGTTCCTCATAATAGGTCGTTCGTTTACTGAGATACCGACTCCTACTCCCATATAATCAGTGCTTCTAAAAAGCATCATATCCCCTTCAGTAATTTCACCCCGTCCCGTTGTAATGTCTTTTTTTATTTTCTTTCCTTCGCTATCAACATTAAAATAACGAGCATAAAGGAATCCACCCGTAACATCATTTACATAAGCGAATGTTCCTGTTGCAAAAGCAATGCCTAAGAGCATTTTTAAAAAATTCTTTCTTAAAAAATCAATAATTTGATTCAGATTTGAAAAGTAGAAAACAAATGTTCCTAAAACTGCCGCTAGAATAGCACTCGAAATCCCCCCTCGTGAAAATGTCATTAAACCTTGAAAAATAAATGTAAATAACAGTAGCAGGTCAAGCCATATATAAAAAAATACTCTATTTTTTAAGACCAAGTTTATGATTAACATCATAGCTCCAATACCAAAGGCAATTGAAACTTGATTCCCAGAAAAACCTCCACTCGAAGTTCCATTGGAACTATACGTGTACCTAACTGCTGAATAATCACCAACATTAGTAAGTACTAATAGACTCATAGCAAATACCCCAAGAACAATCCATCTTGAAAGGGTTACAAACTCATCCATCTTCATTTTATAACGATAAAAATAAATGGCAGACACTGTTAAAACTATTGGTCCACCCATGTTAAACACCATTCTCGATTTAATCATAGTTGGATCATTATAATAATCAAATGTTAGAAATACTCCTGGAAGCAATAAAAAGATATATAAGATGAATAAATACGATGATTGTCGTTTCTTATGATCCAGTGCCATCCCTAACAACAATAAAACAACAATCGCATACTTTCCAAATTCCCAGGGAAGACCTGACCATGACATTCGAAAAAAAACTTCTGCACCCATAATATAAGCAGCTGCATAATGGGCAATACCAGTATCGTTTTTTGTTTTAAAAATCAGATAGACAGCGCTAAAGAAAAAAAATGCTCCCCAAATAAATGCAATTCTTGGTGCTGAAGATGATGCAAATCCAATTGCACCTACAAATGCCAAGAATAATAAATACTTCTTTTTTTCTGAAAGTTTTGAAATCATAATGAACGGTATACCTGAAGAAGATGAGATATTATGACACTTTTAGAGTAGTTCTCAGCAACATACTTTTTAAAGCTTTGCGCATTGATTTTTCTTGCCTCCGCATCACTTATCAACTCTATCAAGGCATTCGCTAATGCCCTTTCATCTTCCTTAGCCACTAATGTACCTGCTTTGCCGCCATTTAATACACTAGAACATTCCCCAACATCTGTTGAGACAACGGCTAAAGACGCTAACGCATACTCTAGTAATGCAAGAGGGAGACCTTCAGATTCTGATGAAAGAGCGCCAATATCACAACTTTTTAATATCTGTGCCGTATCATTTCTTCCACCAAGTATTGATATACTTTTTTCCATCTTATGTTCTTTTATATATTCTTTAAGCCCATCACTATATGCATCATTCCAATCTCTACCGACTAATAATAGATGCCAGTCTGAAAAAGTTTTTTGCACCTGAATAAAGGCTTTTAACATATTCATATGATCTTTTTGCGGTCGTAAATTTGCTAATACTACTATCCGTTTTCCATTTTGACCTGGTAAATCAGGATTAGTATCGTCAAAAGTCAAATCAGCATAATTAGGCAAATATTCTATATTTTCTGTTTTAACATAAAGTGTTCTTTGTGCCCAATCTTTTAAAATGTTATTCACAGAAATTATATGAGAAAAAAAGATTGACGAACATTTTAACATTCCTGAAGACCTCGCATTAACATTTTCACTCTTACCATAATGATCATGCCACACAATTTTTATACCGGTAAATATTTTAGCAATAGTAGCGGTAAAGAAAGATGATGAATGAGCATGAATTATAGTGATCTCATTTTCCTTAATATATTTTATCAATCTAATATAGGCCTTTACATCAAAAAGGCTCTCTTTTCTCATAAAAAATGAATTAACATCATTTGAAATAAATGTCTTCAATAAACCTTCTTCACGCGTTGCACAATGGAAACTCAAGCAATCATCATGCTCGCTAATAGCATTTGCATAATTCACACTAACTCGCTCAGCTCCACCTATTGATAAGGAATCTATCATCTGCATAACATGAAGTTTTTTAACCATCTAAAAGACCTTTTATCGCTGTATCAAAGCTTTCTAAGGTAAATTTCCTTGACCATTGTATCGCTTCTATACTCGTTTTTTCGTATCTATCTGTATTATCTCTATAAGTTTGAATCACTTCAACTACTGAATCACTATCATCATTAACTAAAGTACCTCTACTTCCATACCCTATCATATAATTAACACAAGAGACATTAGATGCTATTGGAACAGCCCCCCAAAACATTGCTTCAGCTACAACCTTAGGCCAACCCTCAGATTTTGACATAAGAATAAGAAAGTTTGCCTTTGTAAGCTTATCTTGAACAAATTGTGAGTTTTGATTTCCATGTAAAACTATAGAATTCTGTAAAAAATTCTCTGCTATATACAATTCTAGCTCTTTTCGCTCTGGACCTTCGCCCATAATATCTAAACGCACCTGCAAGCCATTTTGAATAAGAGTATGTGCAGCTTTAACAGCTATCATCGGCTGCTTTCCACTACTTAATGCTCCAACAAACACTAACTTTATCTCATTTACTAAAGATCTTGGAGAGACTTCTTTGATGTCAACTTCGCTATAGGTTGCCGTAAAAAATTCTTTAATGTTCTTCGTTTGATTTGGCCACTTTCCATAAACTAACACTTGTATATTTTTGGAAAGTTTTGTGCTTGATAAAATATTCTTTTGCAAGCGGTATGAACGAGGCTGTCGGCTATTTGGGTCCCAATTCCCCGCATACTTAACTGTTTTAATCTTCCAAGGAAAAAAAATCTGAGCAATTGCCCCTAAAAGTCCCATATTCCCAGGACAACGCAGATGAATATGATCTGATCTAAACATGGCAAAAACAATAGTCATAAAAATATAGGGAAGTAAAATAAATGTTTTTATCTTTGATGTATATGTTAATAGATTAAAAGAAGGGACCTTATTAAAAATAATATTTGTATGTTCATAAGCCAAGTCAATAGGGTCTGGATCAACATTTAACATAGGAGCAACAATTCTAACTTCATCTACATATTTCAACCATAGGTTCATCTCTTTTATATACGGTCCATAGCCATATATTTTCTCATTCTTTACTGTATGAAGAACATGAGATATAATTAAAAATTTCACAATTGCGCCTTGTAAAACTCAATATTTTGACTTACTATACTATCGGGGTCAAATCTTTCCAATATATCTTTTCGTGCTTTTTTCCCCATTTCTATTGCTTCCTTTGGATGGGAGAACATATAATTTATTTTTTCAGCAATATCTATAGGTTCCAGTGGATTACATAATAATCCACTGACCTTATCAATAACGGCTTCCGGACCAGGACCGAATGAACTTGCAACTACTGCCTTTTCCATTCCCAAGGCTTCCAACCAAGCAATAGGCATAGCTTCCATGTGCGAAGGATAGACACAAACTTCTGCCGATTCTAATCTATAAGGAATCTCATCATGTGGTAGTGGTCCGACAATATCTATAGATTCTTTTATATCTTCTGTAATAAAAGTTGTCAAATATTTTGTATATGACTCACCCGTGTCCGGGTTAACCCAATCACGTCCAATGATATCAAGTGTTGCATCAGGATATTTTTTCAAGATATCCTTCATTGCCATGACTAATTGGCGTACTCCCTTTTTCTCAATCACTGTACCAACAAATACAATTTTATTTTTAATAATTTTATTTGGATCTGCTGGGAAAAATTTATTTGTATCAATGATATTATAAATTGTTGAAAAGCTTTTTTTTAACTTTAACAGGTCTGTAGTTGTGTTACCAACGAAATCACTCACGGCAATATAAGCATCACTATTTTTAAATGAGCGTTTTTCTTGAAATGAACGCCAAAGTTTTGCTTTTTTTCCAAGGGTACTTGAAAAAAAATGGTGTCCCCCATGCATTCGAATTATATTTTTTGCATATAATGATGGTATAAATGCAAAGTTTAACTCTGAGCCTTCAATAATATCAATACGTGAATCAACATCAAGTTTCTTTAATAAAGCGTTACGTCTCATTACATTTTGAATAAAACGGGCAAATTTCCAATTTGATTCGGGGAATCTGTGTACACTAACGCCATTATCGACTTCCATATTAGTTTTTTTGACACTACCCCAACCTACTACAGAAACCTTTTCTCCCTTTTTTACCAATGATCGTGCAATTGTCTGAACTACCGAACCTATACCCCCTTGAGTTTCACCTTCTTTTGGATACTCATTTGTTAAAAAGACAATATGCATTATTCACCTCCACTTGTTTTATACAGTTAGCTGCACATCAGCTCTGCGATGAGACTTGATGATTCCTCTCTATATTGAGCGATAGCATCCAACCACTTTTTTCTATCAATTGCAATTGAATTCGGTTGTTCAAAAACAGTATTCAATTGATCATAAATTTCATTTTTATTACTGATCCATACAACAGCATCAAAGTTCAATTGAGATCTAAAGTGTTGATACTTATAAATAGTTTTTGTACTCCACTTATTATCATTCTTCTGATCATAGTTTATATATATACCTGGTTTATCAAACATCGCAAAATCATGAGACATTGTTGAGCCTACATTATAAACCGTATCGCAATGGTATGCTGTATTGACCAATAACTCGACATCATCCATTGTAGGATAGATTAACGTCCAGTTTCCATTATTATCTCCATCGAAATTCCAAATAGGATTTGACACTTTAATAATATCTTTAAAGTCATTTGCAACCTTGTCAAATCTTCCACTCAAATCAACAGGAGACCTTCTTAATAAAATTTGAACATCCATTTTGTTAGCTTGTATTGTCAGGGCTAGATCACGTAAATATTCAGGATCATATGGAGAGGTCAATAAATCATCTCCAGAAAAACAAATAATTTTCTTTTCTATGTTTAAATTGTGTCTTTCATAAAACTCTTCACGACTACTGATCAACTTCTTATCATAATAGAACTCAAATTGTGGGGTACCTGTAATTACTATATTGGCTTTATCAATTTCTGGATAATACTTTTGAACTTCTTCTTTCATATATTGTGACCACACTACATAATACCTACTTCTCGTATTCAATCTTGCCTTAGGCATATTATCCCATGAATAAATTGCAGAGATGGTTTTAACACCTTCTTCATTAGCTGCTTCCATCGCTGGTATAGCAGTAATAGCCCGTTGATGTGTACATAAAACTGTCTCTATATTATTTGTTTGTAAATAACTTTTAAATTCAGCTAACTGTTGTGAGTTACTTATAATCTTACGATACTTCTCATCTGCACGTAAAATTCGTTTATATTTTTTGGACAGAAACCCACCATACCAAGCTGTTAGTTTAAAAAAAAGCTTCAAAAGTATTTTCTTTGGAGTTTTACGCCAGTTAACCATAATCGTGTCATTATCAACTAGACTGGTATTATGTTTTAATCGTGCATAAGCTATGGACTCTCTTAAAAATTTTTCTTTTACACCTTCTTTATACCCAGGCAATCTTTCAGACTTTATTTCAATTTCAGGATGAAGTTTTTTAACTTCTTGAATAGCATTATCAGTTAATGCATGCCATATAAAAATATTTGCATTTTTTTTCTTTAATTCATTCATTATATTGGAAAAGAGATAGTTTCTAATTCCTGTACCATCAGGTACAACAAAACAGATATTCATGGCATCTCCTTTATTAGTTTGTCTACTATAAACTCTTCTGTTCGCCACATTGATTCATAAGTAGCCCCTGCAATATGGGGTGTTAATATAATATTGTTGTTATCACATAAGGGTAATAAGTTCCGAAGTTGATTGTTTTGTAAATCAGTTTCATTATTGATGACATCTAAGGCAAGTCCTTTAAAGTGCCCATTCTCTGCTTTTTCGATCATATACTCTTCATCTACTAGTTCACCCCTAGCAGTATTAATAAAAAACTTATCCTTCATTAAATCAATAGCTTTTTCATCTATCATCTTTTCATTTTCTATAGAATATGAAGCTGTTAAAAACACAATATCACTTTCTTCAATCAACGTGTACATATTATTTGATTTTTTAACATTTTTAGGTACTTCAACATCTTCTATATCTGCATAAAGAACATCTGCACCAAATACTTCAAAGTATTTTGACAAAACCTTACCTACTCTTCCCATACCTATAATACCAATCGTCTTTCCATAAATCTCAAACCCTTTATAAAGGTCTCTATTCCATGTAGAATTAGATGTATTTAAGAAAGCATTTTTATAATTTCTAAGAAGGGCAAGAAGCAAACCAATCGTATGTTCAGGTGTCGCCCTAATAGTAGATAAAAATTCACTTTCACCTTTTAAAGAAACAACCTTTATCTCTCTCGCCTGAACAGCTTCAAGGTCTAAATGGTTCAAACCAGTAGTAGGTGTACAAATATATTGTAGTTCTGGAGCCATTTCTAAAAAGCTTTTATCAAGTTTATATTTTAAACGAATAAAGAGAATGCCTTTATCTTTTAAAAACTCCGCCTTATCCCCATCACTAAAAAATTCTACATTTCCATATGCTTCTAAATTACTTTTAGCTTTTGTTGAAAAATGACGTGGTTCCATAACACCTATTTGCACAGAATATTCCTTAATAAAACCAGATCTTCTTGCGTATCTACATTAACTGATTGAGACTTTGTCATCTCAAGCATTAATGGCTTGTTACTAATTACCTTTTCTTCTTTGCGTAAATAATCTGATGATGTTAAATATACAGCTCCGTTACGTACATAAATACTTCCATGATCTTGCCTGCGTACACCAGCATTATGTAACTCATTTAACGGATCTAATTGATGTCCAGCTTCATCTGCCCTATACATCACAAGGTCATTAATATATTCTTCTTTATATACACTAATTAAAGACTCTTCTGCGCTTGTTTTAAATCGATTAACACTCTCTTTTAAGATTTCTACATCACGTAAAGGGGATGTAGGTTGAAGCAATAAAACAGCATCATACTTAATACCTATACCCTGATAATAATCTAGGGCATGGATTATAAATGAAATCGATTTTGCCTTATCACCAGATATACTTTGAGGACGTAAAAAAGGAACCGACGCTCCCCATTCTTTCGAAATATCTGCAATCTTTTCACAATCAGTTGAGACGAGGACTTCATCTACTACCCCATCTTTTTTTAGAGCTAGCGCTTGTTCAATGGAATACGCGATTAAAGGCTTACCACAAATGTCTACTATATTCTTTTCTTTAATACCCTTAGAACCACAACGTGCAGGGATTAATGCTAATATTTTCACTTTTAAGCCTTAGTATGTAATTGTTTTATGAAAACGAAGTTCTATATCAGCCAATGTAGCAGCAATTTTTTCACCTGCTCTACCATCACCATATATATATTCAGGTTCATAGGGGCCATGTTCTATATGTTTTTTAATAGCTGCTTCTAACTCTTCTTGTATGTATTCGCAATCAATAACACTTTTAGCGCGATGACGTCCATTTTGACGCGATCCGATATTTACAACAGGAATACCTAAAAATGAGCTTTCTCGTATTCCTACACTAGAATTACCTACCAATACCTTTGCATTCTTTATCAAACGTAAAAAATCATGAGGTTCCATGTTTTTAAAAAAGCGAATGTTTTTCGGGTCATTATATTCTCTATAAGCACGTATCCCTGTTGATGTTCCATCTGCACCCGCATCTACATTTGGCCAAAACCAAAATGTTGGTAATCCAAGCTTATCAACCGCCCTTAGTGTTGCTTCCACATGTTCCCTTGAATCAGAATATTCTGTTGTAACAGGATGCTGCATTACAACAATATAACCCTCTTTTTTCCAATCTCCTATTTCTCCTACTCCACCATATTTTTCAATAGGATCAAAATCTAAATCTGGATTTAACGAGACCACTTTTGCCAAATCCATGGAAGGGCACCCTGTATTAATAACATATTCAGGGTCTTCTCCCATTTTAATAACACGCTCACCCGCATCATTTGAAGCGACTAAATGGATATCTGCTAATTTAGTATTCGCATGACGAACTTTTTCATCAATATTACCAGTCACTTCTCCACCTTGAATATGTGCCAATGGAATATTTTGATATGAAGCCGCTATCGATGTGGCAATGGTTTCAAACCTGTCGGCAATACTGATAACGACATCAGGCTCGAGATTATAAAACACATTAGAAAGTTCCATTAAGGCCATTCCCGTAGTCTTTGCCATTGCTGTTGGTGTTTCACCTTCAAGAACGTTAAAAACCTTCTCCATCACCTGAAAACCATCTTCTTCAATAACCTTAATAGCATTTCCATAACGGTTAAGCAAGGCTGAGCCTGCAATAACAAGTTGTAATTCTAAATCTGGGTGTTCATTTATTGCTGTTAATGCCGTTTTAACACGGGCATAACTTGGACGTGCAGTCACAACAACACAAATTTTTCGCTTACTCATTTATATCTCCTAGATTTAAGAAATCCCATTTCTTCATATCTTTATTTAATCTCTTACCTATCATGCTTTCATACTGTGAAGCATCTAGACCGTATCCCTTTGGTTTCTTGGCCTCTAAATCATCAAAACTAAGAATATGACCCTCAAGTAAATCTTTATTCAAGGCTAAGGATTTTTCAAAAATTCCTTTTAAGGTGTCAAATTTACTATTATCATCTTTGTCAACCTTCAGTTCTAAGGATTCACAGATCTGACGTACGCCCTTCACCATAAAAGAAATTTCATCTATATCCATCGAAGCAGAGGCATCAGGACCAAACATCCTCTTATCAAATACAGCATGAAACTCTAAAATTTCTGCTCCACGTGCAGCAGCGGCCAAACAAGCATAGACATCCCCTGAATGATCAGAAAAACCTGTCCTCAACTTGAAACGTTCTTTTAATTCATCCATGACATCAAGGCCCCATTCCTTTGGCTCCGTTGGATACGCTGTCGTACATTGTAAAATAGAAGTTTCTATACCTCTTTGTTTTAAAAATTCAACACTTTCATTTATTTCATCAAAAGAACTCATTCCAGACGATAAGATAATAGGCTTCCCTGTTCGTGCAATCTTCTCAAGCATTAAAAGGTTATTGACTTCCCCACTACCTATCTTATAACGTTTGACTCCGACCTTTTCAAGTAGGTCAACAGCAGCATTGGAAAAAGGTGATGATATAAATTCCACTCCAGCTTCATCACAATGTTCTTTGATCTCTTTCCACTGTGCAAAGGTAAACCCCATTCTTTCCCAGTAGTCGTATCGAGTTTTATCTTCATATGAAAAGTTGACACGAAAAGGTTCGTGTTCTGAACTTTCAGCTTCAGCTATATGTGTTTGAAACTTAATTGCATCTACACCCGCTTTCGCTAAGGCATCTATATAGGAGTGCAGTATTCCCAAACTTCCATCATGGGCTTGCGCGATTTCGGCGATTATAAACATATTATTTTTCTCCATCATAAATTGATTTACTAAGGCTTAAATCTTTAAAAAACAGTGGCTTTATTTTTTCTAATTCGTCTTCAGTTTTATTCCACCACTGAAGTTCTTCTAATTCATCAATAATTTCTGCACTAAAGCGCTTCTTGATAATTTTTGCAGGGACACCTGCAACAACACTATACGCAGGTATATCCTTTGTAACAACTGCTCCAGCAGCGATTATAACACCATTACCAATGCTTACATTACCAACTATAATCGCATTGTGACCTATCCAAACATCATTTCCAATTTGAATCTTTTTCTGTTCTTTCAGAGACCTCAACTCTCCTGAAAATAAATTTTTATTGATATAAGTCGTCATATATTTACTAGGATGATTACTAGCATGCATGGCTACATCAAAACCGACTTGACAGTACTTTCCAATATTTATTTCCCCATGTAATACATTGTTATATCCAAGTGTAGTGGCATACCCAATATTTACTTTTCCACTGAAATTACATCCATTAGGTATAGAGTTTTTACCCTCTAAAACAACATTTTTAAGCCCTCTTGATGCACCTGAGATACGTGAACTCCCAATCGTCTGCGTATAATGAGAAATGTGAAATAGTAATCTTTTCAAAAGTAGCATTATCTTTTCCATTTACTCTTTATCCTCTTCATGTATTTCTACCTTAGTCTTTCGTAAAAGACGTGTGACAATTCGTGCGAATATTTCAACCATATATGAGTTCCAAAACCACATATGATCATAATGCTTATACTTTGGAAACTCCCATTCTTCCACAGCAAACCTTTTTTCATCTAAAGGTTCTGTATATACTGAATTCCCCATATGATGAACATAGGCTCCGGCTGTACCTAATCTCCATAAACCATGTTTCTGTGCAATAACATCTAAAAATTCACGTTCAAGTCCATTTTCAAACACATATTCAACTTTATTCTTTTGTTCTTGGAACAAATAGTTTTTGTAAGTTGCTACCATATGTGATGCACCCAACATAGTTATAAGATCATGATTTCTTAGATGGTATTGATTTTTATAGTATTTGCTGTATAAACCATCAGCATCTATACTCATTTCGAACTCTTTCAAGTCCGAAAAGTTTACAACAGAACTTTTTTTAATACTGCCTAAAAAAAAGTTTTCTATTATCGCTGCATTGTTATAAGGTGAAAACAGATTTGGTGTAGGAAAAGGAGACACCATTCCTGCCTTTTTATACGATTTGAAAATTTCTAAAGTACTCGTAAGCCATCCTTGTCTGAAAAATACGTCAGCATCTGTTATTGTAATATACTCTTCATAGCTTGCTCTCGCTTCTTTGATTACGGCTTCTACCTTTCCTCTATTTTCTTGTCGAATATAACGATCTATTTTCAGATCAACAAAATATTGAGTTAACAAGGTATCAACTTCATCGCATGAACCGTTATTTATCAAAGTAATATTGGTATATTTATTATCGGTAGTGTTAATAATAGAGTCAATTGATTTCTTAACTACTTTCAATGTATTTTGAAAATAGTCTTCTTCTAAATTAGGTATATAAATTGGCATAATAATACGGTGAGGCTTATGTCTAAGTTTGGTGTACGTGTTTTTAACTGGATTTATACCTATTCTCATTTTACAACCTTAGTCAATGGACTATTGACCTGATAGTTTCTAAAATTTTTAATTCTTAGTAATACATTCATACTGCAAACTTTCTCTCTAATAAACGCACAAGTTTATGTTCATTATTAAATATAAGTTTGACAGTATCCAACAACTCTTTTTTATAAATAGACAGATGCATAACAAAACTTACTAGTACAAATAAAACCGCAGATATTGACATCTGAACCTGGATATTATCACTGATATACATAGAAATGATTAATACAACAATATATATACATAATAAAACAAACCCTTTATATATTTGATGAACATAATTGAATATTGTTTTCTCTAACTGCTTTAAACTAATATATGCTTTTATCCATGTAAAGATAAAACTAATACCTGTAAAAATCAATAAATAGACAACAATATTGTCGCTCAAGTAAGATCCTAATAAAAGTCCAACAGATAAGAAAAAGAATCTATATAGAACAAGTTTTGATGCAATCTGCGGCAACCCAAAGGCCATCAAGATCCCAGATAATGGGAATGTTATTTCCGTTGTAAAATAATACAATAAGAATATTTGAAACAGGGGTACAGCGGGAATCCATTTCTCACCGAAAACAAGTACAAAGATTGGTTCCGCAAAAAACACTAGATACACAATAACTGGAGCTAATAAAGATGTAATCAGATACCCTATTTGAGATAAAATTCTATACAATCGAATCTTATCATTTTTATATTTAGCGCTATAAGAGATAATCAGTGAGCCTTGGGGATGAATTAAATATGAGAATATTGTTCTCGATTGAGATGAGGCAAAATAATAAAAACCTACAATCGCACTGGGAAAGAATGAGGTTAAAATGATTTTATCCACTTGTTGTGTCGCATAGGTACCGATTCCAGCAAGAAGCGAATGCTTTCCAAAAAAATAAACATTTTTTGCTACTTCTTGATTCCAATTGTATTTAATGGGAAAATACCTTTGATAATATAAAATTACTAAAGTTCTGATCATATTACCTATAAGACTACCAAATACAAATGAAAGAGCCCCAAATCCATTAATAGCAAATAATACCTGAGCGAGCGTGGTCATTAAATCACGTCCTGTATTTGCATACACTTCAGGTTTATAGTTTAACTTCTTTCTTAACACATATAAATTAATTTGTGTGATTGCCGTAATGAGGAGTGCGAATGAAAAATATTTCACCAATTCTGTAACAACAGACTCACCCCATATACTTGCATATACATAAGCGCCTATAAATTGTAAAAAGAAAAGTAGTGTATTAACACCTATACGCATAATAAAGGTTACAAACAAGGTATCTTCTTCTTCTGTATCGTCTACTATTTCTTTTTGTAAATAATAGTTTTCAAATCCCATGTTTCCTAACATTTGAACTAAACCAGAAAAAATCATTGCAACCATAATATAAGCATAATCTTCTGGAAATAAATATCGTGCCAATAGAATTGACCCAATAAAAGATATTAATTTAGTTAAGAGTCCCCCAATTAAAAGGAAATGTGCAGATGTTTTTGTACTTGACATATACTTATGATCTACCGTTAGTATCAATTGACAGCGCTCTTATTATACTATTCAATACAATATTCTTTGGCTCAAGGTAATTTTGATAGTAATGATAATTTTCTAACATCATTTTGTACCTCTTAGTTTTGGAAGAATATAAGACGCGGATGTGTTCTACACATTCATCAGCAGTTTCAAACGCATAATAGTTTTTTTCATTTTCAAACCTACCTGGGATCTCAAAATTCAGTTTTTCACTGACAATAGCTTTAGAAGAAGCGACATATTCAGCAAGTTTCCAACCGATACTATTTTCTAAACCTGTTGTCGCAATACAAATATCACATGACTTTAATAAGTCAAGATAATTTTTCTTTTTAGTTAAATTACTTTTAAACAGAAGTTCAGGATATTTTTCAATAGCATAACGCTTATCCAAAAACCCCCCAATAAAGCGTTCACCAAACTCATCCCTAAGCTTTATAATAATTTCTGCACGCTGCGTATTCATCTTTATTCTATGTTGACGCTTTTCTTCCGTATCCACAAGGTCTGGGTCCCAAGCTCGTACTAAAAAGAGAATCTTTACATGTTCATTGATTAGAGGCAAAGATTCAAAGTTTTTAATCTCACAGGCATACAATGAGTCTTGTATAGAAAGCATTCGAGAAAGGTAAGGCTGAGAACGTAAAAACATTATAAGCTTTTGTTTTAATCTAGGAGCATACTGTACCTTTTCTTTCCAAAAACCGTTAGCACTGTAAACAAGATAGTTTAATCCAAATGGCTGTACCTTATCTGATAAACTTAATAGATTTAAATACTGTTGATTATAGCTACGTTTAAAATAAATATCACATAATTCAAGTTCATTTTTAGCAACAATTTCTTTTGCATCAGAGAGGTCATAAATGACAATCAAGTCGTTATCTAAAATAATTTTTACAAAAGGAGCAACAAATTCTCTTTTTTTAAAAGCTTCAGTAATCTCTGTCTCTAAATCAAGAAAACCTACATTTGCTAATTCAGCTAACCCCGTATAAACTTGTTGGCAATGTTCTTCTTGAGAGTCTAAAAAAACTTTGCACTTGATCTGTTGCATACCTTAAAGCTTTCCATCACTTTTATCAAGTGCTGATTTAATATCGTAAACAATTGAATTTTTATCAGTTTTAAGAGCGTCAATATCAATAACTTTAAATCTATCATGGGATACTGCTAATACAACCGCATCATACCGACTAGATTTTAATGTCTCTTCAGAAATAAGAGGAAAACCATATTCTCGCTCTACTTCTTCACTGTCAGCCCATGCATCATATACAGATACATTACATTCAAAATCTTTAAGCTCATCAATCACATCAATAACACGTGAGTTTCTAATGTCAGGACAATTTTCTTTAAAAGTAATCCCTAAAACAAGTATATTTGCTTTTTCAATCTTATGACCATTTTTAATCATCAGTTTAATCACTTGATTAGCCACATAGATCCCCATGTTGTCATTCAATCGACGACCTGCTAGAATAATTTCTGGGTTATATCCAATCTCTTGAGCCTTATGTGTCAAGTAATATGGATCTACACCAATACAGTGCCCACCGACTAAACCTGGTTTAAACTTTAAAAAGTTCCATTTTGTACCTGCCGCCTCTAACACCGCATTCGTATCAATACCTAATTTATTAAAAATAATAGCTAGCTCGTTGACAAATGCAATGTTAATATCTCTTTGAGAGTTTTCAATTACCTTGGCTGCTTCGGCTACTTTAATACTTGGTGCTAGGTGGGTACCTGCAGTAATGACACTTTTATAAAGGTCATCAACCTTTTTGGCAACTTCAGGTGTAGAACCTGCTGTTACTTTTAAAATTTTGGATACAGTGTGTTCTTTATCTCCAGGATTAATACGTTCTGGAGAGTATCCACAAAAGAAATCTTCATTAAATTTAAGACCAGAGAACTTTTCTAATACAGGAACACAATCTTCTTCAGTCGCTCCGGGATATACAGTCGATTCATAAATAACAATGTCACCCTTATTAAGTACTTTACCAATACTCTCACTTGCTTTAAATAGTGGTGTAAGGTCAGGACGTTTATTTTTATCAATAGGTGTTGGCACTGTCACAATAAAATAATTACAAGACTTAAGATCATCCAGTTGATTCGTATAAGACATCATAGGAGCATCTTTTAATTGTTCTTCATTTAATTCTAAGGTTCTATCATAACCGGAACGTAATTCATCAATACGCCATTGAGCAATGTCAAAGCCTACAGTTTCATATTTTTTCCCAAATTCAACCGCTAAAGGTAGACCCACATATCCTAAACCAATTACTGCAATTTTAATCATTAATTTACCTTATTTAATATTTTGTATATACCATTTAATAGCTAGTTCCATACCTTCACTTATCGTGTGCGTTGGATCATACCCCACTAAATCTTGCGCCTTAGAGATATTAGCATTAGAATGGCGAATATCTCCTTCTCTAAATTCCCTGTAGACTGCTTCTTTACTCATAAAAGACTCAATGTTCTTGTTTAACTCTTTATTAATTAATGCGTATAGTTCATTTAAGGTTGTTTGACCACCAACAGCAACATTAAACGCTTCACCAAAGGCACTCTTATTATCTGTTGTCCCTGCCAATAAGTTCATCTGAATAACATTTTCTATATAACAGAAGTCCCTACTTGTTTCACCATCTCCATTAATATATACATCTTCATTTGTTAAAAGGGAACCAACCCATTTTGGTATCACAGCAGCATAGGCGCCATCTGGGTCCTGGCGTCTTCCAAACACATTAAAATAACGTAGTCCTATACATTCCATATCATATGTGCGTGTAAAAACGCCTGCATACAGCTCATTCGTATATTTCATAACAGCATATGGTGATAGGAGGTTT
>Ga0316207_10002917_pt1 | contig 16694 bp, 14 predicted proteins | sample 6weekpyrite_MG_FD_204943 | JGI IMG/M metagenome (GOLD analysis project Ga0316207, IMG submission 204943) | Microbial mat bacterial communities from mineral coupon in-situ incubated in ocean water Damariscotta River, Maine, United States -... | ecosystem: Environmental > Aquatic > Marine >...
CCTGCCCCGTTGCCAGCACAACCAGATCAGCAGGCATCGAAGTTTCTTCATTAAGAATTTCATCTTTGAAGTTAATGGTTAAATCATTGCCACTTGCATCGATTGTGCTAACAGTAGATTTAGTAAAAATAACGCCTTTCTTCTGGCCGCTGCGGTAGAAATCTTCACCACCTGCACCAGGAGTACGCAGGTCATCATACATAATAACCGTGTCTACTTCAGGGTTTGCATCTTTAAAATACATCGCCTGTTTGATACTGGCGGTACAACAGAAACCAGAACAATAAGGCAGATAACCTTCTTTATCACTACGCTGACCGGCACACTGTACAAAGACAACGCTTTGCACTTCTTTGCCATCTTTACGCTTGATCGGACCACCGTTTGCTTCTTTAGCCAGAGCTTCTAACTCAAGCTGTGTAATCACATTGTCAGACTTGTCATAAGCAAATTCAGTCAGCTTATTAGCATCAAACTGTTTCATGCCTGAAGCCTGAACAATTGCGCCAATGCTTACATTTGAAGTCGCGCCACTCTCCGTTGAAATATCAACATCAAAACGACCCGGCGCACCCGCCGTTTTAGTCACTGTAGAATTCAGGTGGACCGTAATATTTGCAGCCGCCTCTACTTTTGCAATTAAATCTGCAACGGTCGTGTCTTCAGGATCAGCATAAGGCGCGGTACTAGCAACACGCCTATGTAGTTGTTCCATCACACCACCTAGCTCGCCAGATTTTTCGACGAGCACCGCAGGGTAACCCGCGTCTGCTGCTTCAATAGCTGCGGTCATGCCAGAAATACCGCCACCCACAACGAGGATGTTTTTATTCAGTTCCTGCTCACCGCTTCGTTGTGGTAATTTCTGGAACTTGGATTCAGCACAGGCCATACGCATATAATCGTCTGCCATTTCCTGTGTGGTTTCATTCGCCTCATCATTATCAGGACGAACCCAGATAACACCTTCACGTAAATTGGCACGTGAGACTGTTACATTCTGGAAGTTGAACGCTTCAACTTTTGCACGACGTGAACATGCACCAATGATCACGTGGTTCGTTTCGCCCGAATCAATATCCGCCTGAATCATGGCAACGCCTTCGGCGCTGCATAAGAAGTCATGTGATTTAGCAAATTTAGCTTTGCCATCACGCGTTGCCGTCTGTTCTAGCTGGCCACAATCTAAGCGATCGCCAATGCCACAGCCTTTACAAACATATGCACCCATTAATAATTCGTCTGCCACTGTTTAGCCCTCCGATCCTGCAACGCGGTTAACAACCTGAATAGCTTTTAAAGCACATGCTGTAGCACTTTGAACCGCTCGGTTCACATCAAGTGCATCAGATGCACAACCCGCAGCGAATATACCGCCATTGGTGCCATCGTTTTCTATATAGCCATGTTCATTAACACTGACATCACCGGGTAAGGTAGAAACATCAATGCTTGGCTCCATACCAACAGCTAGCACTACCAGCTCATGGGGTGTTGCATAACGGTTATAACCTTCTGTATCTACCCCCTGCAGCACAGGATTATCATCTTCACCTAAAGTAATATTGGCCACTTTAGATTTAATGAATGTTACATTTTCATCCGCCTGCACGTTTTTGTAAAAATCTTCAAAACGATCAATTGCACGGATATCAATGTAGTAGACAGTTGATTTTGCATCAGCAGCTGATGCGTACGTAGTCTGTTTCAGGCTCGCCATGCAACAAATGCGTGAACAATGCTTCAGGTAGTTACGATCACGGGAACCGGCACACTGAATAAATGCAATATCTTTCGCTTCTTTACCATCAGATGGACGTAGGATCTTGCCGCCTGTAGGCCCCATGGGGTCATTCATGCGCTCAAACTCAACTGAAGTAATCACATTCGGGTAACGATCATATCCGTAAGGCTGAATTTTGTTCGCATCAAATGGACGCCAGCCAGTAGCATAAACAACCGCGCCCACTTTGAGTTCGACCGTTTCTTCCGCCATATCTAAATCGATGGCGTCAACTGGGCAGGCATCTTTTGCTTTAGTCGCATCATCTGTGCCGATCATTGCGGGGTCAATGACATAACGCTCTGGCAATGCCATACGATGTGGCAGGTAAGCACCTTTGTGCTTGCTCATGCCATAGTTATAATCATCATCAAATTCAGATTCGACTGCTTCACCACAAGCACCACATGCTGTGCACTTGTCGTTAACATAGCGGGGGCTGATTTTCACAGTCGCCGTGTAGTTACCTTCTTCACCAGCCAGTGTTTCAACTTCCGACATAGTTAGGATAGTGATGTTAGGGTTCATCTTGGTACGACGCTGGTTTATTTCCAGGCCACAGGTTGGGAAGCAAAGTTTTGGAAAGTACTTATATAACTGTGTTATACGGCCACCTACATAGGCACGCTTTTCCACTAGTATGACTTGCTTTCCAGCTTCAGCAGCTTCGAGTGCAGTGGTCATACCACTGACTCCACCACCTACTACCAGGATAGTCTCATTAGTTGCGACTACATCCGTCATTGATATTCCTCCGAAGCGGATAAGATTGATTTTTAAATCAGTTAACACAATATTTAAATTGTGTTTAATAATTCTTTATTATATTACGACTACATTTTACGCAGCCATAGACTATTTTCAGCTTTGTAAGATACTCCTTTATATGGAATATCTCTAGGAAAATCAGTCGGTTTTAAATTGAAGTTTCCGATGTGCAAATAGAAAAGATTTATACGGGTAGTTATTCTTGATATGAATCAAACAATATTAGTTTTTACTAATGGAATATAATTCATTAATGAGAATCGTTTACATTTGATATTATAAACACGCCATGAAGAAAAAAAAGAAAAAGCCACCATCCGTTCACTAGAAACCATATTAGTGCTGTGGTGTTAACATTACAGTTTGTATCACTATTTTTTTGCTGCGTACGTTTACAATTACATTCCTTACTTATTATCTCAACCAAGGTAAATACAACATGTTACAAGCCAATACTCTCGCCCCTGGTTTCAATACAGTTAATCAAAACAATGATGTAATAAAACTCTCTGATTTCAATAATCAAAAAAATATCGTACTTTATTTTTACCCTAAAGATGACACACCAGGTTGCACGATTGAAGCCAACCAGTTTACCGATTTAGTGAATGAATTTACAAAACTGGACACGGTCATCTTTGGTGTCAGCAAGGACAGCTGCACTAGTCACCAGAATTTTATTAATAAATTTAATTTAAAAATTGATTTACTGGCCGATACCGATGGCAGCTTATGTGATGCTTATGGTGTGTGGCAGGAAAAAGAAAAAAACGGGATTAGAAAAATGGGCATCGTTCGCTCAACTTTTATTATTGATAAATCGGGGAAGCTAGTTGATGTGGAATACGGTGTTACCGCCGAGGGGCATGCCTCAATGGTATTCGATAAGATTAAAAAATTGTAGGTCGTTAGTTATCCCCTTGTAACCATCACATGACCGAAAGTGAAAGTGGACTTTAACAAATTTACTTGCTCGTAGTTGATTTGCCTGTTAAGGAACATCTCCCTTGGGGAAAGACCGCCGCTTTTTGGCGCTCTGTCCCCTTATTGAGACCACCAAGAGTTGTGAGGAATCGTTCATCGCACTGCCCATCTGATCGGAATTACCACATAGGACAGGGCGCCAAAAAGCGGCGAACTGTCCCTGATGGAGACGTACCGTAACAGTGCACATTTTCACCCACAAATAAAACTGTTCAACGACACGAGGGAGACGTTCCTTAGCAGGGTATTGATAGTTAGCTATGAATTACAAAAACTATTTTCTACCACTTACCGGCTTTAACCGCCAGTCCCTGCGGCTCATCCGGTTTAAACCAGTCCAGCTTTTCTTTGAGTGACACCACTTCACCAACAATAATTAATGTGGGTGGCTCAAACTTGTGGTTTTTAACCGTTTCTTCCAGTGTGTCTAAAGTCGCTATGATAGTTTTTTGCTCGGGTGTTGTACCCTTCTGAACCAGTGCTACCGGTGTTGATGGCGGCATACCATGTCCAATCATTTCTTTACATAATGTGGGCGCACCGTGTAAGCCCATATAGAAAACAACCGTCTGATTGGGTTGTGCTAATGCGGGCCAGTTTAAGTCTACTGTGCCATCTTTTAAATGCCCGGTCACAAACACACAGGCCTGTGAGTAATCGCGGTGTGTCAGGGGAATACCCGAATAAGAGGCACAACCCGCAGCGGCGGTAATACCTGGAACCACCTGAAATGGAACCCCTTCCTGGGCAAGTAATTCAATCTCTTCGCCACCACGACCAAAGATAAAGGGATCACCGCCTTTAAGACGTAGCACCCGCTTACCTTCTTTGGCTAAACGCACCAGTAGTTCATTGATATTTTCCTGCTGCATGGTGTGTTGATCGCGGGCCTTGCCCACATAGATTAATTCCGCATCACGGCGAACCAGTTCACGAATAGCCGGTGAAACCAGACGGTCATAAACCATGACATCACAGGATTGCATTAAACGTAATGCGCGGAAAGTTAACAAATCAGGGTCACCTGGGCCTGCACCTACCAGATAAACTTCACCCTGGAGTTCGGGGTTTGCATCTGCTGCATCGATGGCTTTTTGCAATTCATTTGCTGCTTCATCTTCATGCCCACTGTAAACCCTGTCTGCCACGGTGCTTTCCAGTATGGACTCCCAAAAAGTACGGCGTTGATCAACATTAGTAAATTTTGCTTTCACTTTTTCCCTGAAATCAGAAACCAGTACGCCTAAGCGACCATAGGCCGCAGGAATACATCCTTCGAGTTTTGTGCGTATCATACGCGCCAGCACCGGAGAGGCACCACCGGTGGATATGGCGATTTGTACCGGCGAGCGATCAACAATTGAGGGGGTTATAAATGAACACAGAGCAGGATCATCCACCACATTAACCGGAATACCACGGGCCTGTGCCAGCTCAGATACGCGCTTATTCACATCTCGATTGTCAGTTGCCGCAATCACCAGCACCGGTTGTTCAATATCAACATCTTCAAAATCACGGGGAATATGAGTGAATTTACCTTCATTATGCCAGTCGGCCAACTCCCTGGATAACCCAGGAGAGACCACCGTTACGTCAGACTGGGCTTTTAATAGCAGTGACACTTTACGTGCGGCAACTTCGCCACCACCAATGACAAGACAGGGTTTTTGCTTAATATCAAAAAATATGGGTAGAAAATCCACGTGGATTCCTCAGAATTATGAATGAACAGTATATTAGCGGAGTATAGTAGTGTTTAGACGGGGCCAGGTCTATATCCCTAAAGCTATGGCTTTCAGGATGCCATAAGCCAGTTTTTAGTGGCTGTGTCGACTAATTCCGTCCTTCAAGTAATGCCTTAAGTCGCCCTTTTTTATCCAGGGTCGCCAATTCATCAAACCCACCCACATGATAATCACCTATAAATATTTGCGGCACGGTATTACGACGGGTTTCCTTTTCCATGACTGACCAGAGTTTTTTATTTCTGCCCACATCAATCACCTGCATTTTATTAACTCCACGTTTCTTAAGTAAACTCTCGGCACGCCGACAATATGGGCAGGAATGGGTTCTATATATTCGGACTTTATTCATGGCTGGAGTTTATCAGGTCACGACAAAGCTTGCAGCCAGTGTACCTACTACCAGTGACCAGCCATCAACCAGCACAAACAGCATCAACTTGAATGGTAAGGAAATAATCAAGGGAGATAACATCATCATACCCATGGCCATTAATACACTGGCAACAACCAGGTCGATAATTAGAAAGGGTATAAACAACATAAAACCAATTTGAAAAGCGGTTTTTAATTCAGACGTTAAAAATGAAGGCATCAGCACGGAAAAAGGCACTGACTCGGGCCCATCATATGCTTCATCACCCGCCAGGTTTGCAAACAGTTCTATATCGGTTTCACGGGTTTGCTCAAGCATAAATTTACGAAATGGTTTTTTGAGGCGCTCAATTGCCTCATCAGCGCCAATCTGTTCGGCAATATAAGGCTGGTAAGCATTTTCATAAGCCAGGGTAAAAACCGGTGACATAATAAAAAAACTTAAAAACAGGGACAGGCCAATTAAAATCTGGTTAGAAGGCGTTTGTGCGGTGCCTAATGCCTGACGTAATATTGATAACACAATAATAATTCGAGTAAATGAAGTCATGGTTAATAACAGTGCCGGCAATACCGACAGCACTGTCATAAACATTAACACCTGTAAAGAAATTGAATATTCTTTACCACCAGCTGCGGTGTCTTCAATAATTAGTGCGGGTAAGGCAGGTTCAGCTATAACACCGGTTGAAATAAAAAAAAGAAGTACAGACAGTAACATGCTTTTAACATTTATTATTGAAAAGAGCTTAAAATAAGGAATCATTTTTGCTCTTCCAATACTTCTTCAAACTTAGATTCAAAAGAATTTTCTTCTAATGAATTTTTCACCAAAACATCAGATGATAATTTGTCCAGCACATGTAAGGTTTGAATATGACCCGGTGTAACACCTACTAATAAACGCGTATTCTCAACTTCTATCAGAATCGCTTTTTCCCGGGTACCTAAAGAAAGCCCACCCAGCACTTTCATATCTACCTGGTTACTATTGGGTAAGCGGGCATATTTTTTTAATATCCAGGCAAGACCTAAAATCAACGCAATGACTACAACCAAACCCAGAACCATATTCAGTGCGCCCATCACTGAGAAGGCTTCAGCTGATGTAGATTTAATTATTTCTTTCTCTGCCAGAAGAGGTAGCGGGTAAAGCAAAATAAAAACAACAAAGCTGATTAATAATTTACACATAATATATTGCAATGTTAAATGCTGGGAAAATCAATCAAAACGGACCTGCTTCGCCTGATTCTGCCAACAAATTATTTAAGTTTTTTCACTCGCTCGGCAGGACTGATAATATCCGTTAAACGAATACCAAATTTTTCATTTACCACCACAACCTCCCCCCTGGCAATTAATGTTCCATTCACCAGAACATCCATTGGTTCTCCTGCAAGTCGTTCAAGCTCAACAACCGACCCCTGGTTTAATTGCAGTAAATTACGAATACTTATTCTAGTGCGGCCGATTTCCATTGATAAATTAACCGGTATATCCAGCACTACATCCAGATTAACATCAGACATGGGCGCACTATCGTCTGTAAGCTCATCAAATGAAGCGCTGGAATCCGCAGCTTCAGACTCAGCCTGTTCATTCAGGGCTTCTGCCCAAGGATCGCCTTCTGTGTTTTCATCATCACTCATTGTTTCATTCTCAGTTAATCATCATCATCATTAATAATATTTAAATCTGTTCGAGTTACACGCTCATTAACCTTTACCGCAGCACTCCCTCTTGATACACCCAGGGAACACCTGAAAAGCGGAATATCTTCTGCTTCTAATATCACTTGATCCGGCATATCAAAGGGTATGACATCACCCACTTTTAACTGATTGAGCTCTGATAAGTTAATTTCAACTTCTGCCATCACACTTGTTACTTCGACTCTGGATTCAAATATCTCATCCCTTAGAGATAATCGCCATCTATCATCCACTTCCGATACATCAGATTGCACACCCGCATCCAGTAAATCACGTATAGGCTCAATCATTGAATATGGAAAAGTAACGTGTAAATCGCCACCACCACCTTCAAGGTCTACTCGAAACGTACTCACCACGATCACCTCAGTTGGGCTTACAATGTTTGCCAGATGAGGGTTCACTTCTGAAGACTGGTACTCGAATTTTAAAGGTTTAATAGGCTTCCAGGCTTTTTCCAGGTCCTTAAAAATCTGCTCCAGCAACATACTGATAACACGCTGTTCAGTAGGGGTAAATTCCCGGCCTTCAATTTTGTTATAAAAGCGACCTTCACCGCCAAAAAAATTATCAACAATAATAAAAACCAGCTTAGGGTCTATGACAAAAAGCCCGGTACCCTTCAGTGGGTCGACCTTAATCATATTTAAACTGGTAGGTACATATAAACTATGTACATACTCTGCAAACTTCATCATCTGCACGCCACCCACAGCAATTTCTGCCTGACGTCGTAGTAAGTTAAACATGCTGACACGAAAGTTACGTGCAAAGCGCTCATTAATCATTTCCAGTGTAGGTAAACGACCACGGACAATGCGTTCCTGGGAATTAAAATCAAATTGCCTGGCAGAACCATCCTGTAAATCATCAACTTCTGTTTCGACATCACCATCATCAACCCCGTGTAACAGGGCATCGATTTCGTCTTGACTTAAAACATCTGCTGTTGCCATAATTTTTCTTCAATTAATAATTGATTAATAACTATTTTTAAAACTTATAACTGCTCAGGCAGTGCTACAACTATCCAGTTTGGGTAACGACTCATCTCGCCCCTGTGCGGTGTCAGGACAAGGCGAAAAATGTGAGCTTACATATGTAAGTGTCCATTTTCCAACGAAGGCATGACACCGCACAGGGGCGAGATGAGTCGTTACCACTATTGCATTACAAAACTGGTGAAGTACAAGGCCTCTATAGAGTGCGCCTCACCCGCATTTTTAAGCACATCCTGCATTACCTGAATTGCTTCCTGGCTTAAAGCCCGTTTACCTTCACGGGTATTAATTTCATGGTATTGCTTGCCTCCTAACAGTAATAGCAATTCATTTCTAACTGCTGGCATATGTGCCTTTAATGCAATTTCTACAGACGAGTCATATGTCATAATCTGTATATCAACTTGCAGAAAAGCCACCTGCTCCTGATTTTCAAAATTAACTACAAAAGCAGGATGCAAAGGCACATAAATAGGTGAACCGTGAGATTTTTTTGCTTGCCCACCTTCGACACTCTCAGCGTCTTCCAGGACTTCTGTATCTCCACTATCAGCAGCCTCGTCCTCACCACCCAGAAACAGGAATACCCCGACACCTATACCTATTAGTAACAGCAAGGCATTGACTAGCAATATGATTTTCATCATACCGCCCCCCTTTGCGTTTTCCCCTGCTTCCCCATTTTCTTCTTTCTCAGCCATGAAACTACCCCTTTGGTTATTTAATAAAAGCAAAGACCGTGCCGCTATTGTTTTAAATCTGCTTGAATCTAGCTGAAAGTACAGTCTAAGGTGTTTAGATGTTCTTCACATGTCATTAAGCATAGTATTAATTCATTCAATTTCAATAAGATAGGAATATCGCTTTGCACAATACCCACCTCAGTAATAAAACGAAAAATGCTTTTTTCATACTAAGGAGCTAAACTAATAACTAATCAGAAATGACTTGGTGAAATTAAATAGTCATACAATTGGCCGATAGCCTGAAAATAAACTGGCATTTGCCAAAATTTTGTCATTTAAGCAAAATAATGCCTGGTATTTCGAAATAGCCGTTATTAACTTCAGGTCTGTAAAAAATAACCTGAAATCATTTATTCACAAATAAATACAGATCCCTTTAAATGTAAAATGCTAAAAACGAAATGCCTTTTGAAATTCACTTAAACCAAAGATAACAATAAAATTGCAATAGAGTATTTACAAAACCAATTTCGTATCCAAAAGCAGACAGGTTAGGTCTATGATTAATATTCCGCCCATAAAACAGAGCACAACAGTTAAAGCCGAAGTTATTCCTGATATAAGCAGGGCATGGAAAGTAGGGCAGGTATTAAATGCCACAACACAACGTGGTGGTGATGCTTTATCCAATGTTTTAATTCAAGTGGGCCAGCATACAATTGAAGCGAAAACACCTATCCCACTAAAAGATGGTCAGGATATTAAATTACTCGTAAAGTCTTTAACTGAATACCAGACTAATAATCAAATAACAAAACTGCCATTACTCAGCATAATAGAAACCCCGGCCAAAGCCTCTCAAATAAGCCAACAGGTTATTCTTAAACTACGTCAGTTTATTGCCACCCAACAAACTTTTAGTCAGGTTCAGCAACTTGCAAATGAATTATTAAGTAATAAAAACTCCTCTGAAAAACTGTCTTTACCATTAAAATCCTTATTAAACTCAATGCAACAGGCATTACAACTCAATATAAAAGACACCAGCCCTGCTCAGATAAAACAGCAAATTTTAAACAGTGGTATTTTTTATGAATCAAAATTACTGAAACAAAACACTGAAAACCGCTCAGAAGTCCGTTTAATCAATGACTTTAAGTTCCAGCTTCTATCGATCAAGTCAGAACTGGCTCACCTTTTCCCAGTTCAGCCACAACTTGATCCGGCAATATCAGTAACCAAACAACTGGAACAGTTACAAACTTATCTCAAACAATCAGCTAATATTTCAAGTACTACTTTTATAAATCACTTAACGGATAAATTAATTTCCCTGTTGCCTAAAACTACTCTAATACAACTTGGTAATCTGCTCAGTGGGCAAAGTGTAAACTCATCAGTTTCTAATGAGGTTCAATCACTATCTAAACTTATAACTGTCACTTTACAGCAACATGGAAACCCCAAAAGCCAACACCTGCTTCAGGAGCAGTTACAATTTCGTTTGATGTTACTGGATTTAAACCAGCAGATAGAGCAGTCAATTAGTAAAGTAACCAGCTTACAATTACAACCAATGAGTCGTGAGGGTGACAATTTTGTTTTACTGTTATTTAATCTGGTTTTTAAAGATAGCCATGAACGTTTCGATATAAATTTTCATGTTCAGCAGGAAAATGAAAAAACAGAGAATAGCGAGGAAAGCTGGTCTGTAACTTTAAGCTTTAACTTTAAATCACTGGGAAAAGTTCAATCTAAAATTCATTTGGCCGGAGATCGGGTCTCTAGTGTTTTTCACGCAGAGTTTTCAAGCACAGTAGATAAGATAAATAAGCTTCTTCCTCTTCTAGAAAAGGGCCTGACTAAAACTGGCCTGAATATTATCAATTTAAGTGTGGATAATAAACTCCCTGTAAGCAGGCCTTATATAAACAACAAGTTTAACTTACTGGATGAAAATGCATGAACCAGACAACACCCATAGCCGTCGCTCTTGAATATGATGGTGAAAACGCCCCGATCGTAAGCGCACGTGGTGTTGGACCTATTGCGGATCAAATTATAAAAATTGCAAGGGAGCAGGGAGTGCCGCTTCAGGAGGATGGAGAACTGCTTGAAATTCTAGCTAATTTAAATCTGGGTGATGAAATCCCTGAAAACCTGTACCGCGCCATTGCAGAAGTAATTGCATTTGCATATATTTTAAGCGGGAAATTTCCTAAAAAATGGAAGAAACAGGTTTAATAATTAAACTATGACTATGACCTTGAGAAGTAAATCAGTAAAAAAAGAACATGACTCATTACTACCACAGTTACATCTCTGGTCATCTGAATGCATTTATTTTCATGGAAATGATTATTTCAATGAGCTGATTCACAGTATAAACAATGCCAGGAGTTCCATTGAAATTGAGTGCTATATTTTTTATCAGGATAACATTGGAAAAAAAATTATAACTGCCTTAATTGATGCCGCAATAAAAGGAGTAAAGGTAAGGCTCATTATAGATGGTTATGGCTCAATGGCCTGGAATACTCAACAGCTTGCTAAATTAACTGATGCAGGTATTGAAGTAAAAATTTTTCATCCTCTGCCCTGGCGCCTGTCTTTATATAAAAGAGTCATGATAACCAGGGGCTATATTAACAAGTTCCTCTACCTTTCCTCTCGTATTAATAAACGTGATCATCGTAAACTTTATATTGTAGATAAAAATACAGCATGGAGTGGAAGCATGAATATTTCCGACTCGCACCTTAAGCAAAATACTGAAGAAGGTATCTGGTTAGATTGTGGGGTAAAAATAACAGGTGAATCTATTCTAGAATTAACAGATAATTTTGATGAAATATGGAAACGTAATATCCCCTATAAAATTGAGAACAATCATCTCCCCTTCAGAACTAACAACAATATAATCAGGCGAAAATATAAAAACAATGAGCTTATTCATCTTATTAAATCGTGCAAAAATAAAATCTGGATTATTAGTGCCTACCTCGCTCCCTCAAGGCGCATTGTTAATGCATTAAAACGAGCAAGATCTAATGGTGTTGATGTGAAACTAATTATTTCTCATCATTCAGATGTTATTTTTTTCCCTTTAATTAGTACCACATACTACGCAGAGTTAATTCAAGCCGGCATTAAAATATATGAACATAGAGAGTATATTATCCATGCTAAAACCATTATACTCGACGATATTTCTTTTGTTGGCAGCTCTAACCTTAATCACCGCAGTTATCTACACGACCTGGAATTAGACATAATTTTAACCCATAAAGAATCGATTAAAAAATTACAGGACAAATTCATAGATCTATCTGGTAACTCAGAAATCATAACCCAGTCAAAACTGAAAAGCTTACCCTGGTACTACCGTTTTCTCGGTAAAATCATCTGGCGTATTCGTTATTGGCTTTAAGGCAACCCTGAAATATATCCATGCTTAAAATACTTACATATAACATTCATAAAGGTTTTACCCCGGGAAATCGACGATTTATTTTACATAATATAAAATCATCCTTACATTCCATTGACGCAGATATTATTTTTTTGCAGGAAACCCAGGGAGAACATACAACCAAGTCTTCCGATATTAAGAACTGGCCTAATAACACTCAGTTTGAGTTTATTGCAGATGAAATCTGGCCACATCATGCTTATGGAAAAAATGCTATTTATGCAGAAGGCCATCACGGTAACGCAATTTTAAGCAAATTTCCTTTTGATCAATATGAAAACATTAATGTCTCTTATATGAAATCAGCTAGTCGAAGTTTGTTACATGGCGTAATACAACACCCTGACTTACAGGTTCCACTACATGTCATATGTGTTCATTTAGGACTATTTTCTATAGAACGTCAGCACCAGCTTATAAGACTGGTTAAGCGTATAGAGGAGTCTGTACCACACAGTGAGCCGCTGATAATTGCAGGTGATTTTAATGACTGGTTAGGCCGAGCCGAAAAGCATTTATGCAAGGAGCTAGGACTAACTGAGGCTTTTAAATCTAAACAGGGCAAGCATGCACGTACTTTTCCTGCCTGGATGCCGCTACTCCAGATGGATAGAATCTACACCCGAGGTTTACAAATTTCTCACTGCCAGAGGCTACATGATAAAAACTGGGCTGGACTATCGGATCATTTGCCACTTTTTGCTGAGTTTGATTTTAAATAAACTATTATAAAGCATCTCCCCCTACGAATATTAACTAAAAACAAAATGCATATTATCCGCAAATGAACGCAAAGAAGCGCGAATATTTGTTTGTGCACCTGCGGCGCACTGTACCTTAGTATTAACCCAGAAAAGTCAGTTTATTGCGCATTTATAGCACAACCTCTTGACGCACCTAGCAAATTCAAAAATCTGCTTATCACCAATAAGATGGCTGCACATTTTTTGAATTCACTATGCACATCAAGCGCTTACACTTTAAACGCACTTTCAACTGATTTTTCTAAAATTAAGCTTTTGCGTTCATTTGCGGACAAAATGCTTTCTGTCAATCAGATTAAATTTAAGCTATTAAAAAATTCACAATAGTTTCTCAAACTCTTTAGCAGATACTGGCCTTGAGATTAAATAACCCTGAATTACTTCACAACCATGATCAGTTAGAAACTGATATTGCGCTTCGGTTTCTACACCCTCAGCTACTACCTGCAAATTCAGACTATGAGACATAGCTATAACCGCTCTTGCAATTGCACCATCCTCACTATTACCCACAATATCTTTTACAAATGATCGGTCTATTTTTAATATATCAAGTGGAAACTGATGCAAATAACTTAGTGATGAATAACCAGTACCAAAGTCGTCCATCGATAATTTAACACCTAACTCTTTTAATTGATGCATTTTATCAATACTATTATCTGCATCCTGCATTGCAATTGTCTCGGTAATTTCTAAATCAACATTTTCTGGTTTTAGACCATGCTTCTGAATTAACAATTGTATCTGTTCAACCAGGTCTGCCTGTATAAACTGTCTTGCTGACAAATTAATCCCAACACTCAAATCATGTCCCTGCTGATTCCATATTTTAGTTTGCTGTATTGCCTGCTCTAAAACATAGTGCCCCAAAGGTTGTATTAAACTGGTTTCTTCTGCTAAAGGTATAAAACGAATAGGTGGCACCAGACCATACTCTTTATGTCTCCATCGAACCAATGCTTCTGTGGCAATAATTTTTCGTGTACCGGTATCCACCTGGGGTTGGTAAAATAGTTCAAGCTCGTTATTTTCTATGGCACTACGCAAATCAGTTTCCATGCGTAAACGGTCATCTACTCGACGATTCATGTCTCGAGTATAAAAATACTCCTGATCACCACCTAGAATCTTCGCCTTACGCATTGCTGTATTAGCGTACTGTATTAACTCTCCCGCATCAATTCCATCATCAGGATAAAGTGATATACCAAGACTTAACGACACAACCACTTTTTGACTACCCAGATCAAATACATTGTCTTTTAGTGACTGATTTAGATTACTCAGTGTATGGGTTATTTCTTCAACTGATGTAATACTTTCCAGCAATAATGCAAACTCATTTCCACTGATACGAGCTATCGTATCTCCTTCATTAACAACACTACTTAAGAAACCTGCAAATGCTACCAGTAACTCATTTCCTATATCATGCCCAAGACTATCATTAATTAGCTGAAATCGATCTATGTCCATTAAGACAACAGCCACCTTATGATTAGCATGTTCAGCAACTTTTATGGCATGGGTTAATCGTTCTTTAAAGAGTGTCTGGTTAGGAAGATCTGTTAGTAAATCATGATATGCCTGATGCAATATCATATCTTCAGCTCGTTTTAACGCAGTTATATCCTGAATGGTACCCAAGATATAAAGGGGTTTTTTATTTTCACCCATAATCACATCACATTGTTGATAAACATATCTTTCTTTATTATCAACACCGTGTATTCGATGTTCGAGTACAAAACGCACACCCTGATTGCGTGCATCTTCAAATGCATGAGTTACCCTGTCACGATCATCTACAGGTACGTAGTTTATTAATTGTTCAAATGTAACATCACTTCGATCAATGCCTAACATCTCAAGCACACCTGGTGGGAAAGAGAATTCTCCGCTTTTAAGGTCCCAGTCCCAATACCCAAGCATTGCGACCTTTAGTGCATGATCGACCCGGTGCCTGCTTTTGCGTAACTCAAAATCCATCTCACGTGATTTAAGTGCATAACGAACCCGTTGAACAAATAAACTCCAGTTAATAGGTTTCGAGATAAAATCAGTTGCTCCTGCATCAAATGATTTATCAACAGATGCTACGTCATCCAACCCCGTAAGCATAATAACTGGCACCGTGTGATCAGGGTCAAAAACACGCATCTCCTGACAGGCTTCATACCCATTCATAACGGGCATGATTACATCTAATAAAACCAGATCTGGGCGACACTGGCGGAACAGATCAATGCCTTGTGTTCCATTTACTGCTTCAATCGTATTATAACCATGTTTTTGCAATGCCTTCATTAACATAGTCCGAATGACAATATCATCATCAACCACTAGTATTAATGACGTTTTACGTTCTGCAATAACTGGATTAATTAAAGATGACAATATTTTATTCCACTAAGCCTAAAAATTATTTTAATTAATACACCAGGGCACTTACGACTCTTACGTATGCCCAAAATAATCCCACTTGCAAGGTTGCCCTGTAATAAATGTAAACCTGATTAAAGCTAGATTTTAATTTATTAACCCAGTTCCTAATAGTATAAAATTAATTTACATACCTCGAGCCAGGTCTTTCTTTATATCTTCAATATTTTCCAGTCCAACTGCTAGCCGTATTAAACCATCAGCAATACCCGACTCCTGGCGTTGCTCTGGTGTTAGTCTTCCATGAGTTGTTGTTGCTGGATGCGTTATGGTCGTCTTAGTATCACCTAAATTTGCTGTTATAGAACATATTTGTGTGGCATCAATTAACTTCCAGCCCTCTTCTAGGCCACCTTTAAGCTCAAAGGACAATAACCCTCCAAAACCCGTTTGCTGTGATTTTGCCAGTTCATGTTGAGGGTGAGACTCTAGCCCCGGATAATAAACACGTGCCACCTTGGGTTGTTGCTCTAACCAGCGAGCTAGTTCCAGTGCGCCTGCGCTGTGCGCTTTCATACGTATATCCAGTGTTTCCAGACCCTTTATAAAAACCCATGCATTAAATGCACTCATGGTTGGCCCTGCACTACGCAAAAAAGCATAAACATCAGTACCAACTATTTTTTCAGTTCCCAGTACAGCCCCCCCCATACAACGACCCTGTCCATCAATATATTTTGTCGCCGAATGAATTACAATATCTGCACCCAGGCGAATAGGTTGCTGTAGTGCTGGGGTAGCCAGACAATTATCAACCGCTAATAAACAGCCCTGTTTTTGTGAGATTTTGGCAAGTGCTTTAATATCGACCAGTTCTGTTAAAGGGTTAGAGGGCGTTTCTAAAAATAATAAACGTGTATTTTTTTGTATCGCTTTTTCCCAGCCTTCCAGATCTGACAAATCGACAAAGGTCGTCTCTATTCCCAGTTTAGCCATAAAGTTGGTAAACAATA
>Ga0316207_10002918_pt1 | contig 16692 bp, 25 predicted proteins | sample 6weekpyrite_MG_FD_204943 | JGI IMG/M metagenome (GOLD analysis project Ga0316207, IMG submission 204943) | Microbial mat bacterial communities from mineral coupon in-situ incubated in ocean water Damariscotta River, Maine, United States -... | ecosystem: Environmental > Aquatic > Marine >...
TCCTTTAAAGAGTCGTCCTGCTTCTTATCAATATCTTCGTAAGTAGAACGTAAGGTGTCTGTCTTTATGTGGATCTCTAAGTTATTAGCTCGGTTGTTAGCAGTAAGTATCTTACCTGTTAAAGCTTGCTCTGTATTTGCAAGTTTAAGCTGCTCCTTACTAACACCGTGTACAATAACATCACAATAAGGGCTATCTACCATAGTACCAGAGATCTCTCCAAGACTACTTAGGTGACCATACAGGCTTGAGCTGTAAATCCAGAAATCTAAATCATCACCTACATTCAAACCAACTTCTTCTAAGAGCTTTTTTGCCCTGATACTTCTCCGGTTACTAATATTAGTTACTTGAGTATTACCCTTCTTATTACTCTGGCGATTACCTTTACCACTATACGAGGGTGTGATCGTGTACTTACCTAGTGGAGCAGTGGTATAGTTTGTCAAATCCTCAAGCGACATAGTATATAAAGTATGAGGTGTCAGTAATTTATAATTCTTAACCTTCATATTATTACGGCCTGCTATCCACTCAATCATACCTACTTCGCTGGCAAAGAGAATAGTAGTGTCTTTATTAGACACATGCTCTACATAGCCAATCCATAAAGGTCTTTCCTCGTTACGGAACATATTAACAGTATCACTCTCTTGATCATAGTATACGATAGCGTAAGCACCATTCATGGTCTTAACTGTCTCTTCTACACCAATCTCATTAATAGAGTGGAACACAGCATCACTATCTACATCAAACATATTACCATCTTTCAAGAGGTCAGTATGGTTACGTAGAGAGCCGTTATGTACACCAATAATATTACCGTGATGGAATGGGTGTGAATTAACAGCATTGATTGCACCCTTTGTTGCCCATCGATTATGACCTACGATTAACTGTTTATCTAGCATAGAGGATAACATCTTCTTAGTCTTAGAGTGTTGGATAAAGTCCCAGCCAGACATAGCAGCTTTGAAAACATCTACCTTACCTGTATCATCTACTGTGAATAGACCTGTACTATCTTCTCCTCGTAAAGAATCTACTACAAGTGCCTGATTGATAAAGTTTCGTTTATCTTGAGACATAATACCTTTACTATCACTGATTAAACCTATAATACCACACATACTATAACTCCTCTATGTCAATTGCTTGATCTCTGTTTCTATTAAGTATCTCATTGATAAGGCCTCGTTCAGCCCCAACCGCTGCTAAGCCAGCCTCAGCGCCCCTTAGACGGTTTGCTAAAACAGGTTCTCGTTCATCAGGTCTTTTCTTTACTTTACGTTTCTCCTTTAGACGTTTATAGTTTTCAGACAAATTATATTCTGGGTTTACCTTGTCGATACGGGAATGGTATCCATCTCGGCTACCCTGTAGTGTATCAGAATATATAACATCTTGGAATATACGAGCACCTTCCATCATATCCTCAGAAGCTGTATCATACCCGAAGAGCTTAGTAACTAAATCAGGAGAGAAGATTTTACCCATTAAGGATAAGTGACCTTCATCACTAATGCCACGTAGTAGATCGTAAGGATGACCATCGTAACCAACCGCATACTTCTTGATAGACATTAAGATATTGATCCACTCAAGTATCTCACTTGCAGAAGTGGTACCTTCCATGTGTCGGAACTCTAAAGAACCGAATCTAAACAAAGATGCTAGGTTAAGTCCGTAGTATTTATTCAAAGGCTGTAAACTATTACGGATATCGGCCTCAACATAACGATCATCATCACCCTCTCTCAAGGATAATATTTTCGATAGCCCACCTAAAGCGTAGATATGTTTATTAGCTTTGTAGAAAGGCAGGCAGTAGATATTACCTTCACGATCATAATCCTTTTTATGATAACGATAGATAGCCTTCTCCATAACCAGATATAAACCGACCATGTTAAGCAGTTGTTGTACACTTAAATCACGTACATCAATGTGGATGTGGATAGAGGTACGTACACTCTGTTTAACACGGATTCCAGAGCAGTATTGTTCAAGGCCATTCAATGCATCAATAATATCTTGACCCATCAAAGGCTCTGACAGTACGAACTCAGCACCGTTACGTAAGGAACCATCCTCTACAATACTCCAATAGGGTAACCTTTCTAGTCGGTTACGATTAACACCTTCAACTTCATTCTCGATACCTATATAGGTATGAGGTAGTACCAGATCAGTACTCTCTCGGAAAGTACGTACATCTGGTTCAATATTTGTAATCTTACTAAGCCGCATCTTCAACACCTCCTATTGGTGTAATCTGTGATAAAGATTCCATAAGGAACTCAAAACCTTTGTACACTACTACATTATCGTCAGGCTTAACAACACCGATGATATTGTCAGCGTTATAACCAATCAGTAAATTCTCTGAATACCTATCTACACCTAGCCAGAACTTACGTGATAAGGCAACTGTATACCGTTTACCTTCACGTATCCGGCTAGAAGCTGTACCAATATCATAGTATCGATTGTTTTTGATACACTTTAGCAGTGCAGGCGAGGTGATACTTGGGCTACTGATACCACTATTATCCCGATTACAAGCCTTACTGCTGTAGGAATTACTATTAACAGCCATGTTCCATTGTCTCTCAGCTCCACGTCTGATATGGACTGCATGTGCTTTGTAGTTATAGCATCCTGCCTCTATAGGTGAAAGGTCTATAGAGTCCAACTTGATCTCGATAGGTTTATTACTCTCCCATGAACTAGGGGAACCCTTAGATCGAGGTAGGTACACTTTAGCAAACTTGATAGCTGTCCGTGGACTCTCCTCAGTAAAACGCTCCAGTACTTTCTCTATATATACAGGAGTTACCACACCCCGTATCTCTGCAAAACCTGTACCTCTACGTAGGTAGCGGTTGAGATCATCAATAGAATATGCATCTATGTTCACGATACCACCTCCAGTTTATGTTCTTGAATTAAAGAACGAGCTGTTTCAACATCACCATTGTTGATACAGTTGATAGCAGCAGTTCCCACTTCGTAAGAGATACGATACCCGTCCTTATACATCTGTTCTGCACGTTTAACCTGATCATAAACCCACTCCATGTGTTCATCAGATTGAATCCAGAAGTTAGACAGTGTACGATACTCAACACCATACTCTTTAGGTCGATGTGCTCCGGCCTGACCATATAAAAGTCTGCGTTCTGTATCGTCATCCATAAGTACAGAAGGTACACCTAGTAGCAAGTCGAGGATACGTACAAACTCAGCTTTAGTATTAGTATCAGTGCCTGCAATCTCATCGAAAGAGACATGTACATGACCACCACAAGATCGTAGACTGCCTACTTCTTCTCCATCAGGGGGCGTATTCTCTTGTAAAGAGTAGGCATTGAAGTCAGGAGTACACCCAAACTCTTTAGCTCTTGGATGTTCCAACTGAGCAGCATCAAAGTGGGCACTACTTTTGATATCAATCTCAAGATCGTACTCTTTCATCTTGACCTGTAGGATACCAAAAGTAGAATGGATATTATCCAACCACTCCTGTTTACTATCCACTGGGTCAATAGCAAATTCAGCTAGTACATTATCCTCCTGTAGATTACCGTTATCTACTAGGTAGGGTTCTGCCTTACTACCGCCGATTAAACCAATAGATGATACGTAATTACCTGTACCATCCTTTAATAGAACTTCTGTATCTGTACCAATCATGGCAATATATACTCCTCTAAAAGGTGTTCAAAAAAGAGAGCACCATCAGAACCAATAGCCATACGTTCTGGATGATACTGCACACACAACGAATTAGTTACATCATACCACAAAACTTCTGCCTCCTTAGCCATCATCATACCGTCACTGTGCTTTTCACTATAGGCAGTATACTCTTTAAGAGGTACACCGGCCATAATCTTAGCTACGTTTCTGGAGAAGGCAATCAATTCATGACCCTTTTTGACATCAGGAACCATAAGCTGATGGTGAGTAGATGTTACTTCAAAAGTCTTCTGCTTATACTTACAATATTTAGCCAACTCCACCTGATGACCCATAGTATGTCCAGTGGAGTGTTGTATCAGTTTACCACCGTTCATAACATTAAGGAATTGGGCACCTCTACATATACCTACCATAGGTATTCCGTGTCTTACTGCATAATTAAATACTTCCTCCTCAGAAGAATCTCTATTAGGGTCAGTGGCATAGCATTGACGGTGCTTCTCTTCGCCATACATGCGAGGGTCTATGTCTGCACCTCCGGTGAATACAATACAGTCTGCTAGGTCGTATTGTTCCGTACTGACTACTCTGCCTACACGTAGGAAAGGTTCATAGTACTCATAGGAACCCATAACTAAGAAGTTAAAATCTTTCTTAACTTTGGCTGTCATTACTTAGAACCTCCTTCTGTAGTTTCTTTGCCTCAAATACAAGCGTTTTTAAGTTGATACTTTCTCGGTTAAAAGTACCACCTTGTTTTGTTAGATCATTGTACCTCTTATATAAAAAACCACCACCTCTACTATACAGGTAGTCTGTTACACCGATATGGGTGTATATCTCACCGAAAGGTCTTGATGAGTAAAGTTTAGTGTATAAAGAACTACAGAATATAGAGGCAGTCTCTAAATCAGCTTGACTTGAACGAATCAAACCATGTGCTCCTGCCCTGACAAAGGTATAAGTACCCTCTTTGATACAGACAAAGTAATGTGCCATAATCAAAGCTATACGTGGGTCAATACCTTCTTTTATAAGATCGCCTATTACTTTAGCCCTTTTTTCCCCGTAGTCTACAAAAAAGCGTCCAAAAGAAGCCATAGTGAAGGCAAGCATAGGCTTCTTAGAATTACACACTAAGCTCTTTTCATAGCCGTATAGTTTTTGACTATTGTTAGGGATGAGAGTCCTTTCTCCAAACTTAAAAGAGATAAGCAGCTTACGTAGGATATCGATCTGCTCATCAGATACTTCTGAAAGGTCTACAACAATCCCTACCAGAGAGCCGAAATGTGACATCCTACGCATCTCATCAAGACCTAACATATAACTAAAGCAGTGTTGGCTATTGAGACGTACCTGTAGGTGCTGAAATCCCTGCCTTAGAAGGATAGTATAGTTTAACATAGCCATCAGTACTCACCTCCACTCTTATCAAGCTGTTTTAACATCTTATAGTACTTACGGGTACACCCTACGTCCATAAAAGTAGTGCTTTTTTCCACCGTAGTAGCCTGCATCTCACCATTAGCACCCATAAAGGATACCTCCTTAGTTACCTTTTTCTCTCGATACTGTACCTGTGGTTTACCTACAGTACGTGACTGAGCGAAGTTACGAAGAATACGTGCCTTTTTACCATTCATAATCATATACCTCTTTTTTAGTTCTTTAGGACAAGAGAACCTGTAAAATCATACCAGCTATTAATATTTGTAGAAGATAACACTGCACCAGTCTGCCATTCACTTTTAATAGTAGATGGAACCAAAACTGTACCGGTATATTCGCCTGTAAATAGTGCAACACATCCTAGTTTTGTCTGCATCAACCTAGGATAGTAGGGTTTTTCATCTGATTCAATAATTTCATATTCCATACCACTACTCCTAAAAATAAATTGAACTTTTCTGTTTTTAAGTTGTCAAATACTTAAAAATACTCAAGAAGTACCTACAACCCCACTACTTGTAAACCTGAATGTATGTTCTGAAATACAATATCTTTGGTATTAATATCCTGAACATACCCTTTCATACCTTCTTTAATACGACCTACTGCTGTCTTTTTAGAAGGTGTTACGTTTCCTTTACTATACATAAAGGTAGAACCATAACCATCATCACCTTTGATCATAGTCTGGTATAGCGTTTTCTTATTTCCAGATTTCATGACTTAGGCTCCACATTATGTACTTTATCATCAGCCACATGAGCTACAAAACGCTTCTGCAACCTTCTACTGAATCTAGCTAGTGTTGCTAGTGCAATAGTAGAGATTACCCAGATGGAGATAAAATAATATATTGCTGATATAACTGCTACCCAGATCCAGAATAGAGATACAAAGTAAGTTACCCATGAGTCTCCACCTTCACGTAGTCTAATCTTACTATACTGTTTTATCTCAACACTAGACAGACCTTCAAAGGTTACCTCACTACTGATTTTACCAGTATGGATTCTAACTAGTGTATCTTCATTACTAGTTCGTCGGCCGTATCTTTTCTTAATAATACTTAAAAGATTACGATCATCAAGGCTCCACAGCCTGTCACCGATCCCTTTTAGGATAAAGTTTTCTTTAACCTTTTCCGCGTCATCCACCCAAGCCCAAATCCAGCTAAAAAGGAAAGCAAGAATAACAGCGATAGTAAATAGGGCAAAGAAAAGACCAGTAAAAGCGAGAGTAGGATAATCACTACTGAGTAATTTGATAAAAGTTTCATACATTTTATTTCTCCTAAAAAAAAAAAAATTATAGACAGTCTCTATTTAAAAACAATATCAACCATAGGGCATACTACACCAAAGGATATAATATCTCCCTCGGTATCACGTACTAAACCTATATGTTCCCAGTTAATACTGATAGATCTTACGGTAGGTAATATGCTATTAATTTGAGATTCAGACATATTACCTAAAACCTCTGTAAGAAGCTTTAACTTGTCCGTAGTCTTAGAGTCTACCACTTTATACCTCCTGTTCTAAAACAGCGTATTTGCTGTCTTTTGTAATTCATCATAAGACATACTATCCAGTACAATATCCATACCGATAGCACCATAATAGCTCATCTTACAGCGATAGAAGGCACTCAAAGCCTCCTTTAATTCCTGCTTTTTATTCAGGATTACGTCATTACCTTGAATACTCATAATAAATACCCCTATTTAACAGTTAAAATTGCACCGGAAGTAAGGACATCCAGTACAGGTATAGTATTAGTACTAATACTAACCCAAAAGCAAGCTTTTTCAGTCAGACTAACCATGCTTAAAGAGGAGCTACTTGTTTGTCTAAAAACGTAGACAGTGTGTAATTTACCTCTAAATCTAATAGTGGCGATATTACCCTCTTTAAGGTCTGCGGCCATAAGGTTATGAGTTTTTACAGGTTGTTCAAGCATGATCTTTACTCCTTCCTGCGATAGCAGGTTATTTGTTCTTAGGTTGACGACGCATACGAGGTATAGTATGACCATGTTTACCAATGTGATCAACACCACGAGCAATATAACTACCTTTACCGTATGTGGTGTTATCATAATCTCGTAATTTCTTTGCATCCTGTTTATTACCGAAATATGTACCATCGTGCTCTAAACCCTCAGCCATATCATATACACGGGGTAATATCACTTTACCATTACTAGCCTTTACACAAAATAGACGCTTCATAGTTAATCCTCCACGTAGTTGTACTATAGACAGCCTATAATACATACAATAAAAGGACAAGCTACGCTTGATAGCCTATCCTTTTGATGTACACACTTAGACCTATAGCTGTATATCTACGTTCGGCACTATAACCGACGGCTTAAAGATAACCCTGTAGTGGTAGACATCAACCTTAGAGGGTTCTAACTGTTCCGAAAAATAGGTAACATTATCAGACAGTCCAAGATAATGCTTTTTATAGGCATCCCAGCCAGTTTTACAAGTAACCGCTAACAGTTTTGAAGAAGAGGCGACAGAGCATCTACCTTCTATTGTCAAGATATACTGATTTGTTATCCCATTATAGAAGACTATTCGTCGTTCTAGTTCAAACATATCAGCAGCCTTAGATAGATTTCTACTAGCTACATCGGCATCAGTGCATCCAGTAATCGCTGTTAGGGTTAGAATAATACCTATAACAAGCTTTTTCATACCTGTAAATTTCATAACAAAAATACCCCACGTTTTTTAGTGGTTATTCGGGAGCCTATCCCCGTAGAAGGCGTTTGGTTGTTTGTTTTCCAATATTAAGCTACTACGATAGACCGTAGTGCCTCTTCTACCTTCTTAGCTGATTCAACATCTTTAACATGAGTACCAGCTTTCTTGATACGTGCTAGTAGTGATTTAGCCTGACCTATTACATCCATATCTGGCGTAGTAGCATTATGCTTACCACCTTTCCAGTTATACCATGTCACTGTTGGCATGGTTACTTTCACTTCTGTACCTTGCTTCTTAAAGCAGAAAGCACCTGCTTTGTTCTTAGTCCATAATAAATTGGCATGTTCTTTGATAAAGTCTTTAATTGTGATGGTTGGTAAGCTTTTGACATTTACACAAGCATTTAATACCTGCGTTAAGTATGTAGAATCACCATGTTCTTCATAATGCTTTAACCCGAATAAGATAAAAGCATTGATATTATCACGCTGGCTTTTAGCTGATTTGATTAAACCAGCTAGTTTAGATTTGAAGTTTTTAGTTGTCAGTTCGGTTTTCATGTCGCTACGCTCCTGCCTGCTTTTTGCAGGCCATTTAATTAAGATATGTATTATATATGCTCACTATTGAACATATACTGATAAATACCCATATCCGCCATATAGCCTCAATAACAGCATTTAATACCTGTCACATACTAACCCACTAGCAAAACCATAAAAACCCTTTACAGGGCAATACAGGCCAAACCAGCGACTATTATTGAGGGAAGGTATTAGTTATTATTAGTGGTGGCTCTAAAACAGAGCTACCTATTCATAAGAATACAGGGTCTTATTCTATGCCCTGACAAGTGAGTAGTATTAATAACTCGACAGTATGCCCCTTCGAACCGGCTATACTCTTTGAACATGCGGCAACCACCTCGGAGCTAAACAAACAGACCAGAAACTACTCTTTCAGAGTTGAGCTTTGCTCAATTCATGTAGACGGATTCCAGCACCGTAAGCGTCACTCTTTTAATGCACCATAATTGTGCAAATGCCCGCTTTCTAGCCTACAGACAGGGAGCTATAAAAGCCTGACAAGCCTGTAGGTCTTGATATATACTATAACAAAGTAAAATAACCCTGTCTAGTACCGTTCGTCGGAAAGAACACGCCTCAGAGGGGCAACCGACAAGCCAATTAACTACCTTGACTATGGATATAGTATGACATAGCTATTGCTGGCTGTCTAGTACCGTTCGTCTATAAGTTTATACTAATATAGTAGGTCATTAGTGGTATTGATAGGTCATAGAATACCTTTATAGTGGTGTAATGGCCACTACCACATGCATTTATCATGCCAAAACACACCAATCCAGAGAATAATATAGTCATTACCTGTATTTATAGGCCATTAACTGTCTTTATGACTGATATCCAGAACAATATGGTATTGATAATACGAATGATTATCATTTCGGATAGGGGGGAGGGGGCTGTGAGGGGTCGGCAGAATCCTATTATAACACCTAGTCACAAAAAACGTGGAATCGGGATTTAAAAACAGGTATATAGACTATATAGATCTAGATATTTCTTTAAGGAAATCAACAGTTTAGAAAGAAAGCTGTAATATTAATAATAGCCTAAAGAAATCTGTAATACCTACCCACCTAGACCTTCCTACTAACTGTATTTCCTTCTTTTCTCTGGTATTCCTTACCGTAGGTAAAGGGCGATTTTAGGTTATTTTGAAAATAATTTGAAAATAAATTGAACTTTTTGCCTTTTTCGTTGTCTAATACACTATATATTAATTATATTAAAAATATAGAATAATAGTAAATAAAAGTATAGAAAGAAGGTAGGGAATTGAGGTATTTAATACTTATATATGAACTACATAGTCTATATAGGTACGAGTGTATATAGTGGGGTTTATTTATGAGTGATATTAAGCAAGTTAGAAAATTAAAACCTTCTGCCGTTGGTAAAGGTATGGCTAAAAAGGCTGCAAAGCACTTGATGACACGTCAAGAGAAGCTAAAGGCTGCTATGAGAAAGCAAGGCATTCGTTAAATAGATGGATAAAAAGACACAAGAAGAGACCCAGTTTAAGAAAGGTAAATCCGGTAATAAAAGAGGTAGACCTAAAGGGGCTAAGAATAAGAAGACAGAACTACAGGAAGCACTGGTTACTAAAAGCAGTGAATTGATGGTTACTAACCTCAATAAGATAGTAGATGTAGTTTGTCAGAAGGCAGCAGAAGGTGATTTAACTGCTGCTAAGATGGTTCTAGACCGTCTAATCCCTGTCAAAAAGGCAGTGGAGATCAATGCTGGTAAAGACTTATCTTCTGGTATTGTTATCAATATAGAGAAATTAACTGCTAATCCTCATGTAGCTAGAGATGAAGAGACTACTGTAGATGGCGAATTTGAAGTACAAACAGAATAATCCCTGCATGGCAGGTAGGAACGAAGTGACATGGCTGATATGAGTGCAAGAAATCAGAAAGGTTCAAAAGTAGCCAGTACTACTAAAAGGCCTTCTAAACAAGAAGCCCCTAGAGTCTCCACCTTAACTAAAGAAAAGGCTAGAGACGGTATGGCTTCCCGTATTACCGGTTCTTCTACTGGTCGTATTCAGTAATGCCTGTCTCTGCTGTTACACAGGTAAAGGCGGGACGTTCTCAATTTCAAGGTGTCTTTGAGCACGTAGTAGAATATGAAGCATTAGTCGACCCTGTATCTGTTAATAGTAATTCCTTTGAACATGAAGTTTTAAACATAAATGGTGCTCACTTTGGGGACTTCTGCTTAGTCTCTTTTGAAGCTGACCTACAAGAATTGACAATATCTGCTCATGTTTCTGGTCTCAATACAGTAGATATCCATTTTGTAAATAATACAGCAGGTGCTATAGATCTACCAGAAGCACAGGTACATTTAGTACTATTGAGGCCGATACACATACACCCATAGGGAAAATATGTCTGATTTAAACTTTTCATTACATGAGAAGCAATTAGAGATATTCAATGCCGAAGAACGATTCAAGGTAGTAGCAGCGGGACGACGTGGTGGTAAAAGCTACCTCTCAGCAGTTACTCTCCTTTTAAAAGGCCTTGAAGATACTAATCGTTTCGGATACCCACTTAAGGGTAAAGAAGTATGGTATGTAGCTCCTACCTTCCAACAAGGTAAGGATATCATGTGGAACCTATTGAAAGATATAGGTCAGAAAGTAATAAAGAAAGCACACGAGAATACCGCTACACTCACCTTGATCAATGGCCGTACAATCCAGATCAAGGGATCTGATAGACCTGATACCCTACGTGGTGTTGCTATCAGTTATGTTGTTATGGATGAATATGCATTCATGAAACCAGAAGTATGGGACTTGATCATAAGCCCTACACTGGCTGACGTAGAAGGAGATGCCTTGTTTATAGGTACTCCAGATGGTAAAAACCATTTCTACGAACTATGGCTACAAGGTCATAAGACAGAAGATTGGGCTTCCTTCTCCTTTAACAGTATGGATAACCCAATGATCTCTCAGAAGGAGATCGAGAAAGCTAGAGGCCGTATGTCGGCTGATGCTTTCAGACAAGAATTTGAAGCTTCTTTCTCTTCTGGCGGTGGTGGCTCATTCAAAGCTTCCATGTTCCAAGAACTAGAAGCAAGTCCAGAACAAGGTGAAATATTTATAGCGGTTGATCCCGCTGGCTTTGGAGCTGGAGTAGGTATGGTTAAGAGTGCCGTATCTAGGCTTGATGAAATGGCTATAGCTGTAGTAGAAGTTAGTTCTGCTGGTTGGTTTGTACATGATATGATTCATGGCAGATGGGGAGTACGAGAAGCTAGTCTACAAGTTATCAAAGCAGCACAGAAATATAAGCCTCGGTGTGTAGGTATAGAAGGTGGTTCTCTTAAGAATGCGATGCATGACTATTTAGAGGATCAGATGCGTAGGTTGAATGTATATCCACGTATAGAGAATTTAACACACGGTGGTAAGAAAAAGGTAGAAAGGATAACATGGGCATTACAGGGTCGTTTTGAACACGGTCGTATCTTCTTTAAGAAAGATGCACCTTGGATTAAACACTTAACGGATCAGCTTTTAGATTTCCCTAACCCTATGTCACATGATGATCTACCTGACGCATTAGCATATATAGATCAGTTAGCTTCTGTCATCTACATTGATGAGTTTGAAGAAAGTAACTGGGAACCTTTAGACCCAATGGCAGGATTTTAATGGCTAACAATATAGTTGTAAATGATGAAGGTGAGAGTTCAGACCAACACATGAACACACCTGAAGATCGTCTTGTATCTTGGGTACTATCCACTATTCAACCTTGGATTGAATATAGAGATTCTAACTTTAAAGATAAATGGGATGAATATTATCGTCTATGGCGTGGTATCCATATCGAACAAGATAAGACACGTAAATCAGAAAGAAGTAAACTAATAGTACCTGCACTACAACAGGCTATTGAATCTGCTGTATCAGAACAAGAAGAAGCTATCTTTGGTAAAGGTCGTTGGTTTGACCTAGATGATGATCTAATGGATCAGAATCCTCAAGATATTTCTGCATATCGTAATCTTCTGCTAGAAGACCTAGATAATAGCGATGTACGTGATTCACTATCTGAGGTATTCCTCAATGGCGCTATCTATGGTACCGGTATCGGTAAGATAGTAGTGAGTGAAGTAGACACTAGAAGAGTAGATCAAGCTGATATTGGTGGTGGTGTTACAGAAGGTGTAGCTAATGTAGACCAGCAAGTAGAAGTACGTCTTGTACCCATTGCTCCTGATGAATTTGCTATTGACCCAAGTGCTAGAACTATTGATGAAGCCCTAGGTTGTGCTCATATTACAATTGTACCAAAGCATGGTATTATTAAGAAACAGCAAGATGGTATCTATTTAGATGGTGATATTGGTTCCTTTACTGATGACCTAGATTTGAATCCTAAAGGTGAAAGTAAGAGTCCTCTAGCTTTAGACAGTACTAAGATAATCGAATATCATGGCCTTGTCCCATCTCATCTGCTACCTCAGACATTGGCAGAAGATGATGAAGAATTTGTAGACCTCTTTGAAGATACAGACTATGAAGCAGATACGGTTGATTTTGTAGAAGCTATCGTTACTATCGCTAATGATGATGTATTACTTAAAGCTGTACAGAATCCACACATGATGGAAGATCGTAGCTTTATAGCATATCAGCATGATACTGTTCCAAATCGCTTCTGGGGACGTGGCGTAGCTGAGAAAGGCTATAACCCTCAGAAAGCCCTTGATGCTGAACTAAGAGCCCGTATAGACGCAATGGCGTTGACTGTACACCCTATGATGGGAGTTGATGCAACACGTATCCCTCGTGGAGGTTCATTCTCTGTAGAGCCAGGAAAAAATGTCTATACTAACGGTGATCCAAATACAGTACTTAGACCATTTAACTTTGGTGAAGTAAACCCTAATACTTTCCACCAGTCAGGCGATCTTGAACGTATGGTTCAGATGGCCACTGGTAGTATGGATAGCGCATCCCCTGTATCAGTAAATGCACGTAATAATACTGCATCTGGTATGAGTATGATGTTATCTGGAAGTATCAAACGTAGTAAGAGAACACTAGCTAATATCGAACGTAAGTTCATTAGCCCTCTTCTACATAAGACTGCATGGCGTTATATGCAGTTAGACCCTGACAGATATCCTGTAATGGATATTAAGTTCAAAGTATACAGTACTTTAGGTATTATGGCTCGGGAAGTGGAGCAACAGCAACTGACAAGTCTGCTGAACACAGTCCCACCAGATAGTCCTGCTTACTGGATGCTTATCCGTAGCATCTATGAGAACTCTAGTATCACTGATAAAGATAAAATGCTAGTAGTTATAGATCAAATGCTACAACAGGCCTTACAGCCTAAACAAGACCCTATGGCACAGATCAAAGCTCAAGAAGTTCAAATGAAAGCTCAGAAGGATCAAGCGAGCTTAGAGATTGAATTGATGAGAGCTAAGACCGAGATGGCTAGGGTTATGGTAGAGCAAGAAAAGGTAGGAGATCAGCGAGTTAAACTCGAAACTGAGGCCATACTTAATCTAGCTAAGGCAGAGGCAGAAGAAGTAGGTAGTCAGTTAGATGCCTACAGAGCAGAAGTTGACGCTATGCAAGCACAATCAACAAGTGAGGTAGAAGTTGGAAGAGGAAATACAGAGAATCAAGGATCTTGAAACCCTATGGGATTTATTCAATAGTGAAGGTTGGGAGATCCTACAGAAAGATAATGAAATGCTACTAAAGGCGGCCATCGAATCAGCAGATTCAGAATGTGATACTAATGAGAAGTGGCAGTTTAGACGTGGCAACATTCAAACCCTGAGGTATATGACAAGCCTCAAAGCAATAACCCGAAATCAGCTAGATGAAATAGCAGATGGGTTAGACAATAATTCCTAAACCTATAAGGCGGAAACATGACAGATAGTATCGTAGTCGAGCAGGATGAAGTAGTAGACATTGAAGGTGAAGAGCTAGTATCTTTGGAAGATATTAATGTAGATGAGATTATCGATGATAACTCTGATGCATTAGAAGCAGAGGTTGATAGTAAATTACCAGATAAGTTTAAAGGTAAGACGATTGAAGAGGTAGCAGACAGTTACTCTAATCTTGAAAAAGAATTCGGTCGTAAAAACAATGAGCTAGGTGAACAGCGTAAGCTTATTGACCAACTACTTGAACTTAAACTCGAAGAGAAGAACAGCACTTCTGACAAGCAAGATGATAAAGCCCAGAAAGTAGATGTTGATTCTCTATTGGAAGACCCAGACACAGTTATCTCTGATGCTGTGGCAAATAACCCTCTCTTAAAAGAGATGCAAGACAATCTTGATGCAAGTAAGCGAGAAAGAGAACTAGCTTCTTTTGAAGACGTACACCCAGATTGGCAAACAGTAGTCGGCTCAGATGAATTTGCTAAATGGGTAACAGAAAGTCCTGTTCGTACTCAGCTATATAATGATGCGAATAAGAACTATAAGTACGACGTAGCTGCTGAATTACTGACCTTGTATAAAGGTGTTCAACAGGCCGTAGTCGAAGGTGCAAAAGAGACTAAAAGCCAGAATGCTAAAAGGGCGATGAAAGACGCTGTTACTGAGAAGGGTGCTACAGGTGCATCTACTACTAAAGTGTACAGTAGAAAGCAACTTATGCAACTTCGCTTAAGAGACCCAGCTAAATACGAATCTATGTCAGATATAATCTACAAGGCGTATGCAGAAGGTAGAGTCCGTTAAAAGACAGGCAATAATGCCAAATAATAAACTTATAGGAAGATAACAATGCCATTAGGTACTAATCATTTAGCCAATAGTGCTGCATCGGTACAGGAGTTCATCCCAGAACTTTGGTCTGATGACATCATTGCGGCCTACAAACAGAACTTGGTTCTAGCGAACTTAGTTAGCAAGATTAATCACAAGGGTAAAAAGGGTGATACGATCCATATCCCTAAACCTACTCGTGGTGCTGCTAATGCTAAGGCAGTTGGTTCACAAGTAACCTTAAATCAGAATAACTCAAGCGAGTTGACAGTTGTTCTTGATAAACACTATGAATACTCGTTCGTAATTGAAGACATCATCGCTATTCAGTCTTTAGACTCATTACGTCGTTTCCAAACTGATGACGCTGGCTATGCTCTAGCATCTCAAGTAGATAATGACTTATGGGGTTTAGCGGGTGGTCTTCAAAGCGGTACTGCGTACTCTGCTGCCGTAATCGGTGGTGATGGTGCTACTGTATGGGATGGTTCTGCTAATACTAACCAAGGTAACGGTAGTACTCTAACTGATGCTGGTATTCGTAAGATGACCCAGACCTTAGACGACGCTAACGTCCCTATGGACGGCCGTGTACTAGTTATCCCACCTGTTGAAAAGAATACCCTTTTAGGTCTGGCTCGATTCACTGAGCAAGCCTTCACCGGTGAGACAGGTAATGGTAATAGTATTCGCACTGGTAAGATTGGTGACATTTACGGTATGGAAGTATACGTATCAACTAACTGCCCAACGGTAGCTGCTGATGATACTACTACTAACTATCGTGTTGGTATGATGTTCCATAAAGATGCATTTGTTCTAGCAGAGCAGATGGGTGTACGTTCGCAATCTACATACAAGCAAGAGTATCTGGGTGATCTATTCACTTCTGATATGATCTACGGTATCTCTGAGATCCGTGATGATGCTGGTATTGCGTTCTTAGTACCAGAGTAAAATTAATATAGGGGCAAGGATGCCCCGCCTCTTATAGGGTAGAACATGACATATATACAATTAGTTAATGCTGTCCTAAGACGACTTAGAGAGGCAGAGGTTGCTACGGTTGGAGAGACAGAATACTCCACACTAATAGGTGATCTTATAAATGAAACAAAGAAAGAGGTGGAAGATTCTTTTGATTGGATTCAATTAAGAACTACCTTACAGGTTACTACTGTTGCTGATGACTTTAGATACACACTCACAGGGGCAGGGGATCGGTATAAGATCCTACAAGTTATAAATGATACAGAAGAGATTGAAGTTCATAAGGCTAATTATAAGTTCATGAACGTAGCTCTTACAGCTTCCGGTGTAAAGACTGGTAAGCCTAATTACTACGACATCAACGGAAGTACAGCAGGTGATCCTAATGTAGACTTCTACCCAGTACCTGATGGCGTATATGTAATAAATTATCACATGATTGTACCTCAGGATGATCTATCT
>Ga0316207_10002919_pt1 | contig 16665 bp, 16 predicted proteins | sample 6weekpyrite_MG_FD_204943 | JGI IMG/M metagenome (GOLD analysis project Ga0316207, IMG submission 204943) | Microbial mat bacterial communities from mineral coupon in-situ incubated in ocean water Damariscotta River, Maine, United States -... | ecosystem: Environmental > Aquatic > Marine >...
ATGTTTTAAATGCTAAAAATTGGCTTAACCGGCGGAATAGGCAGTGGAAAAACCACGGTTGCCAATTATTTTGAAAAATTAGGTGTGCCGGTAATTGATGCGGATGAAATTTCTCGTCGAATTGTAAAACGAGGATTGCCGGCATATCAGGCCATTGTTCAAGCGTTTGGTGAAGCCGTGTTAACTGTAGACGGTGAGTTGGATCGAGCCGGAATGCGGCACACAATTTTCTCCGACCCGGAAGCAAAGGCCAAATTAGAGTCAATTCTTCACCCGATGATTAGGGAGGAGATTAAACGTAACATAGATAGTCTAAAGGCCGATTATTGCATTATCGCCATTCCTTTGTTGATTGAAACAGGTCAATTATCTTTGGTTGACCGAATACTGGTTGTTGATGTTGATCCGCAAACTCAGATTACGCGTGTACAAGAAAGGGATGGAGACAGTTCAATTCAGATAGCTGCAATTATTAAAAGCCAGGCTAGTCGAGAAGATCGTCACGCTGTGGCGGATGACATATTATGCAATGATGGTAATATTGAACAATTAAAAGAAAACGTAGATAAATTACATCTTCAGTATTTGGACTTGTTGAGAAAGCCGATATGACTGATAATGGTAATTATCATGCCTATTAGAAAATAACGAAAAGCCCAACATGTCTTGGTTAAAAAACACACAAGATAAAATTGAAATTGTCGAACAAGTTGATGCAGCACGTAATGAGATTGTCTACGAGTTGCCCCTGAACGAAAAAATTCGGACTTTTATTCGATTGGAATCTCTTTTTGAAGAGATTGAGTTTTACCTGCAAGGCAATACTGTATGGGACACCCGTTCTGCTGTTAATACTTTTATTGCAATTTTGAATGTTTTTTCTCGCCCTGAAATAAAAACTGATCTCATGAAAGAAATGGATCGGATCAATAGCAATCTCTCTAAATTTAATGCCATGCACGGCGTAAATACCGGGCGTTTAAAAGATGTGCAAGAAAGTTTAGGGAAAATGGCAAAAGACTTACGTGCTATGGAAGGGCAGATTGGCCAAAATTTGAAACAGAATGAATTTATTATGTCGATTCGTCAACGTGACAGTATTCCCGGTGGTGCGTTAGTGATGGATTTGCCGACCTATGGTCATTGGTTAGGTCAGGATATTAATAGTCGCAGTAATGACATTCGTACTTGGTTACAGGAATTTACCTTAGTTAAGAAAGCGGTATATTTAATACTGGAACTGATTCGAGGCAGTGCAACGGCGAATGATGTTGTCGCTAAAGCCGGTTTTTATCAGCATGTACTTGATCCTGGTACATGCAACCAGATTTTGCGGGTGATATTACCTAAGAATGCAGCGTATTTCCCTGAAATTAGCGGTGGACGACATCGATTTACGGTACGTTTTTTAAAACCCATGGGTTTTGATCGCCCAGTTCAAATTGAACAAGAAGTCTCCTTTAAGTTAATTTGTTGTGCTTTATAAAAGATGAAAGTTGTTAATTGTCCTCATTGTAATAAATCCGTAGAGTGGAAAGAAGCTTCAAAGTGGCGCCCGTTTTGTTGCGAACGTTGTAGAATGATAGATTTGGGCGCTTGGGCTTCAGAGGATTATAGTATTGCCAGTGAATCACCTCGCCCTATGGAAGATATCGATTTTTCAGAAGTGCCTAAAAACTAAGTTTTTAATTTCTATGTTAGCTCATGTCTTGTGGGTCAACATCTAAATTCCATCTTACTTTTCTTGCCGATTTGCAATCTTCAATAAATGCTAAAATTTGATTTAGCGCAAAATGCAGTTGTTTTCGATTCTTCCCAATAATAAGTAATTGACTACGATATTTTCCAGCTTTTCTTTCCATCGGGGATGGCGCAGGCCCTAGAATTTCTAGACTATTAATATTGAGTTGTTGTAGCTTGTGTTTGGTTTCCATGAGAAAGTGAATATTGTTTTGAACGTTATTGGATTCAGCTCTTAATAAAGTGGCGTGAGTAAAGGGTGGAAGGCTTGCCATTTCTCTTTCTTGCAACGCGTCGCTGCAAAATTTTCGATAACCGTGCTCAATTAATAGTGTGAGTAGAGGGTGGTCTGGGTGTTGGGTTTGAATAACAACGCGGCCGGTTTTCTCGCCGCGACCAGCGCGGCCAGCGACTTGAGTGATTAATTGTGCCATGCGTTCACTTGCACGCAAATCAGCGCCAAATAATCCCTGGTCTGCATCAAGAATTCCTACCAGTGTGACATTTGGAAAATCATGGCCTTTAGCCAGCATTTGTGTGCCTAATAAAATTTGTGCACGGTTTTCGTCTATCTTGTTGAGTAAGTCATGCATTGCATTTTTGCGGGATGTGGTATCGCGATCGATACGGATGATTTCTATATGAGGGAATAAATCATTTAACACTTGTTCTGTGCGTTCTGTTCCATATCCACGAGGGCGTAAATCAATACTGCTGCATTCAGGGCATTGAGTGGGTACTTTTCTTTCGCTACCACAGTGATGACAGGTGATTCGTTGTCTTTTCGCATGAATTGTCATGGGATGGTCGCAACGATTGCACATGCCTACCCAGCCGCATTCCTGGCATATCATTGTAGGTGCAAATCCCCGGCGATTGAGAAATATCATCACTTGTTCATTGCGAGCTAAATGTTTGGTTATTAATGTTAATAAGGGTTTAGAGAAATTATCAGTTAGCTTTTGATTTTTTATATTGATGGTTTTAATTTGTGGTGGTTTTGAGTTCCCTGCCCGCTTTTTTAATAGCAGATGTTTAAAGCTACCGCGTTTAACATTTAATAAACTTTCAAAAGACGGTGTTGCTGAGCCGAGTACGATGGGAATTTTTAAGCGTTGAGCGCGAGTTAAGGCAATATCTCGGGCTGAATAACGTAAACCTTCTTGTTGCTTGAAGGATAAATCATGTTCTTCATCGATGATGATCATGCCAAGTTTAGGCATTGGAGTAAAAATTGCGGAACGTGTTCCAATAAGAATGTTTATCTTATTATGCTTTGCATTTAACCAGACTTGATAACGTTCGGTATCATTCATTCCTGAGTGCATGGTGGCTACGCTATTGCCAAAACGCTCGTTGAATCTTTGGAGTAATTGTGGCGTAAGTCCGATTTCAGGGATTAGGATAAGGACTTGTTGATGATTTTTTATGATGTTTACAATGCTGTTTAAATAGACTTCAGTTTTTCCGCTGCCGGTTACTCCGTCTAATAAAAACACAGAAAATTCAGCCAAATTTTGAGATATCGCATCAATGGCGGTTTGTTGTTCGGTATTGGCTTGTTTATTACTTTTTGTAATTGTGTGGGTTGTTGGTGTTTGTGTTTTTAAAACAATTTTTTCAACGAGCTGTTTTTTCTCCAGCGACAACATTGTCGGGCGCCAGTTTTCAAAATTATCTTCTAAGAATGCCTGGCTGGCTGCTTCATGGTGATTTTTCAGCAGTGCCATTAAGGCTTTTTGCTTCGGTGCTCTGTTTAAATTCTCAAGCTTCAGAGCTTGACCATTGTCTGTGGTTCGCCAATGGATGTTTTGTAAGAGTTTAATGGGTTTATCTTTTCTGAGTAACGTGGGTAAGGCCGTAGACAGCGTTACACCGATGGGATGGTGGTAATACTGGCTAATCCACAGTAACCATGCAAAATGTTGTTGGTCGAAAAGTGGTGTCTCGTCAAGATAAGCGATGGCGGGTTTTAATTTGTGAACAGGGTATTCAGATTGTTCAGTGGTGCTCACCAATATGCCAATTTTTTGTGATTTGCCGAAGGGGATCTTTACTCTGATGCCAGGTTGTAAGTGTTTGGTGTCACCACCATTGACGGGTAAATAATCAAATAGTTTGCGAAAAGGAACGGGTACGGCAATTTGTAGAATAAGAGGAGGGTTCATACTGCGGTCAATTCAAACTTATCCTAGGCGTTTTTATGGGCTTGTGTATTTTAACATGAAGCGCAGTTTGAGCATCGAATTTTGCCGTGATGATATTGTTGGAAAAAATATTGCGCATCAATTCCTTAATTATGTCCATCGGATTGTTAATGAATGAGGCTAAGTGATTGAGTTTGCTTGGTCTGATTTTTTATCCACAATATCTGTGGATAAGTCTGTGGATGAAATGTCTTGATAGGCTTTTAGTGCGCAGAATATAGGGCTTTCAGTTAAAATGGTTGAAAAATATTCTACCCGTAAGTCTTTGATTTATATAGTGTTACTTTGTCTTGCCAAAGTTGGAAAAATATTGCAATTTTATGACATGTGATGTGTTGACAAAAAAATATAACTGTGAATAAAAGCCAATAAATTGATAAAAAATTGGAAATTAGTGTTTGACAAAAGTATAAAATTTTAATTTATTGTCTTTGCTTAATAAAAAGTATGGCGTTTTATTGAGCAAAATCTATTGGGTTTTTAATTACTTCTTGGTGTCACAGAAAATTCGAGAATTTCTTCCATTTGCACCAAGGTTTCCGCCAGCTTTCTAAAGCTGTGATCTTTTCGCGTATGAATGGTCATTTCAAACCGAATATATTTCCCTTCGTCCTGGGCAAAATAACTTCGATTGGATGTGGTGAAATTATGATATTTAACAATATCAAGGATATCTTCTTCGTGTAATTGTGACTTTCTCAGCGTACGCACTGACAAAGTGCCAAGCTGTAAGGTAGGTAGGCTACGCTCTAACCAACGAAAAGCGGAAAGTGTACCAATAGATAAAACTGTCGCTGCCAAAGCTGGAATATAAAAACCCATGCCCAGTAATATACCAATCGAGGCCGTTACCCATATTGATGCAGATGTCGTCAATCCTCGAATGGTGTACTGTTCTTTCATGATGACGCCGGCACCTAGGAAACCAATGCCAGTCATTATGCCTTGGGCCATGCGAGTAGGATCTACGCGGATTGTTTCAATGGGTGCCTCTGAAAGCAATTGCCATTGGTTAACGGTGAGTAACATGAGCATTGCGGATGACATGCAGACTAAGCTATGTGTTCGAAAACCTGCTGGACGTCCGTTGTAGCTGCGTTCTAGACCGATAATGCCGCCGGCAATGAGAGAAACAATTAGTCGAAAAAGAGTGGTGTATAAATCGTCAGTCATAATTATTAGTTTAGGTGAAAATTACATAAAGGTGACACTTACATTAGTCTAATGCAATAATGATGTCGGTTTCCACTAAGGGGAATGTGGGGCAAATAACGTTCCCCCTTAATATATCGACATGAATAATAAAAAGTTGATAACTGATAAGGGTGCTTTATGGATTGTATTTTTTGTAAAATAGTATCAGGTGAAATAAAAGGCGATATCGTTTTTGAAAGTGACGATGTGTTGGCTTTTCGAGATTTAACGCCACAAGCGCCTCATCATATTTTAATAATTCCCAAAAAACATTTACCGACAATTAGTGATTTTACTGCTGACGATGCCTTGACCTTTGGTTTAATGGGGCAAGCAGCAAAACAAATTGCACTGGATTTAGGTGTCGATGAAGCGGGTTATCGTTTGGTGGTAAATTGTCGCGAAGGTGCTGGTCAATCTGTATTTCATACACATATGCATTTCATGGCGGGTAGAGGATTTAGTTGGCCACCAGGATAAAGCTTAATCTTTACTTCCACATTCTTGAAAAACTCGCTTATCACAGGTTGCGCAAATATTTTTATCTAATTTATTACGATAAATAATTGCTAATGATTCTTTTTTCGATGAAAAGATGTTTTCTCTGCCGATGACGTCAAGATAACCGCCATTTTTTAACTGTTTACAGACAGCTTGTTTAGCACCATAAATGTGTAAATCTCCGCCTTGTTTTTGGCGATGTTTAGCTTCAGCTTCAAAAAACTCAGCACCTGCAACGTCAACAAAATTTATACCTGAAGCAACCAGCAGGAGGTGTTTTTGAGAGGGGTTTTGTTCTTCGAAGTGTCGTAGAGTTTCCTGAACATGATTGACTGCACCGAAAAACAATGAGCCATCTATTCGGACAATTTTTAATTGAGGGCATTCTGGTAAAGAAGAATCTGTATTAAATTTTCGATTCGGCAAACGGGCATCGGGAACGCGTGATAAGACTTTAGGTTTTGATGTTCGGTTTAAATATAAGACCAATGAAAGCATTACGCCTAAAAAAATAGCGAAATCCAATTCTAAAAATAAAGTCGCTAGGAAAGTCGTGATTAATATACTGCTTTCAGAAGGGCTGGTTTTTAGAATTTTTTTAATATGATGTACATCCACAATGCCCCAGGCAACCAAAAACAAGATGGCAGCCATGGCGGCATTGGGGAGATATGAGGCGTATGGTGCGACCAGCAATACAATGACAACGAGAAATAAACCTGCAGCAATTGCTGCGAGAGGGGTTTTTGCTCCCGCTTCATAATTTAAACCGCTGCGATTAAAAGAACCTGTGGCAACGTATCCAGAAAAGAAACTGCCTGCAACATTTGATAAACCTTGTCCAATAAATTCTTGATTGCCATTAATATGCTGTCCGGTTTTGACGGCAATGGATCGAGCGATGGAAACAGCTTCTGTTAACGCAAATAAGGTGGCAGCTAATGCCACAGGCGCCAATTCCTTAATTGTTTGTAGGGAAAAATCAGGCGATGATAAAGGGGGTAATTCCGCTGGTAAAGCGCCAACGGTGTTGATGCCGGTATTTTGTTCACCAAATAAGATGTTTAAGATAATCGATAGGATGCTTCCAGCCAACATGGCAACTATCATATAAGGGATTTTCGGAATAACTTTGCGTGAAATTAAACCTACCACTAATGTTGTGACAGCGATGGCAGTTATATAAAGATTGATCTCAGTAAACTGAATAAATAGTTGCTCTATGACTTCGTAGAAGTGCAAACCACGAGGAATTTCTAACCCAAAAAAGTTGCTTATTTGGTTGCTTGCAATGAGAATTGCTGCACCTGCAGTAAAGCCAATTATGACTGAATGAGAAATAAAGTTGACTAGTGTGCCCAGGCGAACAAAGCCCATGGCAAGTTGAATTATACCAACCATAAATGTCAGTGTTAGGGCTAAGCGAATGTAATCAACACTGCCGGGTTGGGCCATTTCACTGAGAGCAGAAAAAAGTACAATGGATGCAGCGGTTGTGGGACCGGAGACCAGATGCCAGGAAGAGCCGAATAATGCAGCAATAATGGCGGGCACCATGCCAGCATATAAGCCGTATTCTGCAGGCATACCGGCAATAGCGGCAAATGCAACACCTTGAGGCAAAACAACAATGGCACCGGTAAGGCCGGCAAGCATATCCTGGCTGAACGATTTCTTGTTGACTTTATGTGACCATTTTAAAAATGGTAACAGTTGATATATCCAGATAGGGCATTTTTGTTGAATTGACATAATATATTTTAAGGTCTACCAAATTTAATGTTTGTTATCGGTAAAAGGATAAAAAAATTCAGTGTTCGGGCAAGCTTGTATAGGCGTTAGGCATTGCTAGGCCGGTTTATTCTGGCGATTTATAAATATTAGCATATGCTTATGGTTTGCGCAAAAACTTGGGTTAGCGGGTTTCTAAAGAGTGAATGAGATTTGATCACATTAATGGTTAAGTTCTGGAGTATTTGTTGCTATCTTCATAGGTTTTAGTTTTGTCTAAATGCGGTATTGATTTGTGAGAGTATTCTTGTGTTTATTGCTGCTGAGTTGGTTTGTGTTATTAACCAATGTTGCTGCTAATGAAATTAATTATGATGATGTCGGCACTAGTGATGGTGCGGGTGGATTTGATGAAGGTGAACCTGAAATTGGTGATATAGCACTTGATCTTATGGATGAAGTGCATGGAGTGCTATCAAGCAATTTACTTAGTATCTCAGATCAAATAGATAGTTTTTTTGTTGATGATCGAATGGAAGAAGAAGGTTCTAATACGCAGGTTATTTTCAGCTATTATATTTCCGAAGATATTTATGGAAATTTCGATCATGATTATTTATTCAAAGCGCGTTTGAGTTTACCCAAAACTCAAGATCGTTTACGTTTGGTGGTAGAGAGTACCGTCAATCCAAATCAAGAAAGCGAAGGTAACCAACTGGGTGGTTCGGTTAGTGAAGAGAGAGATTCCGATTTCACAACAGCTTTACAATTGATTTTCAAGAAGACTAAATATTGGCAAGTAAGTAGTAAAACCGGGGTTCGGTTTGCGGTGCCACCTGATCCCTTTAGCCAGTTACGAATACGTCGATTGTTTTTTTATGATGAATGGGTCACTCGTTTGATCGAGACTGTTTTTTTGAGTAAATCACAAGGTTTTGGTACATCCACCGCGTTGGAAGTAGATCATGGTTTAGTGAAAAGTTTATATTTTCGTTCTCGGTCTGAATTAACTATAGCTGAAGAAGTTGAGGATGTTCATTTTGCCCAACAGTTTTCCATTTATCAGCGAATAACTGATCGGAAGATGTGGGTGTATTCAGTGGGGTCTGATGCAGTTGTTGAACAAAACCCCTATATTACTCGAAATTATATGAATGTCCGTTTTAGGCATAATGTTTATAAAAAATGGGTTTTTTATGAGGTAGTACCTGAGCTTTCGTTTGAGAGAGAAAATGATTTTGATATGTTGCCAATTATGTTTTTTAAAATAGATATTGTGTTTGGGAGAGTCTGAATTGAGAACTTCCTTTTTGTCAGTTGGATTGTTATCCATCGGTGTTATTGGTGGATGGTTTGCAAATGATTTTGTGTCACAGTCAAAAAGCAATTTAATTGAGACTATTTCGCAAGAAACCAGCGTTGTGCCGGCCAGTAAGCCAGCTAGGAAAATTGTGCCTAATGAGGTCAAAGTGTCTTCTCTAAATTTAGGGCAAAAATTATTATCCAATCCTCAATTGGACAAATTAATTGAATTATTCAAGCTTGAAATGAATGATTCAGAACGAGAACAACTTGATCTTCAGCTAATTCAATACGCCAAGTCATTGGCAGCAGAGCCTAGAAACCATGAGGATGTTGAGAGGCAGCTTTTAACGTTGTCAAATATTGATTCTGTAAAAATGCATGTATTACCTTTATTAGTCACCTATTACAAGCGGTTTAAGAGAAATGAGGCGGCGATTGATCAGCTTTATAAATTAAGAGCCTTGCAAAATTTTGATACAGATTTTAAAAAAATAACGCAGCAAATTAATCATTTAACTACTGAGCAAATTAAACAGTTAAAACATGCAAATCAAAAACACAAACTAATTCGCTTTTTTGAGCATATGATTTCGCTTGAGCCAGATAATTATGCCTTGCAAATGCAATTCGCTACTTTTGAATATGAAAATCGTCATTACGACAATGCAATGCGTCTTTTAAGCGTTCTGGTTTATCACCCCGATTTAGAAGATCAAGCTTTGAAATTATTGCAAAAAACACAAAGTCAGTTGAGTCGTCAGGAATCTGGAGATTTGCCGATTAACATTGAAAGTAAAGATGGGCAATACATTATAAATGCGGTTATTAACGATTTAGAGCCGGTACGATTGATGTTGGATACGGGGGCTTCTTTGACAATCTTGTCACCTGAAATTACTAATAGCTTGGGGATTTACGAAGCTCAACGATCCTTGCGTTTTTCTACAGCAAACGGAGAAGTGAGCGCGCCCATTGTTTTAATTGATAAGATTGATATTCAAAACTATTTGGCGAGAGAAATTGAGGTGGGTGTATTGCCCTCATTTCCTATGGGGCCGATTGATGGCTTGTTAGGTATGAATTTTTTAAGTCAATTTTCCTTTTTTATTGATCAAGAGAATAGCGTTTTGCATTTGAGTAATATTGAGCATTAGTCATAAAGGACGTTGAATTCATTAACTGATGACAATAAAAAACCCGCGGAAATGTCGCGGGTTTTTTTGTAGGATTTATAGATTTAATTACACTTTTGATCCTAAAGCCATATCGTAGCCAGCTGGAATAGGGCTTTCAGCTTTTCCAGATTTGTCATATGGAATAAATTTCATTGTCAACTTTGTGAAGCTGAGAGACACTGATTCACTTGGTCGATCACCGCCGGAGCTAACGGAGTATCCTGAGACCATGCAATCTTCTAGTTCATATTCCATGTATGTGTTGATTTGGTCTGTTCCCACAGTGCATAAATGAATTTGGACAGGTTTTGATTTGCCGATACAAGCTTCTGTAAAAATGTGCGGAGATGATTCATCCATAAGTTTAGTCACTGAAACTTCACTAATACTCGGCTTGCTGGCTTCCCTATCAGCGCTGGTGCCAACGGCAGAAGATATTGCGCGACCAACGCCCCATTGCACAGAGCTTACATCGATCCAGTCTTCATGACCTTTTGCTGTGACCTTACCTTTAACACCATCGATTTTCATATAAATTGACATTTTTGTTTCTCCGTTTTTTGCCGTTTGTGGTTAATGTTGATTGCTAGTGTGCTAACTATACGACGAGTTCTATATTACATGTGTGAATAAGCTCACAACGGAGGTGTATTTTGCAAGAAAAAACGAAAGATTACATTTATTTTTTTATGTTGTGTGTTTTTTGCACTAAAAGACAAGAATATTTGCTGAACAATCGATAAAACAATTTTTATGTTAGATAATAAGCGTCTGTCTATTGTCTTTGAAGTGCGATAAGAATAATTGTGGATGAATAATAATCTAATATGAAGTGCGCAATCATGTTTGCTGATATTGTCGGCAGCACACAACTTTTTGAAAAACTAGGTGATGCCGTTGCTACTGACTGTATTAATCAGTGTATTCAGAAAATGGCAGATATTGCGCAGGCAAATCATGGGGTGCTTGTCAAAACCGTAGGTGATGAAATTATGTGTCGTTTCAATAAGGCAGATAATGCCGTGGCAGCTGCTGTTAACCTGCATGAGCGATTTTCTCGCGAACCGCTAGAAGAGCTCAATCTGACAATTTCCCTTCGAATTGGTATTCAATATGGTGAGACGATCGAGCGAGGTGACGATGTTTTCGGTGATGCTGTAAATGTTGCTTCCAGAATGACGAATATTGCCATTGCAAATCAAATTATTACCACAGAAGATACTGTTGCCCAGTTATCCTCAAAATGGTCAAGTAAAACTCGCTTATATGATCGTATTGAAGTGAAAGGCAAGCATGATCGCATTGTTATTCATGAAGTCGTTTGGGAAGATCGTAACATTACCATGATTCGTAATTCAACGGCTTCAATGGCAGTGAATCAAAGTTTACATTTAATATATCAAGGACTTACAAAAACCATTCAGCAGAATTCGCAAGCATTTGTACTGGGTCGTAGCCCAGAGAATAATTTGGTGATTGAAGCCCCGCTGGTTTCTCGGGTACATGCTTATTGTGTGTATCGACGAGGAAAATTTATTTTAATTGATCAAAGTACTAATGGTACCTATGTTAAAACGGGTGAGGGTAGAGAAATATATTTACGCCGAGAAGAGGTTCCTTTGGTAGGCCGAGGTCTTGTTGGTCTTGGGGAAACAGCCTCCAAAAATAATGGGCAAGTAATTCAGTATATATGTGTTTGAACTATTTTTGATTAAGCCGTGAAATTCTAGAATATTCCAGTTAAAATGATATTTGAAGATCATCAATGCGAGATAAATTAATTGGTCCTCGGTTTTGAGCCGAATGAATTTATCTCGTTTAAAACAATTAGAATGAATCTTATTTGATTTTCCTTATTATTGAGACTACATAAGTAATACCACCGAATACTAGGACATCGAGTTATGGCAATTTACACCTTAGAAGAAAAGCGTGATTTACTGGCGAGCAGTCACTTATTTCGAAATATTGATAAAGCAGATTTGGAACAATTGGCCAAATATGTAAAATCAAAAACCTTTAAAAATAGGGAAGTCGTTTGTCGGCGTGGTGACCTTGGCACGCAAATGTTTTTAATCGCTAGTGGTCGAGTAACTTTGCATACAGATTCTGATGAAGGCAAAGAATTAGGTTTTGGATTTTTAAATCGAGGTGATGTTTTTGGCGAAATAGCTTTATTGGATAGCGGAGTAAGAACCGCAACAGTAAAGACGATTGAAAAAACTGAACTTTTAGTCATTGAACGAAGAGATTTTCTTCCCTTTCTTGAAAAAACACCGAGGGCAGCCTTGCAGTTGCTTTCTACCATGGCTGCACGTTTACGTAGTACTGACGAGCATTTTGAAGATATATTCTTCCGTAATTTACCCGGGCGTTTAGCAAAGAAGTTTCTTGGCTTAGCGAAAAATTATGGCCATGAGACAGACAAGGGTATTGAAATTGATTTAAAGTTATCTCAGGGTGAAATTGGTAAATTAACAGGTGCTACGCGTGAAAGTATTAATAAACAAATGCGTGCTTGGGAAGCAGACGGATTAATTGATTGTACCAAAGGATTTATTACTATAAAAGATCCTCATAAACTGGAAGAACTATCGGACTTTTGCTAGGGAAGCTTTAACGTACTAAATAGTAAAAATTTAACTCAGTTGGCACCGGCTAGTGTTAGAGGGTCAAATTGCTAAATCAAGGATTGTGCAAAGCGTTTTCTTAATTTAATTTTATCCAATCATTAAAGTTATCCTGCTCGGTCTGTGATGCATTGATCCACCAGTATTTTAAATGTTGAATGGGCGCATCGTTCTTTTCTGGGGTTGTGCTGGGGGTGCCTAATTTTGTATCACTTTCCGTAAATAATTCTTCCGTACTTTTAGAGAAAGCTTCTCCGGAAAAAAAGCTCTCTTCATGTAAATTTTCTGCCGCATAGATTGAAGTGGCAATGAGTTGTTGGTTTTGATTTAGGTTTATTTCAAATTTTTCTTCAATTTTTTTTGCAGCGATATAGTTTTCAGGTTGATTGTAGGTAATCTCATAGGTTTTTCCCGCTTCAGCTGTAAAGTTCAATAACACCGTTCTTGAGGTAATCACTTCCTGGTCGTTGTCTTCGTTAGTGTGTATATCCTGGTATCGAAAACCCATAAGATGGTTGCCAGGTAATAATCGATAATTCACCATCGCTTTGTAGGGTGGTGTTAGGTTTTTCCGCTGTTTGTTGTGATATATCAAATCAATTTGAATTGGCGCAATAAGCAATGCAGTTTGTTCTATGGGTTTCTTATTTTCATATAAAGGTATAAAATTTTTGTTTGTACAAGCGTTAAGTGTTAAAAGTGCTAGAATGATCAGAAAGAATAATTGATGTTGTTTCATTAAGTTGAATAATCTTGATTAATTTAAAGAATGAATAGTATGTCGTTTATAGTGAAAATAATCAATGTTGTCCCATGCTAATTAATCGTCTGGTATTGCTAATTATTTGCTGTGTGCTCAGTGTCGGCTGTGCGAATAAAGCACTTCCCATAAACAAAGGTGTTAATTTACAGACCTTAAAATTGTGTATAAATTTTGCGGAGCAGATAGAGAGTGATGAAAAGTTATTATATTTAAATGGGATGAAAAATTTTATTGAGGATTACAACGCTCGTAAATCAGGGTTGTTTTTACAAGCTTGCAATAAAACAAAAGAAAAAAGCTTAACTATTACAGTGCAAAATAGTCGTTTGATTACGCCTAAAAAACAAGCATTTTTTGTGGCGATTAGCGCTGTTGGCATATGGTATCCCTTATCAGGTGGTAGTATTGGTTTTGCCTGGTTTGCTATGAATGGGACAAATTTACAAATGCAGTTGTCTCCTGATATCGCAGGGGAGCATAAACCAGTTCATCGTTATTTTTCGAGTTGGCCTTATTTTTATGATATAGAGTCCTTGAGAATTAAACATATGGAACAATTTCAGGAGTTTATGTTCGAAAATTTGAAGGCATTAGAAAAAAGTTTAGCTTTGGCTCAAACCTGACGCTAATGTGTTAGATGTAGACTAATCCGAGTGTTGTATTCAGTTGAAATAATTGGGTGATTAATGGCATTTACAGTGTTTGGTGCGGGTATTCGGGACGAAGTTCCGTTTAATATTTCGTCCAATTTAGAAACAATTGAGGAAACATTTCCAACTAATCCTATTAATAAGGTAGGTGCGAGAGGAAATGAAGAGGCGCCAGAGAAAGAACCTAATCTTCTTACCGTGAAGAATGCAGGCAAAGCATATTCAGCGACATTGGATTTACCCAAAGAGCGCGGGCCAGCTTTGCATGCTTATCAAATTATGACCTCACCAGTAGTGACTTTATATCGGGAAACCACAATTACCCAAGCATGGACGTTATTTCGTGAACGACGATTTCGTCATGTGCCTATTATTTCTAAGGATCGTAAAATTTATGGCATTTTGTCGGATCGTGATTTATTACGTTATGCGGCAGTTTCAGGTAAAGTTCCTCCCTATGATGATAATGCCCCCGAAGCCTCGACGAATATCGAGAGTTTAATTAAAACACGAGTGATTACCGCCTCCCAAGATACCCAAATACGTCAAATTGCACGTATTTTATTTGAGCAACGAGTGGGTGTTATGCCTATTGTGAGTGAAAGAGGAAGCTTGGACGGCATTATTACTCGTAGCGATATCCTGCGTACTCTGGTTAATCACGCCCCCCTAGAATTATGGGTATAAAAAAGGGCAGATAAACTGCCCTTTTTGTTGTGAAGATTTTATCTGACTTATTGTAAATGTACTCGAATGCTCCGTGCTGAAAAATTTCCCGTGTTGATATCAAATACACCTTTTGCCTGAATTTTTTTAACTAATGCCCCCGCATTGATTTGATCGGAAAGGTCATTTGCAAAGTTACTAAAAGTAGAGTGAATATGTTTTGGGCCAGTCAAATGCAAAACATATAAACCTTCCTCATATTCACCAGGAATGAGCGTGAAATCGGTTGTTAATTCTGTTAAATCCAAACGTTCATGTCCACGACCAATGTGATGGAATCTGCCACTGTCAGTGAAATCTAACGTAATACCGTTTTCGTCAATGCTGGAGAAAGCGGTGTTATTAAACGGACGCCAATTAGTTTGCATGCCAGCTTTCACTGTCCCCATAGCAATAATCGATTTTGCTATAAAATCATCGGGAGCTTGACCAAATCCGTTGACAAATCCACGAACTTTCACGGGTGAGTTTTCTGAAAACTGAGTGGTATCTAGAACACCAGTATCTATTTCATAAAAGTCAGGTTCTGCATCGTGATCTTGATCTATACCAGTTCCGCTAAAATTGAATAATTCAATTTTACGACCGTTGATTTTTTCTAGATTTAATTCAAAGGGTGTATCATCGTCCACTGTAGCGCTGTCAACAACTAAGCCACGTAAGCTGGTAATATTCATTCGAACTGTACCGGCTGTTGCATCTAGTTCAAGGTTGGCTGCATCATCGTTTAATGTGCCGAAAATGGTAACGGCTTGTCCTACGGAAATATCATCTATCGTTGCTACGCTATTATCATTTTGTCGTTTAACAACTGTGGTAGCGTCGAGTAATACACTGACATTGTCATTAAACAATACGCTACCACCCGCTCGAATTAATGTTGCTCCACGAACCATCAATGTATTATCAACGCGACTTAACACAGTACCCTTAACTACATCCATTGTGCCGCCAGGTACACTAGTACCTGCATATACTTCAGTAGCTGTAAAACGTCGAGGATTTAAACTGATATCGCCAACAACAATGATAGCAGTGAGTTTATCCAAAGTATCCATAACGTTGATACCGTCAGTGCCCGTAGATGTTTCACCATTAATATCAAAAAGAGTGTCTTCATTAGTCAAGACGCGAAGATTTCCGAAGCGTTCATGATTGCTGTCTAATCTGTGATTAAATGGTCGAATAATTAAGTCAAAACTGGCATTTTCTGTGTTAACGTTTTTTAATGGTCCTCGAACGCGATGAGTTTTATTTAGTTCCGGTTCTAAGCTGGCATTTAGTGTAGGTGAAACAGTGACACTTGGAATGTCAGTCTCATCGAATTCTACAATATTTGAAGTTTTTAAATCAAAATCGAGACTGAGATGGGCTGGAACACCAGGAATGATTCGAAGTTGATTATGCCCTTCTAAACTGACATTTGACTCTAAGGTGGTAATAGGATTCCCATCTTCGTTAACAATGCTATCGACTTTTATACTTTGTTCATTGGCATCTTCTACATAAATATCTGCATTTTGGTAATCTAGTTGTAATTTCGCAGAGGTGTATATGCCACTTGGTACAGTTGCTAGCGTGAGCAGTTCGCTCATTTCGACGTATTGCGCAAAGTCGACGCGTGTGGTTTCAGGTAATACTTCTACGATAGCGCCATTCTTTTTTGTTAGACTTAAAGAAAGTACATCTATGGTGTAGCTAACAAAATCACCTTTAGCATCCGTTAATTCAATTGATAATTCACCGGTTTCATTGTTTTCGTCTTCTTCACTTGTTAACTGGCAGGCGCTGAAGATCACTGTTATCAGAAATGCCAAAAATAGTTTTAACGTGAGTTGTTTCATGTTTTTCTCCTTTTTCATCCTATGTCGTTTAAATATATAACGCTATGGGTATAACAACGTGCTAAGGAGTGATTGGTTGACAAGACAATACAAAATATTACACATTTTTCATTTATGTTGCTTTTACAGTGGTTTACCAGCTATAGGTGATCTCAGAAGAAGCGAATATAAGCCTATCTGAATCATTGGATGTGGTTTG
>Ga0316207_10002920_pt1 | contig 16638 bp, 15 predicted proteins | sample 6weekpyrite_MG_FD_204943 | JGI IMG/M metagenome (GOLD analysis project Ga0316207, IMG submission 204943) | Microbial mat bacterial communities from mineral coupon in-situ incubated in ocean water Damariscotta River, Maine, United States -... | ecosystem: Environmental > Aquatic > Marine >...
TGGTATGCTCTATCAAGAAGATGAACTGGAAGAAAATACAGGGGATGCGGATATCAGAAAAATTCGCCTTACTTCTCAGTGGTTCTTCTAGAAGCTTTTAAGACCATTCAACATTAGTATTCATAGGATTCTGCTAGTGTAGCTTATGTTTCTAATAGGGCTAAAACCCATGACTTCATTGCTTCTAAAGAGTCTGTGTCTTTTTTTGAGATAAAGAGGTAGGGTTTACTGTTTCGGTTATCTTTCACATCTTGCTTCATAACCTCAAGATCAACACCCACATAAGGGGACAGGTCTGTTTTGTTGATGACGAGAAGATCACTAAAAAGCAGTCCTGCTCCTTTTTTTCTGGGGATATCACCCCCTTGTGCCACATCAATAACATACATATAATAATCAATCAACTCATAAGAAAAGGTTGCTGATAGATTATCTCCACCGCTTTCTACAAAGATGACATCAGGTGAGGATTCTTTCTCAAGTGTTTCACATGCCTTTAAATTCATAGAAATATCATCGCGTATGGCCGTGTGTGGGCATCCTCCCGTTTCGACTCCGATGATATTTTCATCATTTATGTCAAGATGTTGTTTAAGGTAGTTTGCATCTTCCGTAGTATAGATGTCATTGGTGACAATGCCTATCTTATGGGTTTGTTTTAACATATTGGTTAATGATTCGATGATAGAGGTTTTTCCGCTGCCAACAGGGCCGGCAATACCGATTTTAATACTCATAATTTTCCTTAGGTCATAAATAATTTAGGTTCAAGATGAAGGTGCTGGTAGATCACCTCTTCAAAAAGTGGATTAAAGTTTTGAACACCTTCACCTAATTCATTGATGTATACTTCAATGCTATCGTCAAAACGAAAAAGCATCTGCTGTATCTCACTGGGTTTAATCCGCGATATCTTCAAGGTACACGCGGAGAGTGTAATCAGAGTCTTTTTACACCAAAGTAAGGTAAGCATGTTTTTATCAAGTCCAAGTTCATAGGCATAGGCACTCAAAACAGCAAGCTCATTTCCCGGACTCTTTTTCTGCTGAATCCCTTCATAAAAGGTATTGACAACAGTCTTGTCTAAATCCTGATGAATGTGTCTGAGATAATTCTCACCTATATCTTTAGAAGCCTTGGCGTATTCATAGTTTTGCATGGCGGTGTACTGTTTATCTTCTTTGATCAGTGCTTTTATATCATTAGACTCAAGATGCGTAAAGACCTTGTGGATAAAAGGAAACTCAAATTTTTGATATTGATCTTTGATAATATTATGCAGGTAGCTTTCCAGGTCATAAATGCTAGCTACTTTTTCTAAAACAACATGGGACTCTAAGCCAAAAGAGTGCACAAAAATACCCGAGGGAAAACTTCCATCAAGCAGTTGCATAAACCGACTCAGGGCCTTAGTGGGAGTGATGGGCTTTTCCATTGGGCTTAAAATATCCTCGAGTTTTTGTGACTGTGACACTTTCATCTTTACCTAGGTCTTTGATAATATCAGCTAGTGATATATCATCTAAGATAGTGATCTTGTAGTCTTGTATACAGATGGGTTGGTGGCGATTTCCAATCTCATAAGCGGTGGTAGCAAAGGAGATATGTTCACTAAATTCGCATTCATAGATCTCATCTTCACTGCGTTTGACTTGGATGCGATGCCCGTCATCACAGACCAAGACATCATTTTCATGCAAGTGGGTGAACTTCACCTTCATCATAAAAGAGACTTCTTCTTTACTAACAGCGCTTAAATTGGGTTTTTGCATATCAAACCAGCTGAGATTAACACTGTCATCTGCTTGGCTTTTTGGCTCGATTTTGATTACTTTTTTTATCATGTGCGTCCTAAAATAGAAAATATCTTTTACTCATTGGAAGTTCATCCATACATTTAGATGTAATGAGCTCCCCATCAACCGTAACATCATAGGTGTCAGGGTCTACCTTAATGTCACCGACAAAGTCATTGAGTTTCATGGATGCCTTGGTGATATGACGGGTGTTTTTAACCGCTAAAAGCTTTTTGTTTGTTTCAAGCTGTGTTTGTAAGCCATGTTCCAGTGCATACTGGGAGGTAAAAACGGCGCTGGTTTGGGCGCTGGCTTTTCCAAGACTTCCAAACATCGGTCGATACATATTTGGCTCAGGTGTGGGAATAGAAGCATTGGAGTCACCCATCATACTTAGCGCGATGAAGCCTCCTTTGATGATAAGCTCAGGTTTTACCCCAAAAAAGGATCGATCCCACAAGACCAAGTCCGCCATCTTTCCTATCTCAACACTTCCCACATGCTCATCCACCCCTGAGGCAATCGCTGGATTGATGGTGTACTTGGCAATATAACGTTTAATACGATAATTATCATCTTTTTCATTATCTTCGCTCAAGGCGCCACGCTGTTTTTTCATACTATCAGCCACCTGCCAGGTTCGTATAATCACCTCACCAACACGTCCCATCGCCTGAGAGTCAGAACTGGTCATTGAAATCGCCCCGATATCTTGTAAAACATCTTCGGCGGCAATGGTGTTCCCACGGATACGCGACTCTGCAAAGCTCACATCTTCAGGGATTTTTGGACTGAGGTGATGACAGACCATTAACATATCAAGGTGTTCTTCAATAGTGTTCTTCGTAAAAGGAAGGGTTGGATTGGTGGACGATGGCAAGATATGCTCAAGCCCCGCCACCTTCATAATATCCGGGGCATGTCCACCTCCGGCACCCTCACTGTGAAAGGTGTGAATTGCCCGCCCTTTAAAAGCATCTACGGTGTTGTCCACAAAACCAGACTCATTCAAGGTATCTGTATGAATAGCCACTTGAATATCAAAGTCATCGGCCACACTCAAACAAGTGTCAATGGCCTTAGGCGTAGAGCCCCAATCTTCATGGAGTTTAAGCCCCATCGCCCCTGCCTTGACTTGAGATTCCAAAGCTTCGGCATTAGAACTGTTACCCTTACCCATAAAACCAAAGTTCATAGGGAGGTTTTCAACGGACTCGATCATCTTATGGATATGCCATGCCCCCGGTGTACAGGTTGTGGCATTGGTTCCTGTATTAGGCCCCGTTCCCCCACCTATCATGGTGGTGATTCCTGAAGAAAGTGCCTCATCAATTTGACCTGGAGAGATAAAGTGAATATGCGCATCCACGCCACCGGCAGTAATGATCTTTCCTTCGGCGGAGAGGATCTCCGTATTGGCACCTATTTCTAAGCCATCTGTAATACCATCACAGTTATTTGGGTTCCCACTTTTTCCTATGGCAATGATAAGTCCCTCTTTGATACCAATATCCGCCTTATAAATACCCGTATAGTCAATGATGATGGCATTGGTGATAATCAAGTCCGCACTATCAACTATGGTTGTCGACTGGCTCATCCCATCGCGGACATTTTTACCCCCACCAAATTTACTCTCTTCACCATAAGAAGTATAGTCCTTCTCAATTTTTGCGATTAAGTCCGTATCCGCAAGGCGAAACCTGTCATTTACGGTTGGGCCGTACATAGCTGCGTATTTTTGTTTAGAAATTTTCATGATACTTCTCCTGTGAACAGCGCTAACCTTTTCATGGCTTCATTTTTGGTTTCTTCATCATCTAAATAGCCCTCAACCAGACCATTAAAGCCGCTGATATAACGTTTACCTCTAAAAGCGACCAGTTCTACTTCTTTGTGTGAACCTGGCTCAAAGCGAACAGAGGTTCCTGAGGCAATATTTAGGCGCATGCCATAGGCTTTTTCCCGTTCATAAAACAAGCCGGCATTGGTCTCGAAGAAATGATAATGTGAACCCACTTGAATGGGTCGGTCTCCACGATTCTCCACTTCAATTACTACACTTTCATATCCCGCGTTCAGTTCAATTTCACCTTCATCAATGAGATATTCACCCGGTGAAGAGCTCTGCTTGGATGTGGCAATAGGATTATGAACGGTGACTAATTTCGTTCCATCATCAAAGGTTCCTTCCACTTGAACACTGCTCATCATCGAAGCAATTCCTTCCATCACATCATCTTCATTAAGGACATGGGTCGCATCAACCATAAGCTGGGCCACGCTTTTACCATCACGAGCCCCTTCTAAAATAAAAGAGCTTATGATGGCAACAGATTCGGGATAATTGAGTTGTAATCCCCTCTCCTTGCGTTCTTGTGCGAGTTTTGCTGCAGTGTAGATCATGAGCTTTTCTTGCTCTCTATTGGTTAAAAACATATAACCTCCTTTAAAATAAGATACTTGAGCCAACAAAAACAGAGGCACTTCCGGCAAGGGCAAAGGCCCCTCTGACATTGCGGGTATTGGTTAAAAGGTACTGATTGATAGTGAGAATAAAGACGCCAAATCCAAGAAAGACAAACATCACCCCTAAAGAGAAAAACAGTACCATAAGCAAGTTCACTTCGGCATTGTTGATGGTACTAAGGGTGATGAGCATACCTCTAACCCCTCCAATACCCATCAAAGCACCTAAGGTAAAGGCAGAACGGTTGACCCTGCTATCGTGTTGATGCTCTTTTCCAAAATAGATATGGGTATGAACGGTATGGTTATTGTGAATATGTTCTCTTAGCTGTATCTGTTTACTAAAGACCATATACAAAAGATACAGACCCATCAAGATAATAACTATGGCACTGATGATATCCCCATATTCTGTGATATAAGCCGGGATTTCGATGTATTCTAAAACTTTGGCAAAAACAAAGAGCATTAGACCGTGTCCTATGGCAAAAGAGATGGTGATTAAAAGGGTCTTCTTTTTTGACTTGGCTAAGGAGAAGTCAGCAATAGCCGTGAGATGATCGGGGCCAAAGGCATGGAGTATTCCATACCAAAAGATGAGAAGTAAACCAAAAGATTCCATTATTGTTTTCCTAGATTAAATTCATTTTTATTGTGATGCCCTCGGTATAGTTTCCATACCTTCTTAATCTTCTTTTTTATTTCGCCCACATTATCATGGCTTACTACACCCACAAGCATCTTTTTAGAATGGGTCAGAGTAAAGCTCACAAAACCTTCACTTCGAAGCTTTTCTTCAAGCTTAAAGTTGTTCTCACTTTTGATATAGACCTTTGCATAGACATAATTCTCATTTTGATGGCGGATAAAATAGTCTTTTAAAAATTCGCCTGTTAAGGAAAAATTTTCAAAGTATTCCAGCTCACCGTTAATAAGAAAACGGTTTCTTCCTTGCATATTACTAAAGTCAAAATGCTCAAAGCTTCGACCATTACTCATAATATCCGCATAAAAAAAGGATGAACTCTCATCCGATCGAAGGGTAAAGAGTTGTAAATATTTTGACTCTTTAAAAAGAATAAGCTCATCATTGATACATTCAAGACTTGAGTTGTTTTCAAGATTAAAATCAAAACGATTAACACCATACTCTTTAGTAGAGGGGTAGACCTTGGTGGCGGATTCTGTTGTGACAATGCAATGGCTCTCATCAAGTTGCATTTTGAGATTTATCTTATCCTTGGGAAAAATACCCTCACCAACACTGAGGAGTTTGATATAGTTCTCATCTTCATTAAAATGATAATAGCGAGTAGGAAGTTTTAAGCGTTGTAGTTGTGGCCTTTGTGCCTTAAAGTTTAGACTTAAACTCATCTGCTTCTATTTCCTTTGTATGCATTCATACCTATATAATAACACCCAATGCGTCCTTCGAGAGCAATTTTCTGCCTCTAAAATAAACAATGATCCATCAAACAGATAATAACTGTTCGACAATCTCATTATTGAGCGTATCCATACTTCCCTTGGCGGCAACTTGGCCCCTGTCTAAGATAAAGAAGTTGTCTCCATGCTTACGGGCAAATGGGAGTTTTTGCTCCACTAAGATAACGGTAATCTTCTCTTCTTTGGTGAGGTAGTCAATCACGCTACCGATCTGTTGGACAATATTGGGCTGTATTCCTTCGGAGGGTTCATCTAGAATCAACACCTTTGGCTCTAAACATAAGGCTCTGGCAATGGCCAGTTGCTGTTGTTGCCCCCCGGAAAGATCGCCGCCCTTACGCTGAAGCATCTCTTTGAGAACGGGAAAAAGTTCAAATATTTTTTCAGGAACTTTCTTCAAGCCGTTTCGATTGCCATAAAGTCCAATCTTAAGATTTTCACTAACGCTCAGTTGTGAGAAGATCTCACGCCCTTGAGGGACATAACCTATACCTAGTCCTGCGCGTTTATCGGAGCTCAGTTTACAGATATTTTGTCCTTCAAAAAGGATCTCGCCATCTTTAATATCCAACAGACCCATCACGGCCTTGGCTAATGTTGTTTTACCCACACCATTTCTTCCCATGATACAGGTACATTTTGCAGGTTCAATCTCTAGACTTAGATCCCATAGGGTATGGCTTTGTGCATAATATTGATTGAGTTTGTTAATAGTTAACATATTTATTCACCTAAATAGACCTTTCGTACGTCTTCGTTTTCTTGAATGCTTTGCATAGAGCCTTCTGCTAAGACAGAACCCTCATGTAAGACTGTGACTTTTTTAGCAATACTTCGTATAAACTCCATATCATGCTCTACCACAACAACACTATGCTCTTGAGCAAGTTCTGTAAGAATCTGACCTGTCTTTTCAACCTCTCCAGGAGTCATGCCGGCAACGGGTTCATCAACGAGTAGGAGTTTGGGCGACTGCATAATAAGCATTCCTATCTCAAGCCACTGTTTTTGACCATGGGATAAAATACCCGCTTGGGTGTGCATACTCTCTTGTAAACCAATAAGCTGCATGGTCTTTTCGATACTATCTCGCTGCTCACCGCTTAATTTGGCAAAGAGTGTGGTGTAAAAATGTTTATCTGCCTTCATAGAGAGTTCAAGGTTCTCAAAGACACTGTGCCCTTCAAAGACCGTTGGCTTTTGAAATTTGCGTCCTATGCCAAGATTGGCGATGGAAGGCTCATCCAGTTCAAGCAATGAGGTCTCTTTTCCAAAGATCACGCTTCCTGCATCAGGTTGGGTCTTGCCGGTGATAACATCCATCATCGTAGATTTTCCTGCTCCATTAGCCCCGATAATACAACGCAACTCACCATAATCAATGGTCAAAGAAAGTGAATTAAGCGCCTTAAATCCATCAAAGCTTAGATCAATTCCACTGAGGTATAAAAGTCGTTCGCCTTTTTTGATGGCGTCTAAGTTTTCTTCAACACGTGCCTTACTTTCTATCATTTTATCACCCCTTTAGAGAGTTTTTTAAAGTCCATTCTTTCGGTAAGCCCTACGATACCTTTTGGAAGGTAGAGGGTTGAGACGACAAAGAGTGCTCCCAGTGCATACAGCCACACTTCAGGAAGAGCAGAGGTAAAATACGTACTTGCAAAATTAACGATAAAGGCCCCGATAATAGCCCCATATAAGGTTCCTCTACCTCCAATAGCCACCCAAATAACAATCTCAATGGAAAAAAGTGGTGAAAATCTATCGGGATTGATAATACCAACTTGAGGAACATACAAGGCCCCTGCAACACCTGCTAAGATAGATGAGACTACAAAGATAAAAAGTTTGTATTGTTCCACACGGTAACCAAGAAAACGGGTACGAAGTTCTGTATCTCGAATAGCCACACAGACACGACCGAGTTTTGATCTTACAATATATCTACTGATTAAATACCCACCTAAAAGAGCAAGAAATGAAAGGATTAGAAGGCTGACCCTTGTGGTATCTGCTTGAAGTGAGAACCCTAGAATATCTTTGAAGTCTGTCAGACCATTGTTTCCACCTAAACCCATATCATTTCTGTAAAATGCTAGCATTAAGGCGTAAGTCATTGCTTGGGTTATAATAGAAAGATACACCCCTGTTACACGTGATCTAAACGCCAACCAACCAAAGACAAAGGCTAAAACAGAAGGAATAAGTGCCACCATAAACAAGGTAATGAAGATACTGTCAAAACCGTACCAAAACCATGGAAGCTCTTTTAAGTCCATAAAAACCATAAAGTCAGGCAGGTCAGGATTTCCATAAACCCCTCTATCGCCAATTTGTCGCATTAGGTACATACCCATGGCGTAAGCACCTAGACTAAAAAAGGCCCCGTGTCCTAAGCTCAATATTCCTAAGTATCCCCAGACGAGATCAAGAGCTAAGGCTAAGAGTGCAAAGGCAAGGTACTTACCTAAGAGTGTTACGGTCAATGTTGACATATGAAAAAATGAATCACTTGGCAGAACAAGGTTAGCAAAAGTGACATAAACAACCATGGCAAATAATAAACTAAAAAGGTATTTCCCCGCTTGATCATTTTCAAAAATTTTTAATATTATGGGTGTTCTTTTTTCCATTTTTTTAATCCTGTGCATCTCTACCCTTTTGAGGGAAGAGACCCCGTGGTTTTTTCTGTATAAATAAGATAATCATCACAAGGACAAGCACCTTGGTTAAGATAGCTCCGACGCTTGGTTCTAAGAACTTGTTTAGCTCTCCAATAGTCATGGCACCGATGAAGGTTCCCCATAGATTTCCTACTCCACCAAAGACGACCACCATAAATGAATCAACAATATAGGCCTGTCCAAGGTTTGGACCAACATTGGTGAGTTGACTAAGGGCAACACCTGCCACACCAGCCAGACCTGAACCAAGACCAAAGGTAATAGCGTCGATAAGACCTGTTTTAATACCCATAGCCTGCGCCATTTGACGGTTTTGTGTCACCGCTCTAACCTTTAAGCCTAAAGAGGTCTTTTTCAAAATAAAAAGCACACTTAAGAAGATAACAATGGCAAAGATAATGATATACAGACGGCTGTATGTTAATGATAAAGCACTGTTGATCTCTAAGGCACCACTCATCCATTCAGGTGTCTTAACTACCTGATTTAAGGGGGAATAGACACTTCTAACTATCTGCTGTAATATCAAAGAGATACCAAAGGTTGCTAAGAGGGTCTCTAAAGGACGGGAATAAAGGTGACGAATCACAAAACGCTCAATCAGGACACCCACAATGGCACTGACGATAAAGGCAGCCGGGATAGCAAGGAGTAAAGAGTACTCAATCATGCTCGGAAAGATCTGCTGAATGGTAAAGGTCGTATAAGCTCCCAGCATAATAAGCTCACCATGGGCCATATTAATGACCTTCATTACACCAAAGGTAATGGAAAGACCCAGTGCTGCTAGTAATAAAATAGAACCAAGGCTTAATCCAAAAAAAGCCTTTTCCACGTAAGAGTAAAAGGTTCTTCCATCATTAATATGTCCTATGGATTTTTTAGCTAAAAGTGCAAGTTTTTCATTGTCTCCTTGTTTGATTCCTTCAAGGGCTTGGATACTTATTTGAGATAGTGAGTCACTCAAGGCAATAATAGCGTCTTCTTGAGCTTTGCCTTGGGAATATTTTGCCATAACGATAAGTCCACACTCTTGTAAAATAGCTTTGACATCGCTATCTTTTTCCTTGAATAAGGCCTTATTGATAAGTTCAAGAGAGTCTTCATCCAAATGTTCCATGATGTTGTGGGCTGCTTTTAATCGAAGCTCTTTATCTTGCGAGAAAAGGGTTATCTCAGACAACTTGTTTCGAATAACACTTCTTAGTCTATTGTTGCTTCGGACTTTTTTGTAGCCACTCTTATCCATTACCGGGAGAACCTGTGAGGAGAACACAGTTTTTGTGTGGTAGTTGTTTTCATCTTTTTTAAGCAGAAAGACCAAGGTTTCATCGGATTTTTTATAAAATAACTTACTGTTGAGTATTGCGTTAAATAGGAGAATCAAACGTTTGTCATTAGCATAGGTTTCACTAAGTTCTTTTATAATTTTGATCTTTTCTTTTGTACTGCTGTGTACCAATTTTTGAGCGTCCAGCTCAAAAGTATTAGCAAAGATGCTTGAGATAAGAAGTAGACTAAGAAGTAATATTTTCACGTGTGTCCTTTAAGGTAAGCAGGCCTTGGCCTTGCTTACTTTGTATCACCTAAACATTTTTTAGTTTTTGTATTATAGTTACCACATTTAAGGGGTGCTTTCCAGTTTGAGATAAGGTCCTTACTTCCTGGAAGAAAATCTGACCATGCATCACCATCAACTTCTTTTGTTTGAGAAACGATTTCGAACTGACCATCATCTTGGATCTCACCGATAAGTACAGGCTTTGTCAAGTGGTGATTAGGTAGCATTTCTGCTGTTCCCCCCGTAAGGTTTGGTGTTTTAATCCCTACCATCGCGTCAATAACCTTGTCAGAATCGGTTGTCCCTGCTTTAGTAACTGCTTTTACCCACATATTAAAGCCGATATACGTTGCTTCCATAGGGTCATTCGTCACACGTTTAGGGTTTTTCGTATAGGCTTTCCACTCTTTGATAAAACCTTCATTCACATCTGACTCAGCACTTTGGAAGTAGTTCCACGCCGCTAAGTGACCAACCAATGGTTTCGTGTCGATACCCGCAAGTTCTTCTTCACCCACTGAGAAGGCTACAACAGGAATGTCTTCGGCGCTGATGCCCTGATTTCCAAGTTCTTTGTAAAAAGGAACATTGGCGTCTCCGTTAATCGTTGAAACAACGGCTGTTTTCTTTCCAGCACTACCAAACTTCTTGATATCCGCAACAATACTTTGCCAGTCCGATTGACCAAATGGTGTGTAGTTCACCATGATGTCGCTTTCTGCAACGCCTTTGGACATAAGGTAGGCTTTTAAGATCTTGTTGGTCGTACGTGGATAAACATAATCTGTCCCCGCAAGAACCCAACGTTTAACTTCGGACTCTTCCATCAGGTAATCAACCGCTGGAATCGCTTGTTGGTTAGGAGAAGCTCCTGTATAAAACACATTATATGAAGACTCTTCACCTTCATACTGTACCGGGTAGAATAAAAGACCATTTAGCTCTTCAACAACAGGAAGAACAGATTTACGTGATACCGATGTCCAACATCCAAAGGTAACATCTACCTTATCCTTTGTTAAGAGTGTACGCATCTTTTCAGCAAAGAGCGGCCAGTTAGAGGCGGGGTCAACCACAACAGGCTCAAGTTTCTTGCCCAATAGTCCCCCTTTTTTATTTTGCTCTTCAATCATCATCAAGACCGTGTCTTTTAATGTTGTCTCAGAGATGGCCATGGTTCCTGAAAGTGAGTGCAATACACCGACCTTAATAGTTTCAGCCGCCTGAGCGGAAAGACTGGCTGCTAATAAGGCAGCAATGGATAGTTTTTTTACAAATGTAGTTTTCATAGAATTTCCTTTTTATATGTTAAGTTTAGAATTTATATCCACCAAAGAGACGGAAGGCTGTAATGTCTTCTTCATGATCAATTTGTGCAAGTTGATACTGAAGGGTTACGTAAGCACCTGAGTCACCGGAGTAATTCATTGCTAAATCATAGGTCTTTTGATAATCTTGACCTTCCCCCGTTGAAGCAAAAGAATAATCCGAATCTAGTGCAGTGTAAACATGTTTTAAGTCCATATGTAAGCCTTCAACGCCTACTTTAGAAAAGTCATATCCTACATCTACTTGATAGTTAGCAGCATTTTGAAAACTACCCGCATTAAACCAGTGAACAATATTTCCCATAGCAAAGAATGGATATCCACCAAAAGCTGCAATGGTCGAGCCTTGACCTTCACCATCACTAAATTTCATAGCAGCAAGATTAAAGTCAACACCATTATCAAAGGCACCTGCAAATTTTACTGAGGCGATGTTATGATCAATCGTTGAGAAGTTATTTGACTCTAATTCACCCGTTTCTTGGAAATCAATGTATTGAAGACCAAGGTCATAAGAAAAACCATCTATCTTATGAGAAAAGTTGTATTGTGCAAAGAGTACATTATAAAGTTCCATAAATGTATATCCCCAAACCTGCGCTTTGTGCTCTTTATTGTCAAAAACAAACCCTAGGTATGCGGCACCTTCATCATCTGCGGCTGTTTTATCAGCACGGGACACGAAACTGGCTTCTGACATACTGTAAAAGTCTGTACCACCATCTTGACCTTCTGTTGTACTACCTGAACCAGCAGCACTGTCCCATACACCGGCCATTTTATGCACATAACCCGCGGTAAACATCATGTTATCGAACATAGTATTTGTATAATGTGCTACCTCGAAACTATCAGGGATAGCTAGATAGTAATTATCATGACTAATCATTGGTGTATCAATCTCTTCACGACCAATTTTTGCCTCATGCCCTTGAGCTGAGTATTTGATATATGCTTCTTGCAAGATGGCAAATGATTTTGGATCTGGGGCATTGAAAACAAAGTTCTTACTCTGTCTATCTTCATTATTTATACCGAAATCCGTCGCAAAGCCCCCCATGACTTTTGCGGAGAATCCAGCAACTTCAGGTGTAGTTATGGAGAGTCTTGGAGTGGTATAAAAACCTTCTGAGTTATTGTCATTTTGATAATCATAGTTAACATAACCCGCACGGATATCACCATTAAAGCTCCATCCGTCTCCAAACTCATTCCAATGTGTCTCTTCTGCTCCTGCTGGCATTTTATTGTCAACTGCCAATAAACTGCTTGAACTTAATCCAATAACCACACTGGCTATGAGACTTAATTTATTTATTTTTATCATCTATCTTTCCCTTTTGATGCTATTTATATTTGTATGTTCTTAAAAATGTATCATTCGAAAAACGTACGAACGGGAAAAGTATAAAGAAGTAGTGTTGTCTAAGTGTTGTTTTCCAAGAGCCAGGGAAGAAAAAAATGATCAATTTTTAATCATTTACCTGCTCCAAGAGGCTTGTGCAAAGAGAAAGGATGGCTTTAAAGTTGTAATCATGCACCTGTTTACACAGGTAATGAACAAGTTCTGTATCCTTTTGGGCGTACTCATCCAGTAGGGACTCCATTAAGCCTGTGTTTAACTCTTTGGCGGCATGCTCCAGTTTGTGAAGCTGTTCTTTTGTCAAGCTGCTTGTCTGGGGGCATTGAAGATGAGAAGAGAATTCTTCTTGAATAAAGGATAAGCCTAAAAAGGTTTGCAAGGCAGCAATAAGGTCTTTTTCCTGAATGGGTTTTTCGATAAAGGTATTAGCCCCTTCTTCAAGGGCCCTTTGACGATCTTCGTCAAAAACATTTGCAGAAACAAGGGCAACGGGGATATTGGGGCAGACGGTTCCGGAGCGAATCTTGTCAATGGCTTCAAAGCCATCCATAACAGGCATCTGTATATCCATAAAGACCATGTCACAGGGGTTTACTTCCAATTGCTCAAGGGCAGCGGCACCATTATTGGCTTCGCAGGTGTTGATACCAAGGTATTGCAAGGTTTGAACCAATAAGGAACGATTTTCAGCAATATCATCGACAACCAAAACAGTATAGGTCTTGGAATCTGTCTGTAAAACGAGGTTCTGCTCCATTGGAAGGGTGGCCACTTCTCCCATAAATGTACTGGTGCAGGGCAGGCTAATTATAAACTCTGTTCCTTTATCCACGGCACTTTTGACATTTAGCTCTCCTTGCATCAAGCTCAGAAGTTCTTTGGTGATGGCAAGACCAAGGCCTGTGCCTTCATTATAATCATGGGTTGACTTAATCTGCTCAAAGGGTTTGAAAATGGTTGAAATATCACTCTCTTTAATACCAGGACCGGTATCAACAACCCGACATTCAAGGTGTTCATTCGCATAGCTAAGATAGAGACAGACACAGCCTTTGTCAGTGAACTTAATAGCATTGCCCAAAATATTAAAAAAGATTTGGCGTAAACGTTGTTCATCACTGATAATGAAGCGCGGAAGGTGTGCATAATCATCATACTTGAATTCAAGTCCCTTGTCTTGGGCTCTGTTTTCAAAAATATGAATGATATTATTTAAAAAGGCATGGAGGTCAAAAGCGTTCTCTTTTATTTCGATCTTTCCTGCTTGAAGTTTGGCCACTTCTAAGATCTCACTGATAATGCTCAGTAAGTGTTTTCCGCTTTTGTGAATGGTTTCAAGGTTTTCTTTATGTTTAAGAGGTAACTTTTTATCCTTAACAAGGAGTTTGGAAAAGCCTAAGATCGCATTTAAAGGGGTTCGCAGTTCATGACTCATATTTGCAAGAAAAAGCGTTTTTGAACGGTTGGCCGCTTCGGCACTCTCTTTGGCAAGGTTTAAGGCTTTCTCATGTTTTTGACGCTGGGTAATATCACTAAAGACAATGACAGAACCTTCGATATTATCGTTCTTATCTAAGATAGGGGTAGAGGTGTATTCAGCGGGAAAAAGGGTATTGTCCTTATGTTGAAGATGAATGACCCCTGTCGTCTTTATGCTTTCATCATTAAGCAGTAGCTTACTCATGCGTGTTGAGAACTTCTGGGTATCAATACTTTTGTAAAGATAGGTTCCAAGCAACTCTTCGGAGGTGTATCCTAAGATTTCACAAGCGACAGGATTAACAAAGGTAAAGGCACCCCTGGCATCAAGACCAAAAAATCCCTCCCCCACAGAATCAAAAAGAAGCTTAACCTTCTGCTCACTCACTACCAGCTTTTTGGTATTTTCCTTAAAAATCTTAATGGCTTGAATCATACCCCCAATTTCATCCTTGTAATGGTGTACAGGGATGGTGGAAGAGATATCATTATCCGCAAGTCTTAACATGCTCTTTTTAAGGGCAATAAGGGGATATATAATGCGATGCAACATGATTCCAATGGATGTTGCCATAAGTAGGACAAAGAAGAACACCACTAGGACAAGTGTGTCTCTGACGGTTTTAACATAGTCTTGCGCTTCTTTAATACTACTATCAGTCCGCTCTTCAAGGAGTTTGAAAAACTCATCCAAGGGTCTCATGATTTTTACTTTAGAACGGTGGTATTCATCAGAATGCAAAAGCTCACGAGCAAGCTTGGCATCGGGTTTGCCAATGATATTATAAAAACCTTCTTCATCTTTAAAAAGACCTTCGATGGCTTGCATTGACTGTTCTTCAAGGCGCACAAGGGCATCAGATTGGTCTTGTGACTTGTTGAGTAAGGCGAGCTCTTGCTTGGTAAAGCCTGCTTGAATCATCAGCTCTCTTAAAGAAATAGCTTTTTTTTGTGGGCTGTTGATGTTAGAGGTTCCATCAACAGATAAAAAGTCCCAATAGATCCTATTATAATGCGCAGGTCGTGGATATAAACCATTTCGTATGGCTAAGATCTCATAATATTGCGCTTTAAAACGGGGGTTACTTGTGATGGAATAGGTACGGACCAAACGGGTAAGGTCATCACTGCTTTGACGTAGTTCATCGGCCAATAAAAAAGAGCGGTTTTTACTGATATAGGCCTGCTCCATTTTATTAGAAGAGGATTGATATTCTAAGATCACTAAGATGACCAATAAAATAGCCAATAGGTTCAAAATATTTAAAAAGACAAAGAGTGTTTTTAGATTCATAAAGAAATCATAACAGAAAGATATGATATACTCGGCCAATTATGAGACAAAAAATAAGCATTAACAAAAAACCTTCAATTCTCGTCGTAGATGATGCCCCTGAAAACTTGCGATACCTTAATGAACTCTTGAGTAATAATGGGTATGACGTTCGGGCCACGCCCGATGCACAAATGTCCTTAGAGGTTGCAAAGCGTATTGAACCTGATCTGATTTTGTTGGATATTCAGATGCCAAAGATGAACGGGTATGCGTTGTCACAAGAGCTAAAAAAGATTGAAGTCTTAGAAGACACGCCTATTATTTTTATCAGTGCCTTGGATGATGTTGAAGACAAGGTAAAAGCTTTTGAAGCGGGTGGGGTGGATTATATTACCAAGCCTTTTGAAGAAAAAGAGATACTTGCCAGAGTGGATGTTCATTTACAATTGCACAGGAGCAAACAGCAGATAGAAGCCTTACTGCAACAGCAAGAGTATTTTACGAAAAAAATCATGCATGAGATGAATACACCGGTCTCTGTTATAACATTGAATGCTCAATCTTTGGAGATACAAAGAGGGAAAAGTTCACAAATTAATACGATAAAAGCTTCCGCAAAAATACTTTCGTCTATCTACGATGACTTGGGTTATCTCATTAAAAAAGAAATCCATCCCCATGAACCAGAACAGATAAAGCTACTTGAATTTCTTTCTAATAGAATAGCCTATTTTCATGAGATAGCTGAGGTGAAAAACATTGAATTACACCTTGAATTAAGTGCCGAGTTCATGGTGCATATGAATCCTACTGAGTTGGAACGGCTTGTGGATAATACTTTGTCAAATGCTATAAAATACTCCAAAGAAAAGACAGAAATCGAGATCTTTATCGGCATAGAATCGGATGCCTTTATCTTGAGTTTTAAAGACCAAGGCATAGGTATTGATGATAAAAATGCAGTCTTTGAAGATTATTATCAGGGTTCAAGCAAGAACAGCGGTTTGGGCATTGGTATGGCAACGGTCAAAGAGATATGTGACAAATGCGGTATAGATATAGATGTGCAAAGTGAAAAAGAGAAGGGAAGCACCTTTACCTATCGTTTTTCTAAAGAGATGGTAGAGCTTATATGAAGATTTTGCTTCTAGAAGATGATTACTCTTTAAACAAGGTCATCAGCTCTTTTTTACGGGTCAAAGGGTTTTTTATTGATTCTTTTTCAAATGGAGATCA
>Ga0316207_10002922_pt1 | contig 16624 bp, 18 predicted proteins | sample 6weekpyrite_MG_FD_204943 | JGI IMG/M metagenome (GOLD analysis project Ga0316207, IMG submission 204943) | Microbial mat bacterial communities from mineral coupon in-situ incubated in ocean water Damariscotta River, Maine, United States -... | ecosystem: Environmental > Aquatic > Marine >...
AATAACTTTTTCATTACCGATGTTTTTCGTTCTTCTGAATAACGTAACATTGTTTACTCTTGCCGCTCCCTGTTTAAAGTTTTTAATTCCCATTATTGGGGCACGACAACTATCCTGACACAGGGGGCTGATGGCAAACCTCTATCTACAGGCATTAACAATCAGCATGGCAAAAGAAATGCACCCACGGTTTTAAATGCAGCTTTTCAACGCAGGTTATTCTGGGACGGCCGCGCAGAAAGCCCTGAGCAACAGGTGAAGGAACCATTAATCAATGCTGTTGAAATGGGCATGCCATCACAATTGGCGATTGAAAATAAGTTAAGCAAAATGCCAGAATATATTCAGGCATTGTAAGAAAACATTTTCAACTAAACCCACAATTGAAAATATTTCCAAAGCCATTGCGGCCTATGAACGAACACTAATAACCCCTGGCTCAGCATATGATAAATATGTTAGAGGAGACACAAGTGCACTTTCAGATAAACAGATAAGAGGCATGTCACTTTTTGAGACCACAGGTTGCATTGCCTGTCACTCCGGCCCCAATTTCAGTGGCGCAAGTATTTTCAATCAAAATACTGCTTACAGAATATTCCCATCTATTACGAATCAAGCTTATGAGTCTAAATATAATTTAACAGATGATTTAGGCGCAGCCACAAACAGAGAAAAATTAAACAGTGGAATATGGCGTATTCCATCGCTTAGAAACGTCAGCCGAACTGGTCCATATTTTCATAATGGCTCAGTGAACAGTCTCGAAGAAGCTGTACGGATAATGGCCCGGGTACAACTAAATAAAAACATCAGCAATCTGGAATCAGATGATAAGAGAATCAAATGGTCTTCACAAAATAACCAGCTAACAGTATCAGGCAATCACGCATTGAGTGAAACAGAAATCAAAGATATTGTTGCCTTTCTGTATTCACTCAATGGGGATATACCGGAAAATTAGACTCAAAGTTTTATCCCGTGAGTTTCTTTTAGAAACAGAGTGAATTTTCTTAAGGCGGCTGTCCTATTATATTGGTGTCCTATTATATTCTATTATATTTATAAAAATAAACGAAGACGACCAGGGATGGCCACCCTAGCCTGGCGCGTCACTTGCTCCACATGCTAAAAGTGTGACTTGCTCCATGGACTGGCGGCGCAACTTTTGCGTGTGGTTGCAAGTGGCGTGACAGGCGGTTCAGATTGGAATGGTGTGTCCGTTTTTAAAGCACTTTCATATCATGCGGCAAAACTTGCCGATAGTGCATCACTGTCAATACATCGATCTGATCAGGTTTGATCTTGTAAATAATTCGGTAGGGATTTTCTAATAATTCACGCACATCATTGCGCTCATATTCCGGTACTCTGCGCCCTGAGTTAGGTAGTTCAACTAATGTTTGGCTCCGTGCGGTCACACGATCAACAACTTTCAGCGCATTCATCGGCGAGTCTTCCGCAATGTAATCATGGATCAGTCTTAACCGGGCTTTAGCCCGGTTTGTCCAATGGACTCTCATCCTTCATCAAGCCCAAACTCTTTCCTTACATCTTCTACTGCGGTTGTATGCTTGGCGTCACTGTCTTCCAGACCTAGCTCAATTTCCCGGCGAACGACCATTTCATATATGACATCATTCCAGGTACTGCCTTCAGGCAGCTGGTCTATGAGCTGATGAGCCGCTTGTTTAATATCAGCTGATTGCATATTGTTCATTCCTGTATCGATTTCTCTGTTATTAAGCATATCATTTATCCTGTGTGTATGCTTTAAGGCGTTCTATCGGGTGTGTGGTGTTATGGACCTCTCTTAACGACTCAACACTAACCTGCGTATAAATTTGGGTCGTGAATAGCTGGGAGTGTCCAAGCATCGCCTGAATAAACCTAATATCTGCGCCATTATCTAGTACTAAAAACAAAAAGCCCATTCAGATTTGAGTGGGCTTTTATTTTTTGAAATGTGGCAGGGAAAGATCGGGTACTATTCTTCTATTCTTCTTAATAACTAGCTAAGTTTTTAGCAAGCTTATAGTTTTTACTCTGACTCTAATTTTGTAATAGGTATACTGCCCCCGGATTCCCCCGGATTCCTCGGATTCCTATCCCCAGATTCCACGGATTCCAGTTACCCTTATTCTTAACTTTTCAGGCCAGCATAAACTAGTGAATTATGATGAGTATCAAATATAATCCATGTAAATGTCTCGTCAATAATAAAAAATTCAAAATATCTCAACTCCCTTATTACATCTAACAGCTCCACCAATGACCCCTTGAAACCAAACCAAGGAGGAACATCCTCATCTGTTACAACAATTTTTATATCTAAGTTTTTCTTCAATAGTCCTTTAATTTTTTCTAAACCGTCTTCTTCTCCATAATTCATAACTTGGTGATCGTCCCCAAGGCTCTCCCAACACCAAGTTCGATTCAAATCGATTTTGAATTCAGTATTAATATTTTTTTGTATAATATCTAATTCTGAATCATCTAATTTTGTTATTTGTGGTTTTGTTTTCAATTCAGATTCAAAATCACACAATAATTTTTTATCCATTTTAGAACCTATTTTCTTTCTGGCCGGCTAGGATGTCTTGGCCCTACATAAGGTATGTTTCCACGCCCTCTACCGCCTACTCCACGCTTACCGCCAGACTGCCAACTTATATGTTGTGTATCATGATGTGGCCCTGGAGATTTATGAGGCCCATCATAGCCAACTTTAGCGCCTTTAGGGCCTTTGAATTCTGTAGCAGTACCAGTCTCAGGATCTACTTTACTAATTTCCACATCATCAGGATTTGTAAGCCCAGCTTCTTCAAATGCTTTTTCACGTGCTTTATCAAAATCGGAAGAACAACTTCCACCTTCATCAGAATCACCATCATTAGCTTCATTTAAAGCTTTAACTCCAGCCTCTATACCAGTAGCTAAGCCTAAACCAATAGCAAGGCTACCAGCAGCATACCCCAATGCATCAACAGCTGGAGGTATAAGCGGTAAGCACCAAGGACATAAGCCAAGTGGATCTATATAACGAAGAGGGTTATTAAAAACATAACTATAGGTATTAGGCCCACCCGCAAACCCTATTGGATCACTGGTGATGTACCTCCCCGTACTCGGATCATAATACCTAAAGTAGTTATAAACTACTCGATCCGACGAACATCCTACCTTAACTTCGTCGCAGCCCTAGTGTAATCAACCGCTTAAAGAACACGCATCTCAGTGCAAGGCCACTATACCCCAAAAAAATCCCAGACGCACTTTTTCGCTTAGAGCGGTTGCAACGGGCGGGGTTTATGATTAATCCACCGGTTAAAGTTCGCGTGATGGAGGGCTGTGTGATGTTGACCGTGCCGGACTAAAAACAAAAAGCCCATTCAGGTTTGAGTGGGCTTTTCTTTTTTCAAATGTGGCACGGAAAGATCGGGTACCATTTTTTTTATGACTTCATTATCCGTTTTAAATCACCCTCAAAACCTGCATATTTTATGGTTATGAATAGTGATTGATGCATTTCATATAACTCCAATAGACATCCAATCTTTTCATCTTGAAGCAAGATATCACTTGTTGTTAATTCATTTTTTTTAAAGCCCTCTACGTTAAAATATGAATTACAACCACCTATCACCCATTCTCCACTATTATAACCACCAAATTTTTCTCGGATCTTAAAGAGTTCTTTAATCGGCTCATCTTTCACATCAAAATAAAACAGGTCGTAGTCTTTCTCTTTATTCCATAACTTTTCATTTAGATCATAAATAGATTGCATTAGCGCATCCCTACCAGGCACCCAGGGTGTAACTATAAAATAACCTTTTACAGAGGTAGCACTAATACATTTTAATATAAAATCTATATTCTCCTCCCATAGTATTTTTTCGGGATCATCAATAACAAATAAATTTTGTTTGAGATTGCTAAATTCATTTTTAGATTCTTGATCTATTAATTTAAACTCTTCACCTTTTTCAGCATCAAAAATCTTCATTGTCATTCCTAAGAATTAAAATATACGCGTACGTAGATCAAAATGATTTAGTGATGTTGGTCGACCATTACCAATTCTCAAACTGGGTACTTTACGTCCAGCACCAAGAGTAAATGGTCGACCTCCAGGTATGTTGCCTGGTCCAATACGTAAATAACGATTTTGGTTTAAAAATCTTAACGAACTAAATCTTGATAACGCTGCAGCCCCACGCAGCGCTGCAGCACCACCAAGCCCTGGTGTTACAGTACCTGCGATCTCACCAGCATTAAACGAAGCTGAGCACTTATCTACAGCATTATTTGAACCTATCTGATCACGCACATTATCAGTTAACCCGAAAGATAAAGCATCACCAAAACCTGCAGAAAAATCTACAACACCTTGTGGTAGTGAAGTGAAGGTAAGTCAGTTACACCAAATAAGCCATAAGGGTCAGTGTAATAAAGTGGGTTTCCATTTGCATAAGCATAAGTATTTAAGCCACCGGCCAACCCAATCGGATCAGCAGTTATGTATCTCCCCGTCCCCGGATCATAATACCGAAAGTAGTTATAAACTAATCCCTAAATACCTCTAGGAATCCATAGCGTATTATCGTGTTGCCCTAGGCTAGGATTTAATTATTCTCTGCTTTCCAGAAAATCTCTCTTTTTTTCATATTCAATATGTTTTATTTTATCCTCAATTTGAGTTTCTACATACTCTCTATGCTCAAGAAAATCGACAGAATTAAACAAGGGCAATATATTAATAAGGTGCGCTTTTTCCCTTTCCAGGATTGGAACCCTGCTACCTGACCAGCTGGTTGTTCTTCGTTCATATTCAATTTTTTTAAAATCATCAAAACTCTTATTGTTTTCAATAAATAATTCAATCAATTCAAGTATAAAATCATCACCAATAGAATTTACAGCATTAAAAACAAAACAAATATAGTCAATATCATTAATATTCTTTGTTATAGTCTTTCTGACAAAATCCTTTTTTCTAAGAGTTAATTCTTCTATTTCAGCTTTACCCCTGTCTTTAGTAAAAATCTTGGTGAATAAATTGTCGCCAATATGATAAGAACCTTCTTCTTTTTGGTTAATATAAAGAGCATATTGCTCTACATCTTCTACAAACGAGTCTCTTTTCCACAAAAAGCTTAGCTCTGGCAAGTAAGTGTGTGAAGATGGCCAACGCTCTTCTTGATACACATAATCAATTATCCTAAATAAAAATCCTTTATCTTGAATAGTTAAAAGATCCAATGCCTCACCTGAATAATCAAAATGTCGTTCTAGTTTAAAAGCTGCAAGATACGCATCAAATGCTAATGCCTCATCCGACTTGAATATTTCAAACCATTTCCCAAACAGATCTGAATGGTTGCTATATATATGCCCCAGAGACCTTGCACAATTTTTATTTTCAATTGATCTATTTACTAAAACCCTAACTGCTTTTGCAAAAATATTTGTATCAATTCCTTGATAAGTCGTCAAGAAGTCAATCCAATTAGGCAGCTCATTGCAAGGCACTTCATTCATGTGATCTAAAAGCATCTCAAGCGTCTCAGAACTTACCTCATGCTCTGGAAATTGTGAAAAATAGGATGAACGCCACAACATTTTCCACTTATATTCTTTTGAATTTATCAAACTCCACACATTATTAGGTGTCATCGTTGAAAGCAGTCTTGAAATTATTACATTTGGATGTATTTCAAACTGATCATCAAAGTCCAAATAAATTGAAATCATATCGGGGAATGTATCTGGATGAGCTTCAGCTATTGCAGTAAGAGCCATACTTATACCGCTATTTAATGAATAATTCCTTTCCCGACCAGTTAATGCATGATGTAATGAACTACACTGCTCGATAAAGGTTTTAAAATCTTCAGTAGATAAGTCAGAAAAATACTCAATGAGTTGATGCTTGCGGAACTCATTATATTCCTCATACCCCATTTCAAGCATACGTCTTTCATGCCTGTCCTCTAAAAGCATATCTGACAACTGCAAAGTACTATTTTTAAAGTTATTTTTCCATTCTTCAGAGTATTCGATTTCAAGAGCATCTAAATTCTCACAAAGGCCTGTCATCAATAAACAATCTGATATCACTTGTTTATCCATTCTTGCAACAATGAAATCTTCAATGAAAGGAAAGTCAGCAACGGCCATCTCTTTGCCGTCAAACTTTAACCTTCGTACATACTCATGATAAATTCCATATATCAATTTCTTATATTCAGGTTTTTTAAATAATACTGAAAGGCCAGAAAATATACTCTCTCTAATTGGAAGCAAATACTCATCAGGCGTTAATCGGAAGGTAATAATGCTTATAGAGTCCCCACGTTGCCATTGATGCTCTCTACGCTCTATTGTAAGAAAGCTTTTAGCTACCAAAATAAACAGCCTTGCCATTAGATAATTTGAGCCATCATCCATTTCATCAATTAATTTATCAATAACGTATTTTTGGATGAAATAACCATATCGCCAATCATCTTTCTTGAAGCTATAGTTTTCTGAAAGCTCTTTAACAACGTGTTCTAGCGCGCCCGCCGTCTTCTCCAGGTGTTTTAACATCAAAGATAAAGAGATTTGCATTTCATTTTCTGAAAAATATCGAAACTTACTTAACAGATTGACTACTTGTGATTCGGTATGACTGCCGTTTGATACTTCAAATGATTCTTTACTCCAATCAATGCACACGTCAGGAGCATCACTAATAATAGCCTTGGAAAAAGATAGTGCCTCTGTAGGAAGCGCAAACCAAAATGAATTTAAAAACTCAAGAATTTCACTTTCTTTTTTTGTAGAAGATATCTCATTAAATATTGACTTAACTTCACACTTGATTTCGCTTATGATATCTTTGTGGTCAAATGCGCTTAATACTGGATTTAGAGCATCAACAATCGTTTGCTTAAAGTCGGGATAAAAATTATTAACGATTAAAGAAAAAGGTATATACTTTTTTTCAAAAACAGCCAAATAGAATATATAGGTCGATAAAACTTGATCGGATATTTTTACGACTTCATCTTCATATAAATCAACAAACTCATATTGATGCAGAATATTCACATATTCCCAAAATTCCTCAGCCTGAATTCCAAATACGTCTAGCACCCATGCCATATGTGAATCGTTTAACTTATCAATCTTTCTAAAAAAAGATATTGCACACGCTGTTATCGTTAATTTTTCATTTTCAATTATTTCTTTAACGTTCTCATTTTGTCCAAAATAATCATCATAAAGCGACGTTACATTTTGTATTGATTCAATCTGTTGAGTTTTAATAACTACTCTAGATGCCATTAATGCTAGCCTTGCATTTCCCCCAGAAATTTCTTGAATTCTTTGTTGATAATCAGCGTTTTTAATATCAAAAAGATTAACAATCAAATCTTTAATTTGATCATCCGAAAGAGATGGAATTACTTGCTCAATTACTCGCGTGTAGTTCTTAATTTTATCAGCTACTGATCCTCGCGCATAATCTCTAACAGAGGCAATAATTTTAAACGTTCTTTTCGTGTCATTTTCTGCAAGATAATGCAATATATAATCAAGGCGATTATCCAATCTATTCGCATCATCAACAAATATAAGATAATCACCTGGCTCACTAAGGTGCGCCGTTACATCTCTAATTAAGTCTGCACCCTTATCATATAAGCAATATATTTTCATATCAGGGTATTTGCTTTGCATTAGCTTTGATAAGTTTACTGAAAAAAGCGTTTTGCCTACACCTGGCGCTCCCGACACTAATAGAAAATCACTATTTTCAAGACTCTCAATTCCTTGTTTTAGCGCATCTTCCTGAAATAGGATTTCATTATCAATTGTTGTAGTAAGTCTATTTTAACCATATCTATTTATAAAATCATCAACAGATAATAGCTGGCCAGTATCTAATGAAAGCCCTAAATACTGCTCTGATAATACTGGGTAGCAATTTTGAATACTTAGCGATAATGTATCTAAGCCATTAAGACTCAAATTCACACTTTTGCTATTACACTTTTCCTTCAATCGATTTATATCATGAGTAGTTAATCTTCCCAGGTAACATATAATAATTTCACTTATTTGTTCACAGGCGATTCCTGTTTTTTGTTCATCTAAGCATTTATCAATATCGTCTTCTAATTTTTCAGCTAAGCGATCTTGTTGTACTGTGTATTCAGAGAATATATAATTTCCATCAGTCTGTACTATTAAACAATCTGGCGTACCTTTAACAACTCTATCTGTTGTTTGCATCATTCCTATTGCATTGATGTTTTCATATCCTTTTCTAAATAACCAATCGTCACATAGGCGCTGAAAAGCACCACCTTCAAGCTCAAGAAGTTTAGATTTTATTTGGTTAATTGTTCCCATACTTTTCAAATCCTTTTAACTCTTTTATTCAGGCAGGAGCAGGCAATTCCCCTTCAACCAGGAACTGTTTGAAATCAAAGCGATGCACCTCACCCTGAGCTTTAATTGTCACATGATCCGAATCTGTAGTGCATATGAAATCATGAGATCCAAGAGGCTCTAATGCCGCAAATGCTTCAGGTGTAAATAGCGCAACATTTATACCTTCAGCATGGCGAGCAGACGGGTATTCAAACAACTTAATATCACGATCTCTCATCATACTTCCTAGCTGCTGAGTTGCTGAATAATCACTTGGGTGAGTAATGCGTTCTGCTTCTTTATCAAATGGTGGATCTTGCAGCCTATACCCCGATTCACTCGAGTATAGAGCTGTAAACAATGTGTGCTGAGTTAACATTGGGTTAGCAGGTAGATCATCCATGTGATACCAAAACAGCAAGCGATAATAGGCCACTTCTGTGAATGCAGTTAAAGGTGAGTGTGACCCATAAAACAAACTTGGCTCCGTGATAGCTCCAAATCGTGATCCATATTGTAAGGGAGGGTATCTAAATGGTGTGTATAGTAGGTAGTGATAGATCTCTTGCCATTCTTCATTTATGTCAGGCTTATTCCCATCTAACATTTCTTCCAGAATGGCCTGTGCTTCAAGATCATTATCCACAAGATGCGTCGTCGCGACTTCTTCCTGACTTTCAACGATCCTGAATAACTCACCTGACACATCATAGGGGGCTGTTTCATCCAAGTACACAGCCCACATGACTAGACCTTACCCCGCATAGCATCAAGGTAGGATGTTATTCTCGCCAACCCTTCTGCTTTAAGAATTTGCTCAGCCGGTATTCCCTGAGTGCCCTTATTAAAGATATGCATCCAGTGCCTAATATGCTCAGGATTCCCACCCACCAATGCATATAAACTGCGATAGCTACGAATCAGCATAAGTGCTAATTCGCCAGCTTTGCTATCCGGACTAACACCTCCACGATTAATTGTGGTGCGATCTTTACCTATCACCTGGCCCAAATTAGCCATACTTAAATCCATCTCTTTCGCTGCATTAAGCAATGCTTTTGTGAGAATTGCAGTTTTATCGGGTTCAAATTCTTGCTTGAGTTGATCGTTCATACTTTACTCCTCAAAACGTGCATATACATATATTACATCATATATTGTGCATTTACATCATTTTATACGATTTTTCAGGCGCATGCTTCCCCATATATACAATCCCGCCAAACTTCACTGAGCAGCAGGGTGAGTCTCATAGTAAACCCGATTCAAGTCATTAATAGTCACATGAGCATAGATCTGAGTAGAGGAAATATCGCTATGTCCCAGCATCTCCTGCACCTCCCTAATGTCCGCACCATGTCTTAGCATTTCCGTAGCAGTCGCATGACGTAAGATATGGCAAGCCCCTTTCTTATCAATACCTGATCTATTCACACACTTGGTCACCATATCAGTAACTTTATGGGGCTTCATCCTGTTGCCTGCCTCAGTCAGAAACAGCGCCTCTCCAGAAGCTAGGCTGGCAAGTCTGGGTCGCACCTCTTTAATGTATTCTTCTACCCAGTCCAGGGCACGTCTGGCAATGGGCACATTACGGTCATTCTTGTTTTTACCTTCTCGCACCGTCAGGATTTGACGTTTGAAATCGATATCACGAATATTGATATTCACCAACTCTATACGGCGAATACCCGTTGCATAGAACACTTCAATAATGGCTCTGCTCCTTAAACCCAGCCTTCCCATAATCAATGCCTGTTCTAGCACACATTCAATCTCTTCAACGGTTGGAATATCCTTAGGCAATCGACGTGGTATTCTAGGAAGGCGGAATTTCTTTGCAAAGGAACCGTCAATTTGATCATAGTAATCCATGACCTTAATAAACTTAGTTACTGCTATTAGGCGGGAGTACTGGGTACTGATCTCCAGGGCTTGACCATCACGCTTTCGATATTGATTAAGATAACGTCGGTATTCTTCCAACACCAACATATCTAAATACTTAAGTTTATGAATTCCCTGTGTTGCTGCCCAATCTATGAATCGTGTTACCAGTATCCGTTTTGACTTTAGCGTAGCGTTACTCTCTCCTAAAGCCTTACTGTCCTCATAATAGAACTCAGCACATTCGCCGAGTTCTTTGAGGTTTAACTTCCTTTTCAATTGAATACCTTAGCGCAATTATCAGGAACTAATGCGTCTAAGATAACACCGTAATGGTGTAGTCTAGACAACATATTAATTACTGAACTCATGCGTTCACCCTGAGTAACACTAGAGATTGTTTCACCAGTGAATATGTTCTTCTCTGATTTGAGATAACACTCATATCCAGTTAAAACATCTTCACTCAGCTGATCCAGCTCTCTCATTCCAATATCAGAACAGTAATCTCGAAATCGCTCTAAATGTATGCGGTTTGAATTTACTGTTCTGGAAGATCGCCCACTTTGTCTTTGACCTTCTAAATAAAAAGAAATGCTGTCTTCTATCGTCACTAATGGCATCACCCAGTGCTTTCTGACACTCGGGACTAGATTGCCATGATGCTGTTTAAACAAAGCCGCTTGTTTTAAAAGACAATTAAATGCCCCGGAAACATCATTATGATTCAGTGCAAACTGATTAACATCTTGTCCTAAAGGCAGCTTCACGCGAAAACAGGTTATACCGATTGTATCTAAAGCTTGAGCCACTAATCGTGCATAGTGATTTGCAGTAGGCGTATTATCAAATGCAATATATACATTTTTTACACTGTCGCTCAGCAATCTGGTCAACTGAATATCGTTAAAACCTTTGACTCCCATTGTAGCCACGACATTATCAATACCCGCAGTCAGCAGAGTTAATGCATCCAACTCACTTTTACAAAGAACCAGTGATTTAGGTAAGCCCTGGCTTCCAACATTAAAGAACGATACCTGCTGTGTATTCCAATAGAGATGATATGCAGGTGATCTTCGCTGCTGTTTAGGTCGCCGACCATAAGCACCCACAATTTGGCCATCATCATTAAAATAGGGGCATACCATTGAGCCACGAAAGAATTCGTGGCCAGATGGCTTTAGCAAACCTAAACGCTGCAAGTGCCCTCGATTCCGTGAACCAGTTAAGCACTTAGGTGACTGAAGCTCTCCACCAAGCGTCCGGTCTGAAAACCCGAGATTAAATCGATCTACATAGTCAGGATCAATCTTACGCCTGATTAACATATCTATAAGTTGTGGGCGAAGCTTTAGTGCCTGATGATAATATTTAAAGACCTGATCGATCATCAAATAGTCAGGATGATGAAATTTGTTTTCTTCTTCCCAAAGCTCTAACTGTAAGCTCGCCATAGAATTGGACTGTGCCGAACTGGTGGTGCTATTTGTACTGTTAGTTATATACATTTAGCACTCCCTATTTGGCTCAGTTAGTTTCCTCATTGAGTCACCGCGAAGCTCGATGATATGAGCACGTTGAACAATTCTGTCTAAAATAGCATCAGCTACAGTTGGATCTCCTAAATATTCATGCCACTGTTCGACCGGGAGCTGAGAAGTAATAATAATTGAACCAATACCAAGGCGATCATCTATTAACTCCAGCAACTCATGACGTAAAATATCGTTTATTGGAGCTAGGGCCCAATCATCGATAATAAGTAAATCAAATTTGGCAAGCTTAGCTCTAAGTTTTTGAATGGTTCCATCACCTCTTGCTACTTGAAACTGTTCAAACAACCGTGCTAATCGAATCGAGAAAACACTTTTCCCTTTGCGTATTGCAGAATTTCCCAAGCCACAACTAATATGAGTTTTACCCGTACCAGTTAATCCTGTAATGATGACATTCTGAGCCTCATGCAAGTACTGGCAAGTAGCCAAGTGTTGTATAACATTGCGATCACGCCCACGTGCTGTATCAAATACGATATCCTCAACACAAGTATTGATTTTAAGTTTTGCTTGCCGCTCAAGCCTAGCTTGTTTGTTATTTTCACGAACCTGCTTTTCATGATCGACCAACATGCCAAAGCGCTCATCAAAGCTAAGAGATAGCATAGAAGGATTTTTAAGCTGCTCTTCAAACGCTTGAGCCATTGGCTTCAAACGAAGTTCTCGTAAGGTTTCAACTGTTTGACGGATTAACATAATGAACCCCCTTGTGATGCATAGTACTCAGCTCCACGCACATTCTGATGCAAAGGCAGCCTCATCTGGACAGGAGCATGCTCCTCACAAAGCTCTGCTATACGCCGTCTTAAAATAGATTTAATACTGGTTAATGTTAAAGAACCAATCTCTTGAGCACGCTTGCAGGCTAACTCAAATTTTTCATGGCCATACTCCTTCGCCAATCTTTGAAGTGACGCACAAGGCTTTAAACCTAGCGCTGTATGTGGACGATGAGAAAATTGATATTCGATTGCAGCAACACTAGCAGGACCAATCTTGCGAGCCCAAGCCAGAAGGTTTTCAGGTGTTAAATTCGAGTACTGACGATGCTCTTTAGGCTGATGAGCAGGCACAGTAGTATGATCACCAACCACATAATTTCTAGGATGGCTCGCTACTCTGCGACCACTAAAGAGTATTTCTACTATGTTCTTTGTTACTCGCGCTTCTATATATTCCCCTACTAGCTCATATGGAACTGAATAGTAATGATCAAATATATGCACATGATAGTCTTGCCGTACTTTTTGCTTGCTTACCCACTGCGCAAACTCAAAAGGCTTCCCTGGATATGGCTTGAGTAACGGCTTGTCTAACTCCTCAAAGCGACTGCGACGACAGCCTGGCAACTTTTTGAAAGGCCGTTCATTTAATTGCCATAACAAATCATTAATCGCCTGATTAAGCTCTTCTATACTAAAGAACTTTCTGTGTCTCAATCTAGCCAGGATATATCGAGATACAATCAAGACACCATTTTCGGCTTTAGATTTATCTTTAGGCATTCGAACCCTAGCAGGGACAATAGCAATTCCGTAGTATTTACTCTGTTCCAAATAGATCCGGTTTAGCGTTAGATTTTTACCGGCTTTAATAACCGCTGCTTTTAAGTTGTCTGGTACTACTATTTCAGGAATACCACCAATATACGCATACATTTTATTATGCGCCTCGATCCAATCAGCTATAGACTGACTTTTCACTGCATAGGCAAAGGTATAGTTTGAACACCCCATAACGGCTACGAAGATTTGAGCTTTCTTTTCCGTATTTGTTGCTGCATCGAAATACGGAACAGTAGTCCCCGCAAAATCTACAAAAATACGCTCACCGGCTTTATGGTTTTGCCGCATCGATAGATCTATTTTCTTAATATATTTTCTATAGTAATGAGTAAATTGAGAATAAGAGTATGAATTCCCTGGGCACATCAGACGATACTCTTCCCATAAAAGTCTCAATGTGACATTAGGTAGCTTCATTTGATTATGAACATGCTCCCAGTCTGGCATTTGCTTTAGATCCAACCTTTCTCTCTCAGTAACCACTAACTCTGATATTTTCTTATCACTATCATCCTTGATATTCTCCCAGTCCAGATTAAGGTCCTTTAAAATTAATCGATAACGGCCAACGGTATTATGTGAGGCCTTTAAAGTCCGACCAATCTCTCGGTTCGACATATTAGTTGTTAATATATGTCTCAATATTTCTCTTTGTTTATTCATATTTTTACCTTTCTTTAGACAATAAGGTACCCAGTACTTCTAGGTTCTTATTAACAAAATAAAAAGATAAGACATTAGCTCCCGCTAGCTGCTTTAAGCTGCTAGTTCCTCTTGACAAAGTGGGAGTAGAAACGATACTGTAGGCACATTGAGATCGCATTTCGATGAACATAGAGAAAAACCTGGGAGCTGTAACTCCTAGGTTTTTTTCGTTTCTAGGCCTTATTATTTTTAACACGTGTTCGTCACGTTCTGTTACGTTAAGTCATGGAACACCTCCAGGTTATTTTAAGTTTGTTCATTTAATTTGGCTTCTTTGTTTAGCAAGCCATAATGCAACATCTTTCGATAAGGCGAACTTCCCTCTGCGATTATCAATCTTGAAGACAGGAACGGGGAATGTTTCGCGTAAGACTGCTTGACGCATAGCATCCATGCTCCGGTAGCCAAGTGCTTCTCTTAACGAATCACCTGTCAGTAATGGGCCGTATCTCGCCATCATATCTTCTTCTAGTTTTCTTAGGAGTAACTCGCCTATTTCGACATCCATAGCTTTATCATTTAAACCCTATCTGAATTTTCGACCGGCCATTGTAGACAGGACGACTAACCGTAACTAGAAACAACAATTTATTAATTTCATTACCCTATGTCCAAGGCAACAAACCAATACATATAGAGATAAGACGTTATTTGAATTTTCAACTATATTAGTTTCGTTACCCTACAACCTATAACAAACCCCAACTAACCGTGACATACAGTGATTAGGTGGTTTTCAAATGAAAAAATCGGTAAAAAGATGTGTGGGACGGCCTCCCAAAGGACCTCTAGATAAGATTCGAACTATCCTGTGGTTCTGGGCAATTGCCGAAAAGCTAGGTGTCACCTCTGGCTATGCGATAGAAAAGTACTATTTTGTGGCCACTGGTAGCCCAGTTAAAGATTTCGTAAGCACTGGTAAGTTTAATAAGTATAAAGCTGGCAAGCATATACCTAGTGAAGACTTAGTTGCCTGGTTTGAAACAAAATTTAAAGGGACTCGTGCATGGATTGACCATCCATTTTGGGACATTGCCATACCCTCCACAGATATTGAAATGCTTTATGCGCGGCTAACCAGCCTTCGTCCGGAAATAAGCCAGTTACTGTTTTACACGAATGCAGAAACCAAACGAAATATTCCGGTACGAAGGGGCTCCAGATCAACAGACGAACTCTCTGAACTTGATATAGAAAGCGATTTTGATGCACTTTCAGCGAGCCTGGGATTAATACAAGAAGCTAATCTTCTAGATGTAAATCCTGATATTTCACTTCATAAATTAATAGCACTCCGAATACTATCTCGAGCTATAGCCCAATTCCCCACATTAGAAATTATGCCAGAGCTATTCTCATATCTTAGGGAACACTTTCTCAACGATTCAGAAAACCAAGAATGGGGAGAGGAGCTAGATTCCATATCTTTTGACGATTGTAGAATGAAGAATTCACTAATACTAAACATCATAAAAGAAGCTAACATATTAAAGTACTTCAATGATCCTCCACCTCGATGCCTTTATTACGGTCAACACTTTCTCACCACAGAGGAAATATTCCAGATTTGGAATTTTAGATATGATGACGACACAGAGAAAATAAAAAATCATCCATCTATTCATAATCTATCTACTCAAATAAAGCGCTGGGAAAGAAACTGCCTAAAGAATAATTCAATAACTCAATACAGCGGTTTGAAATCTAGACCGGTCAATACCAGCACCCTGGTCAGCTAAAAACAGACTTATTGGTCATCTACTGACAGATTAACTGGTCAACCTAAACAGAATACGCAGCTGCGTATTCTGGACCCGTTGACCCAGTTTGCTGTTCACACTTGACCACTGAGTCTGGTTTACTGTGACCATCGTGCTGCAATTGACCACTGATTGCGATTAATATGTATCGATATACATTCACGTGAATTTTTTTACGCATACAGAACGTGACTAGCCGTGAGACGGATTAATGGGTATTGAAAGCCATAAACCAAATGCTAATAATGATATTTTAAGTCAGAAACTGCCTAGGGAATATCATGACCGCACCAAAGAATATTTATCACAATCTCGCGGCTAAATATGGAAAGTTAGACATTAATGATGCTGAATCAATAGCGCATTTTTACGAAGTGGGTGTATACAACTTATCAAGATTTACTCAATTACGAATCGCAATCACTTTATTAAGAAATTTCGACCAGGTAATTATTAATACAGATTATGAACCAACCACTGGGGGCGTGCCGTTGCCTAAAGCCTCAGACTATGTACGAGCAGATGAGAAACAGTGTCCCTAATATTTGCAAAATATTTTAGTGCTTAAAAAAAACAAAGAAAAAGCCTGCTAAGTCGGGAGTGTTAGAAATTCTGTGTCATTTCATTACAATAGAAAGTAAGAGGAATGATACATGTCTAAAGAATTTGATTTTAACAAAGCGTTGGCTGCTTTACAAAATGGCCAGGATCTCACAGGAAA
>Ga0316207_10002923_pt1 | contig 16620 bp, 13 predicted proteins | sample 6weekpyrite_MG_FD_204943 | JGI IMG/M metagenome (GOLD analysis project Ga0316207, IMG submission 204943) | Microbial mat bacterial communities from mineral coupon in-situ incubated in ocean water Damariscotta River, Maine, United States -... | ecosystem: Environmental > Aquatic > Marine >...
TACAACCCGCATGCTGTTATTGAAGGCATGATCATCGGTGGTTATGCAATTGGCGCAACCGCCGGTTATAACTACCTGCGTGGTGAATTTCATCACGAGCCGTTTGAGCGCTTCGAAGCAGCACTTAAAGAAGCTTACGAAGCAGGCTACCTCGGTAAAAATATTCTTGGCAGCGGTTATGATTTTGACCTCTACACTCACCTTGGTGCCGGTGCTTATATTTGTGGTGAAGAAACTGCGTTGCTGGAATCACTTGAAGGCAAGAAAGGCCAACCACGCTTTAAACCGCCGTTCCCTGCGAACTATGGGCTCTACGGCAAGCCAACCACGATTAACAACACTGAAACCCTTGCTTCAGTCCCGGCAATTATTCGTAATGGTGCAGACTGGTTCCTGAATCTCGGCAAACCTAATAATGGCGGCGAGAAACTGTTCAGCATGTCAGGGCATGTGAATAACCCAGGTAACTTTGAAGTACCGATGGGTACACCGTTTAGCGAATTGCTTGATATGGCCGGCGGTATCCGTGGCGGCAATAAGATTAAAGCTGTTATTCCGGGTGGTTCATCAATGCCGGTATTGCCGGGTGATGTCATGATGGGTCTGGATATGGATTATGACTCTATCCAGAAGGCAGGATCATACCTCGGTTCCGGTGCGGTCATCGTGATGGATGATACGACATGCATGGTGAAGGCGTTGATGCGCTTATCCCGTTTTTACTATATGGAATCCTGCGGTCAGTGTACGCCGTGTCGCGAAGGTACGGGCTGGATGTACCGTGTACTTGAACGTATCGAAAACGGTCAGGGCCGTCCTGAAGATCTGGACCTGCTTGAATCGGCAGCAGGACAGATTGCAGGTCATACCATTTGTGCGTTCGGCGAAGCGGCTGCATGGCCGGTGCAGAGTTTCATCAAACACTTCCGCGAAGAATTTGAATACCATATTACACACAAGTGTTGCATGGTCGGTGACAAGAGCAAGGGGGCCGCAGCATGAGTGCGAAACCTGAAATCAACGCCGAAGATATGGTCAACATCGAGATAGATGGCGTGCCTGTGCAGGCAGCCAAGGGCGCAATGATTATTCATGCCGCCGATGATGCCAATGCCTATATTCCGCGTTTCTGTTACCACAAGAAACTACCTATCGCGGCAAATTGCCGTATGTGCCTGGTTCAGGTTGAGAATGTACCCAAGCCGTTACCGGCCTGTGCGACACCTGTCGCAGAAGGTATGAAGATCTTCACTAACTCTGAGTTTGCGAAAAAAGCACAGAAAGCGGTGATGGAGTTTTTGCTGATTAACCACCCGCTTGATTGCCCGATCTGTGACCAGGGTGGTGAATGTGAGCTGCAGGACATCGCGATGGGCTATGGTCGCAGTGTCTCGCGCTTCGTTGAAACCAAACGCGTCGTGGCGGATAAAGATATTGGCCCACTCATCGCGACGGAGATGACACGTTGTATTCACTGCACGCGCTGTATTCGTACCCTTGAATTGGTGGGTGGTGAAAATGAACTTGGTGCAATGGGACGCGGTAACCGCACAACGATCGGTACCTACATCGAGAACAGTGTCGATTCGGAAATGTCTGGTAATGTTATTGATGTGTGCCCGGTGGGTGCATTGACGGCTAAGCCTTCAAGGTTTGCAGCACGTGCCTGGGAAATGCGCAGCGCAGGAGGCGTAGCCGGACATGATTGCGTGGGTTCAAACATTAATACCCATACGCGAAATAAAGAAGTCGTACGTGTCGTGCCAGCCGAGAATGAACAGATTAATGAAGTCTGGATCTCAGACCGCGACCGTTACGCCTATGAAGGGCTTAACAGCGAATCGCGACTGACCTCACCAATGATTAAGGTCAATGGCAAATGGCAGGAAACAGACTGGAATACAGCCCTTGAAGAAGTGGTTGAATCCTTGCGCGCAAGCAAGGACAGCATAGCGGGCCTTATGTCGCCTAATGTGACGACAGAAGAAGCCTTCCTTATGCAGAAGTTGCTACGCGATCTTGGCGCAACCTCAGTCGATCACCGGATTGGTCAACAGGACTTTTCTGATGATGGGCAGGCACCAGCCGTTCAGGGGCTCGGGTTTACCGTGGATGCAATTGAGGATCTTGATGCTGCATTGCTGATTGGTTCAAACAATCGTCACGATCAGCCGATTGCTTCTCACCGTCTGCGTAAAGCGGTGGAGAAGGGCGCTAATGTCATGCTCATCAACAGCACTGACTATGATTTTAATTACCCGGTTGCAGAATCAATTGTTGTCCACCCTGGTGCGATGGCCACGGAACTTGCGGCCGTCGTCAAAGCAATGTTGGAGATTAGCCAGGAGCAGGCACCAGATGGTCTTGCTGCACTGATTGATTCAGTTGCTGTGACAGATAATCACAGAACAATAGCGGACAACCTGAAGGTCGCTGCAAACAGTGCGGTTGTTATCGGTACACAGGCAATGGCAATGGCAAACCTGTCGACCTTGCGCCAACTGGCCGCCTTGTTGGCGCGTCTCGCTGATGCAAGTTTTAGTTTGTTACCACGTGGTGCCAACAGTGTCGGCGCAACACTAGCCGGAGCCGTGCCATTTGCGGGTGTCGGCGGTAAGGAAGTCAATGCAGGCAGTAGTGCCGCGGCCATGTTCGACTCACCCAACACTGCCTACATGCTCATGAATATTGAGCCTGAGCGTGATTGCATCAACCCTGCACAAGCTATGCGAGCACTTAATTCAGCTGACTTTATTGTTGCCCTGACACCCTACGATAGTGATGCAATACGCAGCTACGCAAATGTGATGTTGCCGACAGCACCATACTCGGAAACGTCAGGTACCTTTGTGAATGCATCAGGGACCTGGCAGCGATTTGCTGCAAACTGTTCGCCACGGGGTGAAACACGTCCTGCATGGAAGGTATTGCGCGTATTAGGCAACCTGCTTGAGCTGAATGGTTATGAATACCTGTCGTCAGAAGAAGTTCGCGCCGAAGTTGAGCGTGATAGTGCAAACCTGATAATGGACAATCAACCATCTTGGCAATGCCCGGCAAGCCTTGGTAACGCAGATGAATTAGTGAGAATAGGTTATTTGCCTATTTACGGGACAGATAATGTTGTCCGACGTTCCGATGCTCTGCAACAAACTGTTCACGCAGCCAGTGAGGCTGTATTGATGAATGCTGAGACTGCAAATAATCTTGGTATAACAGATGCGACAAAGGTTGTTGTGGGGCAGGGTGATGATGAGGTTTCAGCACCGCTCAGCCTTGATGAAAGCCTTCCAACGAATTGTGTGCTTATCAATTCAACAACAGTAACAAGCAGTGGTTTGGGCGCACCTTATCATGCTGTAACGGTGATGAAGGACTAGGCAGGCGTATGGAATTACTAAATTCAATTTGGGCGTGGGCCGTAGGCATTTGGGAGATCCTTCCACTGCCAATCCAGATCCTGATGCAAATTGTGGTCTTGATGGTACCGCTAATGCTGAGCGTCGCATACTTCACGTATGCTGAGCGAAAAATCATCGGCTACATGCAGGTGCGAATTGGTCCAAACCGCGTTGGGTTTTTCGGTTACAAATTGTGGGGCTTGGGACAACCGATCGCCGATGCCGTCAAACTCATGTTCAAGGAAATAATTATCCCTGCCAAGGCGAACAAGGTTTTGTTCCTTATGGCACCGGTTATTTCACTTGCAACAGCGCTGGCTGCCTGGGCCGTTATTCCACTGAATGATTTTCTCGGTATTGCAGACGAAGTGAATGCCGGGCTGCTCTATGTGCTCGCGATTACATCGCTGGGTGTATACGGTGTCATTATTGCCGGCTGGTCGTCAAACTCAAAATATGCCTTCCTCGGCGCGCTACGCTCATCTGCCCAGATCGTTGCATACGAAATTGCGATGGGCTTTGCACTTGTTGGTGTGCTGATGGCTGCTGGCAGTCTGAATCTCCGTGATATTGTTGAAGCACAACAGGGCGGGCTTGGGTTCATTGACTGGTTCTGGTTGCCATTGTTGCCGCTGTTTGTGGTCTACTTTATATCGGGCGTTGCGGAGACTAACCGCGCACCGTTTGACGTCGCAGAAGGTGAGTCAGAAATCGTTGCTGGTTTCCATGTTGAATACTCAGGCATGGCATTTGCTGTGTTCTTCCTGGCCGAATACGCCAACATGATCCTGATTGCAGCACTGACCGTTATTATGTTCATGGGAGGCTGGTACTCACCACTGCCAGAAGCGTGGATACCGGGTGGCATTATTGGCAGTTTGCTGGGTCATGGTATCCAGTGGCTGATCATCAAGATGGCCTTCTTTATGCTGCTGTTCCTGTGGTTCCGTGCGACCTTCCCACGTTATCGCTATGACCAGATCATGCGTCTGGGCTGGAAGGTCTTTATTCCAATTACTATCGTCTGGTTGCTTGTCGCAGGGGTGATGATCCTTGGCCAAGTTGGACCGTGGTTTGATTAAGGGGTAGGACAATGATCAATTCCATGAAAAGAGTTTTTAAAAGCCTGTTCCTGATTGAACTGCTCAAGGGAATGCGTGTTACGGGGCGTTATTACGTAAAGAACTTCAATAACAAGTTCACACTGTTCTACCCGGAAGAAAAGACACCGCAATCCGCACGTTTTCGCGGTCTGCATGCTCAACGTCGTTACCCGAATGGTGAAGAGCGTTGTATTGCCTGCAAATTGTGTGAGGCGGTGTGCCCGGCACTTGCAATTACGATTGAATCAGAACAGCGCGACGACGGTTCCCGCCGTACCACACGCTACGACATTGACCTCTTCAAGTGTATTTACTGTGGTTTCTGCGAAGAGGCATGTCCGGTAGACGCAATTGTTGAGACGCGCCAACTTGAGTATCACTTCGAGAATCGGGGTGAAAATATAATGACCAAAGAAAAACTTTTGCGCACAGGTGAAATGTATGAAGAACAGATCGCCAAAGACCGCGCCGAAGATGCGGCATACCGTTGAGGTTAACAACGTATCATGATTGAACAAATCAGCTTTTATGTTTTTGCCGCGCTGCTGGTGTTTGCATCCAGTATGGTAATTACTGTGCGTAACCCGGTACATGCAGCATTGTTCCTGGTGATGGCCTTCTTTAACAGTGCGTGTTTATGGCTGATGCTTGAAGCAGAATTCCTGGCCATAACACTTGTTCTTGTCTATGTCGGTGCAGTGATGGTGTTATTCCTGTTTGTGGTGATGATGCTGGATATTAATATCGCCAGGATGCGAGAAGGTTTTGCAAAGTACCTGCCGGTAGCCGCAATTATTGCTGTGGTTCTGGCTGCCGAGATGATTTTGGTGGTTGGTCCTGAAAATTTTGGACTTGAGCAGTTTGCTGAACCAGCCCGTCATGCTGCTGATTACAGTAATACGCGCGAACTTGGTAGTGTGTTGTATACCGTTTACCTGTACCCGTTTGAAATTTCAGCCGCGATACTACTGGTAGCGATTGTTGCCGCGATTGCATTAACCATGCGTCGCCGCGAGGGAACACGTCATCAGGATGTTGCCAAACAGGTTGCTGTTAAGGCAACTGACCGAGTACGTGTTGTGAAGATGGAATCAGAACCCAGGTTAGATAACAACGGGGAGGCGCAGGAGTAATCATGATCCCACTGTCTCATTATCTTATTGTAGGTGCGATTCTGTTTTGCCTGTCAGTTGCAGGTATCTTCATTAATCGTAAAAATCTTATTGTGTTGCTGATGTCCATCGAGTTGATGTTGTTGGCTGTCAATATGAACTTTGTAGCCTTTTCTCACTACCTGGGCGACATCTCTGGGCAGGTTTTCGTGTTCTTTATCCTGACAGTTGCAGCCGCTGAAGCTGCGATTGGCCTGGCCATCCTGATTGTGCTGTTCCGTAAACGACGTTCAATTAACGTCGATGACGTCGCAGAGATGAAGGGTTAATAAGAAAAATATCGGTTTAAATGTATGGAAAATCTACTTCTGACAATTGTTCTTGCCCCACTTGCTGGCTCTGTTGTTGCTGGTCTGTTTGGTAAGCGTATCGGTCGAACAGCATCGCACTGGGTGACTATCCTGGGTGTCGCCGTTTCATGCGTACTGTCACTGTATGTCATGAAGATGTTTTTGCTCGATGGTATGCAGACGTATAACGAATCCGTTTATACCTGGTTGGTCAGCGACGGGATACGTTTTGAAATTGGCTTCCTGGTCGACAAGCTGACCGCGATTATGCTCGTGGTAGTGACCTTTGTTTCTCTCATGGTGCATATCTATACAATTGGCTACATGCACGATGACCCCGGTTATCAGCGTTTCTTTAGTTACATTGCATTGTTCACCTTCTCCATGCTGATGTTGGTCATGGCGAATAACTTCCTACAGCTGTTTTTTGGCTGGGAAGCCGTTGGGCTGGTCTCGTACCTGTTGATTGGTTTCTGGTACACCCGCGATACGGCCATCTTTGCCAACATGAAGGCATTTCTGGTTAACCGCGTCGGTGACTTCGGCTTCCTGCTCGGTATTGCCGCAGTACTCATGTACACAGGTTCGCTGGATTATGCGACTGTGTTTGAAAAGGCACCCGAACTGGTTGGCAAGACCATGGAAATCTTCCCTGGCGTTGAATGGTCAGTACTGACGGTGACCTGCATCCTGCTGTTTATCGGTGCAATGGGTAAGTCTGCACAAGTCCCCCTGCATGTGTGGTTGCCGGATTCTATGGAAGGTCCGACTCCGATTTCCGCACTGATCCATGCTGCTACCATGGTGACCGCCGGTATCTTTATGGTGTCACGTATGTCACCGCTGTATGAGTTGTCGACCACAGCGTTGAGTGTGGTGATTGTGATCGGTGCGATTACAGCATTGTTTATGGGCTTCCTTGGCCTGATTCAACATGACATCAAGCGTGTCGTGGCGTACTCAACCCTGTCACAACTTGGTTATATGACGGTGGCGCTCGGTGCCTCCGCATATTCAGCCGCCATCTTCCACCTGATGACACATGCGTTTTTCAAGGCGCTGCTATTCCTTGCCGCCGGTGCAGTAATTATCGCCATGCACCATGAGCAGGACATGCGCAAGATGGGGGGGCTGAAGAAGTACATGCCGATTACCTACTGGACATCACTGATTGGTTCACTGGCGCTGATTGGCTTCCCGGGTTTTGCTGGCTTCTTCTCGAAAGATACAATTATCGAAGCCGTTCACTTGTCGAATATACCAGGCAGTGACTTTGCCTACATTGCCGTGCTCGCGGGTGTCTTTATTACCGCCCTGTACAGTTTCCGCATGTTCTTCCTTGTCTTCCATGGCAAAGAACGAATGGATGAACATACCCGTGAACACTTACATGAATGTTCATCTGTTGTAACGGTGCCACTTATCCTGTTGGCCATACCTTCAGTGCTCGCAGGTTATGTGCTTGGCGATGTGGTGTTTGGTGATTACTTCGGAAATTCAATTGTCGTGGCGGCTGAGCATGACGTGATTGGTAAACTCGGTGCCGACTACCATGGCATTGCAGGCTTCTTCCAGCATGCTGCAGCTGGACCTGCACTCTATCTTGCGCTGCTTGGGCTTGTGACCGCCTGGTTCATTTACATGAAGCGTCCGGATATTGCCGACTGGTTCCAGGATAGGTTCGGCTTCCTACACAAATTGTTTGATAACAAATACTACATGGATGATCTGTACATCAAGGTGTTTGCCGCAGGTGGACGCCTGTTGGGCAATGGCCTGTGGAAGAAGGGTGATGTGATGATCATTGACGGTCTCATCATTAACGGCAGCGCTGCCGTCATCAACTGGTTTGCGGGTGTCGCGCGCGTTGTACAGACAGGTCACTTGTACCATTACGCATTTGCAATGATTTTGGGCTTGCTGGGTTTACTCAGCTGGTTCCTGTTAGGGGCTTAGGGGATAACCAAGCATGTTCGCTGATTTACCATTACTCAGTCTTGTTATCTGGACACCAATACTCGGTGGCCTGATCGTTCTCGCCGTCGGTGATCGTGATCCGTGGGGTGCACGACCGATTGCGCTGATTGTTTCTGTGCTGACATTCCTGCTGAGCATTCCGCTGTATACAGGTTTTGATACCACAACTGCATCCATGCAGTTTATAGAGGAAGCCAGCTGGATTGAGGCATTCAATATTCAGTATTACCTGGGTGTAGACGGTATCTCGATGCCACTTATCCTGTTGACGACCTTTATTATGATCCTCGTGGTATTGGCTGGCTGGAAGGTGATAACAAAACGCGTCTCACAGTACATGGCCGCGTTCTTGATTATGGAAGGGCTCATGAACGGTGTATTTGCCGCACTTGATGCCATCCTGTTCTATGTATTCTGGGAAGGCATGCTGATACCGATGTTCCTGATTATCGGTATCTGGGGTGGGCCGAACCGTGTCTACGCGACCATCAAATTCTTCCTCTATACCTTCCTCGGTTCAGTATTTATGCTGGTAGCGCTGATTTACATGTACTTCCAGGCTAACAGTTTTGAGATCCTTGCCTTCCATGAACTGAAGATTGGCATGGAAGCGCAGATCCTGATCTTTATTGCCTTCCTATTGGCATTCGCGGTGAAGGTGCCGATGTGGCCTGTCCATACCTGGTTACCGGATGCCCACGTTGAAGCGCCAACGGGTGGTTCAGTCGTGCTGGCTGCGATCATGCTGAAGATCGGGGGCTATGGCTTCCTGCGCTTCAGCCTGCCGATTACACCGGATGCAAGTCACGCGCTCGACTGGTTGATTATTACCATGTCGCTGATCGCGGTCGTCTATATCGGCTTTGTTGCCTTAATTCAGCAGGACATGAAAAAGCTGATTGCTTATTCATCAATTGCACACATGGGCTTTGTCACCCTTGGCTTCTTTATTAGTTTCAGTATTTTTGCTTCAACGGGCAGTTACAGCGGGGCAGCACTGGGTATGGAAGGTGGCATGGTACAGATGGTGTCACATGGCTTTATCTCTGCCGCCATGTTCCTGTGTGTTGGTGTCATGTATGACCGCATGCACAGCCGTCAAATTAATGATTACGGTGGCGTGGTCAATACCATGCCGATCTTTGCAGCGTTTATGGTGTTCTTCGCCATGGCCAATGCAGGCCTGCCGGGTACATCCGGGTTTGTCGGAGAATTCATGGTCATCCTGGCCAGCTTCAAGGCTAACTTCTGGATTGCCTTCCTCGCAGCAACAACATTGATTCTCGGAGCTGCTTACACATTGTGGATGGTCAAACGAGTCGTATTCGGTGCAGTCGGTAATGATAAGGTTGCCGAGCTCACCGACGTCAACAACCGTGAATTTTTCATCTTAGCAACACTGGCGGTTGCCGTGTTAGCACTTGGTGTCTGGCCTGACCCATTGGTCGAGGTGATGCACGTTTCTATTGATAACCTGCTGCAACATATTGCGCAGAGCAAGCTGTGACGGGAACGTTATGACTGATTTTACTATGCCAAATTTTGCCCTAGCAGCCCCGGAGATTTTCCTGCTGACAGCGGCCTGTATTATCCTGGTTGCTGATTTGTTCATCAGTGATGAGAATCGTGTCGTAACCTATGTTATGGCGCAATTGTCATTACTCTGTACATTGTTAATCACGATCTTTGGTGCGCCGGCCGAACTGAGTTACACATTTAGTGATACATACATTAGTGATCCGATGTCGACCTTATTGAAGTCGGTAATATATATCGTCACAGGTTTCGTATTTCTCTACTCACGCGGCTACCTTGCTGATCGCGATATCTTTAAGGGTGAATACTATGTGTTAGGACTGTTTGGTGTGCTCGGCATGATGATCATGGTCTCCGCGCACAACTTCCTGACCATCTACCTGGGGCTCGAACTGTTATCCCTATCATTGTACGCAATGGTGGCTTTCCAGCGAGATTCACTACAGGCATCAGAAGCCGCGATGAAATACTTTGTTCTGGGTGCCATTGCCTCGGGCATGTTGCTGTATGGCATGTCGATGATCTATGGTGCGACAGGGACACTCGATATTGCGGGGCTCTCACAACCCATCGCTGATCGTGGTGGTAATGATATTGTTCTGCTGTTTGGGCTTGTGTTTATTGTTGTGGGTCTTGCCTTCAAACTTGGCGCTGTGCCATTCCATATGTGGATACCGGATGTCTACCATGGTGCGCCAACATCAGTGACGATGTATATCAGTAGTGCACCCAAGATTGCTGGTTTCGCACTGGTTATGCGCTTACTCGCCGATGGTCTGGGTGATCTGCATGCGGGTTGGCAGGATATGCTTATTATCTTGTCAGTACTATCCCTTGCCGTGGGTAATATTATTGCGTTGGCGCAAACCAACTTGAAGCGTATGCTGGCATACTCGACGATTTCACATGTTGGGTTCCTGTTATTGGGTATTCTTTCGGGTACTGCCCAAGGCTACTCGGCTTCAATGTTCTACATCATTACCTATGCGGCCACGGCAATGGCAGGCTTTGCACTGGTTATTATCCTCAGTCGCCGCGGCTTTGAAGCTGACGAACTTGCTGATCTGAAAGGCCTGAGTCATCGTAGTCCCTGGTTGGCATTCATGATGCTGCTGCTGATGTTCTCAATGGCGGGTGTGCCGCCCACTGTCGGTTTCTATGCCAAGCTACTGGTTCTACAAGCAGTCGTAAATGTCGAACTGGTTTGGCTTGCCGCTGTAGCAGTTGGCTTCTCGGTGATTGGTGCCTTCTATTACCTTCGTGTGATCAAGATTATGTACTTTGATGAGCCTGAGACTGATGAGACTATCCAGATCAGCAGTGATGTGAATATAGTGTTCAGTATTAATTCACTGGCCGTACTCGTGGTCGGCCTGTTCCCCGGTGCGCTGATCGCAGTTTGTAACGCGGTTCTTCAGTAAACAAGATTTTGTATATTCCCCGCAATGCGGGGAATACTTGTTATAATCTCCCCCATGTTTATTACAATTCTTCTTATTACCAGTATTATTGCAGCCAACCTGCCATGGATGACGGACAGGACGCTATTATTATTTGCAGCTTCTGAGGGGGGCAAACCGGTCTGGTTGCGCTTGCTTGAATGGCTGATTATGTACATTTTTATGGCCGGAATTGCGATAGGACTGGAGATTAAATCTACAGGTGCCAGCCATGAACAAAGCTGGGAACTTTTCTGGGTCACCTTCTTTCTATTTATGATTTTCGCATTACCCGGTTTTATCTACCGTCATGATCTGAAACACCTGCTGGAACGCAAACGCCGCTGATTGAACCTTTTGTGTGTTTGCCTATCTGAAATGACAACCAGGACGGGATATGGATATAAAAGCGAGGCGAACCCATGAGAGACATTAAAAACCTGTTTGTTGTTTTCGTATCAATCGTAAGTCTTAGCCCGTTAGCGACGGCCGTTGCCGGCCAATGCAGCGCAAAAAGCAGTGATAACCGCGTCTCCGTTATTGAACTCTATACGTCGGAAGGGTGCAGTAGTTGTCCACCTGCTGATAAGTGGTTGAGCAGGTTGTCTGCAGATAGCGAGTTAAAGAATAAAGTCGTGCCGCTTTCACTTCATGTCGATTACTGGAATTATATCGGCTGGCAAGACCCATATTCCGGCCCGCAATATACTCTGCGTCAGCGTGACATTGCACATCGAAATAACCTGCGCACCATCTATACGCCACAGGTGGTACTGAACGGGCAAGACTTCCGGGCATGGCACCGACAGAATATTACTCGAACGCTTGATAACCTGAATAAACGCCAGGCTTTGGCAGACTTGAAGCTAAACTGGAATCCTGGTGAGTCGGCAAATTCTATTCGCACCACTATTTCGGCTGATCTTGCCGCTGGTGCGGGTACACCCAGTGACCATATCTTGTTTCTTGCCGTGTATGAGAACGGTATAAAGAGCAAAGTTAATGCCGGTGAGAATGATGGACGACTCCTCGAGCACGATAATGTCGTGCGTGAAATGTATACGCTACCGTTTAGTAAAAAACGAACGATTAACCAGTCTTTGGTATTAAGTATTAAACCTGACTGGAATCATTCAAACCTGGGCATTGCAGTGTTCGTTCAAAACAAAAGCAACGGTCAAATCATGCAGGCCCTGGCTCATGAGCTTGCATGTAACAGTTAAAAGCATCTAAAGCTGTATATTAGAGCCGTCTAATTCCAGGCTAATCAAGTGCTTACATTAATAAACCTCGCGGGTTTTCATGTATATTTGTGCTAGTATTATGCAAATTGCAATGTTTTTAGGCGCTTGATATGCCGCTTCGACAAAAACTTTTTTTCATTATTGCGTTAATGACACTGGTGCCATTACTGGTGCTGCAATTTGGTGTGGTCGAGCACATTGAGAATGATCTTGAGACGCGGATTGCTGCTGAAATGCAGGAAAAGCTCGACAACATGGCACAGGAATTGGCAACACTTCTCGAGAGCCAACAAGACCTCGCAGCCGGCCTGGCTAAAACACCGATTGTGCTGGACTTCGATAACTTTCTCCCCAGTGACGAATATACCTATGATGATCATGCCCGTGAACTCGAAGAGTTCTTTCTGAATTTCCAGCATCAACTCGACAACATCCAGGCATTACGTTATGTCGACAGGACGGGTAAGACACTCGTAAAAATAAAAGAAGGAAGTCGTATCGAACCTGTCGAACTTGATCAAAAAGAAGGTCGCTATTATGTGGCCGATCAGTCGAAGCGACCGTTTTTTAAAAATGCATTGACGGAAAATGTACGCGTATATGTATCAGATTTCGAACTTGGTCAGGTTCAGGTGAATGCAGATTTCTGTCCAGCGATGGTCAGGTACTCAGTACCGGTTAGAGATGAGCTATCAGAATTAGAGGGTGTGCTTATTGTCAATATGTGGGGGACGCGTATTGATGAAACCATCCTTTCTGCAGTGAGTGGCTTCAGTGGTAATGCCTATGTCGTCGAGGTCAATGACCGGGCCAAGGGGCGTGATGGGATATACCTTTTCCACAAAGACAATAATCAGCGTTTTGCGAACCAGTTAGGGACCAGCTTCCGAATTTCTACAGACGTGGGTACGGAGAATTGGCAGCGAATGCGTAATGATGCTGAACCCGGTTACATGTTGCTCGATGATGGACGCATGTTCTTTTACTCGAAATTTTCTCCTTATGAGGATAATCGCTCAAGCTGGTTGTTACTCATTGAGGCAGACTACGAAACAGTCTTTGAATCGGTTACTCAGCTACGCTGGTCAATCTGGGTATTGCTTGCCGCATTGCTTGTTCTCAGTCTAGTCATTGCGCGTTGGGCAGCAGATCGTCTCGCCAAACCTGTACAGGAACTTGCAACCACGATCACAAAATACGCCGATGGTGATGAGCACGCACGCTATACCGATGACAGCCGTAATGATGAGGTGGGTATCGTTGGACGTGCCTTCAATTATCTTTGTGGCTCTTTGGAGCGTGCCCGTAGTGAAAGAGATAAGGCTGAAACCGCAGCGCGACAATCAGAGCGTCTCGCTGCAGTTGGCCAGATGGCAGCGGGTGTTGGGCATGAAATAAATAACCCCCTGATGAATATTATGTCGCTTGCCTCATTGATTGAACAGTCTGTTGATGAACAGGAACAAGCTGAGCAAATTCGAAGTGATTTGCATACACTCCAGGAAGAGGGCGCGCGTTGTGCACGTATCGTTCAGGGTATTTTGAAATTTGCCCGTGCCAGTGAACCTGTTTATGAGCAATTCATGCTTGATGTGCTGCTCTCAGATACGGTGGAGCTGCTTAAGCACCGTGCAGATGCGAAGATGCTTAAGCTTGAGATTAATCTTGAGCCAGGGTTGTCAATGTGCGGTGATCCAAATCAATTACAGCAAGTGCTTGTGAATTTATTACTCAATGCATTTCACGCTTCTCACGAAGGCGATGTTATTCGACTTAACGCATCGCATGATCATGGCTCCGCCTCAATTGAAATCATCGATCATGGTGAAGGCATTTCTGATTCAGACATGTCTCATATCTTTAATCCTTTCTTTTCTACCAAGCCTGAAGGTGAAGGAACGGGCCTCGGCTTATCAGTTAGCTATGGAATAATAAAAAAACATGATGGTGAAATATCCCTGGACAGTGAGGTCGGTAAAGGGACACGCGTGGAAATCAGATTGCCACTGGATGGTATCGGCAGCATGCACAGCGCGTGATAACACCGTACCAGGAGGAATACAGGTTTGGATTTATCAACTATTAAAATTCTGTTCGTCGATGATGACCCGGTTACGTGCAAAGTTATGCAACGTCAGTGTGACAGTGCTGAACTCGATTGCCAGGTTTTTCAATCGCCGCTCGAATGCCTGGATGTGTTTTCCAAGAACGGTGCAGATGTCGTTGTTACAGATTTACGTATGCCAGAAATGAATGGTTTTGATCTGTTAACTGAACTGCGCGGCATCGATCCTGAAGTTCCAATATTGGTGATGACGGGACACTCGTCCGTTGAAAATGCGGTGGAAGCGATGAAACGTGGCGCTGCTGATTTCATCAAGAAGCCCTTTGATTTTGATGAGTTCAGGTTGACGGTTGAGCGCAGCATTGAAGCGCAACGCTTAAAGAAGGAAAACAAGCTTCTTAAAAAACGCCTGCGTCGCTCAGGCAACCGGTTTGGCATGATTGGTGATAGCCCGGTTATGCGTTCAATGTTTAATTCGATCGAAAAAGTCGCCGAGGTCAGTTGTAATGTCATCATTACAGGCGCATCGGGTTCAGGGAAGGAATTGGTTGCTCACGCATTACACGACTATAGTCCACGTAAAGACGAACCGTTTGTGGTCATTGATTGCGGTTCATTGACCGAGACACTGCTCGAGTCAGAGTTGTTTGGTCACGAGAAGGGGGCATTTACAGGCGCCAGTCAGCGTAAGCAAGGTTTGATGGAGCAGGCCAGTGGTGGCACCTTGTTTTTTGATGAGGTATGTAACATCTCTGATGCCATGCAGATGAAGTTGATGCGTGCGATAGAAGAGCAGCATGTCACCCGTGTTGGGGGTACAGAGTCGACACCAATAGACCTGCGTATTGTAGCCGCGACGAACCGTGACCTTGAACAGCTTGTTGAGGAAGGCAGTTTCAGGCATGACTTCTATCACCGGCTTAACGTTGTGAATATCCATGTACCGTCACTGGACGAACGACGTGAGGACATTCCATCTTTTGTCGAACACTTTGTTGATGAGTTTGCCAATCGATACAATCGCCCTGCTAAAGGCTTTGATGCAGCATCCATGCGTCGTCTGTGCGATGCACCCTGGACAGGTAATATACGTGAGCTCAGGAACATGGTTGAGCGCTGCATCATCTTGTCAGACGGCCCTATATTAAGCTGGGCTGAAGAATACGTGGATGACAATACTGAAAAAAGCTTTAATGAATCCCTGTTTTCAGGATCAAACTTCATTACCCTGGAAGAGCTGGAGCAAGCCTATATAGGACATGTCCTAAACCATGCCAAGGGTAAAAAGACGCATGCGGCACAGATCCTGGGCATTGATAAAACGACACTTTGGCGCAAACTTAAACGCTTCAGAGATGAAGAGAATAAATCGTTGTAATTTACAATATGCAACGCGAAAAATGGTGCGTATTGCAGTCCTTTTTTCCGTGTTTTAGTACGTGAATGCAGTAAAGAATAATAATAAGCTATTGAAAATAATAAATAAAATGTATATGTTATGTGTTTTCCCTGTCAGGCATGGTAATTGAGCTTTGATAGGTGTTAAATCATACGTGCGCAAACGACAATATTGTCATTTTTGGGAATAGAGAGGAGAAGTTGTAATGACTAGAATTAAAAAAACAATGACACTTGCTGCTGCAGGTATTCTGGCCGTATCGCTTGCAGGTTGTGCAAGTAGTGGTGGTGGTGACCGTAAGGCTGCCAAGAATGGTTACAAAACTCAGAAAGTTGTTTACCACATGAACGACATTAACTGGGGTTACCGTGGCCTGCGTAACATGAAGAACCACCTCAATGCTCTGGGTGACAAGAACCTTGAAGCTGTTATGGTGTTCCATAGCTCAGGTGGTTTCATCCTGGTTGACGGTAAGAAAGACAAGAAAGGTCATGCTTTCGGCGATCAAATCCAGTCACTGGCTAACCGTGGTGTGAAATTTGCTCTGTGTGCCAACACAGTTCGCGGTAAGAAGATCCCTAAAGACAAAATCAACCTGAATGCTGAAATCGTACCTTCAGGTGTTGCTGAAGTGGCTGAACTCCAGCACAACGGTTACGTCTACGTTAAGCCATAGGCCGATTATCGACCTTTTGGTATAAAAAAGCCGGGCGTTGCCCCGGCTTTTTTTTAGCGGAAGTAGCTGCAGGGTTTAGTCAAACACTTAGATAAATTTTTATTGTCACGAGACCAGTACGGAATTCCTAATTAATTCAGTTGCTTGTGTCATTTAAATGAAAACAACTTGCTAAGTATTAATGCCTTATGTATAGTGCCGCCTGCTGATGCGGGGTGGAGCAGTCTGGCAGCTCGTCGGGCTCATAACCCGAAGGTCGTAGGTTCGAATCCTGCCCCCGCTACCAAATTAAAAAGGCCGCAAATTGCGGCCTTTTTT
>Ga0316207_10002924_pt1 | contig 16619 bp, 10 predicted proteins | sample 6weekpyrite_MG_FD_204943 | JGI IMG/M metagenome (GOLD analysis project Ga0316207, IMG submission 204943) | Microbial mat bacterial communities from mineral coupon in-situ incubated in ocean water Damariscotta River, Maine, United States -... | ecosystem: Environmental > Aquatic > Marine >...
GAGTGCCTTAGTCAACTCTGTCTTACCTACACCAGTCGGCCCCAGAAATAGAAATGAACCGTTGGGTCGCTTAGGGTCAGACAGTCCGGCGCGCGAACGACGAATCGCATTCGACACCACTTTCACCGCTTCTTCCTGACCAATCACACGTCGATGTAATTCATCTTCCATACGTAGCAGCTTTTCACGCTCACCTTCTAACATGCGCGTTACAGGAATGCCGGTCCACTTTGAAACAATCTCGGCAATCTCTTCTTCCGTGACGTTATTGCGCAGCAGCGTCATATCCTGCATCTCGGCCTGACCCGCCATATCGAGCTGTTTTTCCAGCTCTGGAATGCGTCCATACTGTAGCTCCGACATCCGCGCCAGATCACCCGCACGACGCGCTGTTTCCAGCTCCATACGCACACTATCAAGCACTTCCTTTATTTTCTGCGTCCCCTGCAACGCCGCCTTCTCCGCCTTCCACACCTCTTCAAAGTCGGCAGACTCAAGACCTAAACGATTGATTTCATCATCCAGAATCGCCAGGCGTTTTTTCGATGCCTCATCGCTCTCTTTACCCAGCGCCTCGCGCTCAATCTTAAGTTGAATCAAACGACGCTCAAGTTTGTCCATCACCTCAGGTTTAGAGTCGATCTCAATCCGAATCCGGCTTGCAGCTTCATCAATCAGGTCAATCGCCTTGTCCGGCATTTGACGATCCGTAATATAACGATGCGAAAGGGTTGCCGCCGAGACAATTGCAGGGTCAGTAATCTCAACCCCGTGATGCACTTCGTACTTCTCTTTCAGGCCACGCAAGATCGCAATGGTATCTTCAACACTGGGTTCATCAACCAGTACCTTTTGAAAACGACGTTCGAGCGCCGCATCTTTTTCAATATACTGACGATACTCATCCAGCGTAGTCGCGCCGACACAATGCAGTTCACCGCGCGCCAACGCAGGCTTTAACATATTGCCCGCATCCATCGCCCCTTCAGCTTTACCCGCACCGACCATGGTGTGCAGTTCATCGATAAAGAGAATCACCGAACCTTCCTGCTTCGAGAGGTCATTCAACACGCCTTTGAGGCGTTCTTCAAACTCACCACGGAATTTTGCGCCCGCAATCAACGACCCCATGTCGAGTGACAAAAGGCGCTTACCCTTTAGCCCCTCCGGCACCTCACCATTCACAATGCGTTGCGCTAGTCCTTCGACAATCGCAGTTTTACCAACCCCTGGCTCGCCAATTAATACCGGATTATTTTTAGTACGACGCTGCAATACCTGAATAGTGCGACGAATCTCGTCATCACGCCCAATCACCGGATCAAGTTTTCCCTGTTCAGCACGTTCAGTCAGATCAATCGTAAACTTTTCAAGCGCCTGGCGCTGTTCTTCAGCGTTGGGATCATCGACACTTTCACCGCCACGCATCTCATCAATCGGCTTTTCAAGCGCCCCTTTTACCGCGCCAGCACTGCGTATGGCATTGCCCAACGGCCCTTTATCTTCAACCGCTGCGAGCACAAAAAGCTCACTGGAGATAAATTGATCATCCCGTTTTTGCGCCAGCTTGTCGGTCATATTTAACAGACGCCCAAGGTCGTTTGAAATATGAAGATCGCCATCCGTGCCTTCAACACTTGGCAGATGATCCAGCGCCTCACCTAATTGAGAACGCAATGCATTCACATTCACATCTGCGCGACTCAACAGTGGCCGCACCGTGCCACCTTGCTGGTCAAGCAGTGCCGTCATTAAATGCATAGGCTCGATAAACTGATGATCACGTCCAACCGCAAGGCTTTGCGCGTCTGCTAATGCCATCTGGAATTTACTTGTTAATCGATCCATTCTCATTGGAATACCCTCTCTATCTTAATTACCTTAAACATACATCTGTTTATCTCTAGATACTATCTATACCTGATACTATCTATATAGGCACCTTTGATGACTTTTCAAGCATCCTCAAATACAAGCGTTTTACTCGGATTTAGATTGCGCAGATAATGGTTAAACCTGTTATCTTAAAATTATTATCTTGCACTAAGTACCGCCTCTAAATTTTCAACCACAGGAGTCCAATACTGGAAGATGGCAGCCGATACACACCATCACACTGTCAGACCACCACTCGCGCCACATACAATATCGGCGCAGCAGGTAATCGAACACCTGCGCGCCTCCATTCACGGCCTCACGCTTGATGAAACCAGCAAGCGGCAAGTGCAATATGGTGTCAACACACTGCCGCGTTCAAAACCAACCAGTATTGTCACCATTTTTTTTCGTCAGTTCCTCAGCCCACTGGTCTATATTTTATGCCTTGCTGCAGTGATCTCATTGCTAATCAGCGAATGGAGTGATGCCGCCTTCATCACCCTCGTGTTGCTGATCAACGCCATCATCGGCACCGCGCAGGAGTATTCAGCACAACATAATGCGGAGGCACTCAGCGCGCTGGTCACTACCTACACACATGTAGTGCGAGAAGGCGAAGCATTTGAGATCGATGCCGAGTCACTTGTTCCTGGTGATATTGTGTTGCTGGAAAGTGGCAACAAAGTGCCTGCCGACATTCGCCTCATCACCACTCAGGGACTGGCAATTGATGAGTCACTACTGACCGGCGAATCAGCACCCGTTAATAAAGATGAAAGCAAAACAAGCCCGACTGAAAGTGCATTGAGTGAGCGTACAAACATGGCCTTTGCCGGCACCCATGTCACTTATGGTCGGGCCACAGGCATCGTCACAGCCACCGCTAGTGCCACCGAACTAGGACGGCTGGCCGATGCTATCCTCGGCACAAAAAAAGCCGAATCACCTCTGCAACTGCGCATGGAAAACCTGGTCTTTCGCATCGCGCTTGCGGTCGCTATTGCCGCCATTGTCGTTGCCACCATCACTCTGGTACGCGACTTGCCGATGCACGAAGTCTTTATTCTCGTGGTCGCACTCGCCGTCGGCGCAATCCCCGAAGGACTACCGGTGGCAATCACGGTGGCACTCGCCATCGGCATGAACCGCATGGCGAAACGGAACGTCATTGTACGTCGCCTGATCGCGGTCGAATCACTCGGCTCCTGTACCTTTATCGCCTCAGATAAGACCGGCACGCTAACCCTGAACGAACTGACCGCACGCTACATTAGCCTGCCTGGCTCCGCCCTGTTTGAACTCACTGGTCAGGGTGTCATTCCCGATGGGAAAGTAAAATTGATTAAAGGAGCCGCGACGCCTGCCCAATCAGAGCAGTTAAAAAACGTAGCGCTAGCAGCTGCCCTGTGCAACGAAGGTTTTCTGGGACAGCGAGCAGGTAACTGGACACAACATGGCGATACGGTCGATGTCGCACTGCTGGTGATGGCCCACAAACTCGGCATCACGCAGCCCGAGGCAGGCAGCCAATATGCGACGATTGCCCAGATTCCATTTGAACCTGAGCACCGTTTTGCCGCCACACTTCATCATCATGGCAACGACACCTTCAATACCATCTTCGTTAAAGGGGCGACGGAACGCGTCATCAAAATGTGTAGCCACATGCTGACTCATAATGGCAGCACCGCACTCGACCCACACTGCGTCGAAAATGAAATGATACAGCTCGCATCAGATGGACATCGCGTATTGGCGCTGGCAATGGGGCAGACCAGTCGGGATGAAAATGATTTTGCTGAAGCACATCTGAGCGGACTAACATTGATCGGCCTGGTCGCAATGGTTGACCCGCTGCGTGCAGAGAGCCGCAGCGCATTGATCGCCTGCCGCAGCGCCGGTATCGAGGCCGCTATGATTACTGGCGACCACCCCGCTACCGCATTTTCAATTGCACGCGAACTCAATCTCGCCAGTGTGACCAGTCATGTAATCAGTGGTACCCAACTCAAGCAGATCGCACCAGGCAATCACGCGGCTATCGATGCCATCACTCAACAGCACCGCGTCTTTGCGCGCATCGAACCACAACAGAAACTACAACTGGTGGAGTCGCTAAAACGCAACGGTCACTTTGTGGCGGTCACCGGGGATGGTGCAAATGATGGTCCCGCGATGCAAGCGGCCCACGTAGGGGTCGCGATGGGTAAAAAAGGGACCGACGTAGCGCGCGAAAGTGCCGACATCATCCTCTCCGATGACAACTTCAATTCGATCGTTGCCGGTGTCGAAGAGGGACGCATCATCTACAACAACATTCGCAAGGTGATCTTTCTATTGCTCTCCACTGGCGCCGCGGAAGTGGTGCTATTTATGCTGGCACTGATCAGCGGACTACCGTTGCCGTTACTTGCCGTACAACTGCTGTGGCTCAACCTGGTTACCAACGGCATTCAGGATATCGCACTCGCCTTTGAACCCAAAGAGGGCGACGAGATGAACCGCCCCCCTCGTGCGCCCAAAGAACCTATTTTCAATCGGCTGATGATCGAACGCATCGCAGTCTCAGGACTACTGATCGGCAGCCTCGCCTTCGCCACCTTCTACATCCTGCTACAAAATGGATTTCTGATCGATGAAGCGCGCAATGCAACGCTGCTGTTGATGGTGCTATTCGAAAACGTCCATGTATTTAATAGCCGTTCCGAGACCCGCTCAGCACTCTCCCACAATCCATTACGCAACCCATTGCTACTGTTTGGCACACTAACAGCGCAGCTGCTCCACATCGGTGCAATGTACACCCCGCTGATGCAGGAAGTACTGCATATCCAGCCAATCTCGTTTGAAAACTGGTTGAAACTTCTCGGCGTAGCATTGATACTGCTGCTCGTCATGGAAGCGCACAAAATGCTATACAAGCACAGGACATCATAATCAATAAAAAAGCCGCGGGAACCCTTTTAATGGCAACACTTACACTACCGTCAGACATCAAAAAAACTGTCAAAGCTGCACTCAGAGAGGATATTGGTAAAGGAGACGTTACCGCTTCACTGATTCCACCAGAAACCACCGCTACCGCCACCGTCATCACACGTGAAACAGCAACCCTATGTGGACGCGAATGGTTCACTGAAACCATGCTGCAAATGAGCGATGAAATATCGATCAACTGGCAGGCACAGGACGGGGACCTGATCAGCGAAAACCAGACCCTGTGCACCATTAAAGGTCCTGCGCGCGCCATCCTCAGCGCAGAGCGCGTCGCGCTGAATTTCCTGCAACTGCTCTCCGGTATCGCCACGGAATCACGCCGTTACGCCGATCGCGTCAAAGGACTAAAGACCGCCATCCGCGATACCCGCAAAACGATTCCCGGCCTGCGTCTCGCCCAGAAATATGCGGTACGCTGCGGCGGCTGCGAAAACCACCGCATTGGCCTTTACGATGGTGTTTTGATCAAAGAAAACCACATCCTCGCCTGCGGTTCGATCACCAAAGCGGTCGAGAAAATTCGCGCCAGTCACCCCAGGCTGCCGATCGAGGTCGAGGTCGAGAACCTGGAGGAGTTTCATGAAGCACTGGCAGCCAAAGCGGACATGCTGCTGCTCGACAATTTTGATCGCGCCATGTTGCAACGCGCCGTAATTCTCAATAAAGGGCAAGCAAAACTCGAGGCCTCTGGTGGCGTTACCTTTAATGAAATCCGTGGCCTCGCTGAAAGCGGTGTCGACTACATCGCGATTGGCACGCTCACCAAAAACATTCAATCGATCGATCTCTCAATGCGTTTTACTACCGACACCTGAAACACCGTCGCAAGAGAAGCCTGATTTCAGCCGCATAATTCTGCTAAAATCTGGCGCATTGTCTATACCCCAAAATTAGGATTCCAATGCACGCTTCAAAGTTTCTCTCCGCCACCCTCAAAGAGACCCCTGCCGATGCAGAGGTGATCAGCCACCAACTCATGCTGCGCGCGGGGATGATCCGTAAACTCGCCAGCGGCCTCTATAGCTGGCTACCGTTTGGCCTGCGGGTGCTACGCAAAGTCGAAAATGTAGTGCGTGAAGAGATGAATCACGCCGATGCGCAGGAGCTATTAATGCCGGCGGTACAGCCCTCGGAGCTGTGGCAGGAGACCGGCCGCTGGGATCAGATGGGCGCTGAGATGCTACGCCTGCAGGATCGACACGGGCGTGACTTTTGTTTTGGTCCAACCCACGAAGAGGTGATCACTGATCTAATCCGTAACGAAATCCGCAGCTATAAACAGCTGCCCGCCACCTTCTATCAGGTGCAGAGCAAATTTCGCGACGAGCGCCGCCCACGCTTCGGGGTGATGCGTGCACGTGAATTCCTGATGAAGGATGCCTACTCGTTCCACGCCACGGATGAGTCACTACAGGAAACCTACGACAAGATGTATGCCGCCTATACGCGCATCTTTGAACGACTCGGCCTCGACTTCCGTGCCGTACTCGCCGACACCGGCGCAATCGGCGGCAGCGCTTCACATGAGTTTCATGTGCTGGCCGACTCCGGCGAAGATGCGATCGCCTTTTCATCCGATAGTGACTATGCCGCCAACGTTGAGCTGGCTGAAGCGATTGCACCCACAGGCGATCGCGCCGCGCCAACGGCTGACATCGAAACAATTGATACTCCGAATCAACAGAGCATCGCTGAGGTCTCTGAATTCATTAAAGTGAAGCCAGCACAAACCCTGAAAACACTACTGGTGAAGGGTACTGAAAATTCAGTGGTTGCATTAGTGGTACGTGGCGACCACGAATTAAATACTCTCAAGGCGGAAAAACTTGAGCAGATCGAAGCACCACTGACCTTTGCCAGCATTGAGCAAATAAAAGCAGCGGCCGATTGTGAACCGGGTTCAGTCGGGCCAAAAGGTTTAGCGATCACCGTGATTGCAGATCACAGCGCGGCACACGCTGCTGACTTTATCTGCGGTGCAAACAGTGACGGCCAACATCTGAGCGGCGTCAACTGGGGACGCGATCTGCCCGAACCACTGACGGCTGATATCCGCAACATCGTCGAAGGCGACGCCTCACCTGACGGCAACGGCACGTTGTCGATCCGTCGCGGCATCGAGGTGGGCCACATCTTCCAGCTGGGTCAAAAATATAGCGAAGCAATGAAGGCAACCTGCCTTAACGATCAGGGCAAAAAAGTGACGATGACGATGGGCTGTTACGGCATCGGCATTTCACGCATCGTTGCCGCCGCAATCGAACAGAATAATGATGACGGTGGCATCATCTGGCCAGAGGCGATTGCGCCGTTTCAGGTGGCGCTGCTGCCACTCAACATGCACAAGTCTCAGCGCCTGCGTGAGGCGTGTGAGGCGCTCTACGACGAATTGACAACTGCAGGTATCGAAGTGTTATTTGAAGACCGCAAAGAGCGTCCTGGAGTGATGTTTGCCAATGTTGACCTGATCGGTATCCCACATCGCCTGGTGCTCGGTGAACGCGGCCTCGACGCAGGTATTGTCGAATACAAACATCGCCGTGATGCCGAAGCGAGAGAGATTCCGTTGACCGAGATCATTGAATACGTCAAAAATCACGGATAATCACTCAAGCAAAACACCCGCCTGACGATCTAATCAATAGGATTATCGCAGCGGGTGTTTATGTTTAGTCAAATCAGGAAAATCTTTCTTTCACGTGCCTGGCTCCTGATGCTGGTATGCTGCTGCCTGCTCACCAGTTCACCGTTAGTCGCCAAAGAGACTGCGTTCGATTCAGAATTACGCAATCTACTGATCAACGCCATCAATGATAGCGAAAGCTTTCAGGACCGCTTCGATGCCGAGGTGTGGTTGCTGGACATGTCACAACGCCTGCAACGCCGCGTCCGAAAACAGGATAAAAAAACCCAGCTGGGACTGCTCAAACTAATTCACGCGGAGGCGACCCGCGCGGAACTAGCGCCCGAGCTGGTGTTAGCCGTGATAGAGGTCGAGAGTAATTTTGATCGTTGGGCGCTCTCTCACGCAGGCGCTCAGGGCTTAATGCAGGTGATGCCGTTCTGGCTCAAAGAGATCGGCAAACCGGGGGACAATCTGTTTCATGTGCAAACAAACCTGCGCCTTGGCTGTACCATTCTGAAATACTATCTTGATAAAGAGAGCGGTGATCTCACCCGCGGGTTAGCACGCTATAACGGCAGCCTGGGGCGAAATGTCTATCCCAATAAAGTATTTAATGCACTCAGGGAACGCTGGTATCGGCAATAAAGCGCGTTGATAGTAGGGGTGTTTAATACTCGCCTAGATAGTCTCTGGCAATCTCAACATGACGAAAATAAGTCGAATTTCGAATAAAGTTCTTACGTATTGAAGTCAACCAGGCAGGATCAAAGTCACAACTCGTGACGATCTCCTGCAACACAATTTGTTGCATATCGATATCAATACGCATCAGACACCGATCATTAAGCTTGGCAAGCATTTGAGTCTCTGAATGCCGTTGTATCTCCCAGTTATCCAGCATAACCACTTTCGCCAACACCTCGTTCACATTAAACGTGAGCGCCTTTAACTTCGATAAATCCACCACCTCCACCAAAGGCGTGTAGTCATCAGGCTTTTCATACCACGCCTGCGCGGGCATTAAGGCTGAGACAACCATAAAGAATACAAACAATGCAATACGCATACTTTGACTATCTCGGTAACAAATCCTGGAATTACTTATTTTTAATAAGGCGTTAAGCACTTAATAATAGTCCCCAAAAGCACCATGCCACTTCCCTGCGACAATCTGTCACATTTCTATCTTCTCTTCAAGCCGCTAATATAGACTCACGTTAAACAAGCGTGGTTCCCCCCTTCTCTCTCTCCCCCTCCGTCAACGCCAGGGAGAGAAGGTCTTTTTTCACCAGGCTAATAGATAGCACTCCGCCTCCATCCCGCAAGCTCATCATGTCGCAGCTCAAATGGCGGCCAATACTGATTATCTAACTTCAGGGTTAACATGGTCTCCTTACCGCTCAGGCTTAACATCTTGACACGCACAGAATCCTGCCCCTCAATCTCATTAAGACGCTTCACAAAGCCATCCAGATCACTGATCGCGACCCCTTCCAGCTCGGTCAATATCCCAGAGGGATAAATCCCATAATGCGCGGCCGGGCTTCCTTTCCAGATCCAGGAGACATACAGCCCCTCATTGTTTCGGCCTCGCTGATAGGCGACTTCACGCTGCTGGCGATGAAAGATCGCCCCCGCCCAACTGACAAACCGCGCCAGACCCGCGCCATCTAAAGCCTCAGTCTGCAGCTCAACCTCAACCACTTCACCACCACGTAGCAAGCTTACCTGTAACATCTCCTGCTGTGCTGCCCGCTCTACTTCAAGGAAAGTCGTCACAACATTACCATTGACCGCTAAAATAAGGTCACCATCTTTCAGTACCGCTGCCGCCGGGCTTCCGGCAACCATACGTACAACATACAGGACATTGCGTTTTTCTGGATCATGCGCCTCGATCTTTAATGCCCATTCATTATCAAGCCCACGTTTACGGGCTTCATTCAATGGCAAAAAACTGAGTTCACTGGATATCGTGCGCGTGATCGCCGATAAAGTGGCTTGCTGCCGCCACCGCAACTGATCCCGCACCACTTCCGTTGGCACACCAATCAACATGCTGCCAAATTTATTATTTTTCTGATAACCAAAGCTTGACCATAAGGCCTGTACAGCACCCTCTTTATCAGTCAACACACCACCCACGGTATTGGCCTGACTCGTCAACGAAATCGCCTCAAGGTTGGTTGCCCGATAACGCGGCACAGAGGGCATTGGTAAACTGAACATATCAATCTCTGCCACCGTCGTTTTATGTGAAATTAATTTCTGGTTCACTTTCGAGCCAATCAACCAGACATCATCTCCCGGTGCTAGCGGTTCATCTGAAAATGTCACGTTACGCACAGGGGTGTCACCAATCAGTTTGGGATCATAAGAGACCATCGCAAGATTATGCTGGGGATGAATAAACTCAACCTTACCCGGTATCTCAAGCGAGCCCGCAAAGACAATGGTGACATCACCCAACGTGGTCGGCACAGTATCGCGATCAACCAGCACGTGGCCACGTTCAACATCAACCAGCAAACCAGCCCCGGTGTAATGCGTATCAGTGATCCCTTCCACCACATAAGGCATATCAAAATTAACGATCACCTGTGATTGTGCAATGCGATACAGTGCAGGTATTTCCGATGTCACAAAGCTTGTGGTACCCGGCAGCTGTTCGACCACCGCCGTTTGTGCAGGCCACTCATCACAGGGCCATATCCCTTTTTCATCATCACGATGACAGGTCGATGCCGGAAACCAGCGCCGATCCATCGTCACAATACGCTCTAAATGCTGGCGAGGGTTCACCAGCAGAAAAAAGCGCACTGCAAAACGCTCACCATCACTCAGCGTCTTCAAAACCGCTTCGGCCTCCTCGAGTGTGTTTACCGCCTGACCAGCAATCGATGTAATGACGCTGCCTCGATTGACGTATGCATTGCTAAACATGTAGCCACCATAAGCCACGTACAGCCCAGCCACCGGGATATTAAAGCTGCGCGCCTGCTGATAAGAGAGATCATGTAAAATCGCGGCACCCACATCGATGTAACGCGAAGGGCTTATCTCATCAAGATCCTGAACTTTGAGCGTCTGAACCATCTGCTGCCCGGCTCGTTCAATAGTGACTGAAATTTCTTCACCCACGTGACGATCAAGCTTCGCCTCCAGCGAAACAAAATGACGCACCCATTCATGATTAATTTTCAGCAGAATATCACCCGCCTCAAGCAGGCCATCAGAGGGCCCTTCCGGCACCAGATAGGAGACCGTTAACAGACCTACTGCGGTCGGGTCATGTAAACGAACCTGGGCCTCACTCTCATCACTCAAGCCGAGGCGCTTAAGCTCATCGTAAGGCGCGTATTTGAAAGTTGCCTGTAGTGTGCCGCGCTTGATCTGCTCGCCCTTACGAATACGCTCAAAAGCATGTGCCACACGGTTCAATGGTAGATAGAAACTGGCAGCATTACGCATATTGGCACCAGCATTCAGCGCAATCACATTACCATCAATATCGATCACTGGCGCACCAGACGAACCGCCACTCGTTGCTGATGCTGCCTGAATATAAAAGGTATTAAAATCATTAAAGCTACCACGACCATAAGCGGGCGCGGGTCTGTCGAGACGTGCAATGGTGCCACTCAGAATTGAAAGCTGCTCCCCGCCATCATTACCCACCACTTTAATTTCACGCCCTCGCTGTACTGCCTCAGGCAACATCGTTAATGCCTGTGGTTTATTATAAGTCAGCGCACTGGGGTCATATTTGAAGAAACCAAAATCATGGATCGGATCTCGATAAATCGGCGTGAGCTTAATCTCCTCGCGGTTCAGAAAAACCCCTTTGGCCACCGTCGGTCCCGGCTGCACCACGTGACGGTTGGTCAGCACAATGCCCAGCTCAGCATCGATCACAAAACCGGTCGCCTGAACTGAGTTATTGATGCTGGTGTCAAAAGAGCGCGGGGCGTCTACTCGAATCGCCAGCACTGCCTGCGCCGCGTGGTCAATTGCCTTCTGCCAACGCTGCTCTTCACTTGCCTGTAGTGGCGCGCTCACCGCGAGCATCAATAACAGAAGGATAAGGAGTTCAAATTTGTATGACGGTAATCTAAAGCTCGTCAACTTAAAATGCATATTCAAATCACTTCCTGAATGAAATAAAGTTTATCGATTCTCTCATAAGTCGGCCGAATTAAGCACGACATCAATCGTGTTACACTGCTGGCTAAAAATTTAGTCTAAAACGACCATCACACACATATGAACAAGCTGAAACGCACCGAGATCTTCGAGCGCCTGCGCGCAGAAAACCCACACCCCACAACGGAGTTAAACTACACCACCCCATTTGAACTGTTAATCGCGGTGATTCTCTCCGCGCAGGCAACCGACAAAGGGGTCAACAAGGCAACCGACAAACTCTACCCAGTCGCCAATACGCCAACTGCCATCCACGCACTCGGGGTCGATGGCCTGAAACAGTACATTAAGACCATCGGCCTGTTTAATAGCAAAGCGGCCAACGTGATTAAGACCTGCGCCATTCTCAAAGAGCAATACAACAGTGAAGTACCGCAAGACCGCGAAAGCCTCGAAGCACTACCAGGTGTCGGCCGCAAGACCGCCAATGTGATCCTCAATACCGCCTTTGGTCAGCCAACCATCGCGGTCGACACCCACATCTTCAGGGTCTCGAATCGCACTAAAATTGCCCCCGGGAAAACGGTACTGGAAGTGGAGCGCAAGCTGATCAAATTCATCCCAGATGAATTCAAGCTCGATGCCCATCACTGGCTGATTCTGCACGGACGTTACGTCTGTGTGGCGCGTAAACCGCGCTGTGGTGCCTGCGTGATTGAGGATCTGTGCGAATACAAACAGAAGGTCACCGAATAGACTATAATTTGATTCAGCCAATAATAACCAGAGAGTTAACAATGTTTTTTTCCAAAGATCGACATAAGATGCGCCAGTTCTTTTTTGATATCTGGCAGAAAAAGGGCGCTGGCAATGTCCCGCTCGAGCCAATGGAGGAGATCATCGCCGGCATTATCGAGCAGCACCCGGAATACCACGCATTGTTGTCAGATCCCGACGCCGTCATTGATAAGGATTTCACCCCCGAGATGGGCCAGAGCAACCCTTTCCTGCATATGGCAATGCACATTGCGATTCAGGAACAGCTTGCCACTCAGCGTCCCAAAGGGATTATCAATATCTACCAGACACTGGTCGAAAAAAGCAACGACCCCCATGCCACAGAGCATCAGATGATGGAACCACTCGGTGATATGTTAATGCAGGCGCAGCGGCGTAATACCGCTCCCGATGAAAAGCATTATTTGAAAGGCCTGAAAAAGCTAATCAAAAAGCAATGAAACAACCTCTAAGCAATTGACTTAAATTAAAATAGCAGCCACTCGATACACACAAAAACCACATGTTACATACTACATATAATCACACATCAGCCGCTATATATAAGTATAAGATGCTGGTTCGCAACACTGTTCTGAACCCTCATCAGTACTCACGTAACTCAAGGTAATTATCTTGTTTAGCCACGCCACTGCATACGATAGAAAACAGACCGCCACCCCGCGGCGATTACTAACGCTGTGGTTTTTGCTGATCGTTCTTCTCCCCATCAGTGCGAATGCGCTACCTACCCAGTGGGAATGGGCACACCCCACTCCACACGGCAATCAACACAACAGTGTTATCTGGGGAGACAGCGAATTTATTGCCGTCGGTGAAGGCGGCAATATCATCACCAGTGAGCTTGGTACGGTCGGCAACTGGACGGCACAAGCCTCAAACACAACAGAAAACCTGAATGACATCGCATGGAATGGGACAGTTTACATCGGCGTCGGCGAGCAGGGCACCATTGTCAGACGTGCCACCGATGGTAGTTGGAGTGTTCGTACCTCAAGCATCACTCATAAATTAACGAATGTCATCTGGAATGGCTCAAAGTTCCTCGCTATCGGGGAATACACCGCATCCGTTGCTGATCCTATCAACGGCACACATAATAGGCCTGCCGCAGTCATTCTCACTAGCAGCGCAGGTTCTACCTGGCGATCTGAAGCAGCCACCCTCAACCCGGACCGACACAGCAACATCCCGCCCCCCAGACTTAGAGGCATCACCTGGGATGGCAATCTATTTGTCGCGAGCAGTGATGATGGTGCAATTTTAACCAGCACTGACGGCATCGCCTGGCACACTCGGTCGATTAATAGCATCACCAGTAACAACCTGACAGCCCCTGACAAGCGCTTTCTCGCGGTCGGCGACAAGGGCTTAATACTCATCAGCAGTGATGGCATCAGCTGGACCATACTCGCCTCTGGTGTCTCTGACAATCTACATGCGGTTGCCTGGGCCACAACTGCTGACAGCGGCTTTGTCATCGTGGGGGCAAACGGCACAGTGATTTCCACCACTGACAATGGGGCCACCTGGATCACGGAGGATTCAAAAACAACTGAAACACTACGCGATATCACCTTCGACAGTAACTCAACCATTATCGCCGTGGGTGATAATGGCACGATTATTACCCGCCCCGTCTCTAACCTCACTTGGACACAACAGACAACAGCAACCGAAGAAGACCTACATAGCGTCGCCTGGCGTTTAGAGGCTATTCACAATTACCTCGCTGTCGGCAGTGGTGGAACAATATTAAAAAGTATCGCGGATGTAACCTTATGGGAAGCAGTGACCGATGCCCCCACCGATTTCGCTACCGACTTATTAAATGTCGAATGGCATGACATGACAGGCTCGCCTGGCGATGAGTTTTTCCTCGCTACGGGTAAAGATGGCGTGCTACTCACCACCACGGTTAACATCGATACCTGGAAATCACAGACCAGCAATATCAGCGATGAATGGCTATTCGATAGCACCTGGGATGGTACTAACCATATTGTAGTCGGCAGCAATGGGACTTTAATCACCAGCACTAGCATTGATGGCAGCAGCTGGACCACCCAAAACGCACAAACAAATGAGCACCTCTTAAGCATTGCCGTCGACGGCCCAACCATTATGATTGGCGGCGAATACAACACTCAAATCACCACCAGCGATCCAACCAGCATCACCTCCCCAGATATAATGACTGAAGGCCGCATCACAGCACAAAATCTAAATGACATTCTCTTTAGTAATGGCGTTTATACCGCCGTCGGCAACGCTGGCACCATTATTTCCAGCAATGATCTTTTAAACTGGACAGCGCCCTCCTCTATCATCGATGGCGGCAGTAACATCACCAATGACCTGTTCAGTATTGGGATAGAGAATAAAACGGACCACTTTTTCGTCACCGGCGCATGGGGCACCTTTATACGCAGTGATGATCCAACAGCTGACACATGGACATCTGAAGCAATCCCTACCGTACCGCCACCTAGCGCCAGTTTTTTTTATGGCGTAGCATCCAGCCCGCTCAATCCAGTCGAAACACTTGTCGTTACCGTGGGTAGCGGTGGGGATATCTTTACCAGCGTGAATAGCGGCGATGACTGGAATATTAGTGCAGGGTCGACTGAAAGCGAAGAAACGATTAATGACCTTACCAAAAGCGACACACTACATGTCGCTGTCGGCAATAACGGTACGATTTTAACTAGTACAAACGCCGGTATCGACTGGGCTTCGCAAAAACTCACGTCATCATGTGGTGGCAACCACCTTCACGCCGTCACATGGAGTGATGCCACTATGCGCTTTGTTGCTGTAGGTGATAGCGGCACCATTTGCTACAGCGACGATGGTGTTGTATGGACACCGCCACCCATCTCAGCCAATCTACCTGACAGTGCCAGCACCCTATATGGTATCGCCTGGGGGCAGGACCAATTCATTGCTGTTGGCGGCTCATCAGTCAACAGTGTTATTTACACCAGCCCCAATGGTGAAGCGTGGACAGCTCGAAGCTCAAGCGAATCGAGCATACTGCGCGACATTGTCTGGAATGAAGATCACTTTATTGCGATCGGTGATGGCGGCACCATCACGACTAGTCCCAAAGGCATTTCGTGGACAAGAAATAGTAGCGGCACCACCGTCAACCTTCATAGCATCGCCATTGGCGAAGATGCGATCCTCATCATAGGGGCCACCACCTCACCACTCAGCACCATTGTATTACAAAATACTGATGGCACATGGCTTGGCGGCGACGGCTTATTAGCACAACCCAACATTCACATGAATGATATTAGTTTCGGCGGCACCCAGTTTGCGGCGGTCGCCCCCTCCGGCACTATTATGATCAGCTCTGATGGTGCCGGATGGACAGAGGTACTAACCGGCACAAACAGTTTATTCAAGACAATTATATGGGATGAAAGCAAGTTTATTGCAGCCGGAGCAGCCGCACACATACTCTATGCAAATAACCCTGATCTGGTGATTAGCGGTGATTTCACTACTGAAACAGTGCGTGAAGGTGAAACAGCCCGCTATGTTTTTACAATCACTAACCGAGGAATCACAACCGCGGATCAAGCCAGTTATACAGGAATACTTTCGCGTAACAGCAGCTTTTTATCCGCAACGACAACCCGAGGGAGTTGCTCAATGGGCAGTGATTTAACCTGCCAGTTTGGCAATATGGCCACTGGCGAAACCGTGACTCTCGCTGTCGATATCGTCACTACAGAAACCGGATTACAACAACATACCGGAACCGTATCAGCAAATTTAACCGACAGCGATGAACAGGATAATAGTATTGCCATCTCCCTTGAGGTCTCTCGTGGTAATGATGATGGTGGCGGAGCAGCCTTCAGTTACTGGTGGTTAGCAACGATGCTGTTCTTTTTACTCACCTGCGGGAGAGTTACCAATCGCCATTTGCAGCATAGAAGTACTAAGCACGAATCTTCTTAGGCAATCCCTGATGACTTGTGATTGTGAGAAGCGCAGCGACGAAGCAATCTCATCACTCGGTGATTCATTATAGAAACGAGATTGCCGCGCTTTATCCCAAAGCCACTTCCTTTGAGCGGGTTCGATGTAATGGTCTCCTCCCCCTTAACAATCGGCGTCACAATGCGCCATGATGGAGTTGACAACAACCATCGATAAGTAA
>Ga0316207_10002925_pt1 | contig 16619 bp, 10 predicted proteins | sample 6weekpyrite_MG_FD_204943 | JGI IMG/M metagenome (GOLD analysis project Ga0316207, IMG submission 204943) | Microbial mat bacterial communities from mineral coupon in-situ incubated in ocean water Damariscotta River, Maine, United States -... | ecosystem: Environmental > Aquatic > Marine >...
CAAACTTACTAATTTAGAAATTTATCTAGAGCCAATAAGTGTCGATGGTGAAACCTTAATAGTAATAGACGAGAGAATTGAAGAAAAAACTTCAAAGATTTCGCTTTCTGCAGAAGAAATTACGACGGCACCTGGCACTGGTGGGGACCCGCTAAAGGTTGTGGGCTCTCTTCCGGGTGTTGTATCCGCTGTAAATACCGGTGGTGGCCCACCCGGAGGTGGTTATTACTTGAGAGGTAGTGATCAAAATGAAAATATAGTTTGGGTTAATCGCACGCCCATTGGCTATCTTTATCACTTTGGCGGGTTATACTCCACCATTAACCCTTCGTTGCTGAGTGATTTTAATGTATTTCTTGGTGGATTTCCTGTGGAGTACGGTGATGTCCTAGGAGGTGTATTGGATGTCAAATTACGCTCACCCAAAAGAGATCGTTTACGTCAAAAATATTCCATTGGCACTTATCAGTCATCGATTTTTTTAGAAGGACCTGTGGGTGGTCCGCAAAGTAAACATGGATTTTTCTTTGCTGCGCGAAGAAGTTATATTGATTTATTATTGTCACCGGAAACGTTAACCTCATTTTTTCAGGATGACGACGATAAAGATAAGCCAGAAGATCAAAAGAACAAGATCATTAAGGTGCCTGTTTTTCATGATATTCAAGCAATATGGGAATATGACTCACCGATAGGATTGATGCGCACGAGTTATTTTGAGGCTTCAGATGAATTTAAAGCGATATTTAATGAAAATCGAATTCTTGATCCTCAGTCTGCAGGTGAGTTTGGTGTTAAGTCCGGTTATCGAAGTCTAAGTTATAACTGGGAAAGAAGGTGGGCTGATAATATATATCATACAGTGCCAGTCGTTTTGTCTAAGAATACGACACGATTCAAATTTGGTACAGATACAGATGGCACGCCATTCTTTTTTGATTTTGAAAGTCGGGAATTATTTATACAACCAGAAGTTCAGATTCAAGATAAACGCAAGAATCAATGGATTTTAGGTAATCAATTTGTCTATGCTAAAACGCCTATTGATGCCAAGTTGACTCGTGAGCCAAATGAAGGCGATATCGGCGAAATTGATTTTACCACGCAACGTAAACTTCGAGTAGATAGAGTGTTTAAATCTGGTTTGATTGCACCTTATGTGAAATATAATCATGCTTGGAATAATGTATTTGATACGACGTTCGGTCTGCGTTACAGCTATGCCAAAATTACGGGTGGCGCTGAGTTTAAAGCTTTACTACCTAGAGTAAATTATAAATATGAGTTTTATAAAAATACCTGGTTTACTGGTGCTTGGGGAAAATATGTACAATTACCCAAAGGTAGCGAGTTAGCAATAGGGTCGGGTAATCCTGATCTCAGTTATACAGAAGCCGAACACCGAATTGTTGGGATAAAACATATCCGCAATGATCTTTGGACTTATCAATTGGAATTGTTTCATAAGCCAATGACTAAATTGGTTTTACCCATAGATGAAAATGATCCTCCAGACAATTATAATAACGAAGGTAAGGGCATTGCTTATGGTTTAGATTTTTTGATTAAACAAGAATTAAAGCAAGGTATGACGGGATGGCTGAGTTATTCCTATATACGAACAACTCGAACAGGATTAGATGATGTGGAAAGGCCATTTAGTGGTGACCAACCCCATACACTAACGATGTTATGGTCACAAAGGCTATCGGGTTCCTGGAATAAGTGGACATTAGGATTTCGTTTTCAATGGCATTCTGGTACACCATACGATCCAGTAATTGGTAAAACTGATGTTCCTATTGAAGGGACTGATCTAACAAGGCCTATCCCCATTTATCCTGCTACTAAAAACAGTGCTCGATTACCCAATTTTTACCAGCTTGATGTGCGGGCTGAACGAAAAATTTTGTTCAATTCATGGAAAATGAATATCTATTTTGACATTCAAAATGTATTGAATACACAAAATATCACTGAGTATGATTATGGTGATAATTATGAAAATATTGAGAATCCTGATCCAGTCAGTGGGGGTGTTTTATTTCCAGCATTTGGCATCGAGGCAGAATTTTAGCAATTTAGAGATCTCATTGATCAAAAGATTTTGTGATTTCAATTTATCATTATTTGCTCACTTTAGCAGATTTTTTTTGCCGGAATGCTTAGCAATTTTTACTATCATCTTTGCCCACTTAATAAACCTAATTTAATTTCTATCAATAAATTTAAGATTATTTTCACTATTAGTCTTGCGGCCATATTGAATAGTTTGTATATAATATTTGGTTAGGCAAAAGAGTATTCAAATTGAAAGCAAGAAAGGGCGAATATGAGGACATAAAAGACCTTGTTTCACCAATAGACCGAATGACTAGAGCCACCAGCGCTTACTTAGTATTAGTATTATCCTTTACTTTGCATTTTACTATTGTCGAACTTTTTTTGATGATGGTAGCGGCAATATATTTCTTTTTTACCGCGTTAAGTGGGTGGGATCCTTTTTATGCTCTTTTCGCGAAGTTCTGGAAACAATATAAAAATAGTGCTGCGATTAGAGGTAGGTTCTGATTAGATATCACTCTTCGTGAAGACATTCTTTTACTAATATGTAACAGTACCTAGAGGTGATGCTATTTTAATCTGGGATGATGCTCAACCTGTGTTTTCTACCGATGATTTAGAATTCAACCAATTGATTAATGCTTTGGCAGTCAGTGGCTTGCTAAAATGGTAGCCTTGTCCATAGTCACAATCTAATTCTATCAATATTAAACGAATTTCTTCCGTTTCCACTCCTTCTGCAATCACACTTAAACCAAGACTACGTGCTAAGTTAATTGCAGATTTAACTATTGCGATATCAGTTCCATTATTGCTCATGTTAACAATAAACGATTTATCAATTTTAATCTCATCAATGGGAATATGTTTTAAATAAGAAAAAGAAGAAAATCCTGTTCCAAAATCGTCTGCTGAAAGAACAACGCCGATTTGATCTAGTTGCAGTGCAATCCTTGATGCCTTCAATGGATTTGTCATCATCGCGCTTTCGGTAATTTCTAATACCAACTGGCTTGGGGGTAAATTAAATTCTGTCAAAGTATCTTGAATAAAAGTGGTGAAATGTTCATTTTGTAATGTATGTACAGAAAGATTTATTGCCATACTGAGTTTGATGCCGATTTTCTTCCAATCAGCACATTGTTTAATACCGGTTTTTATCGTCCAAAATGAAAGTTGGTCTATAAAGCCTGACTGTTCGGCGATGAGAATTGTTTCTTCAGCATCAATCCAGCTAAACTTTGGATGATTCCAACGTAATAATGCTTCAACTCCAGCGACTTGATTATTTCTCAAATTCAGTTTTGGTTGGTAATGTAACTCTAAGTTACCTTCATTCATGGCATCCTTAAGATCGGCCATTAAGTTCAGTCGTTCTTTGTTGTATTCATCATTCTCTGCAGCGTACATCATCAACTGAATTCTATTTTTCTTTGCCATATGTTTGGCAATATCAGCACGCTGATAAAGTTGTGTGTAGCTATTCGCATGTGTTGGGTAAATTGCTATGCCTAAGATGGGTGAAATTTCTATATTAAATTGTTCAATATGATGTTTTTTACTTAAAACTTCGGTTATTTTTTCCGAAAATGTTAATGCGTCTGACTCTGTTGAATTGTTGAGTAAAATGCCAAATTGATCTCCGCCGGTACGAGATATCGTATTATGAGGATGTGAAATAGATTGAAGGCGTTGGCTAATTTCAACCAATACACGATCACCTACATTGTGACCTAGAGTATCGTTTATTTTTTTTAGATGCCGTATTTCAATTGCGATTAATGCAATTTTATTCGTTGATATATGTGTTTGAGAAAATGATTGTTTGATTCGGTCAATAAAAAGTGATCTATTTGGCAGTCCAGTTAATTCGTCATATAACGATTTTTTTTCGAGTGCAATTTGTCGACTGTGAATCTGCGCTCGCATTTTTGAATAAGCGTCAACTAGATTTTGTGTTTCCATTGTTAAAGAGCTAGGAATGATAATACCTGTCTCGCCAGCTGCTTCTTCATGCAACGCGCGTGTAACCAAAGATATTGGCCGAAAGACAAAACGCCGCATGGATAAAAAACTTAAAATTGCAACTACGATAATAACTATCGATATTCCCCAAAGTAGATTTTCTTGATTTTTCGCGGAAGTATTTAATTCTTTAATATCAGTTGCAACAGATTGTTCCAATAGCAGTTCAAAACTGAGTAGCAAATCCCAAATTTCTGAAAGTCTGGGTTCTATTGAGGTTTGCATTAAGTTAACGTCGGTACGCCAGTTTTTATCTTTATAGGATTTCTTAATGTCTAAAAAACTGCCAAACCAACTTTTTGATGTTGTATAAAGTTCTTCTAGTGCGTCGCTACTTTCAAAACCCAATTTGCCTTGGTTATCAAAGCCACTTAATTTCTTGAGCTGTTCATTGACACCACCATAAAGCAACTCAATACTTTGTTCTTGAGTTGTAAGAGCATTTTTATCAAAAACACCTAATTGATTTGCCATATAGATTCGAAAGTTTGAAACCATTTGAGTCCATAAATAACGTGTTTGTGTGAGTTCGGGGTAAACTTCGTCAAAGTAGGGCTTTTGTTCTTCATTCATTGCTTCGGCAGTGAAAATTGCCATAGCATTAACAAATGCTCTTAAGTTTGGCCTCAAATTTTCATTGCTAATTGCCATCGCGGGATATTGCTTGATGGGATCGTTTCGAGATTCGACCAAGTGATTAATGGCATATTGTAAATTATCGAATATAGTAGGTAAGTGAGATAAGTTAGTATTTTGGCTCTTTTTTATTAACCATGGGTGGACAAGAAGGGAGCTTGTGAATTCTCGTGCTTTAGTAAATGAGGTTAAAGCTTTTTCTGCGTATTCAGTTTGGTTAGGGTCAAGTAAAAACCGATCAAGATAGGTATATCCTTGCCATAAGGCGTCATGAATATGGCGACTACTGGCCAAAAGTTGGCCGCGGTTTTCAAGATTAATAGCGGCGTCTTTACGTATCTCTTGCACCGAGAAAAAAACAGTAAAAACACCTGCTAGGATTGCAAAGGTAATAATGAGTGTCGCAATTAGATGCCGGCCTTGCAAACTGTTGAATGAAAAAAGCTTTGATAACTTCAACTAAATTTCCTAATGTATGCATAATTTAATCTTATAGCTTGCGTTGCATCATTACCGTTTTATTCTTTATGTTTTAATAATGAGAAAAGCAATACACTATTTCCCGTATATCTCCAGCACGACGGCTATCATAATTTATTTATTCAATTTCTACTAATATTTTTAAAAAACAAATAATTAGCTTAAATTAATTTTCGGGTGGTGAACTGCCAATTTTGCCGCAAATAAACCATTCGATAAATTGCGGAGTATTATATTCATTTTCTTCAGGTGCCCATTGAGCAAAATCTTTATCACTTTCTACCAGATAGGGGCCGGGTTTACTTTCAAATAAAACGGTATTGTCTTCAGTGATTGCAATGCTGTGCCACGTATTAGCAGGAATCTCTACTGCAATATTTGCGGTATCTGGATTTAATACATGACGGTTAATTAGGACTCCTTCATCATCAAAACAGACAACCACGGCTTCACCGTGCACGATTACGAATAGTTCCCAGCGATTATCAGTACAGTGACGATGTGGTCTCACATAAGTTCCAGACAACATCACATTGAAAAACCGATTTACCGGATCGTCTAATTCTGGGTGTAAATTGAAATTGGTGCGCTTTCTTTCAGAGTTATTTGCAGCTTGAATTAATTTGGCAATTTGAGCTTGGTCTACGTTTTTAATGTTCAGACGGTATCTCCTCAATAATTACTTTCATGACCAAGCGAACATAGGTGTAATTGTTTGGAGAGTCAAGCATCCGATATGTTGAATATTGCGTGCTTCTGCATTAGTGTAAATAAGTATTGCGAATCTATTCTTACATCAGATTTTTTGGAGTGGGGCGGATAGTATTAATTTTGATTGCGTGGCAGTAGAGTTGGGGTCAATTATTAAACAATAGACCGATTGACGTAAATAGTAATATAATCTGTAAGGTATCTGACATGACAAGGATGTGCTGATTAGTTATGCAGCGTTTTTAGTTTTTAAAAAAATAATAACAGTTTATTGATAGGTTCTATCCAACACAAATAAAAAGAGCTTAATGCGTGACCTCTGGTTAAATCATATTGTGAGTGTTAACTATGTTAAAACTCAAGATCTAACTTAATCCAGAGTTTTTTAATTAACACTATCAGGAGATTGAATTGATAAATAGTGAAAATATTGAAACACTTAAGCCGGTGCCGATTTTTAAAGGTTTGCGCTCTGATGTAATTGCTCTTATTTTAGAAAATTCCAATTTAGTTAAGAAGCAAACTGGAGATTATTTTTTTCGTGAAAAAGAATTAGCGGATTGTATGTATGTCTTGCGATCTGGTGTGGTGGAGGTCACACGAAACTGGAATCGTCGGACATACCATATAACCAAAATGGGTAGGTCTGATTGTTTCGGTGAAATGGCGATCGTTGATCAACAAACACGTAGTGCAAATGTACGCGCACTCAGTAATTGCGAGGCAATTGAATTGAGCCTGGATGCAGTTCAAGCCATTTATAAGCATGATTTGAATCAGTATGCCATTTTGCAATCAAATCTAGCAAAAGAAGTGAGTCACCGTTTGCGTGAAGCAAACGACCTTTTATTTTATGCCCATGTGGAAAATGAAAAAAATGATGTCTTTTTTCATTCTAGTTGAGATGTTAAATTGCTCCCCCTTCTTTCAAACATGAAAGAAGGGGGCTAGCGGCACATTGCTGCTAATAAGGTGTTGAATGAGGCGTCTATTCCACTTCTTCTGCAAACTGAATTTTATCTTTGTATAACACAGCCAATGGCACCCAAACTTCCTCAAATAATAAATTCTCTTTTACAGAATCTGAATCTGTTGAATTAATAATATTGAGCGCTCTTTTGTATAAGAATTCTTCCTTCTCTAGTTTTGTATTCATCACAAATCCTCCAGTTAGGTTTTCTACCCACTAATATTAGACTATTTCCTCCCACTAAGTCTATCATTAGTAGGAATCATAAATTAAAATCCATGCGAGTATTCATTGCTTGATATTAAAATGGCGCTGGCGCGTTTACTTCAGTTTGATTGCCGGTAATTGGATGAATAAAACATAAACGCTCTGCGTGTAAGTAGAGTCGACCTGATTCAGTTCCATAGAGCCTATCACCCAATATGGGTGTATTAAGCCCGTTTAAGTGAGCCATATGGATGCGAAGTTGATGTGTGCGTCCAGTTACTGGATAGAGATAAATGTAAGTCGTTCCTATTCCTCTGCGAATAATCTCCCAATGAGTTTTAGCCGGTTTTCCATGAGTAAAACAGACCATTTGTCTAGGTCTATCATCATAATCTACCCGTAATGGCAAATCGATTGTCCCAGTTTTTAGAATACTGCTGGGTAGCGATTTTTCTAATACCGCAATATAACGTTTTTCAATTTTTCGCTGAATAAATTGTTGTTGTAATTTTTTATGGACCTTAGCTATTTTGGCAACTAATAATAAACCGGAAGTATCCAGATCTAATCTATGCACTAGTAGTGGGCCTGTAGCCTTTGGATAACGTACTTTCAATCTGGTCAGTACGGAATCTTTAGTTTCTTTACCCGGTACAGACAATAACCCACTAGGTTTGTTGACTACCAATAAAAAATCATCTTCATAGATTGTTTCTGGTGCTTGAGGATCTGAATAGTAACTTCCGGGCGATTCCCATATTTGTACATCCAAACCTTTAAGCATAAAAGGCAAAATAGGATGACATTTACCACGACAAGAAGGATAAAAATGACCGTGATGGCGGATTTTAGTTGCTGGTGAAGCTCCCCACCAGAATTCCGCAATGGCTAGTGGTGTTAGCTTGCAATGATTTGCGTATTGAAGAAGTTTTGGTGCCGCGCAGTCTCCAGTACCACCTGGTGGTTGAGCGTTATCAAAAAAATCTACTATGTTTTTTTGTTCACCATGTAAATTCTTAAGTAAATAATTAGAAAATACCTTTTTATGTAAATTTTTTGAAAGTTTTGCGCGTGCTTTCTTTAAAGATTCAATTTTTCTTTCGAAATTATCAATTTTATTCGAAACGCTCGTTATTCGTGCTTGCCAATTCTTAATAATTACCTTTTTTTCCCGTTTATCTTCCTGAGAATAAAATGATAATCTTGAGAGTAATTTTTCTTTATCTTCATTTGAAGAATCTTCTGCATTGTTGCGCTGTTGTCGGCGATTATATTTGTTGAGTCTATGCGTTTCACTTAGGCAAGTTAATTCATTATCCCGTCGTTGAATGAGTTTCTTTAACTGTATTTTTAGCGTTTTATATTCAGGATTGTTTTCAATATGGTTAATTTGCTTAGAGAATTCCGCAAGCTGAACTTCTCCGGCGGGTAGAAATTTATCTAACATGGCTTGATTAAAAACCGGCGGTACGAAACCGGGTAGTTTCCAATTTTTTGCAAGCATACCTGAATAAGCTGAAAGATACCCGATGCGATTTTCGGCATCTCTAACAACCAATACACCAAACATTTTACCACCATTTAATTCGCTAAAATTATGTTGACAACCTGATTGAGAGTTTAATTTTTCTTGCAATAGTTTGCTTGCTCGCACAGCAAGTGGATGCGGCTTGTTATTGAATGGGCTCAAAAATAGGGTAGGTAATTCACTTTCAGCAGGCGCGGGTGAAAAATAGTTAATAAGAGACATGTCTACTTAGTGTACTTTTAATTCAATATATATGCTATGTAACTTTATCCAAATTCTCGAATTTATAAAGCTATTTCTAAAAATAGCTTGTATATTGAATAAATAGTAGTCATTTATCGTGTATTTTATGAGCAAAAGTACGTCTTATCTAACGGTATTAGATTCAATATCTTAGGGAAGTAGACCGATATATTTAAGATGCTAAAGGAGCATTTCCGAGGTTTTGAGTAGAAAAATCATTATATGAATAACGTTGATAAAAATGTGCTTGAGCACTATCCCGGTATAACACTTCGCTTTGACCCTGAATCTTATGTGATTAGCTACATTGAGGGGGTGAAAAAGTTATCTTTGTTTCCTGAACTCTCGACTTCGGGCACATTATCATTAAATGATCTTCGAAAATATATCACTCATAGTGAAAAAAACAATGTTGAAATTCGAACGCAAACTTACATAAAGAATAACGAAGATTGGTGTATTGAATATCCTATTGAGTTTCAGAATAAAAAAATATGGTTACGTGAGAAAAGTTATATAACACAAGATGATGAAAATGCTAGACCAGTAATAGGTTTGTTTATTGATGAAATAACAGAAGAAAAAAAAGAAAAACAGCATTTTCTCGATGAATTAGATAAAGCGAATGAATCTGCAAATAGCAAAAACGAATTCTTTGCTAGTATGAGTCATGAAATTAGAACACCAATGAATGCTGTTATGGGTATGGCTCAAATTCTTGGAAAGACTACGCTTGATGTAGAGCAAAAACAATATGTCAATACCATCATGTCATCAAGTAACGCTTTGGTTCAGATTATTAATGACATTTTGGACTTCTCAAAAATCGATGCTGGAAAAATTAATCTGCTGGAAGAAGAAGTGGATTTAGAATTCTTATGTTTGGAGATATGTCATTTATTAGCATCTCGGGCTCAGGAAAAACATCTCAAAATATATCTGAATTATCAAGTAAAAACATCAAGAAGTGTTTTAGTAGATAAAGGTCGATTACGACAGATATTAATCAATTTAATTGGTAATGCCATCAAATTCACTGAGACAGGGTATGTTGAGTTATTAGTGGAATCTATCTCACAAACTTCAGCTTCAACATCAGAATTTAAATTTTCGATAAAAGATACAGGCATCGGTATTTCTAAAGCGGCCAAAGACAACCTATTTAAAGCCTATACACAAGCAGATGGCACTATTTCCCAACGGTTCGGTGGAACAGGACTAGGACTGAGGATTAGTCAGCGTTTAATCAATCTAATGGGTGGTAATATCTTAGTTGATTCTATTGAGGGTGAGGGTTCTAACTTTTGGTTTGTTTTACCGATGCAAAACAAGAAAGAAATCGATGAAATTCAACTGACAGGTAAATCTTGTTTGTTAATTGGCGAAGATTTATATATGAATAAATTGATTAATGAAATCATGCAGCATGTCGGTGTTAGCGGGGAAATTGCAGTAACTTCTGATCAAGCTTATAAATATCTTTCTGAAGAAAAACCCTACGATATTTTTATCATCGATAGTATTGGTGATAAGTCAGAAATGATGAGGTTGTTTAGATACATCAAATCTCAAAGTCACTATAAAGATTCAGCCAAGATTATGTTAACGAATATTGGAATTCAGGAAAATCAATTTGATTTATTTGAAGCGGGTGTAGATGTATATATTCCTAAGCCAGTATCACCAAATTTAGTTTATAAGGCCATTTATGCATCAAATAATAAATCAGAAAATATGTGTAAATCCCTTTATATTTCAAACGAAAATATTTCTCAAGAGGAATTCTCTAAAACATTTGATGTTCGTGCAAAAGGCAAGGTGCTTATTGCAGAAGATGTAGAGGTTAATCAAGTAATATTAAAATCTATGCTGACGCAAATCGGTCTTGAAACTGAAATCGTCTGTAATGGTAAAGAAGCAGTAGAAAAGCTTATGACCAATACTTATGATTTGGTTTTTATGGATTGCCGTATGCCTGTTATGGATGGGTTTGAAGCAACCACAAAAATACGTGATATGGGCATTTCCCACGAACAGTTAACCATTGTTGCTTTGACAGCTAACGCTGGTGAGAGTGATAGGCTAGCTTGTTTAAATGCAGGTATGAATGACTTTTTATCAAAACCTTATATGGAAAAGGATTTGTTGAATATTGTAAAAAAATGGATCGAAACAGAATCCATAGAAAAAATGGTCGAAGATGGAACCAAGGCGGGTATGACCGAAAATGAAATACTAGACTTTACACAATTTGATTGTATTAAAGCGTCTTTAGAAGATGAATTCTCTAATTTTGCATTGGATATCACAGATAAGTTTATAATCTATCAGCAGGAAATTATAGATGCATTAAAGAATGCTGACATGGATAAAGTCAGCGAAAAAGCCCATTCTCTGGTTGGTGTTGCAGCAATGATTGGTGCGAAACAAGTTCGTGATATTGCAAAGTCAATAGAAGCAGCAGGTAACGAAAAAGACCTTGAAAAATCGATCTTGGGCCTTTCAAAACTTGATGCTGCTATTAGTAAAACGCATTCAATGATTATAATTTGCCTTAACCCTGAAATTGAAAAGTCATTATTACTTTTTTAAATTCACTTGTTACTTATATAGTATGAAGTGTCGTCGACGTTAGGACTACAAGCGACATCTTCAAGGATTAGTTATAGTCTTAGTTTTGTTTTAGAATTTTATATTAAGACAGCTATACTTTTTCAGCCAATTATTTGATTGTAGCAAGCGGTATTTAGATAAAGTTTAAATTGTATCTTTGGGATTTCCTCCATACATATTCTTTCATTTAGAACGATTTCAAATCACCTAATAGTAATTTAATTAACTTGCAATATACTGATTTTTGAAATTATAACGCTTTATATCTCCTACGTTATTTTTAATTTTTTCTTAATTTAAGATTTATCTTATGATTCGTCAAGCTTTGATTGCCATTTTAATAGTGTTTGTGAACTCAGGTTTTGCCAGTGAAAGTAACTCTACTTGGAAGGAAGTAGATGCTAAGTTTTCGACAGGTATCAAGTCGGGGCATATCACTTTCAAAATTGGCGGCCTTATTTCAGATGGAGAGTCCATAGGTAAAGCACATTTCCCTATCAGCGAACTCAAATTTCCGAAAAATTATAAAACAGCTCAATTCGCAATAACAATGAAAGGGCATAATAATTGGGACGTGTTATTTGAAATTGAAACAAATTTGTCAAAGGATGCCGGATTGCTTGAAGATAGTGATTGGTTATCCCCTGATAGGCTAGATATTTACTCAGATTCTAAAACAGAAATTTCAGCGAAAGAGTTTCTGTTTGAAGTATCTAATGACTCAGAAGCCATTCGATTTTTAAATGATTTGGAATTGTGTGAAAATCGATTTGGCTTTGGTCTGATTGGACAATTCTTAGATTATCGTGCTTATGATACTGTGCAAAGCTATCCTTCGAGTAATGAGCCAGATATTTCATTAAAAGGCGATACTATACTGTATGATTTTGTGCAAATTACGCCATTTGTGAGTTATTCAATTTCACATTCGTTTTTTAGAAAAGCAGTTATAAGTGGAAAAATAATTGTATCCCCATTCATGTTCTTAAAAGACAAGGATTACCATATTTTACGTGAAAAAACTTCAAAGAGTAGTACTCGTGGTTGGCTATTCGATTCATCAATTGTATTAAATTGGAATGCCAATCCCTCCTTGAGTCTCTTTACAGCATTTAATTATCAGCAGTTTGAAGCAAATGGTAATCAGACACAAAAGTTAGCATCAAATTATGAATCAAGGAAACTTAAAGTTAAAGTGAAACATATTGGGCAACAAATGAATATTAAAACTGGAATAATATTTCGGTTTTAGAATTTTAAAATAATAATTAATATTGGAGAAATCATGAAATTAAATCAATTGTATTTTGCGCCAGCAATTATACTAACTTTACTTGGCGTTAACCAGAACTTATGGGCTGAGACTTCCCATCAATTTGAAATAGTGGGAAGTTATACTGACATGAATTCTGATGGCAGTATAGAAACTAGTGGTTATATGGGGGGGATACAAGCTTATTTAAATCCTGTTAGTGCTAAAAATTATCCTTACGCAGAAAGTCAATTTCTAGCTCGAGAACCGTTTGTAGCCGCAGGTTTTGGTCATGTAAATTTGGAACTATTTTCAGAAGTTATTGAAGGTAATTTTTATATGCTCGGTGGTGGATATAGAAGTAAAAAAAATCCTGTCTTTGTGGAAATGGTGTATGGTAAAACCGATTTAGATGGTGAAATTAATAACAATAAACTGGATTATTCAATGATTAGCAAACAATTCAATATTGGAGTTTATTTTAATAGGTTATCTGCCGCAAAAATTTCTTATGCTAAAACCAATTTTGAAATTAATAGTACTACAAATTCAGAAAAAGAAGATGTTGATCAATATCAGTTGGCAGTTAAAAATCTATTAGAAGTATCCGAAAATTCATTTTTTAATGTAGAATTGGTTGCTATTTATGAGAAAGGTAGTGATGGCGATAAAAATCAAGCGTTTGGGTTTCTTACTGATTACTACCCAAACCAGTCGCTGGGATTTGGATTTGGCGTTAAGTTAATGAAAGGTGATAACGAGTCTAGTGAAGGTAAAGATGTTGTTTTGCGAGCGAAAAAATTCGTTACACCGAATTTTTCCCTTGGTTTAACGTTTGATAAATTTATTGCCGATGAGAGTGGCAATGATTCTCAAACAATTCAAGTGGATGGCGAATTTCGGTTTTAGTTTTATGCAGAACGATCAATTTTACTGTGCTTAGAGTTTTTAAAACCTAGTTTCGAATTGGAGTTCAAGTTTAGAAAGAGAAGGTTTCCTATACTTATAGAAAAATATATTATTCATTCGGAATTCGATAATTATGGGCTAGAATTTGGCATAGTGATGGAAGAAATCGGTGATGTTGAGCCGCTAGTTCAGTAAATTTTACCTGATCTTCAACTGATTATTTTTTCGATTAGGCTTGAAACTCATCGAGAACAAAGGCCATGCTGACGTGTTAGAAGGGTATTTGATTTTCTAGCGGGTGAATGTAAATAAAGATTTAAATCCAAAAGTGGAACAGTAGTAGTAATTCCAGCAGGGACACTAGATGAAGATTCTCGTTTTACATAATAACACGATATCTTTTTAAAAAATAAGGTGTTTTGGTATTATAATGCAGACGAATTGATAAAAGACGATGAGCACTTGCTAAGAAGTTCTAAACGGATTTTACGTGGGAGGTTTTGTGGAGTTTTATAATGATCCAATAAAAGTGGATAAATATGAAGACATGTGTGTGGGATATGATGGCACTGAACTTTATCAAGTATTAGATAAACATCTTGAGAATGGCTCTAGATTGCTAGAATTAGGATGTGGTCCTGGAAATGATTTAGATTATTTTAATGAAAAATATAAAGTGACCGGGTCAGATTTGTCAGATGAATTCCTACTTAGGTGCAAGAAAAGGTTTCCTGATATGTCATTTATTAAACAAGATGCAATATCTATTAATACAGATCAGAAATTCGACTGTGTTTTCTCTAATAAAGTTTTACATCATTTAAACACCAAGAAATTGGAAGCATCATTAAAACGACAACAAGCTGTCATAAAACCGAATGGAATATTTGCTCATACTTTCTGGATAGGCGATAAAGAGTTCATGATGGAGGATATGTTATTTGTATTCCATAATCGTGAAAATTTGCTGAAACTGATTGCCAAGTATTTTTCCATTTTAGAAGTTTACGCCTATAAAGAACTGGAAGAAGGGGATTCTATATTTGTTTTAGCTGCGAATGACCACGCCACTTAAATGAGTCATGTTGCGTAGTGTGCGAAATTTAAAAAGTTCGCGCTTAGTCCCTTAAACTTAATATAAAGCGATTTTTAATAGAAATTGATTTGAACTGGCAAGTCAATATGCCGCATGTATAACTTAAATCACTCTGTTGCGCTAGATTATTCGATCAAATTAAAATTTGATTTATCATTGGGCTAACAATTACTGAGTAATTTAGATATATTTTATAGGATATGATATTTAAAAATTAAGCTTTCTCTGCATCACTTTAAATGCAAGTGGGAATAACAATATTAAAAGAAAGAAGTAATTTACACTTCCCAAGAAGTCGCCGGAACTATCTGTACCTGAATTTGTCGCGTCCATAGTTCCATCAGATGTCAGGGTTGTAGTATTACTACAATCCGCTTCAGCTAACGGAGCATTACACGCCATCCAAGCATTAACAGCCTGTTCTAGTGGCTTACTATCATCTCCTTTTAAATTGTCGAGTTGATGGCAATTTGTACTGGATACAGCGCTACAATTTAGCACGATTTGAGTATAGGAGGTTCCAACGCCTTTATTATAAGCGTTGACACGTCCGGCTTCATCCAAAGTAGCGTTAGAATCGGTATTGCCATAAATGTCTAAAACAGGCACAGTGACTTCATCTAAAATAAAATCATGGTCCAAGGGATCAACAGCACTCGTGTTATACATACCAACACCGACTAATCCAATAATAGGCAAGTTTGGGTTTATAATTCTAGCAACGGTGGCAGCAGCAAATCGAGAACCCATGCTAAAACCAGCGATAACGACTTCCTGAATTCCAATGTTTTGCAAATGATTTATGGCAGAATTAACGCGTGCATAGGCTTCTGGGAATGCATATGGATCAGAACTGGCAGAATCTGCAAGGTAGTCTCCGAAACCTCTTAAATCTTCAGTGGGATCAGCCGGCGGGTTTTCAATGGAAAGTGTTGTATATCCAGCGTTGTGTAAACTGATGCGTAGTTCTTCGATTACTGGGCCATCGGGTTGTGAGGTACGACCATGAAGGAGGACGACACCAACAGTTGGTGAATTTTCGCCCGTTAATAAACAGGCATCAAAAGTTTCTGTGGTGCCACCCAAGCCAGTAGGATCTAAAACTAAATTGGCGCAGTCTGGGTCTAACAAATGACTGGCAGATGCCACAGGCGCTAACAGAAAGAATATTACCATTCTCAAGCTACAGAGTAAGGCTTTTAATTTATTATTCATATTGTTTAATCTCCGTTTTGTCAATCTCTCGTATACAGGTTTAAAATGTTGCATTAAATCCGAATAAAGGAAAAAGAGGAAATTGAAACTCCGCTTTTTTAGAAGTGTAATCAAAAGAATATTTATATTCACCCACATTATCACGGTTATAAATATTAATAATTTCCAGATAAGCTTCTAATGTCCATTGAGGATATTTTATTTTTTTTGTAAAGCGTATATCTGCCCGATGATAATGAGGATATCTCGCCGAGTTATTAAATCCGTATATAGGTTGATAGTAACTAAGAGTTTCACCATCGTTTTCATAAACAGGCGTAGCACCAGTGATAGGTGTGTAAGGTTGACCGCTATGAAAATACCATTTTAAATCAATAGCCCAGTTATTTCGAATTTTTGAGGTAAAAACAACTGTTGAAATGATTGGTGAATCAAAAAAGGTTAACTCAGTGTCATTACTTTGATTGTTCGTTCTTTTGCTTTTTGACCAGGTAAAGGATAACCATCCAGAATGGCGTTGATTATAATCTTTTTTAATGAAAATTTCTGTTCCGTACGCCTTTCCAGTACCGTTATTAATGTTAGTTCTATCATTTTCCACCCACTCCAATAGATCCCAGAATTTTTTATAATATATTTCTGTTTTCCAATTCCAGCCCCGTTTTAATTG
>Ga0316207_10002926_pt1 | contig 16615 bp, 14 predicted proteins | sample 6weekpyrite_MG_FD_204943 | JGI IMG/M metagenome (GOLD analysis project Ga0316207, IMG submission 204943) | Microbial mat bacterial communities from mineral coupon in-situ incubated in ocean water Damariscotta River, Maine, United States -... | ecosystem: Environmental > Aquatic > Marine >...
GTGACCAAAAACAAGAATAATCAACATCACTTTTTTGTTATTTAGCATAACTTCGGCGTTGAAAGTACTCATTGACTGTCGTCAACTCCGTGCTTTCGCCTTGAATTTTAGCTAACTAACGGCAAATTAACGGCATTTATTAAAAAATAAAGCAGCGACAAGCTCCAAGCATCGTAAACAGTGAGGTGTTATTTTCTGCTCGTAGGCGGGATTTTAATCGCACTCATACAAGCGCGAACAAGTTCCCGCCTACGAAAACAACGATATCTGAACTATCTGCATAGACACGCTGAAAAATAAAACAGCGCTAAGAGTTGAGTTAGTTACTGCTTGAAACTTATTACTTACAGTTGTTTTTACACCGCATCTACAAACCCCAACTGACGCCAAGCATCGTAAACAATAACCGCAGCCGCGTTAGATAAATTCATACTGCGGCTTTCTTTGAGCATAGGAATGCGAATTTTATCGCAATCTGGAATTTGTACTCTGACCTCTTCAGGTAAGCCCGCAGTTTCTGAACCAAACAATAAATAATCACCTTCAGTAAAAGTAACATCACCGTAAAAATTATTGGTTTTAGTGGTAATGGCTAAAATGCGTTTTGGCTGCTCTGTTTCAACAAAAGCATTGAAGTTTTGATGGCGTTTAATGGCAGCAAATTCGTGATAGTCAAGGCCAGCACGACGCAGCTTTTTATCGTCTAAATCAAAGCCTAATGGTTCGATTAAATGCAAACGAAAGCCTGAGTTAGCGCATAAGCGAATAATATTGCCGGTATTGGGTGGAATTTGTGGCTGAAAAAGAACAACATCTAACATAATGATTTTATAGCACCAAGAACAATTTTTGCTATTATAACGGCTAATCTCCTTTTAAGCTTTATTTTCATGTCAGAAAAAACACAGCCAAACCAGCCCAGCTCTGAAACTCATCACCAAGATTATGCTTATTGGGTACGACTTGCCGCCATCAGTTCTTCTTCAGTGGCATTATTATTAGTAATTATTAAGTTTTATGCTTGGTTGGTGAGCGACTCAAGCGCCATGCTTGCCTCGACTACAGATTCAATTCTTGATCTCTTTGCTTCAGTAATGAACATCGTCATTTTGCGCTTTGCTTTAGCGCCAGCTGACGACGAACATAAATTTGGTCATGGTAAAGCCGAAAGCTTAGCAGGATTAGTACAAGCGGCTTTTGTTTTAGGCTCGGCATTATTGTTAATTTTTAATGGGGTTGAGCGGGTAATAAACCCTCGCATTATTGTGCAAAGTAATATTGCTATTGGCGTCACTATTATCGCTATTGTGCTGACACTGGCGTTAGTGGTGTTTCAACGTTTCGTTATTAAACGCACTGGCTCCATTGTTATTAATGCGGATGCATTGCATTATCAGTCTGATTTATTGTTGAATTTAGGTGTATTAGCGGCAATTTTTTTAAGCCAAGGCATATGGTTACAAGCTGATGGTGCTTTTACTATTTTAGTGGCTTTATATTTACTTTTTGGTGCAGGGCAAATTATTTATCACAGCGTTTATCAGTTAATGGATCATGAATTAAGTGATGAAGAACTAGCACAAATAAAAAGTATTATTTTAGCCCATGATCATGCTTTAGGTTTACATGAACTACGTACTAGGCAATCAGGAGCCCAGCGTTTTATACAATTTCATTTAGAGCTTGATGACGCTTTGTCTTTATTAGAAGCACACAGCATTGGTGATGATATTGAAAAAGAAATTTGCCAAGCGTTGGCACCATGTGAAGTGTTTATTCACCATGATCCACAATCAGTGGTAGCAGAAGAATTAAAAGCGCAACAGCCCTAAATACACTGCTGTAGGTGAGCATTCATGCTTACGGTTTAAATTATTCAATGCTGTTCAAACCATGCCATCGCGGCAGTTAATGCTTGCTGACGGTAAATGTCACTCTCAAAAAACAGCTCATGGTAGGCGCCTTTGATTACTAACGGTTTACCCTCTGGGCATGATTGTGGTTGCTGCTGATGTAATTGCCGGCAAAAATCATCTTGTGCCTGATTACTCACTATTTTATCCGCACCAGACTGTATCACTAAAGTAGGTGTGGTTAGGTCATTTGTACGAGCAAAAATAGTTTCAAGTGCCGCTATCGACTCAGTTAGCCATTGTATGGTGACGCCGCCCAATTGAATTTCAGGTGTGCCTTTGTATAGCTGGCTAAAGTACTGATAGCGCAGCGGTGAGTGCATTAACGGATTACTATCAAACTCACTTGACACATAGTTTTTATGACCTAAAAAGTACCAAGGTGAATCACCAAACCATTGATTAAATAGTGCGCTCGTACTGATTAATGGCTTGGCAATAAAATCAGGAATGCCGCCACCATTAAAACCTAACATAGGTGAAGACAATACTGCCGCTTGAATGCTATTGGGATAATCTTGTAAATATCGCGCAGCAATAGCACCGCCCATTGAGTGTGCTAATAAGTAGGGCTTTTGTGTTTTCCCGTTAACAGAACAATGTGGGCTGACCGTACTCTTAATAAAGGTTGCTAAGTCATCAACATAATATTGAAAACTTTCCACATAACCTTTGTGAGGATTTTCAAGTGCACGTTCAGATAAACCCTGACCACGGTGATCAAGTAAAAATACATTAAAGCCTAAGTTGAATAAATCAAAACTTAGCTCTTTATATTTTAAATAACCTTCGCTTCTGCCAGAAGAAATGATTAAACACTTGTTGTGGGGCAAATCTTTCTTAGAATCATCATGAAGAAATGCCGCATAATTGATGCGGGTATTTTTAACGCCACTGAAGTGAGAAAATTCACCCTGTTGCCAAAAATCAGCAATTTCACCACTATAACGGGTGGCAAGTTGTTTCTCTGTGGTGAATCTGGTGTCGTTAGCGTTTGTCATAAATCCAACCAATGCAAAAATAATCAGGGCATATTTGAACATAATAGCTTGTTATTTTGCAGAAGAGGCTTCTAACTCAGCTAAACGAGTTTCTAATTCTGTTAATTTAGCACGTGTTTTGATTAATACCTGCGTTTGCACATCAAACTCCTCACGGGTAACCACATCAAGTTGCGATAACTTACGTTGTAATACGGTTTTCGTTTTATCTTCAAAGTCATTGGCTAAGTTTTTTAAACCTGGTGGAATAGCCTCAGTGACTTGCTTGGCGATTTCTTCAATTTTTTTGGCGTTTAACATTTTCTATTCCCGAAATTTCACTTGAGAACATTGTAACTGTTTTGCTAACGAGTAAAAACAGGTAAAATCATTGCCCTGATAAATTCGCTACTTTCGATAACGAAAGTGGTATCAATAGCAAGAAGATGAAGCGTTATAATGAAACTTAACCCCGGACAAAACGAAGCCGTAAAATTTGTTAGCGGCCCTTGCCTTGTTTTGGCTGGAGCAGGCTCAGGAAAAACCGGTGTTATTTGTCAAAAAATTGCTTATTTAATTCAAAAGTGTGACTACAAAGCCCGCAATATTGCGGCGGTAACTTTTACCAATAAAGCCGCGCGTGAGATGAAAGAGCGTATTGTTAAAATGCTTGGTAAAGAGTTAACACGTGGGTTAACTGTGTCTACTTTTCATTCTCTTGGTTTAGATATTGTCCGTCGAGAAATAAAAACCTTAGGTTACAAACCCGGCTTTACCTTATTTGATGATCAAGACTCAATGGCATTATTAAAAGAATTAACCATTGATGAACTTGATGGCGACAAAGATTTACTCAGTAAGTTACAAAGCATGATTTCTAACTGGAAAAATGATTTATTACTACCTGATGCCGCGCTCAAAATGGCAAGTGATGCTGATACCAGCGAGTATGCTGAATTTTATCAGCGTTATCATCAACACATGAAGGCATATAATGCCCTTGATTTTGACGACCTTATTCTGATCCCAACGCTGTTATTGAAAAACTATGCAGAAGTACGTGAACGTTGGCGTAATAAAATTCGCTATTTACTGGTGGATGAATATCAAGATACTAACGCTAGCCAATATGAGTTAGTAAAGCTGATCACGGGTGAGCGTGGTCGTTTAACCGTGGTTGGTGATGACGACCAATCAATTTACTCTTGGCGTGGTGCAAAGCCTGAAAACTTAGTGTTGTTAGGGAAAGACTTTCCGCAATTAAAGTTGATCAAATTAGAGCAAAATTACCGCTCTAGTGGTCGTATTTTAAAGTGCGCCAATGTTCTTATTGCTAATAATCCTCATGTCTATGATAAAGCGCTTTTTAGTGAGCTTGCTTATGGTGCTGAGCTGCGTGTGGTGCAAACTAAAAATGAAGAAGATGAAGTCTCACGTATTATTGGCGAGCTCATTGGTCATCGTTTTATGAATCGTAGTCGTTATAAAGATTACGCAATTTTATATCGTGGTAATCATCAATCGCGTTTACTTGAAAAAGCGTTAATGACTAACCGCATACCTTATAAAATTAGTGGCGGTACTTCATTTTTCTCCCGCGCTGAAATTAAAGATGTGATGGCGTATTTACGGGTGCTAGTGAACCCTGATGACGATAATGCTTTTCTGCGAATTGTAAATGTGCCAAAACGTGAACTGGGCCCGGCAACCTTAGAAAAGCTGGGTAACTACGCCAATATGCGTCAAATCAGCATGTTTGCGGCCAGTTTTGAATTAGGCTTAGAACAAACCCTAACTGGTCGCGCGTTAATGAAAATGCAAGCTTTTACTCAATGGTTGGTAGATGTTGGCGATCAGGCTGAGCGTGGTGATACCGCTGCGGTATTACGGTCGATGATTCGTGAAATTAACTATGAAGACTTTCTTTACGATACTTCACCAAGCGCGAAAGGCGCAGAAATGCGCATGAAAAATGTCACCGAGCTGTTTAGCTGGGTAACACAAATGCTTGAAGGCTCTGATGATGAAGAGCCAATGACCTTACCGCAAATTGTTACCCGTTTAACCTTACGTGACATGATGGAACGTAATGAAGAAGAAGATAGTAGCGACCAAGTGCAACTAATGACTTTGCATGCCTCTAAAGGCTTAGAGTTTCCTTATGTGTTTTTAATTGGCATGGAAGAAGGCTTATTACCACATCAAACCAGCATTGATGAAGGTAGCGTTGAAGAGGAACGTCGCCTTGCCTACGTTGGTATTACTCGCGCACAACGTGAGTTAATATTTACTTACGCTAAAGAACGCCGCCAGTTTGGTGAAGTAGCACGCACCGAAGCCAGTCGTTTTTTACATGAACTGCCCCAAGATGATTTAAACTGGGAATTAGGCAAAGCGAAGAAAACTGAAGCGCATAAAGAGCAATCAAACAAGCAAGGTGTTGCTAACTTACGTTCGCTGTTTCCAAAGAAATAAAAAACAGATTGTTTAAAAGAGTTATCAATTCTTCTCAATAGGCAAGCTGTCATCGCTGCCCCAATCAGACCAAGAGCCATCATATAACACGGTATTTTGATAACCGGCAATGTGTGCTGCTAGCATGATAATGCAGGCGGTAATGCCTGAACCGCACGTAAAGATTATTTCATTATTTGCGTTGTTCGATGTTAATAATTCTGAAAAAACCTCGGCTAGTTGCGTAGGGTTTTTAAAACGATGGTTATCTAATACCTCTGCAAAGGGTAAATTAAGTGAATGAGGAATATGGCCGCTGCGTACTCCGGCTCTAGGCTCCTCATCAATACCTGAAAAGCGCGTTGCTGAGCGAGCATCGACAACAGTTAACTTATCATTGTTGATGTTATCGAGGATATAATTTGCATCACATACTAACTTTACTTGATATTCAGCACTCATGTTGCCTTGCTTTGAGCCATTACTGGATAAATCATCTACGGTTGCTCTATTTTCCAACAGCCATTGTGGTAAACCACCATCAAGCACTACCGCATTGTTAAAGCCCATAGCTTGAAAAATCCACCATGCTCGTGGTGCCGAGTAAATTCCTTGGTTGTCATAAAGTACAACAATGCTATCGCTATTGATGCCAAGTGCTTGAGCTGCTTGATTAAACTGTGATTGCGTCGGGAAAGCATTGTGTTGTGATGAAGTTAGGTCGCAAAATACTTTTTCTAAATCAAAGCGTTTACTTGTAGGTATGTATTTAGGTTGCGCATATTCAATGGGCTTTTTACCAACCACTTTGCGCATGCTAGCATCGAGTATAATCACTTGTTTGTTGTGTAAGTTATTTTCAAGCCAGTGGCTGCTAACGATTGGTGATTTCATTATGCTCAGCGCCTTAGTAAAGTAGGTTAATCTGGAATATTATCTCTTAATTTATTGCTTACATCAGCGACAACTTGTGTTTTAAATGCTGCTGCATCTTCGCTGTTAAACTTATTTTTATAATGAGGCAGGTCAACAATTTCTAAATTAGCTTTAATTTTTTTAAATAACTTGGGTAGCTTTTCACCCGGCGCTTGTATGTGATGCAAGCCACCACTACAAACAAATAATATTTTACCCTGATTTAGTTTTTGTAATATATCAACAAAACCACCGCGTATACTCATGGGATCACCATTTTTATCTAAACCATTGCGACGTTTCATTCTACCTTCAGGCAAAATAGCGGTTATTTTATTATCGTCAACACAAGACAAAAAATGTTGCCAAGTATCATCTTTTTTACGACTAATGGTGATGATACCAGGGATCAAGGTGTGTAAAATTTTGCCAACAATAGGGCGATTTAAAGATACATCAGCGCCGGGGACAATGAAGCGATCGGCTATTACCCATAAGCCTTTAATAGAAACTAGTTGAATGAAAAGGACTTCGAATAAGCTGGTGTGATTTAAAAAAATGATTAACTTAATGTCTTGCCAGTTTTGCGTTTTTTCTGGTAACCATTGAGTTTTACAGGGATAAAATAAACTTGATAAGACTTTCAGTGTCAGTAAAAGCACAAAGCGAATAACTCTAAAAAAGAATGATATAGCTGGGCTAATGAATGACATAAGCGATCACTTTTTCAATGCCAATAAAGTAAACAGTGCGCTTAAGGTTAACGTGGCAGTTGCTAGTAGCAATTGATTTTGACCAAACAACAAAGCCGAGCCAATCATCATACCTGCCGCTAATACACTGTGTATTAATTGCTGACTATTATTATTTTGCTGTTGTGTTAATTGCGTCATTAATTGTATTTGCTGTTGTTGGCTTTCTTTGCCTGCTTTCAAATAATCATAAACTAGATCGGGAATTTCAGGCAGTTTTTCATTCCAAAAAGGCAGGTTTTCTTTAATTTTAGTAAAAACTGCTTTCACGCCCATTTGCTCTTTTACCCAATTTTCTAAAAACGGTTTTGCGGTTTGCCATAAATCGAGTTGCGGATATAGTTGGCGACCTAAACCTTCAATATACAATAAGGTTTTTTGCAATAAAACTAACTGTGGTTGCACTTCCATATTAAAGCGGCGCGCGGTATTAAATAAGTTCACCAAGACTTGACCAAAGGAAATTTCAGACAGCGGTTTGTTAAATATTGGTTCGCAGACGGTGCGAATAGCAAACTCAAATTCATCCACACTGGTTGTTGCTGGCACCCAACCAGAGTCAACATGCAGTTGCGCAACTTTGCGGTAATCACGATTGAAAAAAGCGACAAAATTCTCAGCTAAGTATCGTTTGTCTTCACGGTTTAATGTACCAACAATGCCGCAATCTATGGCTATCCATGTGGGATCGGCAGGGTTATTGGCATTGACAAAAACATTGCCCGGATGCATATCCGCATGGAAGAAGCTGTCACGGAAAACTTGGGTGAAAAACACTTCAACGCCACGTTCGGCCAGTAATTTCATATCAACACCTAAACCATTTAAGGTGTCAATTTCAGCAACGCCAATGCCGTAAATACGCTCCATCACTAAAACATTTTTATGACTATATTCACTGTGAATTTCAGGCACATAAAGTACTTTGTCGTACTTGCTGCCTTGCTCGAAGTTGCGTTTTAACTGAATGGCGTTGGCAGCTTCACGGTTGAGATCTAGTTCATCTAAGATGGTTTTTTTATACTCAGCGACCACTTCAACAGGGCGTAAGCGCTTACCGTCTGGCAGCCAGCGTGCAACAATGTTGGCAAAACGCGACATGACTTTAACATCGGCTAAAATAATTTTATCAATGTTGGGGCGCAGTACTTTTATTACTACATTCTCTTCACCATCATGTTCAAGTAAAGTTGCCGTATGTACTTGGGCAATAGAGGCTGAAGCAAGCGGGGTAGTGTCGAAATCTTTAAAATGCTGTTCAAACATTTCAATGCCCATGGCATCAATAATTAACTGCTTAGCTTGTTCACCAGCAAAAGGCGTTACTTGGTCTTGTAATAAGGCCAACTCATCGGCAAAATCGGGCGGCAATAAATCGCGACGAGTAGAGAGCATTTGGCCGAATTTAATAAAAACTGGGCCGAGGTCTTCAATGGCTAAACGAAAACGTTGCGCAATAGGTTTATTCTTGTGTTTATTGCGTAACCAGAATAAAGATAAACGACCTAATTTGGCGTACCAAGGCAGCATTTTTTTTGGCACCATGTCATCTAAGCCATAGTGTAAAAATGTTTTAACAATGCGATACAGTCGTGTGCTACTCACTAGTTTAAACGTCCTTTATTGATTGCTTATTTGCTTGCTTAAATTAGCAATTCGGGTAGAAATGTCATCAACTTGGCGACTAACTTCGTTAACTTGATGGTTAAAGTGTTCAACTTGGCTACGAGTCACCACTAAGCGTTTTTCATGGACGATATACTCGCTAGCATCAGCTTTAATTTGCTTAGCGGCAAATTGAAATTTGTCGGCCACTTTTTTACTCAGTTGCACTAACTTGTGTGTTGGCACATCGCCAATATGATTTGCTAATTCACTTTGCCAATCAATATTAAGGTTTTCTGCAAGGCTAGCAAACTGTTGTGCTACTTTAATATCACCGCTCAAATCGAGCTTACCTTGTTTAATCAGTTCTGTGATTTGTTGCTCAGCTTTTAATTTTTGTAAAGTTTTAATACTGGTATTTATAGTACAGTTTGCGCGTTCAGTTAGCCCTGACACTAGAATACGATTACTATCAACACTGAAACTAATAGGAAAGCTTAACTCTGACAAAACAATGGTCAGCGTTTTTTGTTGTAACTTTGTTAAGTCAACGAGGTTAATGTTTAATGCACTAATATTTAATGATAGTGCTTTATTAATCAATAACTCTAGTGATGAAGTCAGTGCTTGCTGCAACATTAAAGTATTCCTGCGCAATTAAAATTTATAACCTTTGTGCAGTGCAACCACACCACCGGTTAAATTTTTGTAACTTGTTTGCTCAAAACCAGCGTTGTCCATCATGGTTTTTAAGGTTTCTTGATCAGGGTGCATACGAATAGATTCAGCTAGGTATTGGTAACTGTCTCCATCTTTTGCCACTAATTCACCCATTTTCGGCAAAATATTAAAAGAATAGAAGTCATACGCTTTGTTAAGTAGCTCATGCTCGGGTTTGGAAAACTCTAATACCAATAAGCGCCCACCAGGTTTCAATACTCGATAAATAGAGCGCAACGCCATGTCTTTATCAGTAACATTACGTAAGCCAAAGGCGATAGTCACAATGTCAAAAGTGTTATCTTCAAATGGTAAATACTGAGCATTGGCTTGCACATAATTAATGTTTTGCACTAAACCTTTATCCCGCAATTTATCGCGGCCAACATTAAGCATAGAACTGTTAATGTCTGCTAGTACTACATTACCTTCTTTACCAACTAGCTGAGAAAATTTAGCGGTTAAATCACCGGTGCCTCCCGCCAAATCTAAAACATCATTGCCGGGGCGAACACCGCTAGCATCAATAGTAAAACGCTTCCATAATCTGTGCACACCAAATGACATCAAATCATTCATCACGTCATATTGCTTAGCAACAGAATGAAAAACACCGGCAACCATAGACACTTTGTCGTCTTTATCTATGGTTTTATAACCAAAGTGAGTGGTGTTGTCTGATGCGGTATGTTGACTATCTGGAGATTGGTTTTGAGTTGGAGCTGACATCTTCTATTCACTGATAACGGAAAGTGCCAATAGTTTACTGTATGTTTGCAGGATAGCCAAATGTCGACTGGCTTTTTGTTGATTTAAAACAGTTTGCACTAGTAGAAGTACAAAGCCAATGCGTACGGCCTTTTGACTATCCATAACAAATTTGAGCTTAACGGGCATTATCGGCACTTAACTCACTCCATCAAAGAAACAAAACAACAAAAATGTAATTTAATTACATTTCTAGCTTGATTTATTAGTGTATGTACTCTATAATTCTTTTCGTTCCCTGCTCTTACAGGAGTTGGACGCTTGTTGTAATAATTGAATATTCTAGCTTTCCTCATAGCTAATCCGCCAGTAGCCTTGCTACTGGTTTTTTTTCCTGAAATTTAGTAACAATAGCTGTAGCAGATGATCAAATAACTTGTTCTAATTCACTAATCGCTTCATCTATATGTTCTATTTTATTGGCTAGAATTGCTTGGGCGTCAAATAAGCCTTGGTTATAATAAAATCCACCAAGCTCTTTAGTTAAAAAGTCTAAAAAGAATTCAGTATCAAATTGACCGGCATCACAGTCAAGCTCGGTTAATAAATACTGTTGAATTTTATCAACTAATATTGATTTTTCATCGCTTGCTAGTTTAATGGCTTTCATATTTTCCTCTATCATGATTGTTAACACTTATATTACTTTTTGTGTCTACTCATTTAATTGCATACCCTGTTATCAAAACCTTTGAAGTACTTACTATGCATGAAATCAATACACTTCAGCTTTCATATATTGAAGTGAACGAAAGCATTGGGCAGTGTATTGCTGAATTCAAAAGTTTACAGATTAGTCCAAGGCGTCTCGCGCACCTGGACGGCTGGCAACTGAAAGCTAATAAATTTGTGTGATTGCTTTTTTGTAGAGTACTTATTTGCTTTGTTCAGTCTACTCGATATAAATGCCATCTTTAGCTAGGTTAATTTAACTGATTTTATTTTGATCTCTGCTTTAGCGTATAGTTCACTACAGTAGGAATCAAAATTGTCCACAAATTTAATCAACGAAAGCTCAGTATGCTTTTTGGTAGTTTTTTACTGATTGTGGTAGCAAGGATAATATTTAGAACCTTTTTACCTAGTTATTTTATAGTGCTTATTTAAATGACTAGTTCTTTGTCGTGGAATGATTTTAAACATCAAATTAAACAATAGGTATTTATTTGATTTAATGTTTAAACTCACTGAGTCACGGTATCTATTTGCATAGCGTAGAGCAAATATCTCAGGTATTATGCTTCTCTCAACTTTAGCATGGCTGATTATAATGTCTGAAAGCATTGCCTTATTGATCTTTTTTGTGCACTTGTTGGTTGCCATTTTTCTGCTGAGCATTCGCTCAGGTAACCAATTAAGCAACCGGTTTTTAGCCTTGTTTTTATCGATCACCGCACTTGATATTAGTAACTTTATTTTTATCAGCTTTTATGGCGCTCATTTAAATATTGATATGCTACGCGCTAATGTGTCTGCTTTGTTAGTACCGGCGCTTTATTTTTATGTTAAATCGGTAATTTATAACGATTTAACATTTAAAGTTAAAGATCTTATTCATCTACTACCATTTATCTTAATTTGTTTGATTTTTTTGCCTCGTTTTTATCTTGTTGACGATGCCGCAAAAGCCGCATTTTATAATAACCTTGAGCCAGTAATCGAAGTCTTAGCTGTGCATGTCTTGCTATATTTTCAAATGGGTTTTTACTTGGTGTTAATTTTTAAGACGTTAAACCGTTATAAGTTGACCTTGTTAAACAATTACTCTGATGTAGACACCTTTAATAAAAATTGGCTCAACAATTTCATGTTATTGGTCGTCATTGATTTTACCATTGGTTTAATACGTAATTTTTTTAAGTTCACCGAATGGCAAATGTTACAGGATTATCTAACCCCACTGATGATGGCGACAACACTAAGTTTTGTCTGTTGGATATTGTGGCAAGCACTACATAACCCGCAAATATTCCAAGGTATTAGTACATCTGTAGAGTCACTAGAACCACGAGAAAACACAGAGCCGCTAAACCCAAAAAGTAAAAACTTTGAAGACAAGGAAGCTGAAAAAACTCTTTCTAAGATAAATGAGTACATGTCAAAACAAAAACCCTACCTAGAGTCATCTCTTAACATTGATACTTTAGCTCAACAACTTGGTATCACGGCATTAGATATTTCAACGCTACTGAATCGTCATCTTGGACAACATTTCTTCGATTTTATTAATACCTACAGAGTTAACGCGGCGGCTACTATTCTTGCTAATGTTAGCAAGCAAAATAAAACTATTTTAGAAATACTTTATGAAGTAGGATTTAATTCCAAATCATCATTTAATACTGCGTTTAAAAAGCATTTCAAGATGACACCTTCGCAATACCGACAAGAAATATTAAAATAAAAATTAATTTGCTACTTTAGCTACAAGTCATTAAATATAGGGCGTTCGACTTTTATAGTCGGTCGAACTCGTTCTATAAAACCTCTAAAATACTCGTTATTAAATCAACTAGCTTATTTAAAAGCGATCAAACAACGGGTGACTTTATGTATAAACGAATGACTTTTTCTATCCTTTTATTTCTAACACTAACAGGGCAACTTCAGGCTAAAACGAGTAATAAAATTACACATACTGATATTTCAAATGCAGTTAAAATTGAAGCCAATAAACTATTAAATGACTCTCGGTTTAGCTCCGTTTCTATCGGTGTGGTATCAGATAGCCAAGCGATTACAGAGCATTTTGGCGAGCTCACTAAAACTCAAGGTAATACTCCAACCGATAACACCCTTTATGAAATAGCCTCGGTTAGTAAAACCATGACTGGACTCATAGCGGCTTATGCGGTTAGTGAGGGTAAATTGTCGTTGGATGAAAATATCAACGTATATATCGATAATAGCATGGAGCAACTCAGTACCAAGCAAACCCCCGTGACTATACGTGAGTTAGTAACCCATACCTCAGGTTTACCCAGAGATAGTGCTGAATTGGGCTTAACCAGTGAAACATTAACGCGAAGTGCCTTTTTAATGGCTGTTAATCGGTATGATCCAAGTAAAACCAAAGGTAAGTACAATTATTCAAGTGTTGGTACTGAGTTATTATCTTTCATTTTAGAAACTATTTATCAAACGCCGTTTGATACGTTATTGCAGCAAGTATTGTCTTCAAAAGCAGACATGCACAACACCAAAGTTAACCTTGATGAGTTGGCATTGAAAAACTTTGCCTTTGGTTATGATGACAAAAATGAAGTCGCTATCGCTCATATAGAGCACAATGTGCTTTGGGGTGGAAGTGGTTATATTAAATCAAACATGTCAGATCTGACAAAATATATGAAATTGCAACTACAGCAGCAAAACCCTGTGATTACAGAGTCACATAAAAAATTATTTCATGTCGAGGGTACTGACTATTTAGCTTATTTTTGGATTGCAGCAGATGATGAGCAACTAGGCACTTATTATATTCATCATGGTGGTCTTGAAAGCACACAAAATTGGATGATTATTTTTCCAAAATATAACTTGGCGGTATCGGTGATATCTAATAGTAGCTTTGAAGCCGCCGCAGGGTTACTCAGATCGGCGGGTATGAATATAATAAAAAAATTAATTTAGTAGCTTATCATTGAGCTGAATTAAAGATGTATTAAATTGCAGTTAAAAGTAGTTCATGATTGTAGGTAGCCGGAGCTATAGACAACTGTCTTTAGCTCCCAAGCATAACTGCAAGTTATAGCCTACTTCAATCCGAACGGTTTTGCCAAAAATATCATCTCAGTACATCGTTCTGAACTGAAAAGATATTTAAACCGCCTTTTAAAGCCATAAAAAATGACGAGTTATTACGTACCAGTTTAAGCTGAAATTCCGCCCATCAAGTATAAAAGATTAAGGGAAAATAATGACAATTGTAGATATGATTCCACTTTTCCAAAACTTGCCATGAATTAGCAAAAAAAATGGCCCACCCGACAGGATTCGAACCTGTGACCTCATGCTCCGGAGGCATGCACTCTATCCAGCTGAGCTACGGGTGGAAATTATAAGTTGGGCATTCTATAAAAAGCCAAGAACTAATACCAGAAATTAATTGTTTATGCTCTAATTTCCTTGACCAATTAATTGTATAAATAGACTCAATTCTTATTTGTTCTCAGAAACTTCTAAGATTGCGGTTTCACTAGTATATTATTAAATAAAAATCCATTTTTCATAACTATATTAATTCAATTCGTCCGCAATATTTGTGTTAAGCCCCGTATATTGACGGTGGTTGTTTAATCTGAAATTCACACTGATAGTAATATTAAACAGCTTGTCCACAAGCAACACCACTCGACCAACACCACTGGAAGTTAAATCCGCCCAAAAACCCAGTAACATCAACAACTTCTCCAATAAAATATAAACCGTTGCATTGTTTAGCTTCGAAAGTCTTTGACGATAATTCATCGGTATTGACGCCACCTAGGGTGACTTCGGCCGTTTTCCGAACACATTCAGAAGGTTGTCAAATTTAGGATGAATCGTTCCGGTTGAAGTAGCAATACTTTCAAAAAATAAAAGTCATTATAACTAATGGTTATATTATTAGTAATGATATAATTCAACCAAATAAATATTTCATGAGTCAATAGCTTGAAAGTAGATGTTGTTGTTATAGGTGCAGGTGCAGCAGGTCTTATGACCGCTTCTAAATCTGGTGATAGGGGAAGAAAAACTGTTGTACTCGATCATGCTAAAAAGCCAGGAAAAAAAATATTGATATCTGGCGGTGGGCGGTGTAATTTCACAAATTACTACATAGAACCAGAAAAATACCTCTGTGAAAATCCACATTTCTGCAAGTCAGCACTTAGCCAATACACACAATGGGACTTCATCTCACTAGTTGAAGAATATCAAATTTCATATCATGAAAAAACGTTAGGACAATTATTTTGTGATGACTCAGCAAAAGGAATTGTAGCTATGCTTGTTTCTGAATGTGAAAAAAATGCTGTTGAATTTAGTTTTCAAACGGAAATCTTAGGTATCGAGAAACAAGAGAATGGACTGTTTTTAGTTAAGACTAATAAAACAGATTATCAATGTGATAGTTTGGTTATCGCAACAGGCGGATTGTCAATGCCCAAACTTGGAGCTACACCTTTTGCATTTAGAGTGGCTGAACAATTTGGATTGAATGTATTACCTACTAGAGCAGGGCTGGTTCCCTTTACTTTAAAGCCGGAACTAAAAGACTCATTAGCTGATGTATCCGGTATCTCATTGCCTGTTTCCATCACAGCCAATAATGTTACTTTCTCTGAAGACATGTTGATAACTCATAGAGGGTTATCAGGCCCCTCAGTTTTACAGATTTCTTCATATTGGAATCCTGAAGATACTATCTCTATTGATTTATACCCGAAAGGTTACTTTGAAGAGGTATTGAAAGCAACTGTGAGTAGTCAACCCAATTTAACACTCAAAAATTTCTTATCGACAGTTTTTGCAAAAAGATTTGTAGAAAAGTTTATTGAGTTAAATTGTTTAGAAAACGTACCAATTAAACAACTCGATCATCAAAAACAAGCTCAATTAGTTGAGGTTATCCATCACTGGAAAGTAAAGCCTGCAGGAACTGAGGGCTACAGGACAGCCGAGGTTACATTAGGAGGAGTGGATACTGACCACTTTAGTTCGAAAACAATGGAATGTAAATCAGTTGAAGGCTTATACATGATCGGTGAAGCAGTTGATGTTACTGGTTGGCTTGGAGGTTACAATTTTCAGTGGGCTTGGTCTTCAGGGTGGGTAGCTGGTCACAACGTCTAATTGTAGAGATACATTAAAATTTGAGACAATCCATTTAAATGATTAATCCTACTAGGGATGAATTTTTCAATTCATGAACTTAAAGACCAGCTCTTGCCGAATAGGTGATCTTCAATATCTTGAAATAATGACATGGTAAATAACTTTTGTTGATTTTGATATTGATCTGATTTCCTTGTAACAATAAAGTTCAAAATTTCTTTATTATACAGCTTTATTTATCTGAAATGCGCGATCCTGTCCTGACTTTAGTGCATTATAACCAATGAGTATTTAACATATGTTGTTGATTATTTAAGTCGTCAAATTAACTATGCTTATACAGCATGTAAAGCAGGAGAGGAGTGTTTGCTTTAACTTACTACTTAAGGTGAGAATAAAATTCTAAAACTGATTTATTACAATATAGCAAACCAAACCAAACCAAATGTATATGATAGCTAACTGAAGAAGACCTACTTAATAAATAAGCTAGAATAATTCTTCAATTTTAACTTTTAATACGGTTGAAAGTAGCTTAACTTCATGATCAGAGACACCTCGCACATTGGCTTCTATTTTGGCTAAAGTACCTCTGCTAATATTCCATTCAAGTAGGTGACATTTTGCTGCTAACTGTTCTTGAGTCCAGCCATTTTTCTCTCGGATTTTTTTTACATTTTCGCCAACA
>Ga0316207_10002927_pt1 | contig 16603 bp, 23 predicted proteins | sample 6weekpyrite_MG_FD_204943 | JGI IMG/M metagenome (GOLD analysis project Ga0316207, IMG submission 204943) | Microbial mat bacterial communities from mineral coupon in-situ incubated in ocean water Damariscotta River, Maine, United States -... | ecosystem: Environmental > Aquatic > Marine >...
TTTTTTCCGAGATGCTGACTTGAGCCTGTGCCTGCCGATATAAAGCAAGGTTTTGCATGCGAAACAACGGCTGCACGAGGCTGATACCAGCGCTGTTACTGGTGAATGTTTGATTTTGTTGAGTCGTGGTTAAACCAGAGGTTAATTCATTGTAATCAGTATCCTGGTTAGTACGTGAGTAATTGGCATCGAAGTTGATGGAAGGTAAAAGCTGGGCGCGTCCTTGTGTTAATTTTTCCCGACCGGCTATGCGTTGTGCATGCGAAGTAGCAAAAATTGCGTCATGTTGTTTCGCCAATTCATAGGCGTCAACTAAAGATATTGATTGAGTAAGCTCTGAACCGGTGGCGTCCTCAAGGGGATAGAGGCTAGTCAAGCAGGTTAAAACGATCATTACTTTGATTACATTATGGAAGTAGCAGGCCATACTTAATCATCAAAGCGATAAATGATCGCCGCCATGAACGAGTACTGATAATCTTTTTCAACAATGGGACTGTTTTGAATTTCGTCAGGAAGCCAATCGTAGTTCAGGTTCGTCATGGCTATCCAATGTTTGTTAAATTTATAGTCGAATTTTAATCCTATCCTGTAATTAAGACCTGAACGGGCCTGGTATTCAGGGCGCTGAAGTGTGGCCTCTTTGGTGCGGACACCATAATAATAGTTGTTTAGGCGATCACTTCTCCATGCAGCCCCGGCGTTTATGTCTAAACCTAGCTTGTTGGTTAATGGAAATTTATGATTGGCAGCTAATAAAAGTTCGTAACCGTCATGGGTATCAGATACATCTGTAAATGCGGACAAAGAGAGCATGTACGCCTGAAGTTTAAATCCAAGCTCAAACGCACTATCACGTTCTTCCAGTCCGGCTAATTGGGGATCTTCATGATTCTCATCAAAACCTTCAAAACGAAGTTTCGTCATGACATCCAGAGCGATCGGTGTGGCTTGCCCGCGGTACAGGTTATAACTAATCATCGGTCCCATCCACGTCAGTCTCTCGCCGAAATAACCTAACATAGGGAATGGTTGTACTGGGGTTTCAGCATCGCCAACAAAAGGATTTGGCCGGACAACGAACCCTGCGCCAAGGATCCAACCGCGTGGCCTATCCATACCATAGGTATGCTTTTCTGTATGTGTTGCTTCGGTATCAGTTGGAGCTAAAGTACCAGGTGGTGCTACTTCAGCATCGGCCATCACTTTGCCATTGATGGGTAACACAAGCCCATATAGAAAGAGACTATTAATAAGCTTTCTGATCCTCATAGTGTATATCACTCCAAATAGGGCTAATTTACTGATATTGAATATCAGCTATTAATTATCGTAAAACAATAAATAATTCTTGTAAAGAGGGTAAGTATTGTTATAATACGAGAATCAGTGTTTTGGCGTGTTCTAGACAGTTAGACCGAGTCGGTATTGGTTTGAAAGTGCCGGTCAAGATAAAAGTACACAGAGAAACAGCCAGGAAAAATTAGACAAGGTATTAATGGATGTTCCAGACGTTATTCATACAGATACGAATAAAACAATGAATCAAATAAACAATATAAGCCGTATACAGCGAGTAAGCCGCAGATTTCGCATCTTTTTCGCAATCCTTATTTTTACTGTCCCCATGGTGGATGCGTTGTTCTGGTTATTTTTTTATGATTTGTCAGAAGCGGGTCAGATCCTCTTGCCTCTTGGCGAATTAAATCATGCGCTTTCTCTTCATACTCGTTTGTTGTTGTTTTTGACAAGTTTGGTGCCAGTTGGCGTCGTAACATTCGGGATGTTAATACTGGCCAGGCTTTTTCACCTGTACGAAAACGGATTCATCTTTTCGGCCAAAAACGTCAAGTATTATCGCACCCTGGGCTACATTGCTATTGCCTGGACCATTGCTGAATTTATTTTTATTCCCTTATCAACTCTCGTTGTTTCACAAAGCAGTCTTCTGATTCCAGCTACGTTAGCAGTGGGATTTCGATTGATCGATATGGTGACGCTCGTCATTGGCGTTGTGGTCATACTGATTTCCTGGGTTATGGATGAGGGTCGTAAATTGGCAGATGAATCTGCATACATCGTTTAGGTTTCAATATGTCGATCATTGTCACACTGGATGTAATGTTGGTGCAGCGCGGAGTGAGCTCAGGGGAGCTTGCTAAACATATTGGGATCACAGAACAGAGGTTGTCTGTATTTAAACGAGGTAATGCAAAAGCAATGCGTCTTACGACCTTGGAAGTGATTTGTAATTATCTAAACTGTCAACCTGGAGATATTTTGAACTACCAGCAGTCTCACAAAGCAAAAGATCATACATTCAACCATAAATTCAAACTTAAGGAATAATATACTATGAAAAAAAACATACTTGTTCTGTTACTTTCCATTTTTATGGTGGGCTGTGAAGATGATAGCAATGATGACGATACCGATAGTAATACAACCTTTACGGTATATATAGAGACATTCGATAAATTTAACCAGGAAGTGCAAATATTTAGTCAGGGCGAAGATATTGCGATCAAGCTTTCTTTAGAAAATAAATCATCAAATGAAATAACTATCACGTTCTCAACCAGCCAACAATATAATTTTCAAGTCAAAGATATTAATGGGGGTATCGTTTGGAACTGGGCGACGGGTAAAGACTTCGATCCTGCTGTCAGCACACTCACTATACCCGCAGGTAAAACACATTCAGAAATCATCAGTTGGAATCAGGTGATTAATGTTGATGGTGATTTGTTAGAAATAGGAGATTATAGCCTGGAAGGTTATTACTTAACGACAGGTATCGTAGCTAATATAGATCTGGATATAAGATGATAAATAGAACTCACATGTTCCGGTTAAGCGAATCTGTGATTCTTATTTTGATGCCTGTTTAAAATGCACAAGTTGATGTGACTATATTAATTTATATGATGCACGGAACCTAAGGTACAAGTGTTCCACTTGTGCAGCTCATAGGATGATCGACTTGTTGAATAATTTTTACAAGGAAAATATGAACTACCGCGAGCACGAAAGACTGGATCACAGGTTTAAGGATAAATACGGTATCTCTACAGATGACAGAAGTGATTATCGAAGTATTTGATTTAGGTGTTTAAATCGCTTGATATAAAAGATCAAAACGATTGGAAAAGGCATGGTAAGGATAATCAAGTGATTCATACAATTTTTAGGATTTTGTTGATAAGAGAGAGTTGAAAATGCTGCAATTTACTATTTTAAGAAAAGTCTTGATGAAGAATATGCTGGTAATCCTACTTGGGATTTTTATTTCCTCCCAGACTTATGCAGGCGAGTTAGAACAATATAAGCTGATCGCTGCAACTAGCCTGGCCGAAGCAGATGCCTTTGATCAGGATAACTGGCGGATGAAGCGTATCAGTAAGGATGGGGAGACGATAAAGCACGAAATTTTTGATCCAAAGCGCTCACCTCCTTGGCAATTAACTCGTATTAATGGTCAAAAGCCTAGCGAAGAACAACGTAAGGAATATGATGAAAAACAAGTAGATGGGAGTGACGAAAAGATGCAAAAGCTTAGCAGTGATAAACTGAGTTATATGGTTCCTATAGAGACGCTGGCTATTGTAGATAATCAAGAACAGCAAGCAACTCTGTCTTTTACACCCCGTGTCAGTAGTTTAGATGAAGATCAGAGAAAAAATTTACAAGGAGTTCTGATATTGGATCTTATGGAAAGTAGCTTAAAGTCAATTGAAATAAAAAATACATCAGATTTGAGCCCCAACTTTTTTGTAACATTTGAGCGGTTTTCTCTCAGTATGGAATTTAAAGAGCAAGGGCAGCATTTAGTAATGCATAAAATGATATCTACTATTCAGGGTAGGACAGGACTTTTCGCTTCTATTAATCATAACCTGGAACAAGTTTATTCGGATTTTTTTTTCTTGATAAACAGAGCGAGCCATCGGAACAATGATGTTGAGAGGATTGTTCAATAAAGAGAAACAGGATCTTAAATGAGAAAAAGTAAAGATGCAGATGTGTATATGAAAAAAGCAAGTACAGGGTACAAACGGTTGTTAACTATTGGCACTATACATTGCTTATGATTTGGTTAATAAGAATCATTGCCGGCTTTGCTATGCTTATTATCACAGGTTGTAGCACTTTAAAAGAAGACAAGATACTGTCACCGAGCTTGTTTAATTTAGAGGAAATTGCACCACACATTTATGTTAGTGACGATATGACAGATCCGGTACGACTAAAATTACTCAAATCAATTAAACAAGCAAAACGACAGGTAAGTGAAATCTATGGCAGCTGTATCTCAGTCCCAACCATATATGCATTCTCAAATCATGAGAAATTTCTGGTATTTAATGGTATGAATGATGGAAGCGCTAATGGTTTGTTAGGCTTATTCGGGATTATACTGGTCCCAGAAAACGTCATACCTGAGACACTTGCTCATGAGTGGTCTCGTATAGAATTAATGACACGGATTGCGCCCTCTAGTCAGGATATGGTTCCTCGATGGTTTGAGGAAGGTCTGGCGGTGATTGCCAGCAATTTACCCCAGCATTCAGAAAACGTCTGGAGGCAAATAGTTAATGATAACTTACCGTACCCTGGGCTCGACGAACTTGAAACCATGGAGCAATGGGTAGATGCAAATACAACTACAGAATATAAAAACCCGAAAGGATTGAATATCGTTTACACAACAGCAGGACATGAGGTACGTGCCTGGTATAAGTATGCTGGGCAGTCTGGTTTGTTGAAATTAATTAACGCTATGCAATCGGGCGAAAAATTCCACAACATATATAAAAGCCTATCGACAAAAAATTATTTTTGTAATCACAGAAAGTATTCCAGAAGATTCATTTCCACCTGCTTGTTGGAGATGTTCTGTGCTTGCGGATCATTCATTTATTAAAGTAAAGGGTGATATGGGTAAGTTTGTGGCAGCTAAATTTTATTACGTTAATACGAATTGAATAATCGGTTATAAAAATTTTGAGTGGCTTTGTTGGCGAAGATTAAATGGTACAACATATATACGACAGGTAACGATAGCTATGGCAGTTTATTCTTCTTTTTTTGACTCATGCCATAGTAGCTTTTAAGTTCAACAAAACGGTGTTAAATACAAGGTTGCATAACAACTAAAGTATGCAACTTACTTTGTATCAAGTGAAATTTATCAGGCTGTATAAAGACGCACCACAACAGCGTAGTATTGCTACATCGGTTATAAAACAAGAATTGAAAAGTAACATCCAACAGTCAAGTTATTTTCAGTCAGACTCTGATTGGTAAACTACAAGGTCGAAAAGAAAACGGTTTGAAAAAATTTACACGTGAATCCGGCAAACAAAGATGTTCAAATAACTGCAACAGGTTCAGGTAAAACTATGATTGATGCACAGCAACTCATTATGAACAGTCGGGAATTTCTTCGCTCATACAAATTCGATGAAAACACACCAACAAAGCGATTATTTGGGAGCAGAGTATATCCAGAAGTACTTATAATTGAGGAACAAGAGGCAGATATTTTAAAGAGTAATGGTATTGAATCCTATCGGTTAATAAGGTGACATTATTAAAGTCAAGATGTTACCCCCTTTTATGAACTCGATTTCGGCGCCTGGATGTTTACCCGATGTTCATGGCGATTGTGAAATAACGCAGTAAGAGCAATCCAAAATTTTTTATATGAAAAAATTAACAATGTCAGATTGGCAAATGCAGTTAATTGCATATAATCATTACACAGAAAAATGGCCGAAACTCAATAATAAATGATTCCATTAAAATAAATATTATGCTAATTTTAAACTTAAAAACTACATTTATTTTAAAAACATTCGGGTTGAGTACATGAAAAACAAACCGCGCATCCAACAAGTGAGCAGAGGCTTTCGCTTTCTTTTCACAGCGTTATTCTTCCTTATTCCGCTGTTTTGGTTTATGTACTGGCTGTTTTTCAATGACTTGCCTACGGGCGTCGTCAAGTTTCCCACTGCTCCCGAACAAGTGCTTTCTCTACAAACTCGCATAATAGCATTTCTCGTTAATTTGATCCCTGCGAGTGTCGTTATGTTTGGGATGTATAAACTTGTCAGGCTCTTCAGACTTTACGAGCAAGCTATTATATTTACCACTGAAAATGTTAAATATTACCGTACATTAGGCTATGTCTGTTTCTATTGGGTGATTGCCAAGACGCTATCGATTCCTTTCATCAGCGCGGTTATCGTGTTCGATACTTTGCCGGAACAGCGTTCCATAGTGGCGCAGTTCGAATTTCCACATCTGTCTGTTTTAATAATTGGTCTGATTATTTTATCGATTTCCTGGGTTATGGATGAAGGCCGCAAACTGGAAGATGAACAGGCGTACACCGTCTAGGGGGAAAGATGGCGATTGTCGTTAATCTAGACGTGATGCTTGCCAAACGCAAGATGAGGTCAAATGAATTGGCTCAACTTATAGGCATTACTGAGCAGAATCTTTCTATTCTGAAAACAGGTAAAGCCAAGGCGATTCGACTAGCAACTCTGGATGCAATTTGTCAACATCTGGAGTGCCAGCCAGGTGATATCCTTGAATATCGTAGCGATGTTCCACATGTATTGAGGTCTACATAGATTAGGTTGTTCGGTTTTATTTCCTACAGCTAAGTTGAAAGGAAGATATTCAGGTTGTAGCAGAAAGTGATTTTTAGTGTATTATGGATGGTTGTTTTTTAGAGTTATTGAGGAAATTATCTGAGTTGCGTAAAATGAGCCTGGATATTCATCTGTAATGCACAATCAATACGTAATAAAGACTATCTGCTTCCCAGAGGGGGGATACCATATAAAGTATTTAAATGGTGCTGGTATCAACATTTCATGATGGTATACAGGCCTGTAACTTGCAAGCGGGCGACTTTATTTATACGCCGGGTGATGCCTACTTGTTTCCAACCATATAAACGGGTTGATTTACTGTTTCACAACCATACCCATCGCATAGAATGAAACTTAAGCCAAATGGAAAAGATTTACACGATATTAACTTTGACGACTTTGAATTAGTCAATTATAAAAGGCACTCTCATATTAAAGTGCCTGTTACCATATAAGCATTTAATATTTTATTAGTAGTAGAATGAGTTTATGGCAGTACATAAGAGATAAAGTATGAAACTTTCTTTAATAGCCGCTATGGCCGAAGATCGGGTGATAGGGATTAATAATAGCTTGCCCTGGAAACTACCCTCGGATATGCAATGGTTTCGCAAGCATACCTTAGGTAAGCCAGTGATTATGGGGCGGAAGACATTTGAATCCTTTGGTGGTCGAACCTTACCAGAACGAACCAATATTGTTATTACCCGCGATAAAAACTATTCTGCAGAAGGCGCAGTCATTGTAATCAGTATAGAACAAGCACTGGAAGCAGCTAAACAATCGGCGACTGAAGTCAAAGAAGCCATGATAATTGGTGGTGCTTCATTTTATGAGCAAATGATGGATAAAGTTGAACGCATGTATATTACCCAGGTACATACTAAAGTAAACGGTGATGCCTGGTTTCCTGATTATAACGAGAGTCAATGGCAAGTTATAGAAAGCATAGATATATCAGCGGATGAAAAAAATCTGTTTGATCACCAATTTATAATTTACGAAAAGAAAGCTGAGATAAAATAAAAAATTGACATAAATATTAGTTATAAATTAAAAGCCCCAAAAATAGAAAAACAACTAAAACGTGAGCTATGTCTATAAAAAATTTCATCAGCTTGTTACAGTTATATTACTATAATAAATATAACCAGATGGGTTTTAAATGAAGATAATAAATATAAGTCAGGCTATCGTGTCAAAAATTATAAACCAGACAGAACGTACAAATATTAACGACGATACAGAGCGACGTATACACGCCGACCGCCGTAAAGAGCCGCGTTTTGGCGATGTGGCCGAGCGTCGCGAGCAAAGTAACCAGGTATACTTTGATTAAAGCTGATCGACGCAGGTAGGTGAGAAAGGAATAGTACACTTTGAGACAGATACAGTTGCAAACACAGAAGGCAACATTATGTATATTAATAAAAAATGAAGGCAATCTGGAAAAATAAAATATTAGCGGATAGCAATGAAACCGTTATTGTTGAAAACAATCACTACTTCCCACTATCTTCACTTAAAAAGAAATTTTTTATTACCAGCGACACAACAACACATTGCCCCTGGAAAGGCGAGGCAAGTTACTTTTCCATAATAGTTAATGGGGAAGAAAATGCAGATGCAGCCTGGTATTACCCTGCACCGAAAGACGCGGCAAAAAATATTAAAGATTATGTTGCTTTTTGGCACGGTGTTGAGGTGGTTGAATAAATCTCATGGCAATTACAGATAGTTAGTCGTTAAGAACAGGAAAATAGTGCGTATCCTAAAGGTGTAAATGAATTTTAACCAAGAAGCACAATAAGGGTAAAGAAATTTCATGAATGAAATGAGTACATGAGAAGTGTTATGCCAGACTAAGTGGCTAATGTAGGTGGGGGAAATCCACTAATAAAGTATCGGTAGTGAACTAACTGAATATTATTTTGATTGAGCAGTACTGATTGAGTTTCGTCGTACTAACTCACAGTTATTGAGGTTAAAATAAAGACGAAAGTATTGTATGAAAAAATATTTTGTATAAAAGAACTGAAACAATATTCCCTTAAAGTTAATAGTTATTTTATTAATGAGTATTAGATGGCAAAACTTCTATAATAATTGCAGCGCTAAGAAAAATGAATGAAATAATAGATCTTTCTCTTAAAGAAAATGCTTTTCAAGCATTAAAAAATACACTGGCATCCTATACTCCCATAAGTGATGATACATGGGAGAAATTTATTCGGTTTTCAAAATTTCGAGTTTTACCTAAACAGTGCCTTCTTTATAATGCAGGTATTGTTCCGCCTTCTTTTTCATATGTATATAAAGGCTTGGTTCGAGGTTTTGTCTGTGATGAGAAAGGCAAGGAATATAATAAAAATTTTTTTGACGAAGGCAAGTTTCCAGGCCCGATGTCTGCATTGCTGACATCAATACCGTCGTTGTTAACATTTGAAACCATTGAAGAATCGAAAATTATAGAAATAGATTTTTCTGCTTATCGCAATTTATTGATCGAAAAGGATGACCTGAAACTGTTTCAGATTTACTATTTAGAGAAGAACTGGTTACTCGATAAAGATGCACGTGAAATTGAGATTGTACAGGAGGATTCGACCGCACGTTATTTAAGATTTGTTGAGGAACGTCCAAACCTGATTGATCGTTTACCTCAATACCATATAGCCTCACATCTTGGTATTACACCAACACAATTAAGCCGTATTCGAAAAAAACTCTGAATTATCAACCTATGTAAATGCTTTAATAAACCTGTCTCGATATCATGTTCTCTGTTGTTTTTTGGTTTTCTGACGAACGAACGATAAAGTCAGTGAGTTACGGTATAAGGAGAGGTGAAAATGAAGTTAATAGAAGCATTAGACTGGCGTTACGCGGTGAAAAAATTTTCGGCAGATAAAATCAGTGATTCGGAACTTGCGCAACTCCTTGACGCAACACGCCTCAGTGCATCATCTTATGGCCTGCAGCCGTATAAAATTATTGTGGTGGAATCGAAGGCAATACGCGAACAGTTACTATCTTATTCATATGGACAGAATAAAATTCTTTATAGTTCACATTTAATTATCTTTGCTGTGCCTACTCTAATAGGCGAGACAACGGTTGATCGTTATATAGATAAGTATGCTCAAATTACTGGCGTTCCGGTATGTGAATTAAGTGATTATGCTAATCAAATGAAGTCAGTATTGCTTGCCATGAGTCTGGAGCAAAAACAAGAATGGGCGAATCAACAAGCTTATATTGCACTGGGCAATTTATTAACCTGTGCAGCAGTGATGCGGATTGATAACTGCCCAATGACGGGGTTTAATCAATTCGGTTATGATCGGGTTTTGGGACTTGATAAAAGAGGTCTGACTGCTTCAGTAATCTGCCCTATAGGCCGACGACATGAAGATGACCTGGAGGCATTACGCCCTAAAGTACGATTCGATTATGATGATATTGTGATGGAAATATAAAGTGAACAACTTAGCGGTGCTAGCATTAACCGCAGGAGCTTCCATTGCCATTCAGGCTACGATGAATGCCAGACTGGGCGTGCTGCTAAAAAGCTCAATGATGGCTACGAGTATTGCATTTTTGTTTGGTTGCATACTTACAATTTTTATCATGATACTTTGGAGTAAACCTACACTACAGTTGGCAGAGATAAAGTCTGTACCATTATATTTATGGTTCAGTGGTGGGGCTTTAAGTGCGTTTGGTGTTGGTATGTTTTATTATCTCATTCCAAAAATGGGCATGGGTTCGATGATGTCTTATGCCTTGGCTGGACAAATTCTAGTCGCCATCATTGCCAGTCATTTTGGTTGGTTCGAATTACCAGTAAAGCCGATAACGTTTATCAAAGTAATTGGTGCCATTTTACTCGTTATAAGTGTTTTTTTAATCAACTGGGAGTCGGGTTATGGACATCGATAAGGCTAATATTGATAACCTTGTACGCCTGTGGGGTAAATATGGTGCAAAAAAAATATGTGAATGGCCCATCGTGCATGCTAATACACACTGGCCACACCGATGCTGGTTTGCTCTAAATACCTTATCTCCTGAAAATAAGTTGCCAATAGAATCTAATAGTAATACAGCATGGTTGATAAATATGCCAGAGTCAGGGATATTTTCCGTACTTCCAATGGAGGATGTAAATCGACAGAAGGTAATTGAAAAACTGTTCATTAAAAATAACTACCAATGCTGCTTTCAACAAACGGCTATGTATATGCCTCTTGATGAGGTTGTTGAAAACGACACTGTTAGCCACGATGGATTTGAAATGATTGTAGTAAATGATATAAATCAAATCAATCAATGGGTGGATATTGGTAATGAAGCCTTTGGGTATAAAATTGATCCAACGGTTATTGAACCTTTAATAAATGATAAAGATATCAGGTTGTTTCTGGGTTATTTGAATGCTCAACCTGTGGCGAGTGCGTTGCTCTTTAAAACGGATGAAGTCATCGGGATACATCAGGTAGGCGTGAGACATGACTGTCAGAATAAAGGAATTGGTCGAAGCCTTATACAGTCACTTATTCCGGTGTGTACATCATGGCAAGCTAAACATATTGTCTTACAGGCATCTGAAATAGGTCAATCACTTTATAAACGTCTGGGTTTTAAAGAGCAGTTCATTATTAATTATTATCAAAAGGAATCATAATGAAAATAGTATTCAAAATTATGTTAGCAATCTTAATTATAATGGCTTTGGCCTCCGGGACTACAAAATTGTTATTGATGAAGCAGGAGGTTGAGTTTTTTGGAGCATATGGTTTTACAAACCCTTTATTAATTTTGTTTGGTGTTAGTCAATTTCTGGCAGGGTTGTTAATGATATCAGGTAAAACAAGACTATCAGGTGCGGTTATATTAAATATTACATTTTTTATATCGTTTGTTGTGTTGATGCTTGCGGGTAAAGTGGTATTAGCACTCATCACCCTTTTACCAATGGCGGCTTTAGGCTTTGTTATATATAAAAGCAGAAGATTAGTTATTCAAACATAACCCAATGAGAAATAAATAATTTCTGCTGGCCACCATAACCATACTAAGAGCAATGTTAAATAAGTGTAGATAAACCAAGCTTAGTAAGACTTTCTACTCCGTATTAAATACTCATTGGTTAAATAAGTTGATACAATTAATTTCGTTGCAAATTATGAGTTAACCATTATATGTTTATTAGTGTTTTAGATCTTTTTAAAGTTGGTATCGGTCCGTCAAGTTCCCATACTCTTGGTCCAATGGTTGCCGCAAATGATTTTATTTGTCAGATAAGAGAATTAACTATTCCAGAGGCAACAATATCAACGGCTTCTATTCGTTGCATACTGAAAGGCTCACTTGCATTTACTGGTAAAGGGCACGCTACCGATCGCGCAGTAGCTTTAGGTCTGTATGGTTATCAACCAGCTGAACTAAGTGAAAAAGATGTTCTAAGTATTGTAAATCAGATTTGGGAATCTGATCATATTACACTGTCTGAAAAGATTCATATTGCATTCAAACCAACTGAAAATATTGTTTTTGATAAAGGTGAACCTTTAGCAGAACACCCAAATGGGCTGATTTTTGAACTAAGGGATAAAGATCATAACGTAGTACTGACTGAAACTTATTTTTCAATAGGTGGCGGCTTTATAAATACCTTAAATGAAATAAGTCAGCTACAAGCCCCGCTTAAAATGGAATCGTCGACTTTATGTAAATACCCTTTTGACTCAGCCAGCTCGATGTTAGATATGGCTAAAGATAATGGACTTTCGATTGCTGCTATGAAACGTGTTAATGAACTGGAGCATAAAACTGAAGCACAACTTGATGATGGTATGGATAAAATATGGCGGTCCATGAAATCATGTATTGAAAATGGACTTGAAGCGGAAGGTATTTTACCAGGAAATCTGGGAATTCAACGGCGTGCAAGCAAATTACTAAAGGACTTACAGAGTAACCCCGATACAGCCAATATCAATGACTGGTTATGTGCCTATGCCATGGCGGTCAATGAGGAAAATGCAGCTGGCAATATGGTTGTGACTGCACCGACTAATGGCGCAGCCGGTGTTATTCCTGCCGTTCTTTATTATTTTGTTAAACATAAAAATGGTACAGGCAAACAGATACAGGACTTTCTTCTGACGGCCAGTGCCATTGGGGGATTAATTAAACATCGTAGCTCTATTTCTGGTGCAGAAGTAGGTTGCCAGGGCGAAGTCGGTTCGGCAGCTGCAATGGCTGCTGCGGGTCTATGTGCAATCCAGAATGGCTCTGCCGCACAAATTGAAAATGCAGCAGAAATTGCGCTTGAACACCATCTTGGAATGACTTGTGACCCTGTTAATGGTCTGGTACAGGTTCCCTGTATTGAACGAAATGGTTTTGGAGCGATTAAAGCCTATACGGCAGCTTCTTTAGCTTTACGAGGTACGGGTGAACATTTTATGCCATTAGATAATTGTATTGAGGCTATGAAGCAAACAGGTCTTGAAATGTCACATAAATATAAAGAGACCTCTCTGGGCGGTCTGGCTGTTAGTCTTACCGAGTGTTAAAACGGCAATAATTATCCCTTTTAGCCAGAATTCTATACTCAAATGTTAGTTTATTAGGTAGTATTCTTTACTATGCGAACACAAGAGTTGAAGCAGCAACTTGAAGAGTATTTTTCGAAAACTTATCCAGCCAAATATATTGAATTTGGTGGCTATTTTTTTATAAAATCGTATAAAGTACCCGGTAGGTCTCTAATGGAAAAATATTTCTCTTCAGGAAAATACAAAGAACTGAATGATCCCCGGTTGGAGAGATATTGGGCACAAATAAAGGAAAAAGAAAAGATCAAGAATATTGTAGGAGTAAGTATCATTGTTCTTTTTTATCTATTACACCGAGAGTAACGATAAATTAACAGGTATCTTTACTACAAAATATTAACTGGTTAGAGAGTATTCGCTAACGAGTATTTTTAAATAATTATCTATTATAGAAAATCCATGATCAATATTATTGTATTTCTGGAAATTAAAGATCAAATAAAATTTCATAGCTATGAAAAGCAAGCAATACAAATTATGAAGAAATATCAAGGTGTATTGTTAAGCGCCTTTAAACCTGACGATAATCAATCGGTTTTGCAAAATATAGACGAGATACATTGTTTACAATTTCCGGATATTGAGTCGTTTCAAAAGTTTAGAGAAGATAGTGAAATATTAAAACTGCAAGAACTCAGAGAACAGGGGATTAGACAAAGTTCTATCATTGTTTCCAGAGAAAATATTCATTATTAGATATAGAACATCTGATAAACATTAGGTTATAGGTAAATATCGTGCCAAAACATGCAGTCAATGATAGTGAAATAGAAACTTGTTGTGAGGTTATGCTGCAACTACGTCCTCATGTACAACGTGAGAAATTTGTAGAAATAGTACGCAATCAGGAAACTGAAGGTTATAAGCTGGCTTATATTGAAGATAATAATACAGTTGTTGCAGTTGCTGGATATAGAATTTGTAGTAACCTATTTATGGGAAAGCATTTGTATGTGGATGATCTTGTCACGCTGGAGTCTGCTCGCTCGCAGGGCTATGGTAAAAAGTTATTGAGCTGGTTAAGAAATATCGCAATTACCGAAGATTGTAATTATTTCCACCTCGATTCGGGTACCCATCGAACTGAAGCACATAAATTCTATTTCCGCGAGGGACTAAGTATAGCCAGTTTTCATTTCAGCGAAAACCTTAAAAAGTAGAAATATAAAGTTCAATAATGGCATTATGAAAATTTTAGTAATAATGTTATCTATATTTGCTATTCTGTTTTTTTAACGAGAATTTCACTGGTCTTATAGTTAGTAGTTTCTTCTATAGTGAGTTTTCTTATAAAAGGGTGATCATTGAGGTTATTGCGACAACAATATTATCAGGTTCTGATCTTTTGCTGTTGTTGCTATTTCTGGGGATCTACTGCTGGAATCCCGACCTCAAGTTTAAGCAAGGATTTTATTTATAGAAATTTTGTTTTTACCGGATAACATATCTTTATTAACGTTTAATGACGAGGAATAATACTGATTGAAGATAGAAAACATGTGTTTATATTTTACAACTGAAGACTGCACAGGAGTAAAAAATGCACGGAAAATGTTTATGTGGGGAAATTGTATTGGAACTAACCGGATTTATCTTAAATATTTATCAGTGCCATTGGTAGTTTATGCCAGAAAGTGACTGGCACAACGGGGTGTTCAGTATTTATTACCGAGATTGAAAATATTGAATGACTTAAGGGAAGGGGTAAGATTAAATCATATTGTAGTAATGGTGGATTTCGAATAGTTTTTATTCTAACTGCGGTCGTCTATTGCATAATATTATGAATATTACAGAGTTTTTATGGGTGTCTGCCGGTATCATCGATGAAAATCTCAAAAAACAAACTAAAGCACATATCTTTAATGAATCAGAACCGGGTTGGCTATTGAGGCTAAAGACTGCCAGAATCATGTGACAGATCCTGAGAATAAGCGATAAGCAGCGATATTATTTCAATCGTTATAATAATTAAAATATTGTTAAGCTGTTAACAACTGTTTTCCTTTTAGATTATACTGGTATTATCCATATAACGGTAAGACGACCTTTCAGGATACTAATGAGATCTAAATAATGCAAATCTGGGCTTTCATTTCTTTATTTATACTTATGGTTGCGCTGGCTTTTTTGCCCAGTTCAAGCACAGCGCTGGTAATTGCCAGAACGGTTAGTAAAAATCTGGCTAACGGTATTGCTGTTGCATTGGGGATAGTGCTGGGAGATCTTTTTTTTATCGTAATCGCAATATTTGGTTTATCAATGATTGCTGAATCCATGGCAACAGTATTTCTGGTTATTAAATATCTTGGTGGTTTGTATTTACTCTGGTTTGGATTTTATTTAATTAAATCCGGGAATAGAGCTTCTCGTTCCGGGGCATTAAGGGAATTTTTAAGTAGTAATGCGACTCAACCAGCTAAACGAATGAATTTGCTAGCAAGTTTTTTGGCTGGTTTAGTTATTACACTCGGCGATATTAAAGCGGTTTTCTTTTATGTCAGCCTGTTACCTGCTTATATTGATTTGGCATCTTTTGATGTAATAGATGTAAGTATCATTTTAGCAATAACAATTATTTCAGTCGGCGGTGTTAAAATATTTTTCGCCCTTTCGGCAAACCGGATTATTACATTTTCCAGAAAATTTAATATTAAACAGCCGGTTCATAAGGTAATGGGAAGTATTATGATCGGTACAGGTAGTTTCTTAATAGCAAAAGCCTGATATTTAACTTGAGAAGATAGATATTATATGAATATTGTATTTTTTAGCTCGAAACCCTACGATAAAACTTTTTTTGCTTCTGCTAATCAGTCTTTTCATTATCAGCTACGTTTTCTTGATCCTCGTTTGACTATCGATACTGCCGGTTTGGTGGATAAAGGCGATGTGGTCTGTGCTTTTGTCAATGATGTACTCGATAAACCGGTATTAGAACTTCTAAAAGAAAATGAAGTGAGCCTGATTGCATTGCGAAGTGCGGGTTACAATAATGTTGACCTGCAAGCGGCAAAGACATTAGGTATCAACATTGTCAATGTACCAGCATATTCTCCAAACGCGGTTGCTGAACACACTATTTGCCTGATGTTGGCTCTTAACAGAAAAATTTATCGCGCCTACTCCCGTATAAGAGAAGGTAATTTTTCCCTTGATGGTCTTTTAGGCTTTGATTTTAATCAACGTACTGCCGGGATTATTGGGACGGGTAAAATTGGTCAAATCGTTTCACGTATTTTGACGGCGTTTGGTATGCAGGTAATAGCTTATGATCCTGTTGAGAACAAAGAATGTATCCAGCAAGGTGTT
>Ga0316207_10002928_pt1 | contig 16600 bp, 18 predicted proteins | sample 6weekpyrite_MG_FD_204943 | JGI IMG/M metagenome (GOLD analysis project Ga0316207, IMG submission 204943) | Microbial mat bacterial communities from mineral coupon in-situ incubated in ocean water Damariscotta River, Maine, United States -... | ecosystem: Environmental > Aquatic > Marine >...
ACTGGAAGCCGTAGGCGAACTAGACGAAGCCCGCAGCTATTACCTGGTCAATACCGACTCGCGAAACTACTATGGTTTTCTGGCGGCCGATCGTATCGGCCAGGTTTACCGGCTCACACATCGCCCCATTGGCTATAGCAGTAAAAGCCTGGATCAACTGGAACAAATTCCGGCTATTTTACGCGCCCGGGAATTATTAGCATTGCGACGTGCATCAGACGCTCGTCGCGAATGGAACTATGCAGTGGGTAGAATGAGTCATCCTCAAATGCTCACCGCAGCCCGTCTAGCCTCAGAATGGAAATGGCCTGACAGAGCCATTCAAACACTTGCCCAGGCAAAATACTGGGATGATCTGGAACTGCGGTTTCCCCTGACCCACCAGGATCTTGTTATCAAGAACGCGCAAAAACAGAAAATTAATCCAGCCTGGGCCTTTGCCGTCATTCGTCAGGAAAGCGCGTTTACCCCCGATGCAAGGTCACATGCCGGGGCTATTGGCCTGATGCAACTAATGCCCAGAACGGCTCGCCAGGTCGCACGTAGTTTACGAGTGAGAATGCGTAACACACGTAAAGCACTTTTAAATATCAACACCAATGTTCAATTAGGGGTGAGCTATTTAAAACGCGTGGCCGACCGTTATAACGGACACCCGGTACTGGCCACAGCTGCCTATAACGCTGGCACCAGTCGGGTTAAGTCCTGGCTTCCTGAGGCTGGCACAAGCCTGCCAGCGGATCTCTGGGTAGAGATGGTCCCCTTTAATGAGACACGCAAATATCTAAAGCGAGTACTTACTTACACCGTAATCTATGAAAAAAGACTTGGCTTACCTTCGGCAACATTACTCGAACGTATGCAACCCATTGTGCGCGATTTTACCATCGCCAGAAAAGCGAATATAAAAAGACCGACTTCCTGATAGTATTGCTAATAAATTCAAAGTCTTGATATAAAAGCTTTTATTAATCGATAGCCTAATTGCCGTTAGTTATGACTCACTATCTACTGAGTGTCCGGACAACATTTGCGCCAAAACCTCGGCTAGCGCACAAAAATAAAATTCAAAAAACCCTCATTTCGGTCGATAATTAATCATAGAGATTACGTTGTACGACTAGCCTAGGTATTTCACGACAATCGTCAAATCATTGTCACTCTCCTTCGGCAAACTACAACCCCTTCACTCCCATCATTTGGAGGCATTAATGATGCTATTAGTTGTTCTCAGTCTTACCATCAGCACGGTTATTGGTTTTATTCTTTTTAAACTGGGCTTCCATCTTGGCAACCAGTTGGGACAAACTCAGCATGTGCGAGAGCATCTGGAAAAAACCCGCCCTCAACGTAGCACCTTGCAATCTCAACAAATTAACTAACATGTCGACACTACTTAGAACCTGTTGGTTTTAATTCAACGAAAAACCAACAGGCTACAGCTTTACCACATTTTTCTGACTTTCTTTTTCTCTTTGTCCATTTTGGTGCCCATTAAACGCTCCCAAAGCTGGATACCGGTATAGCGCTCAACCTGCTCGGCCGATACCTGAAAATGCTCCAGCGGCTTATTACTACCCGCATTGGGAATCACAAATGACCACATATTTAGCGTACCACGATTATTTTCGGTCAATATCGACTTGAAATAAGCATGCGGAATAGGAATAGACACACCGTTATTATCTTCCGTCCCGATACTTTTAACCGGTTTGTCGAAATCGAATACCGGACCACAGATAACATAGGTTTCTAATATTTTCTTACCGGCATCCAGCTCACGCACCGCTGTTTCAAGCTTTCGCCAAATTTTCTGATTTAAATTTGGTGCTTGTGGCGACATATTTGATAGCAAAAACGTTTCACTGTTTTGTAACTGGGTTTCAAGCTTATTGGCACTGGCGACCAGGTGTCCTCGATTAAAGCCGGAATTTTTATAATCGACCAGATCAGCCCGAAAAGCCTCTGGAATTCTGAAATCGGGCCTGAAATTATTCAACCGTTGTGTTTTCTCCGGGGCTACATATGGTCGGTCAGAATTTAGAATTTCCAATGCCCATTTTGCTTGCCGAAAATAATAAGAATAGCCAACCAGGTAATAACGATTGAATAAAACCTGATCGGCGGCCGGGATACCGTAGCGTGTTTCACGCCTTAAGCTGGGGACTTCTGCCATGATAAGTTTCCTCCTTTTTGTGCAAGCTTACTATAACGAAAATCATTAAAACGGTGAAAACCTGCTCAATTTCCTCTATTAGGTTAGTTTAAATACGACAAAGCGTAATTTTAGTGCACTTCAATTCTAAATATCAATGACTTATGAAGTTTTTATAATGTCTTACTTGAATAATAGGCTTTAATTGTCTAATCTTATTTTTAATTATTAAGTATCTCAATGAAAGTATGGGAGCGAACAATGAACGAAGACTTACCAATTTATGAAGTTGAAGAAATTAGCCTGGAAGAAGCTATCGAAATAATTGCAAGCGATGCCAGATAACCCTGAAGATTTCCTCCCTCGCTCAGGTCTCATAACAATAAAAGACCATAAGCAGCACATTAAAAAGCCCGGCTTTGCTGGGCTTCTTTTTTATCAATAGCGGGTTTTGTTACAGGCTAGCGCTTATCCATAAGTAAAGTGATTAACTGATCTTCTAATACAATCCTATCTGCCATCACTTCGCCTAGCTGGGAAAGATCATCGGCAAGCTCTTCTAAATTATTGCAGTGATCCGAGCAGTCATATTTTTCATTAAAAGCCAGGATAACCTTAGTCACATCAGCAATTTGTGGATAAACCTGTTCAGCCAGCTCACTAATACTTGAACGACGTTCCGTACCATCTTCGATAAAACGATAAAGCTGGAAATGGGCACTTGCCGTGTAATCCACAATGGCTTCGCAGAATTCCTGTAATAACAACTGACTTTCCCGGTCGGGAGTAAATGGCCGCATGGCTGCAAGCTGATTAAAAAGAGACAGGCTTTCTTTTCGCGTTTCTAACAGTGTATGAAGTTGTGAATGTGATTCACTGCGACGTTCCTGACTTGCTTCGAGTGTACCCAAGGTTATACCCCTTATAATTCAACGCACTAGTAATATTTTTTATAACTATGCCTTGAATAAGGTCGGGCTAGCAAGTACTTTTTACATCAAATTATCAGGATATTTTCAGGGTTATGTTTTCACTCAATTTTAACCTGAGTTGCATGCCAGCCTTTTGGACCTTCCTCTGCAACATACTGCACGGCTTGTCCTTCTTTTAAGGTTTTATAACCTTCTGATTTTATTGATGAAAAATGGACGAAAATATCCAGTTCACTGTCTTTAGGCGAAATAAAGCCAAACCCTTTGCTATTATTAAACCACTTAACGGTTCCCTCTGTCATAGCTTACTACCTTTTTAAACTGCCTTACTGTAATTATTTTTAATAAATAATGAGTATACGCATTCTGGCAGGCCAAAAAGCTAACCTGTTCACAGTTCAAATCGCCCAAAATAATAACCTAGTGAATTACTAAAAAATTTACATTATCCGGCAAAAGGCATTGAAATATATTATATAATGTAAGCCTCTAGCATAGATTCCACATTAATCGCTCAAATACTCCATTAAAGTTGTAAAACCATGAAACGCCCAGAATTACTTTTGCCCGCCGGAACTTTTAAAAACCTGACCTATGCGTTTGCCTATGGCGCTGATGCCGTTTATGCCGGTCAGCCTCGTTATAGCTTGCGGGTTCGCAATAACGACTTTCAACTGGAGAACCTGGCTAAAGGGATTGAATACGCACATAAACGCAACAAAAAGTTTTTTGTTGCCAGTAATTTAATGCCACATAACAGTAAGATAAAAACCTACATGAAGGATATGGAGCCTGTTATTGATCTTAAACCGGACGCTTTAATTATGGCCGACCCCGGTTTAATTATGATGGTACGTGAACGTTGGCCAGAGATACCCGTTCATTTATCCGTACAGGCTAATACAGTTAACTACGCTGCGGTTAAATTCTGGGAATCACTGGGTCTGGAGCGAATTATTCTCTCGCGAGAATTATCATTGGCTGAAATCGAGGAAATTCGCCAACAATGCCCTGATATGGAACTGGAAGTCTTTGTGCATGGGGCGCTATGCATTGCCTACTCTGGTCGTTGTCTATTGTCGGGTTATTTTAATCACCGCGATCCCAACCAGGGAACCTGCACCAATGCCTGTCGTTGGGAGTACGATGTACAACCCGCAAAAGAAAACATTACTGGCGATGTTGAGCGTATCACTCCACAAAAAATTGAATTTGATGCCATGGCGGCCATTAAAAACCCACCTGAAGCGTTTGCAGAAAAAGAACCCCGGCATCCACTTGCGGATAATGTCTATGTTATTGAAGAAAAAAATCGTCCGGGACAGTTTATGCCCGTGCTGGAAGATGAACATGGCACTTACATTATGAACTCCAAGGATTTACGCGCCATCCAGCATATCGAAGCGTTGACCAAAATGGGCATCGACTCATTCAAAATAGAAGGCCGCACCAAGTCACATTACTATGTTGCCCGGACAGCCCAACTTTATAGCCAGGCAATTGACGATGCGATAGCAGGCCGTGAATTTGATGCAACGCTTTATGGCAAACTCGAGAACCTCGCAAACAGAGGCTATACCGAAGGCTTTTACCAACGCCACCCTAACCAGGATTACCAGAACTACCTGACCGGAGTCTCGAAAACAGTTCAGCAACAGTTTGTCGGCGAAATTACTGCTTATGATAATGAGCGCCAAATGGCTGAAGTCGATATTAAAAATAAACTTTGCGTTGGTGACAGTATTGAAGTTGTCTCTCCACAAGGTAATATCTCTATGGTACTTGATAAAATGGAAACGCTTAAAGGCGAACCTATTGAACAGGCACTGGGTAGTGGCTACCAGGTACGTGTTCCCCTGCCTAAAGCAGATTACCAACGTGGTTTAATTGCAAAAAATCTATCACAATAAACTGGCTAATCTATAAAAAATACCCTATATCTTAAATTTATATAAATTTAAGGCAGGATTGTTTCTGCCGATAATATTAATACGGCGAACATCTTGTCAATAATAACAATCAGGGATATTGCTTTAAATCATGCCAGATACAAAACGATTTGATAACGATTTATATTTATCAATTGATCAAGGCGGCCATGCAAGCCGCGCTATTGTTTTTAATCAGCGTGGTGAAATTGTCGCTCAAGCCCATCGAAATTTATCGATTAACCGCTATAACGAAACATTTGTCGAACATAGTGCGGATGAGCTCCTGCAATCTATTAATACCGCAGTAGATGAAGTGCTTAAACAGTTAGGTTCGTTAGCAAATAATATTGCTTCAGCGGGCCTGGCTACACAACGTTCCAATATTGTTTGCTGGAATAAAAATACTGGCGAAGCGCTTTCTCCTGTCATTAGCTGGCAAGACGTACGCGCGCATGAGTTTATCAAATCACTTAAGCCACAGGCACAATCTATCCATCAAAAAACCGGTTTATTCCTTAGTCCACATTATGGTGCGAGTAAACTAAGGTGGTGTCTACAAAATATCGAAGCGGTTAAACAGGCCAGAGAAAATAATGAATTGATTATCGGCCCGATGGCAAGTTTTATTTTGTTCCATATTGCCGCTGAAAAACCACTATTCGCTGATCCAAGTAATGCATCACGAACCCAGCTTTGGGATCTTATAAAAAAACAATGGCACCCCGAGTTACTTAAAACATTCGAAGTCGATGGTAGTTTGTTACCGGAATGTGTTCCATCTAACCACAATTTTGGTACGTTAAAGCATCCGGAACTCAAGATACCAATACAACTCTGTATGGGAGATCAATCCTCAGCAATGTTTGCTTACGGAAAGATTCAACCAGAAACGGCATATATTAATACCGGCACCGGTGCTTTTGTTTCACGTCCGTCAGGTTATGCCATGCTATACGGCCGCCGACTATTAACCAGTGTGATATTTCAAAATAATAATCAAAGCCAGTACGTTTTGGAGGGCACCATCAATGGTGCAGGTTCAGCTATTGATCTTGTGAGCAACGAACTCAAGCTTGAAAATACCTTAGAGCACTTGAATGACTGGTTACAGGCTACCCGTAATGGTGAAGACTCTGACTTTAAACAACTTTATCTTAATGGTGTATCCGGTCTGGCCGCACCTTTCTGGGTACCAGATTTTGACAGCCAGTTTTTACATGAAAGCAATGAACAAGATAAAATTGTCGCCGTTGTTGAAAGTATTATCTTTTTAATCCGTGAAAATATTGATGAAATGATGAAGCTGTCATCGCCACCAGAACAAATACAAATCACCGGTGGACTCACTGTTCAGGATGAAATATGTCAACGACTTGCTGATCTGACTAACTTACCCGTTTATCGCCCTATAGAATGCGAGGCAACCGCCCGAGGTATTGCCTACCTGCTTGCCGGTGAACCAAAAATCTGGCCAGAGACGGGCATTGGTGACTGGTTTAAACCACAAGTGAATAACGGCTTACAAAAACGCTTCGATGAATGGCATTCTGCCCTGTTGAATGCGCTTAGACAGTAAACCATTAAATTTAATCCAGTTTAATTTTGCTTGTCGAGCATTCCTGAGGAAATGTTATCCCTGTTTTGTTCTTAACTAATTTTAAAACCTGTTCGGCCGTCATACGATAAGCGGTCAGCTTTCCGCCATACAAACTAATAAAATTTCCCGCCGTTTCAACGATAACCGTATCCCGCGCCCTTGAAAAAAAAGAACCGCCGGATACAGGCAATACCCGCAATCCTGCAAAAGACTCAAGAACATTAACCGTTCCTGTATCCATATAATGTTGGTAAACCTCAACTAAATAATTAATTTCCAACTCACTTGGTTTTACATCAGCAGGGTCACCCGTATACGACTTTTCCGTAGTACCAACTAATGTTTTATCTTTCCAGGGCATGATAAATACTGCCCGTTTATCCTGTGGTGCCTCTACATAGATCACCCCTTCAGGCGATGGCGCATCAATTACTATATGCGTACCCTGTACCAATTCACATTGCACTTTTTTAGTTGCAATTCCTTTAATCGAATCAACGACATGATTGACCCAGGGACCGGCGGCATTAACAACGACATTAGCGAATATTTTTTCCTGCTTATTTTTTAGCGTAATATCATAACCAACCTTATTAAATTGCAAAGATTCAACACTGGCAGGACAAAATATCTCAGCACCTAATTCCTGAGCAGATTGCATAACCCGATGAGTAAGCTCAACATCATCTGTTTGTGCATCATAGTATTGATAAACAATTTGTAAACCTGACTTTCGCAATCTGGTTACAGGCTGTTCTGTAATATCTATTTTTTTATAGTGAGTATATTTTTTAAAACCACCTAATAATTGATACAGACTTAAACCCAGTTTAATTTGCCACCAGCGACGCATGGTATGTTTATATATTGGTATAAAAAATTTAACCGGCTTTACCAGTGTTGGCGCCAGTTTAAATAACAACGCTCGCTCCAATAAGGCTTTTCTTACCAGTTTAAACTGACAGGATTCAAGATAACGCAATCCACCATGAATGAGTTTGCTTGACTTACTGGAGGTTGCCGATGCTATTCCTGTTTGCTCAAACACAATCACTGAACAACCGGCTGCAGCGAATGCCTGCGCTACCCCGGCGCCCTGAATACCGCCACCAATAACAGCAATGTCATAAACCTTCATAGGTTAACCAGTATTCAATGGAGTTCTTTAATCATTTTTTTGATATCAAATGTTTCAACCAGACTAACGCCCCGTTTTAAAACATTAGCGGCCAGCGTAGCATCCACACATTCATAAACTGCAATTTTACTTTGTAGTAAGCTTAACGATATATCGTTCGGTAAGGTATCGATATCACAAAAAAAATATTCGGGATCTATAGATTGCAAATCAGTATCCTCTTTTTCTTTTGCCTCAGCCCAACTGTCTATTACTACGCCAACAGGATAGCGAGTGCAATTTCGTAGCTTTTGTACCATATCAATAGAGAAAGAAATAAAAACAACCTGTTCTTTAACGGGTTCGACAAGCGGAACAACTGCATCGATAACCTCATCAATTGAAAAGTTTTCTATGCTAATTCGCTTAAGCTCGACAAAAAGCTTTACCTCACTATTACCTTTAAATAAATTAACAACTTCGCTCAATAACGGGATTTTTTCGCCTTTATATTTATCTGCGAACCGATCCGGCGAGTAGCTGGAAAATTTTTTTAGTTCATCATACGAATAATCATGTACCGCCAGTGATTGCTGACACAACCTGGACAGATTTCTATCGTGAAATAATACCGCCTGTTTGTCTTTTGTTAATTGCACGTCTATTTCTATATTTTTTGCTCCTGCATCCAGTGCAGCCCGTATAGCCAGCAAAGTATTTTCCGGGTATTGATTGGTATAACCTCGATGGGCAACAAGTTTATCACTCGCGTTTTTAATCATACGATAACACCTGGCTTTATTACCTTTCAGGAAATACGTTCAATTGATTTAAATTTCGCATTGCTATCAATTGTAATTTTAAATTTTCCATACACGCCTGAATGAGAAACAAATGGCTGCAGGACATTAGCAGGAAAACGAATGGTTTCCCCGGTATGACTGGTAGTAATCACACTATTAATATTTTGTGCATAATAATGGTGAAAATCTGCAGCTGAAATATTCAACTGAATATAGAAAATTGCATTTTTATCTTTGATCATATTGATAATTATAGAGTGTTAAATTTTATCTGCCAAAGGTTTAAACTAACTAAATGGCGAGGGGATTTTTGCTATTCAGTTGTCTTAAAAACTTCGTTATACTGGTATTTTTTTGATAGCAACTTTGTTGCTCCCTGACTTAACTGGAATAATTTTATGAAATCATTACTACCTTCTGCTCGTACTATCCTTATCGCTATCGCCATTTCCATTGTAATTGGCATCATTGGCTTTTTTGTGCTTGGTGCAATCGAAACAACTATCGCAAATGCAACTCGTTATCAAACCTATATCCTTATGGCCGGCGCACTTTTTGGTGCCCTTATTGCCCAGATAGTTAATGCCTATCAAAACAGGCCGGCTGAAGTGGTCAGCTTATTTATTGGCAACCTCCCCTTTCGGGCCTCTAACCAGCAATTAAAACAGGTATTTTCAGAACATGGTACCGTACACAATATTCGACTCATGACAGACAAAGTGACTCGCAAACCACGTGGATTCGGTTTTGTAGAAATGAATAAGAACCATGCCAAAGCGGCTATAAAAATGCTGGACGGCTATGAATTTATGGGCCGCGAGCTTAAAGTTAATTACGCAAATGAAACAAAATAAAACTATTTTACAGCAATTAAAAAAGGGCTTTAACGCCCTTTTTTATTATCTAAAGAAATCATTAACTTATTGACAGGAAAAATAAATTAAGTGTTCATTATCAACTGAGATAGTTTTACCCAGGCTTATAAAACCTGAGCCTGACAAGGGATATTCTTCATTCTGAATAAAGACTTCCTGACCACCCTGCGTTTTAATAAAGGTTCCATTGGTACTTTGATCGATAACGACAAATTTTCCTTTACGATAAACAAGCTTGGCATGGTGTCGTGAAACACAATCGGTATCAACAATTATATTACTGCCTTTGCTGCGACCAAACATAATATCGTTGCCACGCGAGGAGGCTTCAGTAATTCGTTCATGGTAAGTCAGGTAAATATGCTGGCCACGAGTAAACAGGGATTTAATTCGTGACTCACTCATATTTTGCGTTAAAGTCGCTTGCTCAATATCATCAGCAGTATCATTTAATTTAATAATTTGCGATGAATCACTCCGGCTGTCTTCGAGCATGGCAATAAATTTAGACTTTCGGCGTAATATCAGGTTGCCAAATTCATCCAGCAATTCGGGGGTAATGGATTCGGTTTTAATACTATACTGCTCGCTACCGAGTGTTGCGTAGTTATCAATAATGACATAAATTCGGTTTTCAAAAAAATTGGACTTGAAGTAAATCCTGACCGGTATCAAGCCTTGCAGTGCAAGGTTATAGGTTGATTGCTCTGCTATTAAGCAGCCCGCATTTTTAATTGAACGAATGATATCTTGTGGGTTGGAAGATGAATCCAGAGAAATATCAATATTTTCTTTTCTTTCCAACATCAGAATAAAACCAACGACATCATCGTCGTAACTGCTACGCACATGGATCTCATAATTTTTCTGCTCAAAACCTTGCAGAAAAAGATCGTCATTAAACTGAAAATCAACCGAAACAACCGGTTTTACCAGGTGCAATTGATCCAGCAATTCGTGCATATAATCATAAATGGTACGAAGGCTGTCGATAACATTGCTTCGGTGCAACTCATTTAATGACTGATTATTTGTAGAATGTGCATCTTCCTGATGCAAGATTGATTGTGCCTGTTGTTTTAATTCTTTTAGCACACCCATAAATAGTTTCTCTCTGCTATGGTTTATAACTGTAGGCTTTACTTTACAATTTTAAGACCTCAAGTTCAATTCCTAATGTTTTTATTTTCTCACAGGCATTTAAATTTGCCTCGTTTGTAATAACGGCAATATTTTCAGATTGCTTGTTCAGATAGTGTTCGGCAACTCGTTGCAAGTCATTGACGCTAACCGATAAAACCCGTTCCCGGTAACTCTGTCGGATGGAGGGTGTTCGGCCAAATAATTGATTTTGAAAGGCATCTTTGGCTTCACCGGCAGGCGAACCCGGCTTATCAAGTGAACCGATAACCCCCAGAATGGCTTCTTCTAATAGCCTCGGTTCATGTCGAGACGTTACTAGCCAGTCAATGGACGAATCAAAATCCTGTAGTGTTTCACCTAAACGTGGATCACGATATGAATAAAATCTAAATGATGCAGATTCCGGATCATAACTGGCACCACCACCATAGGCACCGCCTTTCTCACGGATATGGTTATGCAGGTAACCGTTTCGCATGAAAACAGCCAAAACCGTTAATGCCGCAGAATCGGGGTGCGCCAGGGGGACACCAGCGAATGCTTTGGCACAGAAATTTACCTGGGTATTCGTTAGCCAGGCTTGTCGTACCGGTATTACCTGTATATCCAGTGTAAATAAATCAACATGCTCCTGGCTATCAACAGTTTGCCATGACTGTAACAGGCAATCTTTGCTTGTATTTAATTGCTCGCTTTCGGCAATAAGTAAAAATTCCCGCGAACTATGTTTAACGGCCTGGTGTATTGATTCCAGCTTGGAAGCAAAGTCTTTCAAATTGACTTCATCAGTCAAACTGTCATCAAGATTTTTTAAGGTTTTAATGCTATCAAGCCCACGTAAACGCATCGATAATTTTGCAGACTTACTCACACCGGCAGCGGCGGCTAACATCGCCAGAGCATGACCATTGCCTGTTACGCTTTGCTCGGCTCGAACCCTCTTCTGTGAAATTAGCTCCCGGATCCGTTCGTGTTCATCAAAACGAACCGCGTTAAATGTTTGTTGCATAATATCCGTTAGTATTTGCTGATTACGCAACAGTGCTTTGCCCGAAAGGACAAAATAGCCAGATACATTATCGGCATTATCCACATCACCTCGTAAAATGTTATATGCATTAATACCGCCGGTTGCAGCATATTGCCAGTTCTGTACTGACAGATAATCTTTTTCGGCAATACCAAGTCGTGTAATACTATTTGAATATTGCGGTAAGTACGGTATTAAATCAGCGTCAATATTGGGAAGTGCACAAACTATTTGCTGGTAAACCAGACCATTGGTTGGTTGTGCATATAAGGAGGTCTTTAAGCCATTTGTCGCTATCGTTTCACCTTGTGCTATCGACATTTCAACCGGCACATCCTGCAAGCTGACTTTTGGCAAAATATCGACATCATCCTCACTGGCCTGACGCGCCTCAAGTTCTTTTGCCTGCTGGATAATTTGCTGCTTTTCATCATCCTTTAATGCATTATTAATAGTTGCAAGCCGAGCTTTTTCGTTTTCTTCCTTGCGCTGATTCAGCGTGGCATCCGGCTTCATGGTTAAACGTACCCGATGCAGGTTATCCAGCAGATTCGATTTGATTAATGACTTAATATACTCAGGATCCTGAATATTTTTACGTAAGGATTCAATGACCGGATCGATATTCAACAATGCCGCCGGATCACCCCGATGTATAGCACAAGATAAACCTTCCAGAATAATCGATAAACCATAAGGATAGCCATCACCACTAACTTCCCGTTGACCAAGCTCTAGCTGATGTAACACTGCTTCAACATCCTGTATTGCAATACCATTTTCAGCAATATCTGTAAAAACGCCCAGAATTAATTCTTCAATTTTTTCGGCATCTTCAGCCCGACATCCTTCGAGTCCACACATAAAGGTTAATTCATGATTGGAGTCATCCAGACCACATAAAGACGAAGGTGCCACGCCAAGTTGACTGGTTTCCAACGCTTTACGTAGTGGAGAAGCACTATTATCAAGGAGTACACTTGAAAACAAGTGTGCGCTTAAAACAGCTTCCAGGTCGGTATTATGTCCCAGTAGCCAGGCCATCACCACATGTGATTTGGATTCAAGTGATTCATCCGTATCGATACCGTAACTTTCTTCAACAACAACCGGAGCACTATAACGTTGTTCATCGTCAACTTTAATCGTTTTGTTTAATGCTGTAAATTTGCTGAGAACATTGGTTTCGAATACTACATGGTATTCGCTTGCACTAATATCACCATAGGTCATAAAAATAGCATTGGACGGATGGTAATGTGTTTTGTAAAAAGTGGTTAACTGTTCATACGTTAAGTCGGTAATACACTCAGGATCGCCACCACTATTATAATGATAGGTTGTCGTTGGATATAAATGCTTATACAAGGCTTCCCATACCTGACTTACTGGTGAACTTAATGCCCCTTTCATTTCATTAAACACAACACCTTTATATAAAAGCTCTGAGTTTGCATTTTCCATTTCAGCGTATTCGAGTCGATGACCTTCCTGCGCAAAATCAAGTTTATCCAGACGGGAGAAAAATACCGCATCCAGATACACATCAAGTAAATTGAAAAAATCTTTTCGGTTCTGGCTGGCAAAAGGATAAGCGGTCCAGTCGCTGCTGGTAAACGCATTCATAAAAGTATTCAAAGAACGACGAATCATCATAAAGAAAGGATCACGTACCGGATATTTTTCGCTGCCACATAAAGCGGTATGTTCCAGCATATGGGCAACGCCGGTTGAATCCATTGGTACGGTTCTAAGCGCAACTAAAAAAACATTTTCACTATTGTCGGCAGACAAATGGTAATGACTGGCGCCTGTTTCTTTATGTCGATATTCTTCAACGGTTAGATTTAAAGATGAAATTTCTTCACTACGTAACCACTCAAAGGCAGGATGAACAGTCGCAGGATGATTTGATTTTACTTCAGTTTCTGGTTGCATAATTTAAGTTCTATTTAAAAAGTTTAGATACATCAGGAAGGGAATGTCCATAATAAATAACACGGCCGGCAGGATTAACCAGCACCATCGTCGGGGTAACAACCGCATGATATGCTTCTCCAGCATCCAGGTTATCTAGTCGATTGCTTAAAATCAGGTAATTAATTTTATTATCCTTGACATACCCGGCAATATCATCGTTATACTCCGCACCAATATTAATAGCCGCAATTGTTAACCCTTTGTCATGATACTTTGCGTGCAGTTCATTAAAATCCCTTACATGGGCATAGCAATAAACACATTCAACCGCCCAAAAAACCAGCATTACAGGGCCTTTGCTGCGGAGCTTATCAAGAGTATACAGTTCACCCGATAATGATTTTAGCTTAAATTCTGGTGCGATTTGACCAACTTTATACCCCACTTCGGGCTGAGTTTGTGCGGCAAATAACGTGCTGGCAAACAGGCTAAATACTGTCACAAGCAGTAAGGGCTTAATTTTGAGTTTTACGCAAATATCCAAGTGCCACCTCATAAAATAGACAGCAAGCTTAGCATATTATTTGCACTGTTTACTTTACACATTGATTTTATATTCCATTTGAATTTATATTTCTACAGGCAGGTATTATAATAGCCCTGTTAATTTTAAAGGGCGTAGCAGATGATTATTGTCATTTCACCAGCAAAAACTGTTGATTTTGAAACTCCACCACAAACCAGTAAATATACCATTCCGGACTTTCTGGCAGAGTCAAACACACTAGTACGCGAAATGCGCAACTATTCGCGTAATGGCATAAAAGAACTGATGCATGTCAGCGATAAAATAGCTGATCTGAATATAGCGCGGTTTAAGGCTTTTAAAACACCCTTTACGCCTAAAAATGCCAAACAGGCGGCTCTTGCGTTCAAGGGTGATGTCTATACCGGACTGAATATCGAAGATTTTAAAGCTAAAGATCTGGATTTCGCGCAAAAGCACCTGCGGATTTTATCCGGCCTGTACGGAGTATTACGACCATTAGATCTTATGCAGGCTTATCGACTCGAAATGGGTTTAAAACTGCCCATTAAAAAAGCTAAAAATCTTTATGAATTCTGGGATAACCGTGTGACAGACACGCTGAATGCCGAGTTTAAAAAACAAAAAGAAGATACCTTAATTAACCTGGCATCTAATGAATACTTCAAAGTTATCCAGAAGAAAAACCTCAAAGGTACCATCATTACACCTGCCTTTAAAGAAGCCCGTGATGGCGGTTATAAAATGATCGGTATCTATGCAAAAAAAGCCCGTGGACTGATGAGCAGCTATATTATTAAAAATCGAATATCTGATCCGGAAGACATTCAATCGTTTAACCTTGACGGTTATAAATTCAATAAAAAACTTTCCAGCGATACTGGCTGGACTTTTACTCGCAAACAATCTTAACACCTTATTAATTCCAATATGTCTTTATCAAATTTATGTAATGTTGACCTGGATGACTTTGAGCAAAAAGTTATTCAGGTTTCTGACACAACACCCGTACTGGTGGACTTCTGGGCTGACTGGTGTGGTCCGTGTATAATACTGGCTCCTATCCTCGAAAAAATAGCAGTGGAATATAATGGTTCACTTCAAGTTGCCAAGTTAGAAGTTGATAAAGATGAAAACATGAAACTGGCAGGGCAATTCCAGGTAAGGGGATTTCCGACAGTTATACTCTTTGAAAAAGGTACCGAGGTAGAGCGTTTTAGCAGCGCTCAAAGTTTTTCATTTATCGACCAGTTTATTCAGGCACACAGCCAATTGCTAACATAAACTGCTTAAATAATGCCGCTACCTGTATCCTGTAAATTTTTTTGCAGTAGTCAGAACGAACCACCTATTTAAGATTTGGGTTTAGTATAGTAAACACCGGGAATCCAGGATTTATGCAGTCGGGCGGTTTCATCAAGCGCCTGATCTTCAGAATCATCAAAGGTGAAATTATTCGTACCGATTCGAATCCGATCACCTTCACTAAGTCGATGTAAATTAATAAGTTGATCGTTAACGTAAGTATGGTTAGTGCTATCTAAATCCTGCAAAATATATTCGTAGGCACCATTAAGTATCTCGTTAACGGTGATTTCAATTGCGGCATGTTGCTTACTAACCAGGCTATCATTCAGGCAAATATCATTCTGCCCATCACGGCCAATAGTAATTCTTGCTTTTTGAATTGAAAAGACAACACCCGCACTATCATCTTTTATCTGGATTAACTTAGCCATGTTCGGTTAACCGCTATAATAAAATGCTGATAAGGTATGGAATCCAGACAGACAACATCACCACAACCATTAACAAATTAATACTTAGGATTAATTTATATCGATTCTTTTCTTCACCACTGGTTTGCGTCAACCAAATAGTTGCAATAATGGTATCGAGAAGCAAAACCATGGTAATAATTGGTGCCATAACCGGAATAAAAACGGTTTCAATCATAGCCCAGCCATCATATGAAACCGGTGTACCCGTTTTAGCTTTTAATATAAGCGATAAAGTCGCAATTAAAAGAAGAGCTACCCGCATTGGTCGTATTTTTTTTAGTATTTCCAGCATTTGTTTTATCTTTATTATTATTTTAGTGTAAGGGTGATTTCAAATCATTCACATTAAATGATACATGAACTTTATTTTTATATTCTTCGTCAAAAATCAGATCAAAATTGTAGTTCTCATCCACTTTTAACTGTTTCAAATCCGGCAAGCGATTGGCAAGATACGCACAACTGGCCGCAATTAACTGATCATTACTATCCATAATGGCCGCAATTAACTGCATAGCAACAAACTGAGCACGCTGAACAACATCAGGATTTGCGATGGTAATACCATTTAGTAAAATCCCGTTAGACATTTTGTTATCCATTAAATCAAGATATTCTAATTGTTTCGCCGGTAGTGCCTTAGCACGATTATACTCAACCTGGCTTTCACCGTTAACCAGAACAACAAAGGAACTTGCCATAAAAAAACCTCATATAATTGCCGGAATTTAACCGACAACGAATAACCCATGAAATAACGCTATACCAT
>Ga0316207_10002929_pt1 | contig 16596 bp, 5 predicted proteins | sample 6weekpyrite_MG_FD_204943 | JGI IMG/M metagenome (GOLD analysis project Ga0316207, IMG submission 204943) | Microbial mat bacterial communities from mineral coupon in-situ incubated in ocean water Damariscotta River, Maine, United States -... | ecosystem: Environmental > Aquatic > Marine >...
TGTGCTAATCAACAATGCGGGTGTATTTAAAACACCCAACCCCATCACAAAAAATGGTATGGACGTACGTTTTATTGTGAATACGATTGCGCCTTATTCGCTCACGCAAAAGCTTTTACCTTTAATGGGTGCAAGTGGGCGAGTTATTAATCTATCATCTGCTGCGCAATCTCCGGTCGATGTGAGTACATTAGCTGGTAAACAAAAACTGTCCGATGATTTTTCTGCCTATGCACAAAGCAAATTAGCGTTGACGATGTGGTCTCGCAATTTGGCTCAACTACATAAGGAAAAAGGCCTGGTCATTATCGCTGTGAATCCAGGTTCATTGCTTGCTACGAAGATGGTGAAAGAGGGATTCAATACGCCCGGCAATGATATCAGTATCGGTTCGGATATTCTTGTGCGTGCAGCATTGTCTGATGAGTTTTCTTCCGCGACGGGGTTGTATTATGACAACGACTCGAAACAGTTTTCATCTCCCCACCCGGATGCAACGGATCTCCAGAAAATCGATGAGGTCGTGCGTACTATAGATGAGATTTTAGGTGGAAAGGTGGTTTAGTCGTAGATCGATAATCGTGCATTGGGCTATGACGCTACGAACAGATGCTCGGACAAAAAGCTGATCAAGGCGTTAACTTTATGCGGTAGATTTTGTTTAGACGGATATACGATATTGATCGACACTGGCGGTAGCGCGTAGTCTTCAAATAAATGTTCCAGCTTCCTTTGAGCAATGTGGGGTTGATATAAAATACTGGGGCCGTAGGCAATGCCTTGTCCGTTTAGGACCGCACCAACTATCAAATTTCCATCATTGCTAACTAAGCTTCCCTTCGCCGAAACCTTGAAAGATTCCCCATTGGCTTGATAAGACCATTGCCTTGAAGCACTCCCATAAATTAGGCAGTTATGTTCAGTGAGTTCTTTTGGGTGACTCGGTCTTCCAAATTTATTTAAGTATTGTGGCGATGCCACGGTTTGATAATGGCACTCAGATAGCCTGCGGCAAATAAGTGAAGAGTCTTCTAGTTGTCCGATTCTAAGTGCAAGATCAAAACCTTCATCGATGAGTTTTTCTGTAGAGCCACTTGCAATGATTTCTAAAAGAATATTTGGGAATTCCTCTTGAAAACGCTTAATGACTGAGCTTAAGTTTGAAATGGCAATACTTTGCGGGATTGCGAATCTTATTCGACCGCGAGGGTTTGTCTGGCTGTCGATGATTTCCTCTTGAGCCTTGATTGCCTCGTCTACAATCAGTTTGCAATGTTTATAAAATTGTTCGCCCTCATCCGTCAGGCTAAGTGTTCTAGTTGAGCGGTGAAGCAAACGTGTTCCCGTGTCATTTTCCAGTTGAGAAATTTGTTTGCTAACAAATGATTTGGAAAGCCCAAGTTGCTCAGCCGCAGCCGTAAAGCTGCCCGTATCTACAACCGCAGCAAAGGACTCCATAAGCGGTAATATCGACATATTTAGCCCTCCTGGGAAACAATGAGTTGATTATTAGGCCGTATATCTGTTTTTCAGTCAACAATATAATCAGTTCGGAAGTGCAATGATGATTAATTCAACACAATTTAATGGAGGATCAATTCAATGAAAAATAAACTGTTTTCCGTTCTATTCCTGGTGATGGCTGTTATTTTTCCTCTGCAGGGGAATGCAGCTAGCGACAAACACATTTGGAAAGTGGCTGATGGGATTTATAAATTTGAACCAGGGAATGGTTATATTTCCATGTTTATCGTCACTGATGACGGTGTCATCGCAATTGAGCCAGTAAATACCCAACACGCTCAAGGTCTTTTGGACGCCATTAAAAGTGTGACTAACAAACCCGTTCGTTACCTGTTGCATAGCCATAACCATTGGGATCATTCTAAAGGTGGGCAGGTGTTTAGAGATGCGGGCGCAAAGATTGTCGCCCATGCGGAAGCTTATAAATGGATGAAAGCCAATTCGCATCCTGAACTTGCACTCCCAGACGAGCGCTGGTCAGGTAAACGCAAAGAGATAACCCTGGGTGGAAAAACAGTTGAGTTGCATCATGTAGGAATGAGTCATGGTTTGGGCATGACGGTGTTTATTCTTCCTGATGAAAAGCTCGCTTACATTGCGGATCTCGTTACGCCAAATCGCGTCGGCTTTGCAATACTTCCTGACTTTAATATCAAGGAATGGGTGAGAGCGTTAGAGGATATCGAAAAAATGAATTTTAACAAGGCGATATTTTCCCATTCACACGCGAAAAAACCCGTGGGCAGTATGTCTGATGTGACTCAAACGCGTGAGTTTATTCAAGATATGCAAATGGCCATTGTCAATGAGTTCAAAAAAGGCACGTCGTTTGGCGCAATTCCAGGTTCCATTAGCTTACCAAAATATCAACATTGGGATATGTATGAGGAATGGCTACCGCTAAATGTATGGCGCATCATGCTTGATATGCATATGGGGCCTTTTCCATGGCATGACAGTACTCACTAGAGAGCAAACAATTTGACCGCTTGTGGCCATGGGGTGTGAAACTATGGCCACAAGTCGAGGAATTAGTTATGTTGAGAAAATTAAGGGTCCTCGGCAATATAAGGGTTAAAACGGAACTAGTTTGTCTCTAGGTATATGTTTTTCGACAAGAAATACAGCTCGTTCTGAGGCACTATGTATACGCAATCCACCCTGGTTTTCCTCAATGTGATGCAGTGTTATCGCCATAGCAATACTTAGGTTAAATCAGCACGATATTTCCGCATAACTATTTAATCTTAAGAGACATTATCCTCTCAAAATCAAATACAGGGTCATTTACCGAGGGAGGGGTGAACGAGTATTCCCCCCGTAGGTTCACATGGCCCCAGGTAATGACGCTGCCGCGGCGGATAGCCTCAATAAATTGTTCACGTTCGTCAGGATCACTTGTGTTAATGACCTGGTCTGACAGCGACAAATAATTCCAAAGGATGATCGAATTCTGTAGCAGCAGTTTGCAATCCATTGCCGCTTGCTGATTTCGAAGAGAACCGTCCTGAAATGCCTGATCGTTGTCAAAGAACACGGCACGCGAGAACTTGTTGGCTTGTTCGACCAAGTTAAGCTGTTTCTGTATTCGTTGCCGTAATTCAACATCATCGTAGTAGGTCAGGAGAAATTGAGTCTTAATGATGCGCCCGTATTCTTTCAACGCTTTGTAAAGCGGGTGATCTTTTGCGTATGAGCTTAATCGCTTGAACAGTTGTGATGCTGTGCTGCGATGACTTTTAATGGTGGCGATAAAGCGCAGAATGTCATCCCATTGATTCAGTATTAATTTTTGGTTGATGGTACGGCTAGGCAATAGTGGGTATCCCATCTTTTGATAAGTTCTTCGTGTGGAGAATCCATAAAGGCGCTGTTGGTGCAGGTTTGCAATGCGCGGCGCGAATGAAATTCCCATTAGATTTGCAGCCCCAAAGATTTGCTCAGTAAATCCGTGTGTATCCGTCGAATGCACGAGGCTGTGAGCGACTGCGTTATCGACAAGGCCATCGAGCACGTAGGCAGCTTCGCGGTCAGACGAGCTGAACACCAGTGCATGAGTCAGTGCTTGGCGTTCATCGATAAATGTATAGTCGGTGACACCTTTTTCTTGCCCGAAGTATTTGTAAGAGTAGCTCGCATGTACTGAGTCAACAGCGACGGTCATTTTTCGACCGTCACTACTAGAATGAATCAAAGGTGGTTGCTGAACATACTGGTTGGCGAGCGCCAATGCCTGGATAATATCGGTTATCTTACGATTAGCCGTCCGAATATTGTCTTGGCTGAAGCACCAGTTTACCGTGTTTCGTAGCATATCAATGTCGATGCCGGTGGATATTTTGGCAAGCTTACCGAGGCCGATATTACACCCCTGCGCAAGGATTCCTGCCATTATCACCTCGTTGGACGGTTTCATCTTGCTGTGTTTAGTGCTGAAGTGTTTAAAGGCAGCAGTAAACTTGCAAACATGGTCAACGCCTTTTAGAAGATCTAGGATCGGTACAATACCTTGCTCGGTTAAGTTCGAGGCGATGAATGAACGTGATTCGTAGTCGGTTTTAGGTGTCGCTACGCGACATCGATTATCAGCACCGATACTCATATGGGGGTTTTTGCCCGCTATAAAATGACCATTGACAGTGTTGAAACGCTCATGTAAGACGCGCTTCAGTCCTGCGAGCACTGAAGCGCCATCCACGTATTCAGCCAAGCCACACTCCCTGAGAATCTGTAATTTATTGGCTTGCCATTCATGCTGAGGAATCAGATAGTCCTGAATGGCACGGTAACGATAGGAGTAGTTGAGGTTTAAGTGTCCCGATTTTATCCGGTCAGCCATATGAACGAAGAGCAAACTCTTGTATAGCGGGGTAGCGATGCCCTGATCATCACCGTATACCGCATCGTGGTCTTGCGGTGTTAGAAAAGCACTAGGAGGGTTCGAACCAATACATCCATCGGTCGACTTAAAGTGTTCGATGGCAGACATTATGTCACTATCCGAAGATGCATTATCAAACACTACTGTTCTTACCACATCAGAGAGGCGTCTTTGTAATTTCAACGACGATGCGCTGAGTAAATCATAGTAGCTACCATTTTTTTGCGCTTTTTGGATGTCGGAATCGAGTGATGAAAAACGACCAATATCGCCAGGATCAAGGCTGTCGAGGTAATCATGTGCCAGCGCTTCGATTTTATAGTACTTCTCATTGGCTGTGGCATTGGTGGCGCGGGTGATGGCAATGACACCATTGGCAAACTGCGACGCCGTCAATTGTGCTTGACGCAACGCCTCAATCGCGAGGTTACGTTCTTTTTGTTTTGCTTGGTCTTGTTGGTTTAACTGTTTCCGAATGTAGGATCGGGCGGCAGTGACTGACTTAAGTAATACGTCAATGGCGTGATCCTGACGCCGATAGAATTGATGTTTTATGAAGGCGAGTAAATGCAGATAGGCCTTATGACGGTTCGGAAATTGCGACAGTTGTTGATGGTCAGCTTTGCTTAGTCAGGTAGCATAGTAATCAGTCGCTTTATCGCTCAAAGTCAATGCATTCAGTGCCGGTGCCAGCGCAAGGAAGTGATCCCGGAAGAGGGCAAGGGTCTTGATTGATTGTTTAATGGCGCCGGCTTTTAGCGATTGATCGATCCGCTTTAGCAGTGTCAGTGGTGTCAAGGAGCCGGACTTAGCCCCAGATTGGATGGGTTGCAACAAGCCCTCAAGCCTTTCAATGTGCTGCGATGTTAGAAGGAATTTCGTCATTCCTAGCAATTTATGTTCGGCGCTATTGAAACTCTCAGTAATAATGCTGGCAAGCTCGGTATATGCTGGTATGACCCATTGTCGTTTCCAGCACAAATCCGTGAGTCCCACGAAAATTCGCTTTGGATACTCCTGGTTGGCGACGTAACGTTGCGCGAGTGAAATAAGTTCTTCGCAAGCCGTTGCGTCGATCTTTCGCCAGTTCATCAGCACACAAATATTTTGCCTGTGCTGTCGTGCCATCCTGTCGCTGTATTCAACAAGATCCACGGGGCCGAGCTTAAACAGACGCTTCAGATAGTCGATATCGCGGCGACGAAACAATTCGGCAGGAAAAAATCGCCCAGTAGCCTGAAAGTACCCGAATTGGAGTAAGAAACCCGCCTTGTTTGTCTGTGTCCTAATGCGAGACAGTGCTAACCGCACATTGGCAGGCATGAGAAAATAGCGTCGCCGTTCCTCCTTGTTAAATACCGGTGGTCGATCAAAGCGATTACGTTCCACTGTCGACAGGATAACAAGCTGAGACATGACATAGCACTCCTACGGAGATAGGCTTCAGGTAGAGGGTCGGCAGGGACTCTGAAAAAACCCGCTAAATATGAGCTAGTTGCTTGTATTCATTGAAAAACCACTCCTCTGAATTTCAATGCAAGAATTATAAATTAATAAAAAATTCATATAGTTAAGTTCATTTTGGAGGGTTTTTTCAGAGTCCCTGCCGACCCTTAACATCATCCAGCTCTTTTAAAGCCTCATGCTCAATGAGCATTGATTCTGCGCAAACTGCGCTGCTTAAGGTTTTTCCATGCCATTTTCTTTTTTCCGGGAAGCTTCATGAATGTAGACTATTATCTCAGATTAGCCAGTCGGGTTCCCGAGTGTTCGTGCAAAGGTCTCTTATTTTTATAAAAATACCCATGTATTTATTATGCTCGGTGTTATATGGTTTGACGTCACGCGTGTGTGGTGACGTGGTGTAGATGCACTTCTCCCGCACAAGCGAGTCATCAGTTGATTTCGTGGAGAGGGAGGGCGAATGCGAAGAGCAAAGAAGCTTGTTGTGTTGTTGATGGTGCTGTGGGCAGTTCCGGTTGTTTTGTATGCTAACCCCGGTGTTCAGTGGTTAAGTGAACAAACTAACCCGGATGGCAGTCAAGGATTGACGACCGATATCGCAACTTCTTTCCAGGCTACCCCCGAAGTCCTGCGTGCCTACCATGCGATCGACGAGTTTCCGCCGGCTGGAATATCTGAGCAGCTTAGCTTTATTGATAGTGAGCCTTTTGAAAGTACCGAATACCTTGCACGCAAGATCATCGCAAAAAGCGAGAATGGTGCCGATGCTTCGGCCTTACTGAGTAAACTATTAACCTATCAAAACCCTGATGGTGGATTTGGCGATCACTCTGGTTTTTCCAGTACAGTACTCGACACAGCGTTTGCCCTGGATGCGTTGGTAGCTGTGGGCAATACCCATGATGAGGGTGTCACACAGGTAGTGACCTTTTTACTCTCCACCCAGCAGGCTGATGGTCATTGGCAAGATAGCTGGGCGGAACCGGCCGTCTATACTACCGCCCTGGCATTGCAAGCTTTAGCGCCGTTTGAGTCGATCTATATTGCGGTGAGTGAGGCGATGCATCAAGGTACCACTTATTTAATAGCGCAACGCACAGCCGACGGTTTGTGGGGTGAGACGTATCTATCCGCCCAAGCGCTACTGGCTATCGTGCCCTATTTACATGATCTCACCCCCATTGAAACCAGCATGGATCTCTTTCTGGCTACACAGGGCATGAATGGCAGCTGGCAGGACGATGTGTACCAGACAGCCGTTGCGCTCCGCGCAGCCCATGCCATCGCCCTTGCAACGGCCGATCTCACGCTTGGGGCGATCACAGGAGAAGCTATCGCCGGCCACACAGGTTTACCGCTCGCCGGAGTGACGATCACACTAACCGGTGCAAGCACGGCGGTGGCGACTTCCAATACCTACGGACAATTCACCGTGACGCAGATTGCAGTCGGTGAATATGATGTTGCGCTTTCCTTCCCGAACTACAACACGGTAACGGCTTCGGTGATCGTGGCAGAAGGGCAAACCGTCTCGCTTGGTAGCGTCTCCTTAACTCAGGGCGAATTGACCACAACCGGCACCGTACAAGGTCTATTTACGCATGTAGACACCGGTGCGGCATTGCCAGGTGTTGTGATCTCAGTGTTAGACACAACACTAACTGCCACAAGTGCGGCGGATGGACGCTATCAGATTGCCAATGTCCCTGCCGGCAGCGTAGCACTTCAGGCAAGTAAAGCCGGGTATTCCACTGCCAACATATCGAGTGCCTTAAGTGAAGGCGGCTTAGTCATCTTTAGCGCAACCCTAACCCCTGTGAGCGAAGCGGTCACCGCCATTGAAGGGGTGATTGTCGATCAGGCTACTAATACACCCGTTGCTGGGGCAACTGTGACACTAAGTGGTAACACCACCGCCAGTACCACCACTGATGCCTTAGGTGCGTACCAAATTGGAGGCTTAAACAGCGGCGCATTGACAGTGGATGTGTCTGCCATCGGTTATGACTCTCTCAGTGCTAATACTACGGTGTACGATAATAATATTATTCTCTTCTCGCCTAAGCTCTATGCCGCAGGCACTCAACCGGTCGATGGCAATACGGCTAGCATTACAGGGCGTGTGGTCGATGCAGCGAGCAGTGTTCCAATCAGTGGCGCAACGGTTAGCGCAATTTTTGGAGCGGTTACCCATACCGCCATAACCGATGCCGCTGGCGTATTTAACATAACAGGCCTGACTGAATTTGATGGGCAGCTGAACATTACCATGCCAGCCTATCTTGGCTATGCGGTTAACGTCACACTGGCTCCCCTGGCCGTGTTGGAAACGGGTGACATCCGTCTTTACCCTGAAGATGTCACAGCCTTGTTGCCTGACCTTACCCCTACAACATTTGATACGAGCGGTGTGGTGGTGGACCTAACAACATTGCACCTCGCTGGAGAGAGCACAGTCATCATTCAAAACCTAGGTGCGTCTATCTCGCCGGCTGGGATAGAATTGGTGGTCTATCACGACAGTAACCAGGACGGTGTTCATCAGAGTGATAGTGATACGGTGCTAGGTTACCTTAACGTCGTCGAGGCTATCGCATCGGGTGCAGAGCTGAGTGTCAACGTGCCACTTGCCGGTTTCCTGCCGTATCGCGATGCACCGTTAAGTGTATGGCTAGACAGTGAACAAGTCGTGGTGGAGACCGATGAGAGCAACAACCACTCCACTATTGCCCATTGTACTGCGCCGGGCATTGATCTCACGGCTGCCCGCTTACAGGTCACACGCAATCCGTTTGGATTAAGCGTGCGCATCGGTAATGCTGGTTCCCTGGCGTCACCTGATCTGTTAGAGGTCTCCTTTTATGAAGGGAACCCAACCGCTGGCGGTACGTTACTTGGCAGGGTGCCGCTTAATGCGCTGGCTGCCAACACCTTCCAGGACGTATCACTGCAAAGCATCATTTTGTCCGGTACACAGAATGTTTCTGCGGTAGTAGACCACCCAGGCAGTGTGAGTGAATGCGATGAAGGCAATAACACGGTCTCCATTCCGAGTCCAACCTTGCAGCCGGATTTACTCCCCACTGTACTGGATAACACGAATGCAACAACCGATCCGCACACACTCGCTTTAAGTGGCGTTGTTTTGGTGACAGTAGCCAATGAAGGTACTCAAGTAGTTAACAATCCCGTGGACGTTGTGGTGTATTACGATGCGAACGGTAATGGTAGCTATGAGGTTGGTAGCGATACCAAAGTGGGCCAGACGCAAATATTAACTGGTCTTGGTATCGACTCAACAGTTGATCTATCGATGAGCGTTTCCGGTGAATTGCCGTTCAGGGATGCGCCGCTAAATGTATGGGTAGATAGTTTAGAGGCCACGTTAGAGTCCAGGGAAGATAACAACACTCTTGCATCATCGGCGATGTGTAAGGGTGAGATATTCCCCATTGGTGCCATTGACCCGGTAGTGAAATGGCATTGGACAGGCCCATCAATAGACCCAAGCGCTGATCTAGTGCTTGGCCCTGTTGTTGTCGGGCAGCTGAGTGATGATAATGGTGATGGGTTCATTAATACGGATGATACCCCTGATATTGTTTTCCCAAGTCATCGTGGTTGGACGAGCCCTATATTGAATGTTGTTAGTGGCGCTGATGGATCAGAGGTTTGGAGCAAAGCAGGTTTAGATATTTCAGCGTATGGAAGTCCATCGCTGGGTGATATTGATGGTGATGGCATTGTAGAAATCGTGTTCGTCACCAACTGGCGAACACATCTTGTTGTGCTTGAGCATGATGGCACGTTGAAGTGGAAAGTTCCAATCACGCCAAGGTTCAGAGATACGCCGAGAGACTCCGTTTCGATTGCTGATATCAATGCTGATGGAACACCGGAATTAATTATAGGCCGACAGGTCTATGACGCAAACGGCAATCTGCTTTGGGAAGGAAGCGGGGATTATGGAGGTGAGACCTATTACGGGGTTGTATCTATTGTTGCAGATATTGATCTGGATGGAAATAGCGAAGTCATTGCAGGACGAACGGTATATGACAATACTGGATCAGTTAAATGGCATGCGAACTTGCTAGGGGATGGTTTTAATGCCGTTGGTAACTTTGATGATGATGATGATTATGCTGAGATTGTGCATGTAGGAAGAGGTCAAGTTCATCTACTGGAACATACCGGCGCCATAAAATGGGGCCCTGTGTCTATCGAAGGTGGAAGCGGTGGCGCACCAGTCATTGCTGATTTTGATGGGGATGGGGAGCCTGAGATTGGTGTGATGGGTGTTTTTTACTATTCAGTGATAGAGACTAATGGCACAGTTAAATGGCGATCACACTTTATGAGGGATTATAGCTCAGTGACCAGTTCGTCGGTATTTGATTTTAACGGCGATGGTGAAGCTGAAGTGCTCTATGCGGATCAAGACAATTTTTATATCTTTGAAGGGAGTACTGGTTCGGTTGTATTTAGCACGCCAAATAAGTCGTTTACCACATTCGAGTATCCCGTTGTGGCGGATATTGATAATGATGGACAGGCGGAGATCATGGTTGGTGCGAATTATGCCCGCAGTCATCTTTACAGCAATGGCCTTCGGGTGTTTGAATCAGCAAGTGGCTCGTGGATGCCTACACGTAGCGTCTGGAATCAACATGCGTATCACATTACCAACGTCAATGACGATGGTATGATTCCATCGCATGAACAACCGAGCTGGTTGACGCATAATACTTATCGGGCCAATGCACTCATTGAGCGTGATACACTTGGTCAACCAGACTTAACCGCCTCGTTACTCGCTGTGTTGGATAATGGCGCAAGTCAACCGTTAAGCCTTTCGGTGCGTGTTGGCAATGCCGGGGCCGCCTCAACGTCCGGGGCGGTGATGGTCGCCTTTTATAATGGAGACCCCACCGCAGGTGGCATTTTACTGGGCACCGTAGCGTCACCTAGCCTCGCCGCCGGGGCGTATGCGGATGTACAACTTGATGGAGTGAGTGGCATTGGGGGCAGCGATGAGCTCTTTGTAGTGGTTGATCCCGATAGCACCTACGCCGAATGCGATGAAACCAATAACCGGATGAGCAGCTTCCCCGGCAGTGCGCTTACCGGGCAGCTGTCGGTGACCACTAATACCACCGAATACGGCCCAGACAGTGCAGTGCTGCTCAATGGTGTAATCACCAATCCCAGCGCATTAACCGGCCAGTACCAGTTGCAGCTGGCCATTGAGGATGCTGGCGGCGTGAGTGTGGCAACGTTTATAGCTCATACGGTAAGTGACCTCCTCGGCGGTGGTGAAACTACCCTGGGGGATAGCTGGAACACCGGCAGCGTGCTGGCGGGCAGTTATACCCTGCGCGGCACACTCACCCTTGCCGATGGCACCTGGTTAGATGAGGCCACTGCAAGCTTCACCATCAGTCACAGCGCCACGGCCACATCAGTGGGCAGTGTCACTACCTATACTGACTTGCCAACCTACCACACCACCGCATCGGCGCAGATGGAACAGGTTGTTCAAAATACCACGACCAATGCCATCATTGATCATGCACTGGTGCGCACAACGATTACCGATCCAGATGCTGCAACAGTGTTTACCCATGAGCACTCATTAGGACAACTGGGCATTGGTGCACAACGCACACTTTATCTCCCTTATGCCTTCAGTGCCGCCGTCGTGGGTGTGTATACCATCACCACCGGGCTGTGGGATGGGCATAACAATCAACTGCTCGCGAGCGACACCACCGACTACACTGTCTTCAACGATCTGAGCATAGCCTTAAGTAGTGCGGTGAGCGCAACGGTGGCTGAGCTGTATGCCGGTGATGCGCAAGGCTGTACCAGCACCCTCACCAATAGCGGTGACCTGGCGTTAACTGCCGTAAATCTTCGCAGTGTTCTGGTGGACATGGAGCGATCTCTGGAGCTTGAAGAGGTGCAGTGGACGCGTGATTTTTCACTGGGAGAGAGTCAATCCCTTGATCAAAGCTTTGTCACCAGTGACTGGGGATTAGGCCAACATGCGTGTATTACCCAGGCGCAGATTGACGGTAGCTGGCAAAACATGGCCTATGCCGTGTTTGTGGTTCTACCTAACCCCAACACCCCACCGGTTTCCCATGCAGGCTATGATCACTACGCCAGTCTCGGTGAGGTAGTGACTCTGGACGGTTCAGCCAGTACAGATGTGGATGGCAACTCACTAACCTATAGTTGGCAAATCATCACTGCACCAGCGGGTAGCATCGCTACCTTAAGTGATGCGACCCAGATCATGCCCGCCTTTACAGTCGATGTCGCCGGGGATTATGTGATTGAACTCATCGTTGATGACGGCCTGGTCGCAAGCGAGCCAGATACCGTGACGATTGCGTTGAGTAATGTCGCACCGGTGGCCGATGCCGGAACGGATCAAGTGGTGAGCATCGGCAGTCACGCCCAACTTAATGGCACTCACAGCAGTGATGTGGACGGTGATCCGTTAAGCTTCCTCTGGAGCCTTGTTGAAGTGCCAGCAGGCAGTGCGGCAAGCTTGTCGGATTCCACCCTCATGACACCCACTCTCGAGATTGATCTCGATGGCGGTTACATCGTGCAGCTGGTGGTTAACGATGGTGTGCTCGATAGCGAAGCGGATACGGTTGAACTCAGTACCTACAACCTGGCCCCCGTGGCGCATGCAGGCCTTGATCAAACGGTCAGTCTGGGTGATACCCCAGGACTTGACGGCACCCTCAGCCATGATGCCAACGGTGACCTGCTCACTTATCGCTGGCATCTATTAAGCAGCCCTGAAGGTAGCACCGCACTACTAACCGATGAGGCTACCGCCACACCAGCACTGGGCATTGATGTGGTGGGTACGTACGTGGTGCAACTGATTGTCAATGACGGCCTGCTCGACAGCGCACCAGACACAGTGGTGCTGGATGCAGACAATACGCGTCCTGTGGCCGATGCAGGGCCAGATCAAACAGACTCTGCCGGGATTATGATAACCCTGGATGGTAGCGCCAGCCATGATGCGCAGAGTGATCCGCTGTTCTACCGCTGGCATTTTACGACTCTACCGTTTGGGGCAAGCCTCATGATTGACCAGGCCGACAGTGCCGTGGCCAGCTATAACGCCTATATAGCAGGGCGCTACATCGGCCAGCTCATCGTCGATGACGGCACCTTACCGAGCCTGCCAGATACCACGGTGATCGATATCATCGATGATGTGGGCCCCATTACTCAGCATGTCGAGGCGTCACTGAATCCGGTGGATATCCATACCGGCTTTGACCTCATCGCGCAGCTAGATGATAGCACCACCGGTGGCGCTACTATTGCGGGGGCTGAATACCGCATTGAAGGCAGTGCTTATACGCCGATGGCGGCGAATGATGGCGCGTTTAATAGCATGAGCGAAACCGCAGTGATCGCCTTGCCAGCGTTTGGTAACGCCGGTGTCTACGAGTTGTGTGTCCGCGCTATCGATAGCCTGGACAATGCCGGTATGGAAGAGTGTACGTTGCTGGCCGTCTACGACCCCGAAGGTGGCTTTGTGACCGGTGGAGGGTGGATTAACTCACCAGCAGGCGCGTGTCAGTTAACCGCCGACTGCACTGCTGCCATTGGCAAAGCGAACTTCGGTTTTGTCTCCAAATACAAAAAAGGGGCAAATGCCCCGACCGGTAATACCAACTTCGTCTTTAAATCGGGCGGTATCCACTTCAGGTCTGATAGTTATCAATGGCTGGTGGTTGCTGGTGCCAAAGCGATGTTCAAAGGCGAAGGGGCGATTAGCAATGGTGGTCAGTACGGTTTTCTGATCAAGGCCATTGATGAGTCACTGACCAATAGCACCTCGAAAGACACGTTCAGAATCAAGATTTGGGATATCAATGATGCAGACCGTGTGGTCTACGATAACGAGATTGGGGCCGATGAGGACGCTGATCCATCCACGGAGATTGGGGGTGGGTCGATTGTGATCCATAAGCAGTGATGGTGATTAATTAGCGGGCATGTCATTGCGAGCAAAGCGTGGCAATCCCAGGCTTTGAGATTGCTTCGTCGCTATGCTCCTCGCAATGACAGGTGAATAGAGAATTTATTATGTATCGATTTAATTGTTTCCCGTCACCCCGGCGCAGGCCGGGGCCCAGAAAATATCTTGAAAGACTAGATGCCGGCCTACGCTGGAATGACGAATTAGAAGTACAAGCAGGAGCGAACGATGAGCAGTATTAACAGACCAGTGATCACCGTGATGCGAGAGACTAAAGCCTTTATGCGCAGTATCACGGGCATCGTACTGGTGGCATTTACATCGCTGATCATGTCACCCACGGTGATGGCGATTGAGAATATGCCGGAGACGACTTCTGCCGTAGAGAGTGACGAGCATAAACTCTCGAAGGCAATACAGAAGACCCAGCATCAACTGGAGCGGCTTTCACGGAAGCTTGATAACAACGAGGCTGTTTCGGTTGAGCTGGCCGAGTTGCAGGTATTGAAGGATGAGATCACCACGCTGAACGATAGCGCCCTGAGTAGCTTTGATTTGGTGAAGACCCATATTCAGGGCAAAAACCTCCCTGCGGTGATAATGGAACGTCACAACGCCGTAGTCGCCGATTATCAGGTGCAGCTGAATACGTTGTTGCAGAACCTGACTGAGGTTGAGAATGCGACCGATAGTGAGATGCGGAAGGTTAAGGTCAATCATGCGAAGGGGCATCTTGAGGTAAAAAAACATAAACGCGCCCACCAGCCGATCACCCCCAATGACCTCGGCAATAAAGCGAACAAGGCTAAACCCGGTAACACCCCAAAACAGAATAAAGATGACTTTACTCAGGCAGGCCTCTTCAACACCCCTTACCAGCAGTTTGCCGCCCTCGGTGACTTCACCTTCGACAAACTAACCGGTGCTTCAGACCCTGCCTATCTTGCAGCGACACCGGAAGCGGTTCTAACGCCTGCCATTCAGGCGAAGGCAGCGGAACTCAATCACGACCCGGTTAAAATTTACCACTGGGTGCGTAACAACATCGAATGGCTGCCAAGCTGGGGCGCGATGCAGGATGCCGAGCTGACCCTTGCCAGCAAGCGTGGTAACAGCATGGATATCTCAGGGCTGACCATCGCACTACTACGTGCCTCCGGCATCCCAGCCCGTTATGTCCACGGTACCATCGAAGTACCAAAAGCAGAGTTCATCAACTGGACGGGTGATTTCGCAAATATCGAAGCCGCGCAGGAGTTCGCCAGTGTCGGTGGTATTCCGACCACCAGTGTGAGTGCCGGTGGTGTCGTGACTAAAATGCGGATCGAACATTTCTGGGTCGAAGCAGCGATAGACTTTCAGCCGTCACGTGGGGCGAAAAACTTTGATGCCGATAGCTGGGTGCAGTTCGATCCGAGTTATAAGCAGTATGAGTACCTGCAAGGATTGGATGCGATTGCGATCTCAGGAATTGACCCTGAGCAATTGGCACAGGATTTTACCAATAGCGGTACGATCAATGAAGCGGAAGGGTGGGTGACGGGGTTTGACCCTGCCATTTTGGAGAATGCCCAGATTCAGGCGCAGACAGCGCTTGAGAATCATATTACTAACAACATGACCGATCCGACCGTTGGCGATGTGATCGGTGGAAAGAAGACCATCATTCAGGAATTCCCGGTACTGCCATCAGCGTTACCCAACAAAACCATCACCATCGGTGCGCGTTATGACGAACTGCCGGATGCACTCAGATACCACATGAGTTTTGCGTTTGGAACAGATCTCTTTGGTGAACTGAATTCACCGATCACCTACCCATGGGCGCAGCTCAATAACCAGAAGGTGACGCTCTCGTTTAAACCTGCGACGCCTGATGATGAAGCAGCGCTGCAATCACTGCTACCCGAAGGTGAGATCACTGACATCAGCCAGCTGCCTGAGACGATTCCGGCTTACCTGATCAATGTGATTCCAGAGCTTCGACTGAATGGAGAGGTGGTCAAGCAGGGGAGCCCGATGTCATTGGGTGAAGACCTGCCGTTTGTCTATCAGGCAAAAACCCCGTTAGAAACACAGGCACCTTTTACTTATAGCCTGCCATCAGGTTCTTACTTGAGTATTGCGGTGATTGGGCAGAATGTGTCAGCAGAGAAGCTGACAACGCTACAGGCTGAACTGGAAAGCACTAAGACAACCCTTGAATCGAATGACCAAGGTCAGATTGCATTATTGACGCAGGAAGAAATACTCGGAGATATGTTCTATGCGGGAACTCTTGGCTACTTCGCGCAGCTCAGTGCCTTGAGCCACATTGCAGCACAATCTCAACGGCACAGCCATTCGCTCTCGATAGGTTATGGGAGTTATGGTTACGAACCGCATGTGGAATATCTCTTTGGTATTCCTCGCTTCCTTGCTACGGGTGGTGCCGCAATGAATATCCGTTTTGGGGAGTTTATTGGTACATATACTAATGATGCAGAACAGAAAAAACAATTCAATATACAGACCGGTATTCTAAGCTCTGCTCTTGAGCATGCCATTCCTGAGCAGATGTTTGCAGACCCTAATAGTGCTACGCAGCCCGATGCTATATCAGCCGTCAAAGCACTGCAAAAGGCAAGTAATGCTGGACAGCGTATTTATCATATTACGCCAGCTAATCAGGCATCAACTTTACCTAATGTAAACCTGCACCCAG
>Ga0316207_10002930_pt1 | contig 16593 bp, 11 predicted proteins | sample 6weekpyrite_MG_FD_204943 | JGI IMG/M metagenome (GOLD analysis project Ga0316207, IMG submission 204943) | Microbial mat bacterial communities from mineral coupon in-situ incubated in ocean water Damariscotta River, Maine, United States -... | ecosystem: Environmental > Aquatic > Marine >...
TCAAATGACATACTAAAAGCCTTGTACAATCTTTCTGCACATAATAAAGTTTGTGTTGAGTGTTTTAATATTACGCAGTTTCCAGCCATCAAAGCAGGTATGATAGAATTAATTGCTGTTAAATAGGGATAATTCCATGGTGCTATTGTTAATACCACACCTAAAGGATCCCTTTTTATATAACGAGTAAAGCCTTCATTATCCTGTAATTTAATATCACATAAAGCCTGCTCAGCTATATCGATCATATAACGAGCACGCTCCTCTAAACCACGTAATTCACCCTGTGCGTACTTTAAAGGTCGTCCCATTAGCATGGTAATTTCTTGCGCTATCTCTTCACTATTTTCAAGCATTAAATCTATCGCTTTATGGCAAAGTTTTGCTTTTTCAGAAATTGCTAGTGACTTCCAGTTAATACAGGCAGATACCGAAGCCTTTAGTTTTTTTTCAATTTGACTTGTTGTTGCTGTTTCTCTTTCTGCAACAATAGAACCATCAATGGGTGATCTTATTTTTATTATCATAGTTAACTTTAAATAATTTCAAAATAACGGTCTAATTCCCATTGGGATATATGTTTTCTAAATTCACGTTCTTCCCACTCCCGGCTAGCGACATAATGATCCACGAATGTATCTCCAAAATAATCTCTAGCCACATCAGATGACTTAAGTTTCTGGGCGGCTTCCCATAAATTTGTTGGCAACTTTAGCTGCTCTGGAAATACCTGATCATAAGCATTGCCTTTTACCATTGAGTCAATTGAAAGCTTGTTCTCTATCCCCCATAACCCCGAAGCGATAACCGCAGCAAGTATTATATATGGGTTCGCATCAGCAGCAGCAATTCTGTACTCCAGGCGTTGTGTTTTTTCATTACCTGGAATTATTCTAATAGCACAGGTACGATTATCAACACCTACACTAGCTTCTGTTGGTGCCCAGAAACCCGGTATAAGTCTACGATACGAATTAATAGTTGGTGCTATCATTGCCAGAAATTCAGGCATCAGTTGCTGTTGTCCGGCGATAAAATGATACATCGTTTCACTCATATTATTTTTATCATTGTTATCATAAAAAACTGCTGTCCCATTACTATCTTTTATAGATAAATGAATATGTCCACTTTGTCCCGGATAATCTTCTGACCATCTTGCCATAAATGTAGCAATTTTATTATTTTTCTGTAATGAAATTTTTGTAAACGTTTTGAATAAAGATGCATTATCTGCCGATGTTAAAGCATCGCTATAAGCAATAGCCGCTTCTAAAACACCCGGCCCGGTTTCTTCATGTAGACCTTCTATCTTAAAATCCATCTCTTCAGATAGTTTCAATATCTCATTATAAGTTTCTGACTCTACTGTATTTCGAATCACAGAGTATCCAAACTCGGCAGGTGCAAGTGGTTGTAATTTTCGGTAATTCTTTTCACGTATACTATGGGAGGTTTCATTAAACACAAAAAACTCATATTCAAATCCAGAAAAGACCTCCAACCCCATATCATGAGCTCTTTTAATAACCTTACGCAAAATACCCCGCGGACAAATAGCTTCCGCTTCAGCTGTAAACTCAGCCAGAAAAAAAAGCATATTAGTTTCCCCAATCCTGTCCATGGGTAGTTCACGACAACTATCCGGTAAAATGCGCATTAAAGCGTCTGGAAACCCTGTATGCCAACCTGTATATTTTACATTATCATAAAGTTGATCCTTAACATCCCAGCCCAGCACAACATCACAAAAACCAAAGCCACTATCCAGTGCGGAAAAGAACTTTTCCCTGGACATATATTTTCCACGTAGCACGCCATCTATATCAAAAACACCAACTTTTACGTGACTTAATTCACGTTGTTCCACTATCTGACGAGCCTGACTTATAGTTCTTACATCCCTGGCAATCATTATGCCCCCTAATTTTATGGTTATATAATGATTTTAGCTGTTATTTTAAAAAAATGCTTTACTTATATAAATGCAGATAAAAACCTATTTAAACTTAGCCACATGATATATATACTATATAGGATGAATTAAACATTTGATATTTCTCATCAAAAAACATCTATACAGCCATGACAAAAAGATTCAAAATAGTTAGATTAATTTATTTTAGTAAGAAACAAGAGATAAGGCTCTTCTAGCCAGAAAATATACAGTCATATTTTCTGACTGCCTGTGAAAGTAAGGTAGAAAGATTAATTAGCAGCACTCTTAAAGTTTAATGCTCTTTTTAAAACCATGCTAATTCCTTCATACTCTTCATTATCAGCTTTTACAAGTTTAGCGCCATGCGAAAATCTCTCTCTCAATCTGTACATTGCATTTTGCCCTTCTTCAGAGAGCAATACTTCTGCTATTTTCATTTTCAGCTGAGTAGCTACCCCTGGACCTACGGTAAATGCCTGATTTGGATACGGTAAGTGTGTATGTATAGCCCTGGTTTTAGTAAAATCAGGATCAAATTTTTTGTGGTTTGTTTTTGGAATGACCGTCGCGATACATCTACCTTCCACAACAGAGTCATAGGCCTCTTTCCATCCTTTTGTGGTTATGTGGATTGGTTCTTTCTCTGGATTTGTGTAATGACTCATCATCGTAAGCATACCGAAATTTGGTGATTTTGGAGCACAAATTTTTTCTCCAATCAAATCATCTAAACTCCTAATACCATTATCATCACTACTAGCAATAACTCGCCAAATATGCAACTGCGGTAATTTCAATATAACATTATGATTAGTATATTGAATTCGCCAGCTAACAAAATGCGGTCCGTCAAATGCCAAGTCATACTCATTATTTTGCATCCCTCGGCTATATTCAGTCCAGTTTGCAGGGTGCTTATAAATAAACCGTTCGCCAGTTTTCTTCGTCAGGAAATCAGCAATTGGCTTGTAAATATAAACACCCTGCTCCAGGTTTTCTCTTGGTGGAGCTGTGAACAGGTAATCTGATATGGCATCAGCAGGATAAATTGACACCAGAAATAACAGTAAAACCCTGTCAAATTTAATTTTTGACATGACTAAATCTCCACCATACTTGAGAAAAACGAATTACGCGACAAATCTAGCCTTAATTTCACTTAACAGCTGGGATTGTCGCTCACGCCTCATCTTATCACCTTCTTCTACATTTAGTTGTTTTTCTCGTTTTTTTCTTTGATTTAGCTCGTTAAATTCCTCAATCTCATTTTTTGAAAATACTTTTTCTTCACCATTAGCTACACAGCTTCTCTCATAACCAAGAGCATCCAACACATTACCTGCTACTGATTCAAAAATACTAATATCAGTCATAGCCATCTCTGAGAGGTATTTCTTACTGTTATTTTTCAAAATTGGACTAGTAACATTTCCCCATAAATCGCTTGAATTTGCTGCATTTTCTGCCTCCTTACTTTTATGAAAATCAAGCATATGCGGAACATAGTCAGTACCCAAAAAAGCACAAAGAGAACGTGCTGTTTCTTCAGGTTGCTGTGTTAGCTGTTCATAACTGACGCTATAAAAACGATTTTCATCAATTAACTCTTTAAATTTTAATGCCATATTCTGAGTGGCAGCCCAGCCATTTGCTATATTATAAATGTGCTTCTCACCGACAACTGCTTTTTGAAATGATAATGCAACATCACGACCATCGCGATATAGATATATATACTTCGGATTATCAAAATGCTCCTCAATTTCTTTCACATATTTTATATTCGCAAGACTTTTACAGCACCATGTTTTAGCACCCTGGGCTTCTGCATAAAAATCGTGAATTGCTGCATAAACACCTAATAAAGATCGACTTTTAGCCTTAACTGCAATTTCATGCCTGTCAAAGCTCATGCCACTCCATTCAACAGGGTTTAACTCAACTAATCTACAGACATCGTCAATTAGCTTATAAAAGCTTTCATCGTTATCAAAATTTCCATAGTATTCCATGAGTGGGAACATACGCTCTAAAATATGTGGTGGATGAGGGGAAGCAATTTCAGTCAATTGATTTAGCATTAATCTCAATAGATTAGATCCGGATCTTTGGGTGCCTATCATAAATACAGGTGTCATAATGTACTCCTACGTTTTCTGTTTTATAAATTTAATGCTAGAAATTATAATATTTGGAAACAAAGTAGATTTCCTTCATATTAAAATCACAACATCTGTTGGTAATTTCGTGTATTGATTAATTTAAGCAAAGGCGATTAAACCGATGATTCCTGAGGCAGGTATTATCCAGACCACTTCTAATTTAAATTTAAGTAAGGCAAGCATTGCTGTGATAAAGATCACAACTGATATCAAACTAGCTTCTGCGGACATAGAAACAACGTAGCCCGCAGCTGCTATCATGCCGATCACTGCGCAACGTACGCCTTTTAATATTGCTTTAATACTTTCTGATTCTTTTAATAGCTGTAAATAATGAGTACATATCAACATTATCATGGCAGGTGGAGCAAAAATACCAATTGTGGCCATTACGGCACCAAACACACCTGCTACTTTATATCCGATAAAAGTAGCACTTATTAAAATTGGTCCTGGAGTTATCTGCCCCATAGCAATTGCATCTATAAATTCTTTATGACTTACCCACTGATATGTTTCAACAACTGATTCTTGAATGAGTGGGATAAAAACAAACCCACCGCCAAATAAAAGAACACTCATACCGGCAAATGTAGCTAAAAGTTTAGCTGCTATATATGTTTGAGATTTTACTAAAGTAATAATAAAAATAAGGATACTAGTTCCAACAAGTGATAATAAACTAGTGAAATTATGACTTTGTTTAAATGTAGAATCTAAATTTTCAGTAGGTTTACTGGAAGATGGATTTTTATTAAACAACACCCAACCTAATAAACCGGCGGAAAAGATAATAATTAAGGTGCTATAAAAACCACCAATTAAAATAAGTATCAACATTGCTGTTATTGCGATACTCACTTCAATATAACCTGACAAGGATTTCCTACCCATATTTATTGAGGTAGCAACAATTATTGCAGCTACAGCTGGCAAGATACCTTTAAAAATATTATTAACCGCCGGGATTTCACCCCAGGTGAAATACGCATAACTCAAAAATAATATAAGAAAAAATGAAGGCAGTATTACCGCTGTTGCACATATCATAGCGCCTGAAATCCCCCGGATACGGTACCCCGCATAAGCCACAACATTTACTGCAACAGGGCCTGGAAGAATAGTCGCTAATGATATCCCGTCGAGCATGTCATCATCTGTTAGTAATTGTTCCCTATCAACCAGATAATTTTTTACTACTGATATAAGCGCCATAAAACCACCAAACGCTGTACTACCAATTTTTATGAATATCCAGAACAAAGAGAATAACGATGGTTGACTGGCTTCAATGACTTCTTCGGTATTTGCACTCATAAAAACTACCTAATAAAATTATGACAAAATAGTTACTGCTCATAATTTATACATTATTTATAGATTCAAAATAAATTCAGATTTTCATTATAAATATTTTACCCGCCATTAATACGCAACTTTGTTTAAAAGGGAATTTTTCCTATACAAATTTGTAAATCAATATTATGAACTACTAAATAGGAATTTTCCCCATCCCATCTATTTGCATTTGATGTTAATTTTGTTTCACCCGTTTAATTAATGTTGGTTAAATTATGGCTAATGTAAACAAAAACAATTTAAAAAAATCTAGCAATGTAGTTTGGAGTGACTCATCTGTCACTAAAGACAACAGGGATAACCTCAATAAACAAAGATCCGCTATTATTTGGTTTACGGGCTTATCAGGTTCTGGTAAATCAACTATAGCTAATGCCCTTGAGCAAAAATTACATAAATATAGTTTTCGAACATATTTACTAGATGGCGATAATGTACGTCATGGTTTAAGTAATGACCTTTCTTTCAGCAATGAAGACAGAAAGGAAAATATTAGAAGAATTGGCGAATGTTCAAAGCTATTTATTGATGCTGGAGTAATGGTACTTGCAACTTTCATATCACCTTTTAAAGATGATAGGAGCTTTGTAAAAAATATTGTCAACAATACAGAATTCATTGAAATTTATGTTAAATGTCCGTTAAATTTATGTGAAAAAAGAGATGTTAAGGGGCTTTATAAAAAAGCCAGATCTGGTGAAATTAAACAATTTACTGGCATCGACTCACCCTACGAAGAACCTGACAACGCAGATTTAACGATAGATACCTCTAAATTAAATATAGATCAATCCGTTGACGCGATAATTGACTATTTACTCAGACATTCTTATATAGTCTCAAACAGGAGATTGAGACTTACACGGTTATTATTTGATTATTTATTACCCGGAAAGAAAGTTGCTTTATTAAAAAACTAAAATATTAGAAGATATTGTAAATTAATTAACAGGGATGTTAAAATTTAATATGTAATTATACTCATTTTATCAGGCATCAATTAATCCATTTCTTATTGCCAGACGAGTAAGCTCAACAATATTAGTTGCTTTGATTTTATTCATAATACGGGTGCGATGATTACTAACCGTTTTTGGGCTTAAGTGTAAATCTGTTGATATTTTAACCACTGAGCGTCCCTCGGCAAGTAAACAAAAAATTTCAAATTCTCGCTCAGTCAAACATTTTACTTTTTCTTCATCTTCTACCCAAGACTCATCACTAGCTGACTCACATACATCTGCGCTCAGGTACTTCTGACCTTTAATAATTACACTTACTGCTTTAGCTAGTTCCTCCGGTGCGCTTTTCTTAGTCATGTATCCCGCTGCACCAGCTACAGTAGCACGAGTAACATAAGCAAGATCATCTCGCATACTTAGCACCAAAACTTTGGCATTCTTGTCCTTGGCATTTAAATGCCTTAAACCTTCTAAGCCTCCCATACCTGGCATCATTAAATCCATAATTACTGCATCTGGCTGATAATCAGAATAAACCTGGCATGCTTCTTCGGCAGAATCTACCTCAAGAAATTCATATTTAGATTCACTTTCTAGCAAATATCTAAAACCCGCTCTGACTATGGCGTGGTCATCAACTAATAACAATTTAGTTTTTTCATCACCCGATTTCACAATACACTCCTAATGGAAGATAGCAATAGTTTTGTGTTCTTAATTAAAACCATATAAAAACCAGGCCTGAATAATGCATACTTTTTCTGGCTTACCATATTTCCGCTTATTAAGCATAGGACAAATTGTCAAAGTTTGTGAAAAATCTTTCCTTAGATAATCTGATCAAAAAAAACAATCATACCTACTTATCTATTTCAATATACACAAAATACTGAAGAAGATTAGTATACTAGTTTAACACTATTTATTAATTAAATGATAAGTTAAAGTACTAAATTAGCTTTTTCATTTTAAATGTTATATATAAAGCAAAAATTATTAGTAAATTACATCCTTTTTATAATTATTCTATAACGTTGTATTCTCAGCACTTCAAATTATACTATAAACCACTATCATATAGTGATATATACACTAATTATATAACTTCTCTATATACTATTTATTATTAAATACTAATTAATAGCCTATTATTTCATACACTTCAACTTATAAAAACATATAAAAAAATGTTATTAGGCTAGACATAACTTAAACCAATAAATAATATTTCTTAAATTACCGTTAATCCATATCATGCAATTTTTAATGATCTATTTATATGTGATGCTAATTCATTTTCAGAAAATGGCTTTACCATATAATGGCTAACGCCTTTGTCCATCGCAACTTTTCTGTGTTTTTCAGTTGAGCGTGATGTAATCATTATTATTGGCATATCATGTGTGATAGTGTTAGCCCTAATATGAGTGGTTAATTCAAGCCCATTCATTCTTGGCATTTCCATATCAACAAGAATCAGATCAGGTTTACGTTTATCAATTAGTAATATAGCTTCCATTCCGTCACGAGCAGTTCTCACCTCAATCCCTAAATCCTCAACAAACTGAGCTAGAGACTTTCTTGCACTTAGCGAGTCATCAACAACCAGTATATATGGAAGTTTTATCTTAAGCTGTGGATCAGTATAGATAATATTCTGTATATCTTTATTACTTGAAATTTCAAATGACTGTTTTAATTCTGGTAAATCAACAACAGTAGCTATACTACCATCACCTAATACTGTTGCTCCAATTATTCCATCAATCTTTGGTATATAAGGTCCCATCGATTTAACTACAACATCTCGACTATCTATAACTTCCTGGACAAGTACGGCACTAGACACTCCAGCATCATCTTTAACTAATATAATCGGGCGATTAGAACGATCAACATCTCTTCTATCTTCGTCCAACTTTAATAGCCTTTCTATCAATATTGTATTAAAAACCTGGTTATCTAACTTGAAAGTTAACCCCTGGTCAACATTCTTCAGCCTACCTAATCCAGGATAAACAATTTCTTCTATTCCTCGATTTGATAATGCATATATATTTTCTCTAACCCTGACAAGAATCGAATGTATTGAAAAAGAAGAAACAGGTAAACAAATAGAAAAGCGACAACCACTCCCTTCCTCAGATCTTATATCTATAGTGCCTTTTAACTCACGAATTTTATTATGCACTACATCAAGCCCAATTCCCCTACCTGATACCTGACTAACTTCTCTTCTTGTTGAGAACCCTGGCCTTAATATCAAATTCTGGATATTTTCTACTGTCACTTCTTTTTCACTTTTCACCAAACCCAACTCAATTGCTTTTTCCTTTACCTCACTTAAACTCAATCCTTTTCCATCGTCTTCAATGTCGATCACAATCTGATCACCAGTTCGATTGAACTCCAGCTTTATATGACCTCGACTTTTTTTGTTCAGCATCTCTCTGTGCTCAATTGATTCAATACCATGATCAACCGAGTTTCTAAGAAGGTGCATCAAAGGTTCTACTAAGCTATTTAGAACTTCACTATCCATATATGTATTGTTATCTATAACTTCTAAATCAACTTGTTTATTAGTTAAACGACAAACTTGTTTTACTCCTCGCTTTAATCGACCGATAATAGTTTGAGTTGGAACCATTCTTGTTTTAAGTACAAGCTCTTCATTTTCTTTCTGTAATTGCGACTGATTAATCACCAGACTATTCAAATGAGTAAAATCTTTTTCTAGTACCTGGGCAAGCTCAATTGAATCAGCTGCTATTTCAATAAGTCTCCTGCTCATTGAATGCAATTCATGGTATTGATCTAGCTCTAAAGGGTCAAAATCATCTACAACTGTATGATCACCTAAATGATTGGCTACCCCTTGTACATCAACTATATGCTCTAGATCGAAAGATAACTTCTGTAAAATCTGATTATGACTTTTAAGGCTTTTATAACGCCCTTTTATTATTTTAATATATTCCTGAATTTGAGAAGTAGAAATCAGGTTTTCACCGGCAAGCCTAAGTAAATCATCAGCTAATCTAGCTGGTATTCGTAACATATTTTCAATGCTGATCGGTTTTTTAACTTCATCATTTAATGAGGTTAAACCCTCAGAAGCTGAATTAGTAGATACAAATTGAACTTCATCAGTATCAGCATCAACATCAAGATTAATATCTGTGGCCCCTTCTTTGTCCAGCCTGTTTGCCCAATCTAACACCAATTGATATATAGGCACGCTATTATCTGGAGGCTCAACAATCCCTAAAAGAGCTTCTGACATAGTTTCAAGGCAATCAGCTGCTTCTATTAAAACATTTAGTAATTTACTTGAAGGAATTTTATTTGCTTTAGTCTGTATCTCAAGAATATCTTCTAGTTGATGGGTAAGATTTGCAACACCTTTAACACCAACGACATTACCAGCACCTTTCACAGTATGTGCAATTCTTTGTGCTATTTCCAAATATTTAGTACTTTTCTGTATTTGTAAATTTTGAATTGCTGCAGAAAATTCTCCTGTTTGTACAGGTAAATCCTGAAGCAAAGCTTCAAGCAGATCAGGATTAACATCTAATGGTAATGCCAAAGACATATCTTCTTTAGTGGCCTTATTCTGACGAACCATTTTTTCTTCATCTTTAAAAACAGGATGCTTTAACAACGCTTCCAATGAAAGAATATTTTCAGCCTCAATGGAATTTTCCCATACTTCATTTTCAATATATTGAATTAAGTTATCCGAAACCTTTTCTTCAGCAATATTCTCTAAATATGACAAGATAATTAGCGGCCATGTTGTGAGCAGTAAAGCAAACTCTTCACTTAGAATCTCTTCTTTTAGTGCAAGCACATGAACATTACTTGATAAATATCGACAAAAATCTCCCAGCCCCTCAAGCCCAATCAAATCAACAGCATTGCTAATGTTTTCAATCTGTTCAGCCGTGTTAATTAAGTAATTTCTTAAATCAGATACATCCTCCTTTAATCGATATTCAGTCAATTCATCAGTTGTTATATCAGAAAGCTCTTCACAAACAAGACCAACCAATGTCCTCTGTTCTTCGCTTATAAGTAAATTTGAATTGGAGTTAACCTTGTAAGGTAATTGATTTGATTCTAAGTCTGCCAAACTATCAACATCAACTATTTCACTCTTTTCTTCAAATTGAAAAGCCACTGAATCAGGGGTAGTAAGTGCTAATAAATCTGAAACATCCACTGTATTTTCATTCTCTAAATCGGATTGATTTGAAGACACCGGGCTAAGCACATTACTTAAAACCACATTATCTTCCGAGTTTAAATAATCGTCAATTAGATCCGCAACATCAGGCTTAGCGACTTCATTACTTGCTTCCTGATCCACCTCAAAACTACTAATATTGTTAGAAGTTTTTTCTGAAATATCATGACTTGAATAACCTTGTTCCAAATCATTATCTAAGAGAAAGTCGGTAAGCTCTATTTCTGTAGTTTCATTACTATCTGGTAACAAGAAGGTTTCCTGTAACTCTTCAAACTGCTCATCGTGTTTAGCCTCAAACTGATCACGAACTAGCAATTGAGTAATCTCATTTTCTTCCTCTCTAGTTACAGGTCTTATCCATTGAGGGTTTTTAAAGTGACTCAACAGGTGAGCATCAGAAATTTTACTAGACGGAATAAACACATACTCAGAAAATATTTCGGGTATTTTTTTAAGGAAGCGGCACTCATTTTCAGTTAGATTTCTATTGGCATTGATTAGCATCTGTAAACCTTCAAACAAAATTACAGATAGACGCAACAAACCTGCATGGTCTGAAGTTATCAACGAATCATGAATATTTTGAAGCTGTTCTTCATACTGGTTTAATACTAATTGGGTATCCGATGTTTCGATATTTAGCCGTGATGCAATATCAGACAGAGCCTGTACATCTTGTGAGCCTATCCTACATTTATATATCTCACCACCTAACATCATTGACAACCTTTATCCAGCATATTGAAAAGATGATCATTCATATTAAAGCACATTTCAAATATTGTATTAGCTGCATAATACATCAAACAGCTTGCTGAATCTCCTGGGTTGAAAAAGTGTCTAACTTTTCTGTCTTAACATTATTTGAAAGAGTGAACACTCCAACTATAGAAACTAGCTGATCAGAATAACGCACTAGTTTTTCAGTACTCTTTGTCTGCTCTAATAATTTACGACCAGTTAGTTCGGTACTTTCTTTAATTACTTTTGCTCTTTCTAATAATTCATTACTTATACCAGCCTGTTCTTCAGAGCTTTTAGCTATATGTTGCACCGAACTAACCAGGTCATTTGTAGCCTGCTGAGTCCTTTTCATATTCTGACTCGCCTGATTAATTAAATCAGTACCTTCAGCAACCTGACTAATTACTGTGTTCATTATTGTAACTGTATCAGCTGTTTCTATCCGAATATTATTAACCACTGTTGATATTTCAGATGTTGCTTCTCGAGCATTTTCTGCAAGTCTTTGAACTTCATCTGCTACCACTGCAAAACCTCTACCTGCCTCACCCGCAGATGCTGCATGCATGCTTGCATTCAAAGCCAGTATATGCGTGCGTTCCGCAATACTATTAATAAGACTAACAATGCCTGATATTTCCTGTGACCGTTCACCCAATCGCTTAATTCTTTTTTCTGTTTCACTTATTGTACTTCTTATTGAGTTAATACCTTCTACAGAAGACAATACTGTTTGTAATGCTCTTTGAGTATTTTGAATAGTGATTTCAGCTTTAGTATTGGCTTCATTTGCATCATCAGAAATTTCATTCATTGTTGCTACAGTTTCTTCTAACATTATTGCAGTGTTTTCCACTTCTTTTCGCTCTTTGTTTGCAACAAAAATAACACTATCCGACTGTTGCTTAATTAATAGTGAAACATCTGATACCTGAGAAGAAGTAGATTGAGCTAATCGCATAATTTTTGAAGTTTCTTTAGCAAGTAAGTTCAATGAATCACTAATCGCCCCTGTAATATCTTCTGAAACAGGGATCTTAACAGTTAGGTCTTTATTCTGTGCCAATTGACTTACTGCTTTAATCAAACTTATAACAGAATTGTTAAGCTTCTCACTATCTTTTTCAGCCTGAGCAAGTGAACTTAATCTTTCATCTAAAAGCTTATCAAAAGCATTAGATAACTCACCAAGTTCGTCTCTTCTGTTCAGTCCGGCCCTTGCTTTTAAGTCTCCTTCATTAACTCTCAATACTGTATCCTGTAGAACCTTCATTGGCTTTATAATGCTTCTAGCTAAGAAGAAAAAACCAATAGACACAGCCAAAGCTATTATCACTAATGTTGATATAAAAATGGTTGTTATTTTATCTCTCATATATGATGCATCATTACGACTTTCTAAAATGACCTTATTACTGATAGTGATCATTTTATCAAACAGTGGTTCGATTATTTTTACCGATTTTTTCACATCACTTTTCTGGCTTGACATTTGTAAAACAGCATTAGACATCTTAAGAAAAACATTATGATACGAAACAATTGAATCATGAATTCTTTGCTTCTTTTTATCAGATAGATTTGATTTACTTACAAATTCTTTAAAAATACTTATTTCTGATATCAAAGCATTACTGTAAGTACCATCTTCTGAACGTATAAAGTCATTCTCATACTTAAGTATTTTATTTAGCTCTATGTCCAACTGGGGTACACTCATTTTTCTCACTGTCTCCTGCAGTGCCAGTGAGACATTTCTTAAATCTAAATTTAAGCCTGTATTTTCATCAAGTCCAATATCTATCTGCAACTCAGCTGCATGTAGAAATTTTTCTCTATAATTTTCAAACGCTTCACCAAGCTCAGTTACTATATCAAGTTTTTTTTCGGTTTTAACAAGTGTAGTCAGATTTTTTAAATTTTGACTCGCAACGATAATACGCGTATCGAATTTTCCGAGGTATATTGGATACTTTTTAAGATAAAACTCCGTTTCACTACGCCTTGCATTAAGTAAGTCTAGCTGTACTTCATGAATTCCTTTCTCAAAGAGCGTCATTCTTTCGGTTATTTCAGCAGCAATACTTTCAGCTTTTAATACTTGCATATATGCCAGGCCAATTATGACAAAACCAATCAATAAACCGATTAGTAAGCCAATTAATTTTTGGGTTATTTTTATACTTCCAAACACACCAAAACTTACTTTAACTTTTTCTGGTTTTGTTGGTTTCATATCAGGTGTCTCCGTGGTATATTTTAAATCTGAATAATTTTGACAATATAATTCTTTAAATATCATTAATCATTTAAATAAATTTATATTTATTAACTATATATTAAGATATTTTCCTTAATGGATTTAAAATATTCTTTTTGGTCAAAATTGATCCATACTACATCATCTACTGTATATGCATCTGTTACAAAATTTTTAACAGCAGATATCTCACTGGGTAATTGATTAAGTTTATTCCAGTTTTCTATGTTATATGACTGAGGCAGGCTATCAATTAATATACCAACCGATTCACTGTCGTCACCGAGAACAAGCAAATTATTATGTTGTATATTTTCTTCTGATAATCCTAATAATAATGGAAAATCGTAAACTGGAATCAGGTTACCGCGTAGATTAATAAGTCCCTTCATCCAGTTCTTAGTTTTTGGTATTGGGTAAATATTTACATTTCTAACAATTTCACTTAAAGAATTTTCAGCTATTAGAAAACCCATATTCTCTATTACAAATCCGTAACGGACTGCATATGATTCAAGCTCTATTCCACCTTGATTTAATAGTGTCTCTTCCGAGTTTTTGAATCGGCTAAATACTTCCTCTAGATTTAAATTGTTATTTACTTCATTCACCATGCAACTCTGTTTCTGATTATCTAAATATCATCAAACACTTAATTCAACGCCGTGATCTGATCAAGAATCTGCTCCGGGGTAAAAGGCTTTGTTATATATGCCTTACCACCCTGTAGTTCAGCCCAAACTCGATCGGCCTTTTGATTTTTACTTGAAACAAATACTACTGGTATCCTTCGAGTATCCCCATCCTGAGAAATTACCCTACAAGCATCATACCCGTCTGCTCCCTGCATGACTATATCCATAAAAATCAAATCTGGTTGTTCGTTTCTGGCTACTTCTATTGCTTCAGTTCCTGTTGTTGCAGTCAAAACTGAATATCCCGCATCTGCCACAATACCCCTTATATTAGCTAGATCCATTGGAGAATCATCCACTAATAATACTTTGTTTATTGCCATTTCTATTCCCTCTTTAAATTTTAAAGCCTCTATTAATTTGTAAGTGTGGTGTATTCCACATACCTACAATAGTTGAATAGACGCTTAATTTATATGGGACTTTTTCACATTATCCTCTTGTTGACTCATTTCACTTAAGTATTTTTGTGCAATATGGTGGAATTGTTCACGCTCTAATGGCTTAGTAAGGTAACTATCACAACCTGATAATGAGCCTTTTACCTTATCAAATGGAGACGATTTTCCTGTCAGTAATATTACAGGCGTATTTTTTGTTTTATGATATTTTTTTAGATATTTACATACCTTATAACCATCAATGCCCGGCATTACTACATCTAAAAATATAATGTCATATTTGTTAGAACGACAAGACTCAATTGCTTGTTCTCCATTCTCAGATAACTCAACCTGTGCACCAAGTAATTTTAGTTCAATTTCAAGTTGTTTCCTTACTGGCTGACTATCATCCACTACTAACGCGTTAAATAATTGCTGATTCTTTGTCTCTGAATGAACAATATTTTCAAGAAAACTATGCGATAAATTTGTTTCATCCAGAGCGCCTCCAATTTTTAGCTCTGGAATAAAATTCATTTCCTTTACGGTCATGGTATCCAACGTGTTAAGTACCTGTGATGCAATAAAGGGCACGCTAAGATTATATATTTTTTCACCGTTTATTTTCCGTCGCCCCGCAAAAACTGTTGGCACCTCCGGTGTATTATCTGCCTTTAGAAATTTTTTGCACCAGTATGCCACAGCTTCATCGCTATCTGAATTGACCAAATACAATTTATGTGCACTGGGTTCAATATTATTAGTCAATATATACTGTCGAACTGAACCAGAAGAAACCCTAAGTACCCTCTGTAATTTTTTTCTGTCATTATCAGACATTCCAATCAGGTATACACTGAATTCATGTGCCACACTCATATAAGACCTTTTAATATCACATTAATATTACTTATAACAACCATAGACAACTTAATAATTATTCCAGGTTCTCAAACGTGACATACTATATATACAATACAGTGTATTTTCTATATAGGTCTTTTTCCCTATCTTTACTGATTAGTAGCAAGTGTGCCATAACAGTGAAAATTACCCACACTTTTCCTAACCCTGCACCAGTATGGATGCAAAATGCACGCTTTTAAAGCATGTTTAAAATCCTGTTTTTTACAGGTTGATGTTGAGGTAAATACTGAGTGTGAATAGTGTAAACTACACTAAGATGGCTGACTAAAAATTAAGCATCATATATTTCAATCCCAGATAATTTATCTAAATGACTAAATATAGAAAATGATAATAATTTTATTAATCAGGAGTATATCGACTACTTCCCTCCCTTTAAGCATCTCAATCACGCTAAAGGGAGAAATAGTGATAAATGCCAGTATTACTTTTTCTTTGGCATATAAATATCGGTACAGGTGCCTTCAGCTACCTCAGTAGCAAAGTTCAAGGTTTCTGACAAGGTAGGATGAGGGTGTATTGTCATCGCAATATCATCCATTTCCGCGCCCATTTCAATAGCCAGTGCGGCTTCAGCAATTAACTCACCCGCATTTTTACCTAAAATACCGGCACCGAGTATACGATGTGTGTTTTTATCATATAATACTTTGGTTACACCATTAGTTGCACCCACCGATAAAGCTCTGCCACTGGCAGCCCATGGAAAGGCACCTTTAATATATTCTACTCCTTCGGCTTTAAGCTCATCTTCAGTCTGGCCACACCAGGCAACTTCAGGAGCAGTGTAAGCAACAGAAGGAATAGTTCTTACATCAAAAAAGCGTTTCTGACCATCGATAACTTCTGCTGCTATTTTTGCTTCATGGGTTGCTTTGTGTGCCAGCATTGGCTGGCCAACCACATC
>Ga0316207_10002931_pt1 | contig 16587 bp, 16 predicted proteins | sample 6weekpyrite_MG_FD_204943 | JGI IMG/M metagenome (GOLD analysis project Ga0316207, IMG submission 204943) | Microbial mat bacterial communities from mineral coupon in-situ incubated in ocean water Damariscotta River, Maine, United States -... | ecosystem: Environmental > Aquatic > Marine >...
CCATTTCAACAAAGCCAAAAACGGTTAGGGCGGCTCTCGAAATGGCCCTTGATCACTGGCACCTTAAACGTGTCCCTAGGGTTAAAACGATAGAAACTAACGAAACTCTCAACAAAGAGCGCTAAACATAACTGGTAAAGCACATTCACTCTCCGTTATTATTCCTAACATTGCGTGCAGTTGGATCATGAAAGTAATGAGTCGAATTTTAATTATTGAAGATGAAGCCTTCGATCGCTCCCATTTGCAACTGACGCTTGAGAATCATCAGTTCAAGGTGGAAACCGCGTCATCTATCAACGAGGCGACTGAAAATTTTGCCTTGCCTTCCTTCAATTTAATCATCACAGACCTACGCTTACCCGGCCAGCCCGGCTCAGATATTATTCAATTGGCACAAGGAGTGCCGGTTCTGGTGATGACCAACTATGCAAGCCTGAGATCTGCGGTAGACGCCATGAAAATGGGGGCTGTCGATTACATTGCGAAACCCTTTGATCATGACGACATTGTTGAGATTGTTTGCAATATTGTTGAAAAAGGAAGCAATGTATCGACGCCAACTTGCGCACGGCAACCTTCTCAAAATGAGATAAGTCGGCTGATATATGGGCGCTGCCAGGCGATGAAGAAAGCATTCAAGCTAATGCAAAAAGTCGCACCAACAGAAGCAACTGTGTTGATCCAGGGTGAAACCGGAAGCGGCAAGGAACTGGCAGCCAGAGCGATTCATAACATCAGTCGTCGTGCAGATCAGGAATATATCTGTATCAACTGTGCAGCAATTCCCGAGTCACTCATCGAATCAGAACTCTTTGGCCATGAAAAAGGCGCATTCACAGGCGCTGTAAGCGCTCGCAATGGCCTGATTGAAGCAGCCGATGGCGGCACATTATTTTTAGACGAAATTGGCGAGCTTCCCCTCGAAGCTCAAGCACGCTTGTTACGTGTCTTACAGGAAGGGGAAATAAGGCGAGTTGGTTCAACTCAATCTCGGCAGGTTGATGTTAGGCTCATCGCCGCAACCCACCGCAACCTAAAAGCACTGTCTCGCTCCGGCCAATTTCGTGAAGACCTTTACTATCGGCTCAACGTCGTACAGTTAAAACTGCCCCCTTTAAGAGATCGGGAAGGCGACATTCTTGGCCTGGCTGAAACTTTGCTCGAAAAGGCCTGCAAAAAACTCAATCAACCCGATATAAAACTCAGCCCTGACGCAATGAAGGCTATTCAGGAATATCATTGGCCAGGCAATGTACGTGAACTCGAGAACGCGATCGAGCGCGGTTCTATCTTGTGTGATAACAACATGATTACCGCAGATTTGCTGGATATCGAATCCGAGGTTGATGATATCAATATCCCGCAAGGCTTGATCACCCCCGCCCAAACCTATCACTTGGCGCAGCCCTCCAAAAGTCTTTCAATGGAAGATTATTTTCAACAATTTGTATTGGAAAACCAGGACCGTATGGGCGAAACAGAGCTTGCTCAACGGCTCGGTATTAGCCGAAAAAGCTTGTGGGAGCGCAGGCAAAGATTAGGTATCCCGCGTAAAAAGAATGCTTAAGAGCCTCTTGCAAAAGGCTCTTAAACTACCGAATCAAACAAAATGTCGAATACTTCACAGTTTAGAACATTGCCTCGTCTCCACATCAGACGAATGATTCCGCTTTCCTTACCATTTGTTACCGCTTGTTACCTATCGAAACACAACGACACACATTATTGGTGTTTAGCGCGACTTTACTAAGCCTTCTAGTCCAAAAGGCGTAATTTATATATGTAACGCATTGAAATAAAACTATTTTTTATTAACTGGTATATGGTCTGCTCTATTAATCAAGCGTAACAACAATAATAATGCCGACTGCAGGTATTAAAATAAAAATAAAAATAGACGTTAATTGCAGCCGTAGAATCCGCAGATACAAAATAATAAATGCGGGGCGAACAGATTATTTTGAATGCGTGGCTTTTTAGCGGCAGAAAAATTGGTTTAAGTGTTGTTTTTGACAGAAAAGAACTACGAAAGTAGCGTCGGTCTAAAGCCAGAGACTCAAATCAGGAATTCCGCTCTATGCATTCAAAGTGTTCCGTTTGCAAGCGTTGGCTAACACTTACGCACTAGGTATAGACAAGGATCCACAACAAAAACAAATGCTGTCTGCTCTTATTGAGCATGAAAAGATCAAACATGGAGTGCCTTTGATCTTTTCATGCACACTCATTTTATCTGCTAAGCAATCATGTCACCGATATGTCCGTTGTGGTTTCGCCATGTAGAGTATGGTTAGTGTTCCTGGCGTTAACAAGGTAAACTTCGCGCCATCCATTATCTTGAAATTCGCTGTTGGAACAAACCAATAAAAATGCCCAAAACTAAGCTGAGCATCATTTCTCGCGACCACCACCAGGTTTCTCGCAAGCTAATAAGCCCTAGTGCCTTAAAGGTCATTCATCGCCTTAACTCGAAAGGTTATGATGCTTTTCTTGTCGGCGGTGGTGTGAGGGACATCCTGCTAGGCAATCAGCCGAAAGACTTTGATATTGCAACCAGCGCTCACCCGGAACAAATACATGCCTTGTTTAAGAATTCGCGTCTAATCGGCCGTCGATTCAAACTGGTGCATATTTTATTCGGCCGTGAAATGATCGAAGTTGCCACCTTTCGAGGACAAGCCGCAGATCAACACGACTCACCATCCCAGCATCAAACTGAGCATGGCATGCTATTGCGCGACAATGTTTACGGCTCAATAGAAGAGGATGCGATTAGACGGGATTTTACCATCAACGCACTTTATTACAGCCCTCAGGATTTTTGTGTTTATGACTATGTGGGCGGCTTGCAAGATATAGAGGCTCGGCAACTACAGATGATCGGGGATTCGGAAACTCGCTATCGCGAAGACCCGGTACGAATGCTTAGGGCACTGCGCTTTGCAGCGAAACTGAATTTTGACATTGCACCTAGCACCTACGAACCGATCCCCCGACTAGCACCCTTATTGAGCAATATTCCGTCCGCACGCTTGTGTGATGAAGTGATCAAGCTCCTCATGTCCGGTTATGCGGTAAAAGTATTTCAGTTGCTGGTGACGGCGCAATTATTTGAGCCGCTTTTTCCGCAAGTTAATCAAACAATTGCATCTGATGAGCGCGGCGAGTTCTACCGGAATTTAATACAAGCGGGTTTGCGAAATACCGATATTCGTATCCAGAGTGGCAAACCGGTAACGCCCGCTTTCTTGTTTGCGGTACTCTTGTGGCCCGAAGTTGACCGCCACTGGCGTCACTTGAGAAAGCAAGGCATTTCCGACTTTCCAGCGATGCAGAGGGCCGGCCATATTGCACTCAAAAACCAACTGACACAGATCTCAATTCCAAAGCGCTTCTCACTGATGATGAAAGAAATCTGGGAGTTTCAACTGCGACTGACCAAGACTCAGGGGAAGCGTCCTGTACAGCTGGTTCAGCAACCTCGATTTAGAGCCGCATATGACTTTTTGCTGCTACGCGAGCAAGCCGGTGAAACGTTAAACGGTTTAGGCGCATGGTGGACTAAATTCCAGGTTGATCATCCAGCACCCGAGACCTCTAACAGACATCGAAGACCGAAGGCTTCAGGTCATGGCGGCCGGCGCCATCGGCAACAATGAAAAGCGCTGGCCTAGAGGGAAATAAAGTGCTGGTTGGGCTTGGAAGCAACATGGATCATCCTGAGTACCAAATAAACGCTGCAATTAAGGCCATCAATGACCTGTCAAGCATTCGAATATTAGCGCAATCTTCTCTTTATCGCAGTACGCCGCAAGGCCCCCAAGATCAAGGTAATTTTTGTAACGCCGTGATCTTGATCGATACTCATCTGGCGCCGGTCGCGCTACTGAAGAAACTTCAAGCGATTGAAATTAGCCATGGCCGAATCAAAACCCGACATTGGGGTGAACGGGTTATAGATCTGGATATTCTGTTCTACGGAACTCAGGTTATCAACCTCGAGAACCCGGATCTTTGCATCCCTCATCGTCACGCACTGACACGGGATTTCGTCGTCATTCCCGCCCTTGAGATTGCACCTCACTGGATCTTGCCTGATGGGTCTCGATTAGGTGACCACAAAGACCAGTGTATCAATCATCAGTTGGCCCTCATCGGCTAGCCGAGAATTGACAACATGCTCTTGTGTCGCCCTGCAACACTCGCTAATCTACTCACGCTAGAGCCTTTTGCAAAACTCAATGTGGGATCGCAGATTGCCGCTCACGCGTTTTGCAAGAGGCTTGCTATTAACCGCAACGAGGAATGAATGATGGGCATAACGACCTTGAGCCTTAAGGGCCTGAAAGAAAACGATGAAAAGTTTTCCTGTATCACCGCGTATGACGCCACTTTTGCTGCGGTTGCTGACAGTGCCGGTATCGATGTGCTCCTTGTGGGTGATTCGCTTGGCATGGTACTTCAGGGGCAAGACAGCACCTTACCCGTTTCTATGGCAGACATGACCTATCATACTCAATGCGTAAAACAAGGATGCACCCGTGCACTCGTCATGGCAGATATGCCTTTTATGTCACTCAATACCGTTGAAGATACGCTTCGCCATGCCGGTGCGTTAATGAAAGCGGGGGCGCATATCGTCAAACTGGAGGGGGGAGACTGGCTAGAGGAGCACATTATTGCATTGAATGATCGCGGTATTCCTGTGTGCGCTCATCTGGGGCTTACGCCTCAGTCTGTCAACAAGCTAGGGGGCTACAAAGTACAAGGAAAAGGAGCAGAGCAGGCTAACAATATGATCAATACTGCTTTAATGCTTGAAGAGGCCGGGGCAGACATTATTCTGCTGGAGTGCGTTCCTACCTCACTTGCAGAGCTAATTACCGAAAATGTTAAAGTGCCCGTTATTGGTATTGGCGCAGGCAATGTAACCGATGGACAGGTGTTGGTCATGCATGATTTGCTCGGTATCAGTGGTGGACGAAAACCAAAGTTTGTCAAAAACTTTATGGCCGGTGCAGATTCAATACAGCAAGCTTTTGAACACTATGATCAAGCGGTTAAGAGCGGGGAGTTCCCTTCCTCGGAATTTAGTTTTTCGGGATAAGCAATTTTCGCTTTTAGGATAAAGAAACCATGCATACCATCGCCTCATGCGCCGAACTCAGGCAGATTATTCAATCAAAAAAAAATGCGGAGCTGTCCGTTGCCTTTGTTCCCACGATGGGCAACTTGCACGAAGGGCACCTGACACTGGTCGATGCCGCAAAACAACATGCTGACTACGTCGTCGCCAGTATTTTTGTTAACCCAATGCAATTTGGTGAAAATGAAGATCTTGACGCCTATCCCAGAACGCTTTCGGACGACAGTACTGCACTCAGGCGTCACGGTTGTGACCTGTTGTTTGCGCCTGGTGCCCGCGAGGTGTACCCAAACGGCATCACTGAAGAAACGCGAATAGAGGTCCCCTCATTGGGCCGAAATCATTGTGGAAGCAGCCGTCCGGGCCATTTTGTCGGCGTCGCGACCGTGGTCGCCAAGTTGTTCAATATGGTGCAACCGGACGTTGCCATCTTCGGGCAAAAGGATTTTCAACAACTGGCGGTTATTCGAAAGATGGTGCGCGACCTCTGTATGCCAATTGAAATTATTGGCATTCCGACCTCACGCGAACCGTCAGGGTTGGCACGAAGCTCTCGAAATGGATACCTGAGCGAAGACGAAAAGCGCACTGCAAGCACGCTTTTTCAGGTTTTGTCACGAAGCAAACAACAACTTGAGAAGGGCGACTCCGACTTTGCGCATATTCGTTCGGAAGCTCGTCAGGTACTGGAAGCAGCTGGTTTCAAATGTGACTATTTCAATATTGCCCATCCCTTAACATTAGATTCAGCAACCGCCAAAGATAAGGAACTTGTTATCCTCGCTGCGGCCTGGCTTGGCAGAACCAGGTTGATAGACAACATCACTGTTAGCCGTTAACACAAATAGTGTTTGAGCCTTTCAAAAATGCCGGGTTAACGGTTTTCAAAGGGATGGATGAGCAGGTTTAGAGTGAGCGGCTTTCCGGGTTGGTGGCGCTTGAAATTTGCGTTCCAGCCCAGTAGAAATCGACTTTCCACAGCTTTTGGTCTTTATTCAGTTGATGCCAAAGTTCACCGAAGCATTCGCCGCTCTTAGGGTCGGTTCCTTTGGGCGATAGCTCTGCCAGAGGCCACAGCACAAAGGCATTGTAATAGAGCTCGGGGCGGGGCAGTTCAATGCCCTCATGAACCCCTAACAAATCATCAAAGATAACAATATCAATATCGAGTGTACGCGAGGCAAACCGGGGCCCCGTACGTTCACGACCATGCTGGTCTTCAAGTTTTTTCAGAAAACGGGATAATACTCTCAAGGTAATATCACAGCGAATACCAACCACCATATTTAAAAAGCAGTCACCCGAAAAACCAACCGCCTCACTTTCATATACCGAAGACAGTTCAAGCTCTCCAAACCGGTTTTTTAGTTGCTCCAGGGCAGAAATAATATTCTGCACCCGGTCAATATTGCTACCTAAGCTAAGAAATACCCGCGACATCAACCTTCCCGAGACCTTTCTATTTGCACTCCCACGCTCATGGCGCCGGACACAGCTCCAGGCTTGCTGATACGAAGCGTTAGCTGTTGGACGGCAAACAAGCTGAACAGGGTAGTTGCTACACTCTCAGCCAAATACTCCAGAAGATTAAAGTGTTGCGAATTCACCACCTCGTCAATTGACTGACAAACCGCCCCATAATCAACAGTATCTTCGATGTTATCGCTCGTACTTGCTGCCGTAAAATCACATTGAAGTTGCAAATCAAATCGCAAATTTTGCGAAATTTCCTTTTCCCATTCAAAAACACCAATCGATGCCTCTATCTGGTAACCCTCAATAAATACCGTGTTCTGGCTCATAAAATTCTAATCGCCTTTCAGGTTGATCTTACAGTGGGTGGATGTAACGGCGCGAGTTCATTCATCGGCCAACGGGGCCTGACATTCAGAGCATAGCGATCCTTTTGACCCGCCGCCAAACGCTGGCAACCGGCATAGGCAATCATCGCTCCATTGTCTGTGCAAAATTCAGGTCGCGCGTAGAATACACGCGCGCCAAATGCGCTCACCATGGTTTCCAAGGTTTCTCTCAGTCGAGTGTTCGCACTGACACCGCCGGCGACAACCAGCGTTTTCAAACCGGATTGTTCGAGGGCCCTACGGCATTTTATTTTTAGGGTATCGACCACGGCTTGCTCGAATGCCAGAGCGATCTCGGCTTTATCTCTTACGGTTAGCGCTCGCTGGGCAGTCAAATCCTGAATGGTATTCAGGGTGTAGGTTTTCAAGCCACTAAAACTGAAATCCAATCCGGGTCGATCGGTCATGGGTCGCGGAAACCGATAGGGTGTACCACCAAATTCGTGTATCGCCTGTTCTGCCAATTTTGCGACTCTCGGGCCTCCAGGGTAGTCCAGTCCTAACATTTTTGCTGCCTTGTCAAAGGCTTCCCCGGCGGCATCATCAACTGACTCACCCATGATCTCGTAGCAACCGATACCCACGACCGAAACAAGTTGTGTATGCCCACCTGAAACCAGCAAGCCCAAAAATGGGAAATTCGGAGGCTCATTCTCCAGCATCGGTGCAAGTAAATGCCCCTCCATGTGGTGTACGCCAATAATGGGTATGTCCAGCGCCATCGCTAACGCATTGGCAATGGCTGCACCCACCAATAGGGCACCGACCAATCCGGGCCCTGCAGTATAGGCAATACCGTCTATGTCATACCGCGTCAACCTGGCATCAACGAGTAGTTGTTCAATAAGGGGAATGGTTTTTCGAATATGATCCCGTGACGCAAGTTCAGGAACCACTCCGCCATAGTCAACATGCAAGTCTATCTGGGAAAACAAGTGGTGGGCCAGCAGGCCGTTTTCACTGTGATATAAGGCAACGCCCGTTTCATCACAGGAGGTTTCAATCCCAAGTATAAGCATACCGTCCGTCTACCAGAAAACAATGCACAAATTCGGGCGCAAGCCTAACAGAAAAAGACCATGACAACTAATCTCAAGGTGTGGCTATTTAATGCAAAGGGCGAAGCCTTGTTTTTCCAACAACGCCTGCTCATTTTCCAAATTTGAATAGGTAAGAGGGTGCTCAGCCTGATAGTCCTTTCCGACAGATAAAACCAAAGCCTGTTTTTTTGCGCTTAAACCAAACGCTGTTTCCGCTGATTTCCGTGCAGCAGTCATGGCCACCGCCAGTCGAAAAATGACGCAAAGCTTTTTCAGCAGTACCGCCTCTCGTGACTTCATATCTGCAAATATTTCAGGTGCAAACTTTCGTCTGTGTGCCCTTACTATCGTTGAAAGGTGTAACTGGCTGAGACGTGTAAACCCTGGCAAGTCGGAATGCAGCACTAAATAGGCGCCATGCTTATGGTACTGAGTATGTGATATTGCTAAACCCACTTCAAAAACCCGGCTGGCCCAGCGTAACAGAAGCTCGTTATGGGGGCTGTCTATTTTCCACATCTTAGCGACCTGTTGATAAGCATGAACGGCCGTTTTTTCGACATTATCAGCTTGTCGGCAATCTACATCGTAGCGAAGTTGCATTGACTTGATCGATCGTTCTCGAACATCTTCGTGCCGAATTCGCCCAATAATGTCATAAAGAAGACCTTCTCGTAATGCACCACTCGTCAAGGTCATACTATCTATTTTGAAGACCGCAAAACACGCGTAAAGAATGGAAAACCCAGATGAAAAAATCGAAACACGTTCTTTTTTTAAACCAAATTCTGTCAGGTAATCGGCATGCCCCAAGTCAACCATTTTTGCTTTTAATTTTTTCAACGCTGAAAACGTAATCTCGTCAGTCGCTAAGCCCAATTCAACCAAAACCTGGTAAATTGCCTTTATTGACCCTGACGACCCGACGCAGGAATCCCAGCCCAAAGAGGCATACTGGTGCTGGATATTCAATAATTCGACGGAAGCATGCCTAATCGCCAGTTCAAAAGCTGACACCGTTAATTCGCCATTGGCAAAATAACGTTCTCGAAACGACACACACCCCATATGAAGACTTTCGAGTGCCTTGGTTTTAAATCGTTCACCGATAATAAACTCGGTGCTGCCACCACCGATATCGATGACCAATCGATTACCGAGATCATCAGCTAAAGTGTGTGCGACCCCCAGATAAATTAATCGGGCCTCTTCTCGGCCTGAGATAATTTCAATCGGAAAACCCAGTACTTTTTCGGCTTGACGCAAAAACGATCTTCGATTCTTTGCCACTCTTAATGCATTCGTCGCCACAATCTGTACCGACGCAGCATCCAGGCCCGCAATTCGCTCACTAAACCGCCTCAAGCATTCCAATGCACGTTCTTTTGCTTCATCGCTCAATTCTCCGGCGCTATTCAAGCCTGCGCCCAATTGCACTTTTTCCCCCAGTTTATCCAGGGTACGAATCTCTCCATGAGAGGTCTTGGCGACAATCATATGGAAACTATTTGAGCCCAGATCGATTGCAGCAATGTGTTCTGGGAGATCCTGTAACGAAACCGAAGCGCTAGACTGAGACAACACGTCCTTGAAATCCTCTGATAAGACTATATATTACCCGTGTTAATACATTTTAAGCTATGTACGCGCATTATTGTAGAAAATCAGCCGCATAGAATTTATACACTATTTTGGAATTTATCATGAGTGACAACATCATCAACGTAACCGATGCTTCTTTTGAAGGCGAGGTACTCAATTCAGACATCCCCGTATTAGTCGACTATTGGGCAGAGTGGTGTGGCCCCTGCAAAATGATTGCACCGGTACTGGAAGAAATCGCAGATGATTACAGCGGAAAAATTAAAATCTGCAAATTGAATATTGATGAAAATGAACAGACACCACCAAAATTTAACATTCGTGGCATCCCGACACTCATGTTATTTAAGAATGGTAATGTCGATGCGACCAAAGTCGGTGCACTGTCCAAGTCTCAGTTAACGGCGTTTGTTGACAGTAACTTATAGCGTTACCAAAACATGTTTTATCATGGGCGAAGTCATCTTTTGATGTTCGCCCTTTTTTGTTTGGATCAAGACCTTAGAGCCTTTGACAAAACTCTGAGTGGATAAGCAGCAATCCCAAATTGAGTTCGTTTTGACGGTGAAATAAGGTGCATAGTGGTTCTATGTGCCGAAATTTTAGCGTAAAAAAGGGCCAATGTGGGGCAGCAGATTGCCGCTCACGCGTTTTGCAAGAGGCTCCTTAACCTGGATTGATGTCAAATGCGTATTAAAGTGGATGGCGGGATTCTGGCAGGCGGACTGTCCACACGAATGGGTGGCGCCGATAAAGGCCTCCAACCCTACAAAAACAAAGCCATGGTCAGTTGGGTCTACGAGGCATTAAAACCTTATGTAGACAACATCCATATTAATTGCAACCGAAATCACCCGTTATATCAAGCCATTAGCCCTAACTTGTGTGAAGACACGATCTCTGGTTTTCAAGGCCCACTTGCCGGCCTGGTTAGCCTGATGGAGGCCAGTTCCGCCGATTATCTGCTCATCAGTCCGTGTGATACGCCTCTTCTGCCAGCAGAATATGCTCGTCGGATGCTGGCTGAACTCACCATCCTGCTGGACCGGAAGCCGTCATTACCGTTACTGTTGGCGGCTAAAGATGCTCACAGGAATCACCCTTTACACCTATGCATTTCAACGCAGTTTAAGGGCGCTATTGAAGCAACATTAGACCTTGGCGAGCGCAGGGTGATGAAATGGATCAATGCCAACCAGCCGCATTGGGTTGATTTTTCAGATTTCCCGACCCATTTTTCAAACTTTAATTCAAAAGAAGATCTGGGCAGAACAGGTGCTTCATTCCAAACAAAATAAAAAGGTGTTAATGCTGAAGGATCTGACTGAGAAATAATTTGGTTCGCTCAGATTTTGGATGTGTGAAAAATTCATGCGGCGCATTTTCTTCAATAATTTCGCCAGCATCCATAAACATGACGCGGTTAGCAACAGATTTGGCAAACCCCATTTCGTGAGTAACACACAGCATGGTCATGCCTTCGCTCGCCAGCTCAATCATGACATCCAACACTTCTTTCACCATCTCGGGGTCCAGAGCCGAAGTAGGTTCATCAAATAGCATCACCTGTGGATTCATACAAAGACTTCGGGCAATCGCGACGCGTTGCTGTTGTCCGCCCGAAAGCTGACCCGGGTATTTATTGGCCTGCTCAGGAATTTTGACTCGCTCCAGGTACTTCATTGCCAATTTGTCAGCTTCTTTTTGGGGTGTCTTTCTGGCCCAGATTGGAGCCAGAGTACAATTTTGCAGGACCGTCAGATGCGGAAACAAATTGAAGTGTTGAAACACCATGCCGACATCTTTTCTGACCAGATCTATCTTTTTTAAGTCATTGGTCAGAGGAACGCCATTCACGATAATATTGCCTGACTGATGCTCCTCCAAACGATTGATACACCGAATCATGGTCGACTTCCCCGATCCGGAAGGCCCGCAAATAACGATAATCTCACCTTTGGTAACCGTCAGATTAATATCCTTCAAAACATGAAATTCGCCATACCACTTATTCACGTTCTTCAGTTCTATAATCGCACTACTTGACGTGTTTACCTTGTCACTTTCAAGCTGCATAGCCTATTCCTTAACTAATTACGCATATTAATGTTAGGGCCTGTTGATGCTTCATAAGTTGCGAATATGAAACGTCAACAGGCCCTAGTTTCGATGCCCGGTATGCAACTTGCGTTCGAGTGCCTGGCTATATTTAGACATGCTATAACAGAAAACCCAAAACATTGAAGCAACAAACAGATAACCTTCAGTAGAGACATTTGGCCAATCGGGATCAATAATTGCTGATTGAACCAAAGCCAGTAGGTCAAACAGACCAATAATAAGCACCAGACTGGTATCTTTAAATAAAGCAATGAAGGTATTTACGATTCCTGGAATCATTAGCTTCAGGGCTTGTGGCAAGATAATCAGACTCATCGACTTCCAGTAGTTCAAACCAAGGGCACTGGCGGCTTCGTACTGACCTCTCGGTATCGCTTGTAACCCGCCCCTGACCACTTCAGCCATATACGCTGCCTGAAACATCGTGATCCCAATTAATGCTCGCAGCAGTTTGTCGGTATCCGTCCCGGCAGACATAAACAGCGGCAACATTACCGAAGCCATAAACAGTACCGTAATTAACGGCACACCACGCCAAAACTCGATATAAACCGTACTAATACTCCTAATCACAGGCATATCAGAACGGCGCCCCAGAGCCAATACAACCCCGATTGGCAACGAAGCAACAATGCCCACACAAGAAAGTACCAATGTCAGCATCAAACCTCCCCATTTATGGGTGTCGACAATTTCTAAGCCGAAGGCTCCGCCATAAAGCAGATAAAAAGCAATCACAGGGAAAACAAACAACGTAAATATCGCGAGCCACTTTTTGAAGGGCACGCGCTCATTCACTAGTAACACTATTAACGTCGCAAACATGGCATAAACGATATCAATCCGCCAACGCAGGTTTTCAGGATAAAATCCGTATATGAACTGAGGAAAACGAACATTGATAAAGGTCCAGCAAGCGCCCCCGCTGGTGCAGGCATCACTCGATACACCGCCTAAATCGGCTGTGAGCAAGGCCCAGTCTAAAAATAGATAGCCGTAATAGGCAATCAGTAAAAAACACAACACCGTGACAATTGTGTTAGGCCAAGAGGAAAACAGGTTTTTCCTCAACCAGCCCACAACGCCAACCGTCTGTGCCGGTGCAGGAAGACTCGGTTTGGGTATATGAGCGGTCATGATAAGCCCTTACTTTTAGATAAATTCATCATCAGTGATTAACGCTCGACCAATGCAACATGACGGTTGTACCAATTCATGAAGAACGATGTCGTCAAGCTAAAGGTCAAATAAACACCCATCGTCATAAAAATAATTTCAATGGCCTGGCCTGTCTGGTTCAAAGTCGTTCCCATAAATACGGAAACCAAGTCGGGATAACCGATCGCCGTTGCCAGCGACGAATTTTTGGTTAAGTTCAGATATTGATTGGTCAAAGGAGGGATAATAACGCGCATCGCCTGAGGAATAATAACCAAGCGTATTCGCTGCATTTCACTTAACCCTAAGGCCGATGCCGCTTCTGTCTGGCCATCTGGAATCGCCTCAATACCCGAACGAACGACCTCTGCAATAAAGGCCCCGGTATAAATTGTCAACGCAAGTAACAATGCAAAAAGCTCCGGAATAATGGTAATACCGCCGGTAAAATTGAACCCTGTCAGCGCCGGATATTCCCACGACAATGGCATGCCCATTATCAGAAAACAAACCCCAGGTATTGCCGTCACCAATAACAGACTGTACCAACCGACTGGAATCATATCGCCGGTTTCTGCCTGGCGTTTCTTTGCGTAACGCCTTAAGAAAAAAACACCTATTAGTGCAGCCAAAAAAGAAAAGCCCACGACACTAAAACCGCTCTCCAGTATCGGACCAGGAATATACAAACCTCTTACATTCAAGAAGAAGCTGTCTGCCATATTCAGGCTTTGGCGAGGCGCGGGGAGAGACTGAAGTACCGCGAAATACCAAAAAAAGATCTGCAACAGCAAAGGGATATTTCGAAATATTTCGATGTAAGTACTTGCTAACTTAGAAACAAGCCAGTTGTTTGATAGCCGGGCAATTCCAATCGAGAATCCTAAAATCGTCGCACAAAAAATACCGAGTATCGCAACCAACGCGGTATTCAGTAAGCCAACGAAAAATGTTCTACCGTAAGTGTCGGTTTCACTGTATGGAATAAGCGACTGCAAAATCGCAAAACCCGACTCCTTATCGAAAAAACCAAAGCCTGTGGTAATCCCCCTTTGTTCCATGTTGGTTAGGGCATTATTTACAATATAGTAAAAAAATGCCCCCACGAAAAAAGCCGCAATGATTTGAAAAAAAATCCCTCGTTTTTGCGGGTCATTCCAAAAACTAACCTTATCATCTGGTTTTTTGGATGTTTCAGGCACGAATGGCCTCCATATCTATCGGGCAAACGACTACCAATAATTTAGAAAAATGATCATTCCCGGAGCAACAATCAGTTCAGGGGGGCGGAGCCTGTCCTAAGACGGCTTTAGACCCCCTGAAATCAGGTGACTACCTTACAGGTGGAGCATACATAATTCCACCCTTGTTCCATAGCGCATTGATGCCGCGACTAATCTTCAACGGAGAACCCGTTCCAACATTTCGTTCAAATATCTCGCCGTAGTTACCCACCTGTTTGATTGCGTCGAAAGCCCAAGTTGCACTTAAGCCGAGATTCTCGCCCATGCTACCATCTTTACCCAATAACCTGAGTACGCCGGGATTCGTCGACTTGGCCATTTCATCAATGTTTGCTGAAGTCACGCCCATTTCCTCGGCATTAACCAGTGCATTGAGAGACCATTTGACAATATTGAACCACTGATCGTCGCCTTGACGCACTACCGGACCTAACGGCTCTTTAGAAATCACTTCAGGTAGTACAACAGCAGAAGAGGGGTCTTTGAGCTTGATTCTTAATGCATAGAGTTGAGATTGGTCAGAAGTCAGTACGTCGCATCGTCCTGCTTCAAACCCTTTGACGGTTTGATCTGAGACGTCAAAAGTAACACTCTTGTAATTCATACCTTTTTCACGGAAGTAATCTGCGAGATTAAGCTCGGTTGTTGTTCCAGCTTGAATACAGACCTGAGCGCCATCCAGTTCCAGCGCACTCTCTACCGGTAAATTTTTGTTGACCATAAAGCCCTGGCCGTCGTAATAATTCACACCGGCGAAATTGATACCCAGTGAGGTATCCCGAGTCTGTGTCCAGGTGGTGTTTCGGGATAGAATATCAATCTCACCTGACTGCAGCGCGGTAAAACGCTCTTTAGCCGTTAAGGGAATAAACTTAACCTTATTTGCATTCCCCAAAACAGCGGCCGCAACCGCTCGACAAACATCAACGTCCATCCCTTCCCAGTTACCCTTCGCATCTGGATTCGAAAATCCAGGCAAGCCCGTACTCACACCACAGCTCAAAGAATTTTTCTTTTTGACTGATTCCAGAGTCGCTTCCTCCGCCCAGACAGACTGAGCTGAAAGAACGATTCCAAGTGCCGCAAAAACCGGTACTAAATTTTTCATGTTGTTAACCCCTTTGATTATTCTAATTAATATACAGTTGCACATTGAGATTAGCACAGCAAAAGTAAATTGTGGAACAGTTATTATCTGGCCATCAATTGATATTCTTCAATCACAAAATAGCGTGAAAAAAATCTTTGACGCGCTAATACAGAGCCTCGTTATTGATAGATGCTTATTCGTTATTCGTTTTAAATAACGAGCTGCCTTGATTCGGCAAGCCATTTTGCATCTTATCGTAAGATAGCTGTTTGATTCTCTGAAAGGTTCGTTGGATGTTTTTTGCGTCCAGGCTTGCTCGATGTCTTTTGAAGCAGCACTCCTTTATCACGGCGTTATGGGTTGGGGTCCAGCGCTCTTTTTCATACTCGTCCATTAGCATTAAAATAGACTCGATTTTAAATTGCGGTTCAACATCAGCTTCATCAAACAGCTTTCCGAGCCAGCACATGTCATTGACCCAACCATCTGAGTACACGATCGTGCCACCCAGTAATTCGTTTAGCCAGCTTGCTGTCGAGGCGACATTTCGGCCTTTTTCATCGAGTAATGATCGTGATATGCCATGCAACTTTTCAGCTTCGCCACTCCAGTGTGTCCAGCCTTGCGCTGGTTTTACCAGAGTACAATAACTCTTCCCGGCGGCGGTGATAAATCCTATCTCTATCGCATAACTACCGCGCCCCAATCCAGATGCTTCAATATCAATCACGCAGGGTAACTGCATCGACTACACTTCCTTTAAAAAACGCTCACAGATACCTAAGAATAGCTCAGGTTTTTCAACATGAAGCCAGTGACCGGCTTTCGGGATGACTCGGATTGTTGCTTTAGGGAACAACTTCAGAATCTCGTTTTTATCACTTGCTTTAAGGTAATCCGATAGACCGCCCGCAACAAACAGAACATCGCTTCGATAGGGTTTGTCAGCAGACAAGCCACTGAGTATATTCGGGTAATTCTGATAAATGGCGTGCACGTTAATCTTCCAGGCAAAATTCCCTTCGGTATCTCGTGTCAAACTCTTCAACAATAGCTGCCTGACACTTTGCTCAAGTATATATTCAGATAAGGCCTTGTCAGCTTCTGCACGAGATTTGATCTCTTGTAAATTAACCGATAACAAGCCTTTAAATACTTGCTCATGATGGGCAGGGTAGGCCACTGGCGCAATATCGACAACGATCAGCTTATTTACTCGCTCTGGAAATTCCAGGGCAAATTTCATTGCCACCTTGCCTCCCATGGAATGCCCCAAGATACGCACTCTGTCTATGTTTTGCTTAATGAGGTAGGCATGCAC
>Ga0316207_10002932_pt1 | contig 16576 bp, 11 predicted proteins | sample 6weekpyrite_MG_FD_204943 | JGI IMG/M metagenome (GOLD analysis project Ga0316207, IMG submission 204943) | Microbial mat bacterial communities from mineral coupon in-situ incubated in ocean water Damariscotta River, Maine, United States -... | ecosystem: Environmental > Aquatic > Marine >...
CTGCTATCGGCATCGTGTCCTCGCTAGTCAATAAAACAGCGGGTTCGGTAGAGGTGCATGGCTTTGATCTGGATACGCAAAAAGATCAGGCCAAGAGTTGCATTGGCCTGGTCCCCCAGGAATTTAATTTCAATGTCTTTGAGCCAGTGTTTGAAATTGTGGTTAACCAGGCAGGGTATTACGGTATCCCGCGTAAAAAGGCACAACAACGTGCAGAAGAATTATTAAAGCAACTCGGTTTATGGGAAAAACGCCGCGATATGGCGCGTGAACTATCAGGTGGTATGAAGCGTCGCTTAATGATTGCACGCGCGCTGGTGCATGAACCCGAATTATTAATTTTAGACGAACCGACTGCGGGAGTTGATATCGAAATTCGTCGTTCGATGTGGGTTTTTCTTGAAGAAATTAATAAACAGGGCACCACGATAATCTTAACAACCCATTACCTCGAAGAAGCAGAAGCGTTATGTCGAAATATTGCCATTATTAATAAGGGTGAAATAATCGAAAACACCACAATGAAAATATTGCTGGCACAACTCGATATCGAAACCTTTGTACTGGACTTAAAAGAAAGCATTGAACAGGTGCCCGTGGTAGAAGGTTATAGTATCGCAATGCGGGACAGTTCAACCTTAAGCGTTGAAGTTAATAAAACACAAACCATTAACGAAGTGTTTGATGAGTTAACCCGTTTAAATTTACACGTAACCAGTATGCGGAATAAATCGAATCGACTGGAAGAATTGTTTGTTCGATTAACCGGTGAACATGTGGTGGAAGATTAGAATGACTTTTCGGCAACAATACATTGCATTTAAGACTATCGTCATTAAAGAAATTTTGCGTTTCTCCCGTATCTGGGTACAAACCCTGGTGCCCGCGGTTATTACTACCAGTTTGTATTTCCTAATCTTTGGGAATTTAATTGGTTCACAACTGAATGCTATCGATGGCTATAGTTATGTAGACTATATCGTACCGGGCATTATCTTAATGTCGGTTATAACTAATTCATACGGTAATGTTGTTTCATCTTTTTACGGCCATAAATTTCAGCACCATGTTGAAGAAATGCTGGTATCTCCTATGCCAAATATTGTGTTACTCAGTGGTTTTGTCGTGGGCGGTGTCGCTCGCGGAATTGTGGTTGGTAGTGTTGTCACGATTGTTGCCATGTTTTTTACCGAGCTTCATTTTCAACATATTGCCATTACCAGTTTTGTTGTTATCTTAACGGCAATCCTGTTCTCATTAGCGGGTTTTGTAAATGCCGTTTATGCCAATAGCTTTGACGATATTTCAATTATCCCAACCTTTGTATTAACCCCGTTAACTTATTTAGGTGGCATTTTCTTTTCTATTGAAATGCTAAATAACTTTTGGCAAAACATCGCCCTGTTTAACCCGATACTCTATATGATCAACGCCATGCGTTATGGCATGTTAGGCGTGTCGGATATTAATATAACAACCGCTTTTGTGATTATTATATTGTTTACGCTAGCATTATTGTGGTTTTGTTTGTATCTGCTTAAAAATGGGATAGGGTTGCGTAGTTAGTACACTAATAACGTATAATATTAATTATCTTTATATCTTCTTGAAAATATAAAATATCGAGTCAAAATCCAGGTAATTTCTTCCAGGAATATATTCATATTGGTCTAATCTATCCTTTACATTAAATACTTTAACTGCTTTGTACTTATCTAAAAACCAATCAGTTGCTTGTAATGGAGGAATTTCCTGTGGTCGTAATATTACCCAGTCGGGTTTAAGTTGCTTGATTATTCTTGGATAAGGGTGACCTTTTTTATCTTTTTTGATGGTAGCTACTTCTGGAGAAACTAATCCGGGCCAATCAAGCATTTTTGCATTACTGTAATAACCTATATATCCAAGCGGTTCAAGAAAAACACTATCTCCATCTTGTTTGTTTTTGTTAAGCCATAAGCCGATTTGTTTTCTATTACCGTTTTCAATTATATTCTGTTGAATAGAAATCTGATTTAAAGTCATAAAAAATATATTAGTTGCAGCTAAAAGCAGAGATATACCTAATAAATATGTTGACGTAAGTGAAAACATAGAGAGTTTCTTTGGTAGGTGATATATTGCCGAACTTAGAATAAAAATTGAGAGAATTTCAGCTGGTGGAAAATACCATGGATAAACTGCTGCTCTAAATTGAAGAAAAGAAAGATAAAAAATTAACATGGTATAAATAAATGATACAAAACGACCTAAACGATCATTGCCTGGAATTAACCAGTAAATAGAAGAAATTATCCAGCTAATAAATGCATAGATCTTAATCCAATATGGCCAGCCACCAAAGTGATAATAGGTTGGCTCTAATGCGAGCACGCCAACAGTCGGGTTAAATGAAATAATAGCTTGTAATGAGTGTATAATATCAGATAAGAAATCACCACCTAATCCGGCTTTTGCTGAGATTGTATGTGGTATAGGCGAACCATAATAAATCCATACAAAAATAAACCAGGGTAAATATAAAACTGCACATACAATTGCTGTTCTGAACAGAGCAGTCATATCAGCTTTTGATTTTAAGCTTGAATGGCCAAAAGTGACTGTTGCAATACTCAGTAGGGCAATATAAATAACACCATCTGGCCGAGTGTAGATAAGACCTGCCCAGCAGATACCTGCCCATTTCCAGTTTGTTTCAAAACCTTCATAAGCAAAAAAAAGCGAAGGAAGCAGGAATAGAATCATAAAGCCCGCTTCCTGTCCATTGGTAGTAAACATGATTGTTTTAGCTTGGAAAGTAAATAGTAAAGCAAAGAGTAGTGGGGTTATAAAATTATCAGGGTGAATTTTCTGGATTTTTCTAAGTAAAAAAAATCCTCCATAGATTAAAGCTGCAATGCTTGTCAATCGATATAGCCATATAGTTAAATCAAATGAATTATTAGTTATCCAGTAAAAAAAAGCAGGAAGCAATGTATTAATTGCTGAGGTGAAGCCATGTACACGTTCGCCAGGTTGATAAACTAAACCATAGCCATCAACCAGGTTTTTGCTATGTCTGAATGTAATGTAAAAATCTTCCCAGATATGATTGGTAACAAGTGGATAAATAATTGCAACTAAAGCCGTAAGACTAATAAATAAAATTTGTATATTTTTATGGGTTAGATACTTATGCAATGTATTGTTCCTTTCGTCCTGTTTTCCTCGAATGTCGAAGATGATTATGTTTAGAATAGCAAAATTCTTATTTTAAATACTCAATTAGCGTTAAGTTGTTCTTAGTAATCGCATCTCTTTTTTCATAAGCTTTATTTGATTTTGCAGGCCAAATATTTATGGATTTATTGTAATAATCCAGGCTTTTAGAATAACGTCCTTTCTCATAATTTAAGCGAGCTATTAAATTCAAAAAGAGTGATTTTATTGAACGATTATTTTCTTTTGCGAAATACCCCCAACCTTTATCAATAAGTATTTTTTCACCACCTAATAAATGAGATTTGTTAAAAAAAGATAACATTGATAGTGTATGTGTTAGTTCATCAAGATTACTTGTTGTTTTTAATAGGTAATTTATATATAGGTTACGAATATTTTCATTTTCTGTTTGTTCCGTCATGAGTATCAAATGACCAACAGCCCGTTTTCTTAGTTTAGTTCTGTGTTGTAAAGTCCAGCTATCGGTATGTTTTATATCGCTAAAAACATAATTTAGATAGTTTATTGTAAGCAAGTTTAAAGGTTCTAATCTGGCTTTAAGGTTTGGGATGGATTTATTGTATTTATAGGTTAACCAATGGTCTTCCGAATTAATGTTTAATAAATTGTGAATCAAATAAACAGATTTTTTACTTTTCGTAATAAACTTAATGACTTCTTTTCTTCTTTCGTTAAGTGGGATTTTTCTTGGGTCGAAGAGTCGATTGTGAAATATAATTTCACCACCTTCTTCTATTAGAGTAATGTCAGGCCTATAACCCTTTATTAAATGTAAATAACCAATTGTTCCTGATGCTTCATCGCCCGATACTAATAAGATACTATTTGGCTCAAGACTATCTAAGACCTGTTTAGCATATATCATTGCCCAGGTGTAATTATGCCGGTAATTCTTAACGCCATTTATGGTTAGTGTATATGCCAGTAATAGTGGTAATAAGATATAAGTAAATTTAAGATTGGTTTTTTGTTTTATTTTATATACGAAAAAATTTAGCCCAAAGGCAAAAAAGATCGCGCCTAATGAGTGTGCCAAAACAAGAAATGGTTGAAGATTGCTTTGAAATCGAACGGTATAATTGTAATTTAAAATTAGTACGAGCAGCAGACTGGTACTAATATAGCTAATTAGAATCGCATTAAATTGACGTTTGTTATGGTTGTAAGAACTTGAAAATAAAACAGCATAGATTCCAATAGGAACAAACAGACTATTAACGATACCCCACTGGCTTAAGAGTTGTTTAAGAGTAAAAACTAAAAATCTAAGCTTGTCTTCATAATTAGCTGTTTGACTAAAGTCAATTGTAACATTGTATGTTTGGCGTGAAACGTAAGCAAAAAATTCACTCCAGGTATTTATTTCGCCATGAAATTTTATTATTGAATCCCCTAAAGAATTGAAGTAGAGAAGGATATATGGTGTTAAACCAAGTGCCAGACCAAGAAGAATATAATGGGTATTTTTACCTAATAATTTTATGTGCTTTAATAACAGGTAAACAATACCAATTGAACCCAGAATAAAGAGTGGCCAGTGATTTGCCAGTCCAAGGCCAACAATAAAAGCAATTAGTAATAATTGTAAGGGGTATTTTTTTAAGCTTTTATCTGAGGAAGTGCTTAATAATTTGATATCTAAATGGAGCGCTAATAATAAAAAAAGAAGGAATAAAAAGATATTTAAGGTATAGACTTCGGTAATTATTGATTGAGACCATACTCCAGATGACAGCGTGAAAGCTACGACGGCAGTATAAGCAATAAAATGTTTGTTTTTTATATTTGAAGCAAGTATTAAGACAATGTGAAAAATAACCAGCCCCGCCAGAGCAGAAAAAAAAGCACTAAGTGCGTGGCCATTAAGTGCTGGATTTCCAAAAGATAAATGAGTAACAAAATACCCAAATAGTGAATGCAGTGGATAACCTGGAGGATGCGAGACACCATTAAAATAGGACGATAACAAGAATAAACCGTCATCTTCCAGGGTGACACTTGTTGGCAGACTAATAAAATAAAAAATAAAAATGACAGAGGGAATTAAAATCTTTTGCAAGAAGGAAGGACTCATGGTTTAAATAACCTGATAGTACAATAAAATTATACTATTAAAATATATAGAAGAAATGGTGCGTTTAGTTCCTATATTCCTAAGAGCGAAATAAAAAAGCCTACACTTTAAGAGAGAACTTAAGTGTAGGCTTTTGCCAGCTATATTTTTTGTTTTGTTACTGGTAAGTAATAGTTGTTGTACCTGCAGTTAAGGTATTAGTACCACCATCGGCTGTATAAGCAGGAATTTCAACCTCAATGGTATCACCATTTGACCAAGCACCAGTACCCCCCGTAGTACGTTGAAGCCGAACGACACCGCTTGATGTATTCAAAGTAGTGGCAAATGCATTAGATGAACCATCGGCGGCCGTTGCCCTGCCATCAGGGTTAACTAAATTGATTAAAGCAGTATCTGTTCGAGGAAGGTCTGAACCTTGCCCCATAGCGGTTTTTGCGACATCTTTAGCGACTTCAGAACGTAATTGACGAACGGCTTCATCATAGTGATTGGTTACCTTGACCATTTTTGCATTGGTAATATAACCGTTATAAGCGGGAATAGCGATAGCTGCTAAAATACCGATAATCGCGATAACGATCATCAACTCGATAAGGGTAAAGCCCTTAATATTGGTTATTTGGGGTTTACTTGAAGTCATTTGATACTCTCCAACAGTTAAATGTTTGTTTAAAAAATAAGCAGCATAAGCTGATGCATAGGTACTGTTTTGCAGGGACTATGCCAGCTGAATCCTAAATTTTGAAATATGATAGATATTTAATACATATCTATAAATATCAACAAGATAATGGCGTTAGCAACACGAGGAGTTACAAAAGTTGGAGTTTATGGGCATCTAATCCTGGTCTAAATGTGACCAGGATTTCAGTGAACGTTACTAAGTGACCATTTTGGTCACTTTATTTTGGAGATGGCTTGAATATAATGAATTCTAATATGATGAGGTTCATTGTTCAGATTAGCGCTATACGGAGGTATAGGGTATCTTTGAGATGTGCCAGTAAAAATATTAACTTTAAATATAATAATTACAAAAATGCTAAAAAACGAATTGTTCAGTTTAATAACTATGTTTTGGACTCGGCGTGACCTTATTTTAATGTTATCTCGCCGGGAAATAGATTTACGGTACAAAGGGGCAGGTTTAGGTATTGTTTGGGCTATTATTGCGTTATTAGTACAGTTACTAATTTTTACTTTTATATTTGGATTTATTTTTAAAACGAGATGGCCCGTTGAAGGGAATACCGGTATAGCTGGATATGCTTTAATATTGTTTTCTGGCCTAGTTTGTTTTAGTGTTTTTAGTGAGACAATCTCTCGTGTCGGCTTATCGATTATAAGTGCTCCGTATTTGGTAAAAAAAGTTATCTTTCCTGTGGAATTGCTACCCATTGCTAGTATGAACGCGGCGCTGTTTCACGCTTCAATTGGTCTGGTTCTGATTATTTTTGCATTAGTGTTTAATTTACAAGCTCCACCGTTAACTATCCTTTTATTACCTTTTGTTTTATTACCTTTATTTTTATTTACATTAGGTTTCGCATGGTTTTTTTCTGCCTTAGGAGTATTTTTAAAAGATACTCAGTTTTTATCAACTTTAATATCGCAACTATTATTTTATGCTACACCTATAATCTATCCATTAGATATGGTGCCAGAAAATTTTCACTGGATTATTTTGCTTAATCCCTTAACACACTGCGTGGATATGTTTCGGCAGGTTGTTTTATTTGGACTGGTTCCAAATATATTAAACTGGTTTTTTATAACACTGGTTTGTTTTGTTGTTGCAATGGTAGGATTTTATCTTTTTTCTCGAATGAAGCATGAGTTTGCTGATGTTATTTAGTAAAGAGAATAGTTCTATTTCTGAGTCACCAATTATTAACCTATGCGGTGTTAGTAAGTCGTATAAATTATTTCAAAATAATCGAGAGAGGTTGAAATACTACATATTAAGGCTACTAGGGACAAATTATGGAAAAGACTTTTGGGCGTTAAAAGAAATTAATTTTTCAGTTAGTGCCGGAGAAACAGTAGGAATAATTGGTGTAAATGGATCTGGTAAAAGTACTTTATTGCAGATTGTTTCTGGAATTTTAGAAGCAACAGACGGGAAAGTACAGGTTAAAGGAAAAGTAGTTAGCTTATTGGAGCTAGGGGCTGGATTTAGTCCTGAGTTTACCGGGCGGGAAAATATATTATTTAATGGTGCAATTCTCGGAATGAGTCAGAAAGAGATAAGGCTAAAGGAAAAAGAGATAATAGATTTTTCAGGTATAGAAGATTTTATAGATCAACCTGTACGGACTTATTCTAGCGGTATGTATGTCCGTCTTGCCTTTTCCGTTGCGGCACATCTGGATGCATCAATTCTGATAATTGATGAAGCTTTATCGGTTGGAGACGAGGCATTTGTTCGAAAGTGTTATAAGAGGCTCGAAGATTTTAAGCAAGAAGGAGGAACCATTTTATTTGTGTCTCATGCTTTATCTGCAATTACTGCTTTATCTGATAGAGTTATTTTGCTAAACAAAGGTCGTATTGTTATGCAAGATATACCTCGTGTGGTGTTAAATTTTTATCATAAAATTTCTAATTCAACTGAGAAAGTTAGAAATGACATGTGCACAAAAAAAAGCCTTGAAGCAATCAATGGCGATGATACAGATATATCTAATACTTATCATGAAGCTGCGAGAGCATGGTTTGATAAAGGATTAAAGTCTGAAACCTATACAAGTTATGGCTCGGGTGAAGTTATTATCGCGGAACCTCATTTTTGTACAATGGATGAAAAAAAAGTTAATGTGTTAGTACAGGGTGATACTTATTTTCTTAAATATCGGATTAAATTAAGTCGAGAGTATAATAATTTTAAAGTTGGAATGTTATTAAAATCATCGTCTGGTATCGAGTTAGGTGGTTATTTTAGTATCGTATCGAATTCTGATAATACTCTATCTGCACATATAAAAGAGTATGAGGTTAGTTTTAAGTTTATTTGTAATTTAAATTCAGGGGTCTATTTTTCTAATGTCGGTGTGTCCGATGGGTCAATTGATAAGGCAAATTATTTGGCGCGAGTTGTCGATGCAATTATGTTTAAAGTCATAGCTTTACCTGAAAATACAAGTACTGGGTATGTTAATTTTATTCAGTCTGTGGATATAGTGTGACTAATACTACTAAGCAATGTGTTGTAGTTTTGGGTATGCATAGAAGTGGCACTTCAACTATAGCAGGTTCTTTAGCGACTCTAGGTGTGAGTTTCGGTAAGAATTTACTACCGGCAGATTTAAATAACCCACGAGGTTATTTTGAAAATAATCGGATAGTAGAAACACAAAACCAGTTACTTCTTGAAGCCGGTTATTCTTGGTTGAACCCAATTTCTGAGAATGTTGATAAATCTTGTTTTTCTACACTAAATATACTTAATCAGTTTGAAAAAATTCTAGAGGATGAGTTCTCAGGAAATAACTTATATGGTTTTAAAGATCCGCGTACATCTTGTTTTCTGGAGGCATGGTTAGAGGTGTTTCGGACTTTGGATATAGAGCCGTTATTTGTTATATGTATACGAAAACCGATTTCTGTAATTAAATCTTTACAACGTAGAGATGGTTTGGAATTTTTGCATGCAGAGTTACTCTGGCTTTTAGAATATATAAGAGTGCTACCTAAAATTATCAAGTATAAGCATATTTTGGTCAATTATGATGATTTTATTTATAGTCCAGGTGCAATTATAAAAAAAATACATAGAAATTTACAGATAAATATTAATTGTGAGGATAATGACTTATTAAAAGTAGAGTCTTTTGTAGATAAAGATTTGAATCATAGTATTGCTACGGAAGATTTAAGAGACTGTACTAATAATATATGGTTGGTAATGGAAAGCATCTCGAAAAGTAGTTCAGGTGAAATTACATTAGATGAGTATGAATCAATTACTGAAATTTTTGCAGATGTATCTAACTATAATGATTGGAATTTGATGCAATCTTTCCCAAATACAGTAAAAAGCTGGAATGCGAAGTTATATTACCAAAATTATTTTTCATCAGAACATAAAACTAAATATATAACGAATAAGGTTTCTTGGTCTCCTAATAGATGGATTAATATTCGGTTTATACTTGGAGAAGAAAAATCATATCATTTGATATTGGAGTTATTAGAATATATGGGGGAATATGCTATTTCTAATATTCAACTTTATGATGATATTAAATCAAAAGATAGTTTTATTGAGTATCAGGCTGATCAACTTAAAGAGGTATTTGAGTTTTGGGGGCATGGTGAGGCACTAATCAAAGATGGATGTTTGAATGTTATTCACTTTGATAGAGGATGTCAGTTAAAACTTAATCTTAGTAGTGATGAGTTTGAAAAGGTGAAGATTCTTGATATGCGCGTATGCTTTAAAGCGTTGTATTATTCAGATAGTCTTAAGGAGTTGTATCAGAAAAAAATAGAATTAAACACAATTATTGAGCCTTTAATAAACTCAAGGTTATATAGGTGGTATGAGTGGTTAAGGCGAATAAAAAAATATATTAGTTATAATTAAGCATTTTTGAATTAGAATCTGAATAAATATGCTAACTGGAAATAAATATAAGTATAAGTACTATGATTACGAAGTTGATCTAAATGGAGGTAGTTCATGTGCCCGTATTATTAGAATGGTGGGTTCGAATAAGCGAGTCTTGGAACTAGGGCCAGGCCCGGGATCAATATCAAAATATTTAAAGAACGAGAATAATTGTAAAATTGTTGCTATAGAAAACGATAAGACGGCAATTAAATTGTTGTCCAAATTTTGCGAAAAAGTATACGAAGTTGATTTAAATGATTCTGATTGGCCTTCAAGAATAGTTATTGAAGAAAAATTTGACGTGGTTGTTGCTGGCGATGTGTTAGAGCATTTAATTGACCCCTGGTCTGTTCTTAAGGAACTAAAGAATTTAATTACAAATGATGGCTTTTTGGTGGTTTCACTACCTCATGTTGGACACAATTCTGTGATTGCATCCATTTTAAATTATGATTTTGCATATCAAAATCTTGGACTGCTAGATAGAACACACCTACGCTTTTTTGGTATGAAAAATATAAAGCAGTTATTTGACTCGATAGAACTAAGAATTGACGAAGCGCAATTTGTAACTTACAGACCTGATGAAACCGAGCTTGGAAAATACTGGCAAAAGCTTTCTACTTCCACAAGAGATGCATTATCAGTAAATAAATATGGAAAGGTGTATCAAGTTGTTATTAAGACCTTGTCAAAAACTTCTCCTAAGGAGGGGATTGATTTATTAGGTATTGATGTTGATATGTCTGAAAGTAGTCGTAAAGAAAAATTTAAAAAAATGATTTATTGGTATTGCCCGCCAGCATTGTTTGAAATATTGTGGAAATACTATTCTAAGATAAAGAGATGGTTGTGAGAGAAAGAGAAGTTAAGTTAATTGCTACCTATTTTACTCAATTGCATCAGATACCTGAAAATGATATGTGGTGGGGGGAAGGTTTTACAGATTGGATTAATGTAAAAAAAGCTAAACCATTATTTAAGGGGCATTATCAGCCGCGAGTTCCGTTAAATAGAAATTATTATGATCAATCTGAAATATCGATATTACGTAGCCAAATTGACTTGGCTAGAAAGTATGGTGTCTTTGGGTTTTGTCATTACCATTACTGGTTCGATGGAAAACAATTACTAGAAACGCCAACTAATATTATGCTTGATAACCCCGATCTTGATTTTCCATTTTGTTTATCTTGGGCTAATGAAACATGGTCGAGGCAATGGGATGGGTTAGACCATGATATTTTGATACAACAAACACATCCTCCAACAATTGAAAGTTGGAAAAAGCATTTCGATTATTTAATTCGGGCATGGAAAGATAAAAGAGCAATTAAAATAGATGGTAAGCCGGTTTTTATAATATATCGTCCTAAGCGGATCCATAGATTAAATGAAATGATAAAGTATTGGCGTGAGCTGGCAGTAAAAGAGGGTTTGAAAGGGCTTTATATTATCTATCAGGCTCATCATGATATTCCATCAAAATATTTAGTTGAGTTTGATGCTCAGTTTTTATTTCAACCATTTAACGCTATAAACTATAATCGAGCTAAAACAAAACTTTACAAAAAAATTATAATTGGTCTCTCAGAAAAAATACGAAAATATCTTCTAAATATACTAGGTATAAGTGATTCAAATACTGAATATCATAAATGGTCATATGATGATGTTTGGGAATTAATTCTAAAGCAGAAAGTAAATCAAAATATAATTAGCTACAAAGGTTCTTTTTCAGACTGGGATAATACAGCTCGGTATGGAGACAGAGCGACTATAGCTGATGGGGCATGTCCTGAAAGGTTTGAATACTGGTTTGGAAAACTGGTAAATAATGTTGTAAAGGATAACAATCCAAATAAACTCATTTTTATAAATGCTTGGAATGAATGGGCTGAAGGCGCGTATTTAGAGCCAGACGAGATTAATCAGTACCAATACCTGGAAGCTATCAAAAGAGTTCTGAAATAAGGATGATTTTAAAGTTAGCGTTTTTATTATATTGTTTAGTTTATTGTTGAAATATATATAAGTCATGCTCCATTACACATGGTATATATAAAATGAAAATAGTGACAGTTGTTATTCCTGTGCACAATGGTTTGCCGGCGTTTAAGGATCTTATTGATAGTCTTAATAAGCAATATATTATACCTAACGATTTTTTAAGATTTATTGTAATTGACGATGCTAGTACTGATGATCGTATTATTCACTTTTTTAATAACGCTCATTTTTTTAAACGTTCTGATGTTTGTTTAATAAATAATAAAAACAATCAAGGATTTATTCGTTCAGTTAATACTGGAATACAGCTGGCTAGTGTTGATTCAGATATTATTATTCTCAATTCAGATACGTTAATATTTGGGCCAGTTTTTGAAGTGCTTGCTAATGCAGCAGTTAGAAATACTAATGTTGCATCTTTAACTCCATTTACGAACAAAGGTACTATAGCTAGTTTGCTGAATTGGCCAAAGGGTTCGAATACAATATTTGATTTGGAACCTAGAACTATAGAAAAAGTTGTTCGTTCTCTAAACTTACGAAGCGATGATATTGAGCTGCCAACAGGTGTCGGTTTCTGTATGTTTATGAGTCGAAAAGCAATAAATACGATTGGGTTGTTCGATGATGAGACTTTTGGACGTGGTTATGGTGAGGAAAATGATTGGTGTCAACGAGCAAAAAAAGCAGGCTTTAGAAATTTACTTTGTTCAGAAACATTTGTTTTTCATCTGGAAACCCAGAGCTTCACTACTGACGAAAAACAGCAATACATATCTGCGAATACAAAAAAACTCATCAAGAAACATAAATCTTATCCTCATGAGGTGGATAATTTTGTTATCAATGATCCACTTCAAAGTATTCGTTTTCAGGTTGTATGGGCTTTATCAAAAGCTCGAAAGTCAATATTTAAAACAAAAACTGTGATGTACACTCTTCATTCTGATCCGTGGAGAGTTTGCGGAGGAACTCAAAGACATGTGCTAGAGCTTGCTTCTTTACTGCGTGAGCAGGACCACGAAGTAATAGTGTTTTCTCCATGTAATTATGAAACGGAGACATACTGGGAATTAAGTTTGATTTTTGGTGATGTAATGTCTCCTGCTTCGCAAATATTATTACACTCGGAAGAAGTAGAAGAAATTTTAAAAATAATAGTCAATGATGTTGACGTATTACATGCACATCATTTTAAGCATTGGCCAGATGAGATTGTATCTATAATTAGCTATGGGGTAAAAGGACTTAAACTATTTACCTCGCATGATTATTTCTCGATCTGTGGAAATGAAAATCTCCTAACTGAAGATGGACAACGTTATTGTGAAATTGAAACTAATGAAACTATTTGTACAAACTGCTATTTAGCTGTGGCTACCGGTAATTTTGCTAAAAAAAACATAATTGAACATACCAAATATTGGATAACAGTCTTAAGCAATTATGATAAAATATTGTTTCCATCAGAAGTAGCTCGTAGTTTGTTTAAACAAGGTGTGGAACGTTGGGGAATTGGTGGTGATATAATAAAGAAACTTCTTGTTTTTGATAATCCTTTTCTTTTTAATGAAGCCCTTCCAATGTCTTCTAGTCCTTCTTCTAGTTCTAAAAGAATTGTGTTTTTAGGATGGATTACTACAATGAAGGGAAGTCAGCTTGTGAAAACAGCCTTTCCAATATTGCAAAGTAAAGGCTATATTGTTGAGGTATGGGGAAATATTTCTCAAAAGGTTAACTGTACTGTTAGACCATATGAGTCTAGAAGCGATCTTGTTAGTCTGGCAAATCAGTATCCTCCTATGGTAATTGCTTTACCATTTATATGGCCTGAAACTTTTAGTTTTACTACATTTGAAGCCCTTGTTCTACTAAAGACTCCAGTTATAGTTGGTAGGTTTGGTAATCCTGCAGCTGTTGTCGAAAATTTCAATTGTGGTGTAATTATGAAAGGAGAATCAACAACTGATCTTGTAATGGCTGTAGACTCTGTAGATGAGGATTATGAAAATTATCTTGTGGCAGCTAAGAATTTTTCAAATGAATACGTTGTAAATACTACTTTGAATTTATGTGTTAGTAATCTTATAGAGCTTTATGAACTCAAAAGCAAAGCTATTGTTGTTGAACAAGAATTTAAGTTTGAGAATGCAATGATTCACGTGGAATATTTTAATAATCGACCAACAGCAGAGATTTTAATGTTGAAGCGAAATAAATTACGTTCATATTATTATCAGTTGTGTCAGGAGAAGGGTTGGTTTAGTTCGATTAAAAGATCTATTTTATTCAATCTATATAGTATTCCTATATTACAAGGCATTTTGCTGCGATGTTATAATCTGTTGAGTAAGAAATAGATTATAAATAATTTTAATTGAATTAATACAAGATGAAAAGATAATGCTTAAGGATAAATATAATCATAGTATAGTCTTACTTATTGCTACAGTACTTTTTCTGTCTCCATTGCTCTATGTTGGTATATTACAGGATCCATCAACACTCCCTCGGTATTCCATGTTGTCTGGAGGAGTAGCCATAATGATTTCTATTTTGGCGCTTAAATTTTTCAATGGAGAGATGAAAATATATTTTACGCCCGTGGTATTCTTGTTAATCGTGTATTTATGTTTTGCTTGTATCTCATCTTTGTGGGCTATTGAAACAAGTAATAATTTTGTTTATATCGTTCAACTCTTTAGTTTGGTATTGTTTTTATTTGCTGTTCTTCAAATATCAACAATAAACTCAATACGTTTGTTTTTATATGTCTCTCTCTTTTCCGCTGGTATATCAGCCTTAATAGGGATTGCTCAAAACCTTGGATTTAATGTTTTTGACTTACGCGGACCAAGAATGGGAGGGACATTTGGATATAAAAATCACGCTGCTTTATACCTTGATCTTATTATACCAATTGGTTTAATGCTTATTGTTACATCAGAAACGAAGTTGCTCAGATGGTTATCAGTAATATCACTAATTACCTGTGTGGTATATATTTTTATGTCGCATACACGTGGGTCATATGTCGCACTCTTTTTTTCTGGTTTTCTTTTACTCGTTGCATGTTTAGTGTTTCCTGACATTCGAAGAATATTCTTCGATATCATTGTGAAACTTAAATTTGTACTCCTTTTTTTACTTTTTGGTGCAATATTGCTGTCATTTTTACCGGGTAAAACAGATGAAGTTTTAAATAGACCTGTATATGCGGGCGACAAAATTGACATATCTACTCGTGATAGGCTGACCGCTTATAGTAATTCACTCTCATTGTTTAAAGAAAGTCCTATTCTTGGTAGTGGTTATGGGACTTTCTGGAAAGCTTTTCGTCCATATAACAATCATCCTAAAGTAATGTTACGCACGGATGAGAATTTAGTTATGTATCGTCTCCATAGCGACCCCTTGCAGATTCTCATTGAGTTAGGAATTATCGGTATCTCACTATTTACTCTTATTTTTGTTTGGACATTTGTTATTGGTATAAAATTAATACGAGCTGATACAATAGAAAACGAAAAATTACTAGTGTTGGGAATGCTGTTAGGCTTATCTGCTGCATTGGTACATTCACTGGTTGATTTCCCCTTTCTAAAGCCATCTTCGAGTATTCAGATATGGTTGTATGTGGGTTTGCTTAGTGGGCTGTATGCAAAAAAAACCAAAAAATTTACTGTGATAACTAGTACAACAATAACAGTATTGTTCGGTATTATGGCGGTACTTGTAACAATTATTTCAGTTATATTTTTCCGTTCATTCTTAGTGGGAAATTATCATTTACGATTGGCTGAGAAAAATTTTAATAAAAAAGATTGTAGTAAGTCGGTTTGGCATATAGAGAAATCACTTAAAGAGTTCAGGCATGATTTTTTTGCTCATAAAGTAAGAGTTAATTTGCATATAAGTTGTACAAAATCCCCGACCTTTCTTCATGCGGTTTTGTCAGATGAATTAAATTGGGATGACACTAATACAATGGCTTTAAAATGGCGTGGTTACCTGTATCTTAATGCAAAAAAACTTGTTTTGGCTGAGAAAGATTTCAAAAAGCTATCTTATTTGTTGCCACATAAATCGAGCGGCCCAATTGGTGAAGCATATGTACTATTTGAATCAGGAAAAATTCAACAAGCGAATGATTTACTTGTTAGGTTCGATAAAAAATACCCTGGTGATAAGAATATCCAAGTGGCGATAGATAAAATAGAAAATAAAAGCTGGAGAATTAATAGGCATTAATATTTGTAAATCCTTTTACGACTGTCAACGAAATTATTTTAATATCAAATAATACTGACCAGTTTTCTATATAGTACAAATCATGTTCAATACGTGTTTTTAAGTCAGTATCGCCTCGCCAGCCATTAATCTGCGCCCAACCTGTTATGCCGGCTTTTACCATATGTTTTTTCATATAACCGGGTATTTCTTCTTTAAATTCGTTAACAAATTCCGGGCGTTCAGGTCGTGGACCGACAATAGACATATCGCCTTTCAGTACATTGATAAATTGTGGTATTTCATCAAGGCTTGAGCGTCGAAGAAATGATCCAAAACGAGTAGATCGATTATCGCCTTCTTTTGCCCATACTGGCCCGGATCCTTTTTCAATATCGGTAGGCATAGTTCGGAATTTTAAGATA
>Ga0316207_10002933_pt1 | contig 16576 bp, 11 predicted proteins | sample 6weekpyrite_MG_FD_204943 | JGI IMG/M metagenome (GOLD analysis project Ga0316207, IMG submission 204943) | Microbial mat bacterial communities from mineral coupon in-situ incubated in ocean water Damariscotta River, Maine, United States -... | ecosystem: Environmental > Aquatic > Marine >...
GACCCTGACCATCAGTTAAACGGCCATCATCCAGCACCTGCAATAAAACATTAAAAACATCCGGGTGAGCTTTTTCAACTTCGTCCAGCAAAATTACTGAATAAGGTTTACGACGCACCGCTTCGGTTAAATAACCACCTTCTTCATAACCCACATAACCGGGAGGAGCACCAATTAATCTGGCCACAGAATGTTTTTCCATAAACTCAGACATATCGATGCGCACCATGGCATCTTCGGTATCAAATAAAAACTTTGCCAGGGCTTTGGTTAATTCGGTTTTACCCACACCGGTTGGACCTAAAAACAAAAATGAACCATTGGGACGGTTTGGGTCAGACAAACCCGCACGTGAGCGTCGAATTGCATTACAAACTGAAGCTACGGCTTCATCCTGCCCAACTACACGTTTACTGATGTCATCTTCCATCCGTAGAAGCTTATCTTTCTCACCTTCCATCATTTTCGCAACCGGAATTCCAGTCGCCCGTGAAACAACTTCGGCAATTTCTTCTTCAGTTACCCGGTTACGTAACAGGGTCATTTCCTGCATTTCTGCCTGTGCCGCCATATCCAGTTCTTTTTCAAGCTCAGGAATTCGGCCATATTGTAATTCAGACATGCGGGTTAAGTCATTAGCACGTCGCGCGGTTTCTAATTCAAGTCGAGCCTGTTCAAGTTTTTCCTTAATACTGGCACTACCATGTAATGCGGCTTTTTCAGACACCCAGATTTCATCCAGCTCCTGATACTCCAGCTCAAGTTCATCTATTGCTTCCTGTAGTTTTAACAGGCGCTCTTTAGAAGCCCTGTCATCTTCTTTTGTTAGTGCTTCACGTTCAATTTTCAGTTGAATTAAGCGACGCTCCAGTCTATCCATTACTTCTGGTTTAGAATCAATTTCCATTCGAATACGGCTGGCGGCTTCATCAATTAAGTCTATGGCTTTATCCGGTAACTGACGATCAGTGACATATCGATGAGATAAAACCGCCGCAGAAACAATAGCCGGGTCGGTTATATCTACGCCATGATGAACTTCATAACGTTCTTTTAAACCACGCAAAATTGCGATGGTATCTTCCACCGTGGGTTCTTCTACTAATACTTTTTGAAAGCGTCTTTCTAATGCCGCATCTTTCTCGATATACTTTCGATATTCATCCAGGGTTGTCGCACCCACGCAATGTAACTCACCTCGAGCTAATGCGGGCTTCAACATATTTCCCGCATCCATCGCGCCTTCGGACTTACCCGCACCCACCATAGTATGAATTTCATCAATGAATAAAATAATCTGGCCTTCCTGTTTAGCTAGATCATTAAGCACGGCTTTTAAGCGCTCTTCAAATTCACCGCGAAATTTTGCACCGGCAATCAGTGCAGCTAAATCAAGTGAAAGCAGGCGTTTGCCTTTTATACCATCCGGCACTTCACCATTCACAATACGTTGAGCTAAGCCTTCAACAATAGCAGTTTTACCCACACCCGGCTCACCGATTAAAACCGGATTATTTTTTGTTCGTCTCTGTAATACCTGTATTGTGCGTCGAATTTCTTCATCGCGCCCGATAACCGGATCAAGCTTACCCTGCTCCGCACGTTCAGTTACATCAATAGTATATTTTTCCAGTGCCTGACGTTGCTCTTCTGCATTCGGGTCATTTACATTCTGGCCGCCTCGAATTTTTTCAATAGCATCTTCAAGTGTTTTTTTATCTGCGCCAAACTCGCGCAGAATATCGCCAATGCGAGATTTTTCTTCTATTGCAGCAAGTACAAATAATTCACTGGAGATATAATCATCTTTACGTTTCTGTGCCAGTTTATCGGTAATATTTAACACCCGCCCCAGGTCATTTGACAGGTGCACATCACCCGCATTTCCTTCAACCTGTGGCAGGTGTTCTATTTCCTCACCCAGTTTAGAGCGCAAGCCATTTACATTCACATTACCCATGGTTAGCAAATGGCGCACTGTTCCACCATCCTGGTCCAGCAATGCCAGCATTAGATGTACAGGTTCGATAAACTGATGATCTCGTCCAACTGCGAGTGATTGCGCCTCAGATAGGGCGGCTTGAAACTTACTGGTTAATCGATCCATTCTCATGGCTTTGCCTCGTTAAATTTTCTATTAATTACCAGATGTGGGTTTATGGGGAAATTTCAAGAGGAAAGCAGCTAAAATGAAACCTGATACAAGGGGTGTATACGAAAGAAACTTACTTAAGGCCAGTTAAATATAAAATATCTGCCACAAAGACACAGAGAGCACAGAGAAAACAAAAGCTTTTGTAGGGTGGATTAAGCGAAGTGGATCCACCTTTATTACAGAGTCTGGTGGATCCGCGTTGCTTGATCCACCCTACGGTAAATAATATTTCTATTTAAATATAACTTAAGTAAGTGCCATTCGGATATAGACTTAACAATCGTAGATAGTTAACATTTTTATTTCTTAAAGCGACTCAGTAACTCACCTGTCAACATCGGCTTACCCATCAGGTAACCCTGCGCAATATCACAGTTATTTTTTTCTAAAAACGCCCACTGCTCTTCGGTAGAGACCCCTTCTGCAACTACAGATAAACCAAGTTTATGAGCCATAGCAATTACCGCTGCTGAAATTTCCATATCATCTGTATCTTCGGGGATATCTGTAATAAATGCCTTGTCAATTTTTAGCGTATCTATAGGTAAACGTTTCAGGTAATTAAGCGATGAGTAACCGGTTCCAAAATCATCAATAGTAAGCGAGATACCAAGCGCTTTAATTTGATCTAACAAATCTATCGCGTGATCAATCTGTTCCATTAATGTGGTTTCTGTTACTTCAAGCTCAAGTTTTACGGCTTTAAAATCTGTCTCTGCCAGAATATTCTGTATTGTTTCTATTAGATCCGGGTCACGAAACTGTCGTGTTGATATATTTACGGCTAAATCAATACAACGCAATCCCTGCTGTTCCAGTTTTTTCATTTCCCTGCAGGCGGTTCTTAAAACCCACTTACCCAGCTTCACCATCAGTCCCGTGCTTTCCGCAATGGGAATAAAATACTCCGGTGATAATTCTCCTTTAATTGGGTGATTCCATCTTATCAGGGCCTCCACCCCAACCAGGTCTTTAGTTTTAATATTACATTTAGGCTGATACTTCATGTAAAGCTGATCACTATCCAGGGCTTGCCTTAAATCATTTTCAATCATTAAGTGATCGACAATTTGTGTATTCATTTCTTCTGTAAAAAACTGGTAGTTATTCCTTCCCGAAGACTTGGCCTTGTACATTGCCATATCCGCATTTTTTAATAAAATATCTGCGTTCAAACTATCATCGGGAGCCAGGGTGATGCCTATACTGGGGGAAATTAAAATTTCTTTTTTTAATAACAGTATCGGCTCAGCCATTTTATCCATTATTTTTCGAGCAACAGAGGAAGCACCTGACATACCATTTATGTCCGTCAGTAAAATGACAAACTCATCACCACCCATTCGGGCAACCGTATCCTGATAGCGCACACATTGACGCAGGGTTTCAGCCACTTTCATTAACACCGCATCACCCACATCGTGCCCCAATGAATCATTAATGCGTTTGAACTCATCTAAGTCCAGATATAATAATGCCGCAGTAACACCTGATCTTTTCAAGCCTTTTAATACTTGTTCTAACCTGTCTCTAAATAATATGCGGTTAGCCAGCCCTGTTAAACTATCAACATAAGCCAGTTCTTCCATGCGTAAATGCGCTTCTTTGAGTTGCGATACATCTTCAAACACGATAACAAAATGTGAAATTATTGATTGCTCATTGCTAATGGAGGCAATGGACATTAACACCCATAATTTACTTCCATCATTTTTTCGCAATTGCATTTCACCCTGCCAGTCTTTACCCTGATTTATTCTTTTCCAAAATGCTGTAACCGCTTCCTGATCAATATCTTCTGGTTGAAAAATACTCGCATTTTGATTCAACAATTCTTCTTTTTTATATTCTGTCACCTCACAAAGCTTTGGATTAACATACTCAATAATTGCATCCTGATCGGTAATCATTACCATGGAGCCACTTTGTTCTACCGCTGATGACAGCATTTTTAATTTTAATTGCTGACTGCGCACATCAGTCATATCAGTAAGGCCTTCAACCACTCCATCGAATTTTTCCTGTTCATCAAGATAGGGAGCTGATTCAACCTGAATTAAAACCGCATGGCCTTTTTTATGTAAAATTTCTATTTCATAATTATTTGACACACCTTTTTTGCGTTCGATAATCTGTTTTTTTAATACACCCTGATTGTTTTTATTTTCAAAATCAAAAACCGAACGACCTAACATTTCCTCTACGCTGTAACCCAGCATGTCCGCCAACGCCTGGTTTACGAATCGAATATTATTATATCTATCGATTACCCAGATTCCCTCGTTTAGATTTTCTACAATCCGTTTATATCTATTCTCACTCGCCGCCAGATCCCGCATAACTGTAAAGACATGCTGTGCCCAGCCTTTATCATCACGCTTTATGACACTGGCAAACATTTCAACTTCACACCAGTCTCCCTGTTTGCGTTTCAATCGCATATTACAGTTTAGTTTTTTTAAATCACCGGAATACAGTTTATTAAACAGACTAATCACTCTGGCATGATCATTGGGGTGAATTTGTTGCCCCCACCAGCTTTGAAAAATTTCAGCTGCAGGAATTTCTTCAGGTTTGTAACCTAATATCTGGGCCCAGGAATTAGAAAAATTCAGCTCAGGAGAAGGGGGTAAGCAAAAATCACATAAACCAACTTTGCACAAACTGATAGCCAGTGCATTGGACTGTTCTGAATCAAGCTTTAATCCCTTTGACATATTTTTATATTTTAATCTATGACTGACCATTTAAATAATAGATGATAATTTGAGTTAATGTTGCGGTGCAAGTTTAATCAGGTGCTATTTATATCTACTGCAGCCCTTTACCCATCTCATTTTCTCTGCTCTGTTAGTGAACATCTCCACCGGGGATAGACCGCCGTTTTTTGGCGCTCTGTCCCCTTATTGAGACCACCAAGAGCTGTGCGGAGTCATTCATCGCTCTGCCAATCAGATCGGAATTACCACATGGGACAGGGCGCTAAAAAGCAGCGGACTGTCCCTGATGGAGATGGGCCATAACAGGGCATTTTGACATAGAGGAAAAATCCAGGCCTATTTTTTATAATTTTTTCGTTTAAACAAATCACTGCGCCGACTGACCAGACGATCAAGAAATAGCATTCCATCCAGATGATCCATTTCATGTTGTATAGCCCTGGCCTCAAAACCCGTCGATTCAATTTCATGGGATTTACCAGTTTCATCCATATAGTTCAGTTTTATTTTTTCAGCACGAATTACATTACCGGTAAAGTCAGGTACAGACAAACAACCTTCACGCCCCATTGCCATGCCTTCCCAGTCAGTTATTTCAGGATTTACCATAATCATATGGCCATGATTATCTACCGGTTTTCGCATATTAGAGACATCAACAATGACCACTCGCCTGAACATATTTACCTGGGGTGCGGCAATGCCGACTGCACCCGGCCCTGCCATGCGCGTTTGTTCCAGTTCCCTTATAAAACTTAATATTTCTTTATCAATTGTTTCAACGCTTTCAGATAATTGCTTTAAGCGCTGATCTGGATAGATCAAAATTTCCATTAAAGCCTTAGCCCCTTAGCGTATTAATTTCATCTAGGTTAACTTCAATGTCCGGGTCCAGGGCCTCAAGCGCTTTTTGCAATGGTTCGATGCCTTTTTCTGCTATACCTTCCAGTGTCATGATGTAAATAGGTTTCTCTTTATTACCACCTATATCAGTTTCCAGGTCAATAATATTTAAACCCGCTAGTGCTAATGCAGAGGTAACCTGGGCAACTATGCCACTCCTGTCAGCACCGTAAACCGTTATCTGAACATCAGGATCATTAATCGGCACATCAGCCACGACATCTTCATCAATGTGCAAATGTAAATTCATCTCGCTGCAAATTTTATTTAGTATCAGCGGTAAGTCTTTATCATTTTCATGGTAGACGCGTAACATAATGGCAAAATTTGCTCCCAGTCGCATCATAGATGCCTGAGCCAGACTACAACCCTTCTTGTACAACGCATTTGTTACCGCAGCAACAATACCAGGTTGATCTGCACCTACCAGTGTTAAAACTGACCACTTCATTTGTTTCTCCTGAATAAATTTAATCAAACCAGATCAAGCTGGCCTGTCGTCCTGTTGTACCATCTCGACGATAAGAATAAAAGCGCTCTGCATCAGTAAAGGTGCAATACTCTCCACCATAAACGGCTTCGATACCCATATTTTCCAGTCGTAATCTTGCCAGTTTATAAATATCCGCCAAATAATGACCCGGTCGATTCTGTTTAAATGCCTCTATGGATTTAGGCTGATTTTCTACAAAGAGTTCACGAACGTCTTCACCCACTTCGAATGCCTGTGGGCCAATTGCGGGCCCCAACCAGACCAGCAGTTCACTGTGCCTTTCATTGAGCGCAGCCACCGTTGTTTCAATTACACCATCTGCAAGCCCACGCCAACCCGCATGGGCCGCAGCGACTTTATTCGCTTTTCGGTTACAGATTAAAACCGGCAAGCAGTCCGCTGTCATCACTGCACAAACCGTATTGGCTGTTTCACTAAATGATGCATCGGCCTGGATTGACTTAGCCTGGGTTGACTTAGCCTGGGTTGGCCGAGGCAACCCGGCGTTATGTTCTTCTGTACTCAAATTATTAGAATTTATAAAATTCGCATTTACAACCCGATTACCATGCACCTGGTCTAGCCAGACAGGTTCTTCAGGAAGTTTTAGCTGTCGTTTTAATTGCTGCCGATTAGCCAGAACATGTCCAGGGTCATCTTCCACATGAAGTGCCAAATTCAAACTGGCATAATCCCCGTGGCTTGCCCCTTTATTTCGAGTACTACAAAAAGCATGTATATTTGCAGCAGCGGGCCAGTCTGGCCTGATTATTTCTATCGTGTTCTCAATACTCATCCGTAAACTCATCTGAAAAATCATCCAGATTATATTCATCTTCTACAACATCCTGGGCTATATCAGCCTCCAGTACCGCAATCAGTTGTTTCATATCGTCCGGCAATGGGGCTTTCCATTCCATCGGCTTACCGGTTGTTGGGTGTATCAGCCCCAACTTACGGGCATGTAATGCCTGTCGGTTAAAGCTGCGTAACATTTCTTTTAATTCTTCCCCGCAACCCGCAGGCAGCTGCAAACGCCCACCATAGGTTTGATCACCCACTAACGGGTGTTTCACATAGGCCATGTGCACCCGAATTTGATGGGTACGACCGGTCTCCAGGTTAACCTTAATACGCGTATGCCCCCGGTATCGATCCAGCACACGAAAATGGGTAATCGCCTGCTTGCCTTCGGCCTTTACTGCCATTTTTTTGCGATCACGACCATGTCGGCCAATGCCAATATCAATGGTTCTTCCAGAGGTTAACACGCCATATACTATGGCAATATACTCCCGGTGAACCGTACGAGCCTGCAATTGCTCTACCAGTTGTTTATGCGCTTTAAGGTTTTTGGCTACCACCAGTAAACCCGAGGTGTCCTTATCCAGCCGATGCACTATGCCTGAACGGGGCACTTCGTGTAATTTTTCATCATGAAAAAGAAGTCCATTCTGTAATGTGCCATCCATGTGCCCGGCCCCGGGGTGCACCACCATCCCCACGGGTTTATTAATCACCAGAATATCATCATCTTCATAGACAATATCCAGGGCAATATCTTGCGCAATGACCTGCTCATCACAGATATCATGCTCTATATGCAGTTCAAGCTCCTCACCCCCAATGACCTTGTCCCTGGCTCGTGGAAATTTCCCATCCAGCCACACCCGCTCAGCCTTAATCCAGCCCTGTAGCCGACTTCGTGAATAATCTGGGAACATTTTCACCAGAACTGCGTCTAATCTTTGCGACGCGTATTCCAGCGGAATGGTTATTTTTACAATTTCATGGTTTATACCATCGGACATAGATGACTTCTCTTGTATAATGACAGATTAATTTTAGCTAGCTCAATTTTTTAAGTAGCACTGCTTATACTTTTAATTTACAGCACACACGACACCAATAATTATGATGCGATTTATTTCTACCCTTATTTTATCTTTGTTTCTCATCGCCTGCAGCGAAGATGGGGTTAAAAGCGACCCTTACGCAAACTGGAGCGCACAGGAGTTTTACGATGAAGCAACAATGGCACTGGAAACAGGCGAATTCGAAGAAGCCATTAAAAACCTTGAAAACCTGGAAGCTCGCTTCCCCTTCAGCCCCTATGCCAGGCAGGCCCAGCTTGATGTTGCCTACGCCTATTATAAATTCCAGGAACCTGAATCAGCTATTGCCGCAGCAGATCGCTTTATCAGAATTAACCCTAGAGACCCAAATGTGGACTATGCCTGGTATTTAAAAGGCCTGGCTGATTTCAATCGTGGCTCGGGAATTTTAGATAGCTTTTTCCCCCGCGACCTCTCACAGCATGATAACAAATCTATGGGGGATGCTTTAGGAAGTTTTTCAACGCTGGTTGAACGCTATCCCGACAGCCGCTACGCCATGGATGCTTACCAGCACATGGTTTACTTACGTAATGAGCTGGCGGAAGCAGAATTACATGCGGCCAGATATTATATAAAACGACAGGCCTGGCTGGCTGCGGCCAAACGCGGGCAATATGTACTGGAAAACTACCCAACAACACCCGCAAGCCGTGATGCATTAGCCATTATGGTTCAATCTTATAAAAAACTCGGCTTACATGACCTGTCCGCAGATGCACAATCCGTGCTGGCAGCGAATCCGGTTATAGATAAGCAGCTGGTTTCAAACGTGAACACAGAACTGGAAGCGCCTGGGAATTGAATAAAAATAATTGAGTGTCAGTTACGCACTCATAACTATCCAAAAGCAAAAGCTGTTTTCCGCAAATAAACGCGAATGTACGCAAATAAAAGCAAAAGTATTGTTGGATTGTTGTGCGCCGCAGGCGCACATACCAAAAAATATTTGCGCTTATTCGCGTTTATTTGCGGAAAACAGCTTTTGCCTTTATCCAGATACACATTACTCCCGACGATAACCCGATGTAATAGGATATCGCCGATCGCGCCCAAACGCACGCTGGGTAATCCGCACACCCGGTGGTGCCTGGCGCCGTTTATACTCATTTAACTGCACCATTTGCAACACCCTATCCACGGTTTCCTGCTCATAACCCGCATCAATAATCTCCTGTCTTGGCCGGTCTTCCTCAACACTCATTCTAAGAATTGCATCGAGTATGGCGTAATCCGGTAAACTATCCTGATCTTCCTGATCAGGCCTTAATTCGGCTGACGGTGGCCTGTCGAGCACCCGTTGTGGTATGACCGGTGCTACTGAGTTTCGGTAATCACACAATGCGTAAACCAGTTGTTTTTCAACGTCTTTAAGGGGAGCAAAACCACCGGCCATATCTCCATATAATGTACTGTAGCCCACGGCCATCTCACTCTTGTTACCCGTGGTAAGCACCATTCGGCGTAGTTTGTTCGACAGGGCCATTAAAATGATACCACGACAACGGGCCTGAATATTTTCTTCCGTGGTATCTACTTCGGTATTCGCAAACTCATCTTTGAGTGTTTCCAGAAAAGCCTGAAAAGCGGGCTCAATTGAAATTTCTTTATAGTCTACTTCCATAATCTCTGCCTGGGCTCGTGCGTCTTGCAGGCTAATTTGCGCGGTATAACGGGATGGCATCATGATCGCATGCACCTGGTCACCACCCAGTGCGTCCACCGCAATCGCCAGGGTCAATGCGGAATCAACTCCGCCAGATAAACCAATCACCACACCATCAAAACCATTGCCCGTCACATAATCCCGAACCGCGATTACCAGTGCTTTGTAAATACTTGAATATTCATTTTCCGTTTGACAAAGAGGTGTATTCACAGCCGTTACCCGTTTATCCGCATGTAACTGATAATGTAATAAAGCCGCATCAAACTCAGGCCCACGGCCCACTAATTCAGACCTGGCATCCATAACCAAAGAGTCACCATCAAATACCAGTTCATCCTGACCACCCACTAAATTTAAGTAAAACAGGGGTAATGGCGTATGTTTCTGTCGATTGCGCAACATATCCAGGCGCTGCTGGTGCTTGTTTCGATGATAGGGGGATGCATTTAGTATAACTATCGCTTCTGCCCCGGCATCGTGAGACTGCTGAATCGGCTCATCAAACCAGGCATCTTCACAGATGACTATGCCAATTCTATGTTGCTTACATTCTATAACCAGGGATTTATGACCCGGCTGAAAATAGCGTTTTTCATCAAAAACCGCATAATTGGGCAGGCTGAATTTATGATACTCGGCTATCACTTCTCCCTTAGTACAGACAACCGCTGCATTAAATAGCTCATGCTGATGTAATCGAGGCGCACCAAAAACCACAAGCCAATCAGCCGTATTCTTAGCAATTTCTTTTATTGCGACTTCTATCTGGTGGATAAAACCCTGTCGCATAAGCAGGTCTTCCGGTGGATAACCGCTCAGAGCCAGCTCAGGAAATACCACAATGTCGGCACCTGCCTGCTTTGCCAACAGGGATTGGTTAATAATCTTTCGGGAATTCGCTTTAATATCACCTACCAGGAATCGTTCCTGAACCAGGCATAGTTGTAAGGCTTCTGTCATAGTGTGTGTTAGTTTAGAATAGTTAGGATTATTGAAGTAATTTTATCAGAGATAAGGGCTGTAACCGCATATGTTTAAAAGTGTTTTAATTATTATATTTGTGATTGTCATATTAATGATCGTCAGAACCGTGCTCCAACGGCAAAAACAGCCCAGCCGAAAAACAAAACCACTTGATAGTCGCGACACGGTACAGTGCCAGCACTGCAAAACCTACTTTCCCCGAGACGATGCTATCTTTAAAGATGATATGGCCTTTTGTAGCTCACAACACCTTGATGACTGGAATCACACTACTTGAACTCCAGCACAAACAACCTGAATAATTCTGCTTACACTCAGCAAAACAACGCCCTTACCTGGCAACCTCTTCATCAGCTGAATTTATACCGATTGGTACTGACCATTGGTTTTATGGTGGTCTTCTACAAAGGTGAATGGATGAGTTTTCTAGGCAGCCAGAACCCGGCAGCCTTTCTGGCAACCACATTCATCATGCTAATGTCCAGCCTGTTATATCTATTTATGGGTTTAAGAGATAAACCCAGTTTTGAAACACAGGTTATTATTACCAATGCCAGCGACATTTTATTTATAACTTTACTATCACACTATAGTGGCGGCCTAAGCAGCTCATTAAGTATTTTATTAATCATAAACATCACCGCCACCGGAACATTATTACGCGACCGGGATTCTTTTTTGTTTGCAGCCCTGGCCTCAATTGCCATTCTCAGTGAACAAACCTATAGCCTGGTAGAGGGCATAAGCCAGAGTACTGAATATTCTCGCAGCGGTTTACTCGGCCTGGTGTTTTTCGGCACCAGCTTTTTAGCGTCCATTCTTTCAAAACGTGCGCGGGAATCAGAACAGCTGGCGAGTGAACGCGAAGCCGATATTATTAGCCTGGAAATTTTAAATGAAGATATTATTCAAAACATGCGCACAGGAATTATTGTGGTTGACAATGACGGCCATATTCGTATGGCGAACAGTTCTGCAGAAGCCTTACTTGGTCATATTTCATTACAGGACATACCCTCATTAGATAATATTTTACCTGCACTAAACACCCTGTTTACAGAATGGAAAGAACAACCCAGCCTACATCACAGTGCAATCCGCCAGGAACAGGGGTTACCGGATATACAACCGGGATTTCGCCGCCTGGACCGCACCGGTGATACGCTGATCTTTTTAGAAGATGCAACTCAATTAAATCAGCGCTTCCAGCAAATAAAACTCGCTTCACTTGGGCGCCTGACTGCCAGTATCGCACATGAAATACGCAATCCCCTGAGTGCAATAAACCATGCGGCCCAGTTGCTCAATGAATCACAACTAGATAAAGCAGATAGTAAATTAACTCAAATTATTACTACACAAGTACAACGCTTAGATAAAGTTATTCAAAATGTTTTACAACTATCACGCCAGGAGCAGAGTTCACAGGAAACCATTCCTCTTCTCAACTGGTTAATTAATTTTAAACAGGAATTTTGCCCCTTACATGGGCTCGATGACAATCAACTGCAGGTCAGTGTTACACCAGATGACATTCTTATTTCATTTGACTCCAGCCATTTACATCAGGTGATAAGTAACCTGGCCACAAATGCAATTAATCATAACAACAACCCTGCAACTGACATACAGATAACCATTTCAGGCGCTTATGACAGTGAACAAGGCCAACCATACCTGGACATTATTGATAATGGCCCAGGTATTAGCCCTGAACAGGCGCAACAAATATTCGACCCTTTTTTTACCACCCACTCTAAAGGCACAGGGCTTGGACTTTATATATCTAAGGAAATACTTGAGTCAAACCGTGCAAAGATTCGTTATATTAAAAGAGATGGTAATGGCAGCTGTTTTAGAATTCAGTTTCTGGCAACAGCTACCCCAAACAATAAGTAAAACCCTTTTCAATAAAAATCAATACTCCAGATTCTCGTTAATATACCCCGCAATATCCCCCGTATTTTTAAGCAATACCAATGTGCCATTCGACGAGCCACCTTTTACAGGAAAAAAGGCATAATCTGCGGCAGCTCCCCCATACTCATTAATAAAATTATTCACATAGGTTTTGATATTTGGGTTTCTGTATTTACCATCCAGCTTAATAGCCTGTTTTAAAACATCGTCACGTTTCATATTCTCTATAGGCAGGTAACGAGTTGTTAAATAATGCACAGTGTGAACATCACCTCCTAACTGGTTTAAGATAATATCTTTATATTCCTCTTCATCTTTAGGAGGCTTTACATATACCATTTGAGGCGCTTTCCAGATTGCGGGTGTTAATGACTTATCTTTTAATGCAGAAATTCTAAGGTCCGACTGGGCGAAGGCAAAAAAATCACCTTGATGAAAAACAATAAACACCGGGCGAACAGAAGAGGTCACATGTACTCCCCAGCCCAGGGCAATTAATTGCACGGTAATAATGGCCAACATATCTAGCTTGAGTTCTTTCGCTTTCTTTCTAATATCAAAAATTATCAAGGTGCATAAAGGGCCTAAAATAACATCCACTGCCACAATAATCTTAATTGCATCCCAGGTATTATAAATTTCAGAAAAAGGGCCGGGAAACCAGATGTAAAACACCATTCCCAAAAACATAGATATAATTAAGACACTGCTAAAAAAATGAAGACCAAACGCTTTAAATCTTGCTGACATTCCACTAACCACCATTAGTTTTAATACTTAATTTAAATTTATTAATTTCACACAGATAGATATATTCTTCACAAATTGAGAATATTCTATTCACAGGAGCCAGATAATATAAACTATAATTCTTAAAAAATCAGAAAGCACTTACAACTATACTGATATACTTAAACTACTTATAGCACAAAGTGAAACAGTGAAATCCAGTAAACCCGCAAAAAGAGCTCTCATAGTCGATGATGAACCCGACCTGTGCCACCTGGCAGAAATCACACTAACCAGAATGGGCTTAAATACACGTTCTGCTAATGATATTAGCGAAGCTAAAGCACTTCTAAATTCTGAAAGTTTTGATGTGTGCATCACTGATATGAATTTACCTGATGGTAATGGCCTTGAATTGATAGAGTATATTCAATCTAATTTCCCGCATATCCCTACCGCTGTCATCACCGCTTATGGAAACATGGAACTGGCAATTAAATCACTCAAAGCAGGTGCCTTTGATTTTGTCTCCAAGCCTGTTGACCTGGAAATATTGAGAAATCTCGTCACCTCCGCAATTAGTCTTCCTTCGAGCGCTCAAGATGAATCGATAAACACCGGGTCTAGCAAATATCAGTTATTAGGCGAATCCACAGCCATTAACAAGTTAAAAAAACAAATTACCAAATTAGCCAGAAGTCAGGCACCTATCTTTATTCATGGTGAATCAGGGTGCGGTAAGGAACTTGCTGCGCGTTTAATTCATCAACAAAGCGCCCGGTCTGATAAGGAGTTTATTCCTGTTAACTGCGGAGCAATACCTGCAGAACTCGTTGAAAGTGAGTTCTTTGGACATAAAAAAGGCAGTTTCACGGGCGCAGCAGGTGATAAGAAGGGCTTGTTTGAAGCCGCTGATGGTGGCACCTTATTTCTGGATGAAATAGCCGATCTACCATTACAGATGCAGGTAAAACTACTTCGTGCCATACAGGAGAAATCAATACGCCCGATCGGGGCACATGCTGAACACCCTGTTGATATTCGTATTTTAAGTGCCAGCCATAAAAACTTGTCCCAACTGGTTCAGCAAGGCCTGTTCAGGGAAGACCTGTATTACCGAATTAATGTCATTGAGCTTAAAGTACCTAGCCTTAGGGCACGCAAAGATGATATTCCGCTACTTACCCGTTATTTTCTCAGTCGATTTACCAAAGAGGCTAATTTAACTGAAAAGCCCAGCTTTTCAAATGAGGCCATGGAGGCTTTGACCCAATATGATTTTCCCGGCAACGTCCGTGAGCTGGAAAACATCCTGGAGAGATCAATGGCACTGGCTGAAGATAATATTATTCAACTCGGCGACCTGCAACTTCCACAGGCAATACAGGGTAGCTCCATAACCGCTGCAGAAAAAACAGCAAAAGTCATACACACTAATGCTAATCTGGCTGAACAGGAAAAAAGCTCTATTATTGAAGCCCTCGAAAGCACCCGCTGGAATAAAACCGCTGCGGCCAAAAAACTGGGAATAACACTCAGACAACTCCGCTACCGTTTAAATAAACTGAATATAGATTAACTGAAATGGGCAACAACTCACATAAACACATCTAAAAGTAGTGTCATGTTTTGACAATACAGGCAATAACCATACTTTACTAATCTCTTATGCTTTCTTGCAGCCCTACATAACCTATTGATTAATAACAACAAACTTAATGTTTTTAAAAACTGGCCTGAAACTCGCTACCTAACATTTAATTCGTGTTAATCAATTTGGTGCAGGCTCATGAAAAAAATAATTCAACAAGGTTTTACGTTAATCGAACTGATGATTGTAATTGCTATAATCGGAATTTTAGCGTCTATCGCTATCCCCTCATATAACGGCTACATTTCAAGTTCAAAAATTGGCACGATGATGACTAATTTTGAAGTCGCTATCCGCTATGTTAACCACGAACTCTCCAGGTGCTCAATGCTGAACCAGATATGTACTTCAACGGCTGTAGACGACCTAAATGGAGGCGGCAAGGTATCCCCAACAGATAACACAATAACCGCATTTACAATAGGTGCTGCAGTCGCAGATCAAATCGCTATTTCAGACCAGGATTTAAATGGTGCTGCTTCAGGCACCACCATTACGGTTTTCGCCCCCACCGGAAATGACCCAGAAGGCACCGCCTGGACCGCAAATATATCCGCAAGTATTGCTATTGTTAAGCAATAGCGCCAATACTGCCTGAGCCCGACAGGTAATAGAAAACCGCTTTAGAGACACCAGAAAAGCCCCCCCCTGTCCAGCCAACGGGCTGGACACATCGAGTTTAATAAGATCTTAATAATACTGGCATCAGGCTCAATACCTTGAGTCAAACAATACACTATTAAAAAAGCATACTTAATACTCTTCCCTCTTTATTTTTTTCAAAGGAGACTGGAAGAGATTTAAGTTAGACCAGGTGCACTAGCACACTCATGTAGTAATCCCTCCCCCAGGCTTCCTGGTTTTTACAAAAAACTGAAACGAATAAAATAAAAAAACAGATAACTAGTATGAAATTTACTCGCATTAACATCAAACCCGCCAAACAGATCATTGATATTTATGCCAGCCCCTGTTTCGACATAGGCTTATTAGCCAAATTTATCCTTAACGAGACAATAAATGACAAATCCGTCACATATTGACAATAATAATTTGATATTGTCACCTAATTAGCTACTGAAACGGAGCCAAAAATAACCCTATGCAGTTGATTATAAACAATATATTATACATCCGGTATGATGTTCGCTACTTAACACTTAACCTCAAACGAGGGACTTTTTAATTAGCCGCTTACTAACGAACTGTTAATTTTAAAACACCACAAGTTTATTTTGGAGAATACCCATGAAGAAAATCCAGCAAGGTTTTACCCTGATCGAATTAATGATTGTAATTGCCATTATCGGCATTCTGGCGTCAATCGCTATCCCCTCTTACAACGGTTACATCTCAAGCTCAAAAATTGGTGCGATGATTTCTAACTATGACAATGCGGTACGTTATGTAAATAATGAACTATCTAGATGTTCTGGCCGAAGCACAACACCTTGCAC
>Ga0316207_10002935_pt1 | contig 16569 bp, 18 predicted proteins | sample 6weekpyrite_MG_FD_204943 | JGI IMG/M metagenome (GOLD analysis project Ga0316207, IMG submission 204943) | Microbial mat bacterial communities from mineral coupon in-situ incubated in ocean water Damariscotta River, Maine, United States -... | ecosystem: Environmental > Aquatic > Marine >...
TTGATTTATTCTCCAGATAGTGACTTTCAAGAAATTAATAAGAAAAATATTGAAAGAAAATATAGCTCGAAATACAAAGGGAATTTCGATCGGATATTAACTACTGATTCCATATATATAAACAAAAAATTCGTTGACTTAATAAACGAGACAAAAATTGCGCAGCGGATAAATGGCCAAACTAATCACTTCGTTTTTCTAAACCAACCATACGATATAAATTTAAAGAAAATGAGGCAAAATGTAGAATCACATTTTCAAGGTGAAAGCAGGCGAGCAGCACTTAGAAGCATTGTACCTATTATTAAATTAAGAGACTTTGATGAACAATATACAGTTAGCATGCTTGTTGGTAATCTTCAGTATATAGAAGACAATTACCAAGGGGTTGGATTTTTTATAGATGACTCCAATATGGAGTTACTCGAACTGTATAATAAAATACTACTTGATAACTTTGTGGAAGATAGTGGCACATAACAAATCGTCTTGGGGAACGGGGTCAGGTCTTGCACTGCAATATTTATATAGATATCTGTTTTGAAATGCGTCATTGCAAGACCTGACTCTGCTTTTTACAGAGTTTCTTAGTGTGATCTACACCATTAATTGCTAAAATGAATTATTATCAGGAAGTTCAATATAATAAGTGCAGCAATATGGCTAAATTTTTCTTGAGTCACCAATCACTCGATGCAGAGATAATTAAGATCTTTGCTCAATTACTGGAAACAACAGAACATCAATGTTGGTATGCACCGCGTGATATTCCGGCAGGGCGTCCTTATCAGTCAGCCGTTGTTGATGCGATTAAAGACTGTGATGCCATGATTGTCTTTGTATCATCCAATACCGAAAAATCAGAATACGTGCCGATGGAGGTGGAGCGAGCGACACATTACCGCAAGCCTCTATTTCCAATCAGGATCGAAAACACAGGGATTCCTCATTCGCTTGAATTGTTTCTTTCAACCAAGCAGTGGATGGATATTCAGGATACAAACTCAAAAGAGAATATTCAGCAAGTTATTAACAGCATCCTGTCAACAAATAAGTTTGGTCAGGAAAAGGTCGCTGTTCATGCTGAAGAAACTAAAGGGAAATATGTATACGAGTACCCGCGACCTTGTGTCACCGTCGATATTCTTTTGTTTGGACTTGGGCCAGGTAATCGCGTCTCGATACTTCTCATCAAGAGAGCGGTGGAGCCTTATAAAGATTTCTGGGCATTGCCAGGTGGTTTTGTGCAATTGAATGAAACACTTGAAGTGGCTGCACATAGGGAATTAGAGGAAGAAACCGGCGTGGCCAGTATTTCATTGGAACAGTTTGCTATTTATGATGAATGTGAACGTGATCCAAGAGACAGGGTTATTTCTGTTAGTTTCTTTGGTATCACCAATCCGATGTTGCATAACCTTGAAGCCAGTACCGATGCAGCGAATGCGAGTTGGCAAGATATAACAAAGCTCCCGAAACTGGCTTTTGATCATGTTTTACAATTAGAAAGAGCCTTCAATATTCTTAAATCTCGACTTGAGACAGCTGAGAAATTGCTAGAAAACTTTCCGGATGATTCTGCATTGCATAATATCAATACAGTGTCGTTGGCAATTAAAGATGCCCTTGAAGTAAATAGCTAAACTAATAGGATCAGATTGTCTCGGCAGATGACGTTCACTTTTTAGCTCAACCATTAGGTGCTCAGAATATTATGTTTTGGAAAATATATTTTTATTTTTATGCTTTAGTGAATATATCAATATATGCAGCATTTCTGTTTGTAGCCGAAGCTTCTTCTATGTTTGAAATAGAAACAGCTAGTGATGTGATAGGAATGATTTCAGCACCCATCGGCCTGCTGGGCTTATATGGACTAATTAAGGACAAGAAGTTGTTATTTCAAAAGTTTTGGATTGGGTTCTTCTTTGTTCTAATATTGAATGAAGTTTTGTACGGAACATATTCGATTTTTGGGCTGATTGGTGAATACGAGATAAACTTACAGATTGGTCTATTAATAGCGGGAGCATGTTTATTATTTCTACCGTACTATATTGGTATTTATATTTATGCGGTTAAAAAAGAATTTTGGTATGAAAAGCAAACCTAACAAATCACTCCACCGGATAAATTTTCCTGTCACACCTTTTGTGGAGAAAAATCTTTGCCAGCCTACGTTCGCCGCTGAGCTCAACCGTTAGGTAAGTCGAATGGCAATAATTCTTCTTATTATCTTTATCTTCTTGACTTTAAATACCATATATTTAATACGAACAGGTGCTGTCGATCACTTTTACAATTTACGCTCTAGCCTACCATTTGCTTTTCTTCTTAGCTTGGTAATGGCATTTGTTGTATATAAAGAATTTAATGCAACAAATGAAGTTGCGAAATATATAACTCCGTACAATGGGGATATGAGTTCTATATACACACCGCTGAGTCATATATGGCAATTTGAAACAACAGATTCAAAAGAACAAGTAAGGCTATTTTATTCCAATAAAGAAAACTACAAAGGCTGGGATCTTATCAGAAGCTTTCCTTTTATGACGATAAAAAAAGATAATATACAGATGCAGATAGACCTAAATAGTAGAGTTGGGAAAGGAGCCAAAATTACTTATACGTTAAGTAATGTTAAACAATGAAAAATCTATTATGATAATCAAGTCATTCGCTCCGCTCATTGGGCGCGCTAAAAGCTGCACGTCCCTTATTGAAAACATTAGGTGCCAATTGAATATTGGAGATTAAATGTCAGATTGTGGTTGTGGGGCAGAACAAGCTGATAAGTTAGAAAGAAAAACGCTTATTCTGCTTCTCTCAATAAATGCATTTATGTTTGTATCCGAATTGGTTTTAGGTTGGTTAGCACAATCTGCAGGTTTAATTGCCGATTCATTAGATATGCTAGCAGATGCAACAGTGTATGGTCTTTCTCTCTACGCTGTTGGCAGAGGAATCACGCAACAAGCAAAGGCAGCTCAAGTCAGTGGTTTTCTGCAAATTATATTAGGTCTTGGTGTCCTGCTTGAAGTCTTTAGGCGGTTGTTATTTGGTAGCGAGCCTCAAAGTACATTAATCATTGTAGTGGGTGCTGTTGCTTTGTTAGCGAATATTATTTGTCTTGTATTAATATCCAAGCACAAAGAGGGCGGCGTACATATGAGAGCCTCTTGGATATTTTCAACAAATGATGTTATTGCTAATATAGGTGTAATAATTTCCGGTGTGATTGTTGCAATTATGGGTAGTCGATATCCAGATCTCATTGTCGGATCAATAATTTCATTTATAGTTGTTCGCGGTGGAATTAAGATACTCCAGGATGCTAAGGAAACACTTGAATCATCTAAATATGATTAATAATGCACTCCATAATTCGGCGCCTGATCTCAACTGTCAGAGATAAATAACATACATAAACTAATTATGAATATACGTACCATAACATTACTTATTATTACTCACTGTATTGTTGGTGGCTTAGGTTTTGGGGCCGGAATCTATGTACTGCCTATTTTAACTGCTCCACCTGCGCCTGATAAGGAAGAAATTAAGATTATGTCTTCTCAGGCTAAGTACAAAGCAACATTCCGAAGAGATCTTAAAGATAGCGATGTTTTGCATTGGGGAGAGGGTACGGTTTCAATTGGTTCTAAGTCTATTACGCTTATGGGTCATCTTGCACCCGGCCCGGATTATAAGCTCTATCTTTCTCATGAATTTGTTGAAACCGAAGCGGATTTTAATCGCTTAAAATCTACGATGATACGTGTAGGTGATGTTAAAACATTTGAAAATTTTTTGGTCAATGTACCGTCAGATATCAATCCATATGATTACAGCAGTGTTATTGTTTGGTGTGAGGCTTTTGGTCAATTTATTACCTCAGCCAGGTATCAATAGTGAAACAGTTATAACGCATGAGATTACTCGCCCAGTTTGAAGATATAAATGAAGCCGAAGAACTTGCGTGGAAGTTCAGAGAGAGAGGCGTCTTTACCTTTGTCTCGGGTAAGGGCTCTTATCATCTCGGGGCAATGAGGGCAGGGCCTCGAAAAGTATGTTTATGGGTTGTTCTTGAAAAACAGTTTGATGATGCTGAAAAACTGCTTAAAAATGAAAATTACACTGTCATGCAACCATTAAGCGAGCAAGAAATGGTCTTGCTTGAAAAGGAAACCAAAAAAGCCGTATCAGAACAGGCATCCAGACTTTATAGCAAGGTGGCAACTAAAATAATGATTGCTTTGTTAGTCAGCTTGCTGGCATTCGTAGGCTACCAGGTGTTTAATACCTTATAACAAATCACTTCATCAACATTAGAGGCACCCATGAGAAGTATCAAAGCAATTATGGCTGGAAGTGTATTTATTCTCGTGACGTTTTTGCTATTGGGATTGCTCTATATTTTTATCGCTGTCGGTTACAATGCGCTGGCAATCGATTTTCAATTTTTAAATGACATCACCGGATTATTCAGGTACTTGATCGGTATACCTGTTTTTATCGTAATCATGTTTACCGGCGGGTATATCACGGCAATTGTCGCTAATATGCATAGCCATATAAAAGTATGGCTTCATTGTCTGGCTGTGGGGCTTATCTCTCTCGGTAGTATGTTTTATTCAGCTATGGAATACTCAAGTTTATCGTTAACTGGTATTGTTGTAATCATCCTTGCATTAAGCGCCTCGTCGGCCGGTGGTTTCTATTGGTTAAGAGGTGAAAAGCAAACAAGTCACTCTGAATAAATGTTTAAATATAAATTGAATAGGTGAACAGATATGCCGAGTATTACAACTGAGTATAAAGGCGATGCGCTTTTTGAGACCAAGCTGGGTTCACATACCTTAAAGATCGATGTTCCGGAAAGCATGGGGGGCAAGGATCGTGGCCCGATGCCACCACAGTTATTTATTGCTTCATTGGGTTCCTGTGTGGGCGTGCTGGTCAGAGATTTTTGTACTCATCACGATCTGGACCCGCAAGGCTTACAAATTGATGTTTCCTATGAATTTGCTAAACATCCAAACAGGATGACGGATGTGGTTGTTAATGTTGCGTTACCCTATGCTCATTGTGACGACGACTGCACACGTAAAGCACTTGAGCATGTGGCAGAACATTGCCCTGTGCATGAAACCATTGCTACACTCGGCGAGGTGGAGTTTAATATTGTAACGGGATAAGGTGAGGTGCATCGATGAGCTCTAAAGCTACGACAGATAATTCCGTTGTTTTAATGATCATAGTGGGCATTATTGCCTTTAGTCTTTTTCTGCAACACGAGTTTGCATTAAAACAGGCCTTACTCTTTCTTATCGGTATTGGTTTGGGTATGACGCTATTGCATGCCGCCTTCGGTTTTACCGGCTCGTGGCGAGTGTTTGTGCGACAGCGGCGCGGAGCAGGTATTCGTGCCCAGATACTATTACTGTCACTGACATCTATCCTGTTTTTTCCATTGTTAGGTAAGGCCTTTCCTGAATTGACGGCAAGCGCTGCATTGGCACCGGTGGGTGTTTCGGTGCTTGTTGGCGCTTTTGTCTTTGGTCTGGGTATGCAATTTGGTAATGGCTGTGGGTCGGGTACATTGTTTACCGTTGGCGGCGGCCATGTGCGGATGCTGATCGTACTGGCATTTTTTATTGTTGGCGCAACCATTGGTACAGCACACTTACCCGCCTGGTTGGCGTTGCCAAGCCTTGGCAAGATATCGACAGTGAATAGTATGGGGTGGCTACCGGCACTGATAAGCCAATTAGTTGTATTGGCGATACTTTACTTCGTGGTGCGCATGATTGAGCAAAAACGTCATGGTGAGGTCATGCAGCTTACTGGCTCTAGTGATAAATCCTTTACTGAACGGTTTATATTTGGACCCTGGACACTCGTTTGGGCCGTTGTTGCACTGGCCTTGTTTAATTTTGCAACCTTGTTACTTGCAGGCCATCCCTGGACGATTACCTTTGCCTTTGGTCTTTGGGGCACTAAGTTATGGGCGGCCATTGGTGGTGATATTAGCCAATGGGCATTTTGGCAAGCAGGGTACGCTGCCAGGGCATTGAACAGTAGCGTGCTGGCCGATACCACCACCTTGATGGATTTCGGGATTGTGTTAGGTGCGATGCTTGCTGCTGCATTAGCGGGCAAGTTTGCACCCGATAGCAAGATTAAGATGGCCGATTTGATAACCGCCATCGTGGGTGGTCTGCTAATGGGTTATGGCGCCAGACTGGCCTTTGGTTGCAATATTGGTGGTTTGTTAGCCGGTATTAGCTCGGGTAGTTTGCACGGCTGGTTGTGGCTGGTAGCAGGATTTATTGGTACGATTGTGGGGGTACGGTTACGTATTCTCTTTAAAATAGATAAACCCATCGAGGCCTGATTATGGAACATAAAGTTAATCGCTGGATCATGGGAACCGCAGTCGGTGTTGCTGCGATTGCAACAATGATCGATCACACTCGACACAGTTTGCCGACACCGGAGTCGAATGACATTGTTGTGATTGAAGATGACGCGGATGCCTCACCTTGTTCGCTAGATGTTTCTCCCTGTAGTCTTGACTGAGATATGTCACCGCAAAAACACGCTGTAAACTTACTTGAGTCATTAGGTTATTTTGCTGATAAGCAGTCGAATATTGTTCTGGAAGTCCTGGACGGACAAATACCCCATGAGAATGAAAAATTTCCTAAAGGGGAGTTAAACTTTGCCGGTTGCGGTTGGCGCGGGTTTTATCATTGCCATGCTGCAAAAGATAAAAACCCTGAAGAACATGGTCATTTTCATTTATTTATTCGTTGTGGTGACGATGAGTGGACGCATGTCGCCGCATTATCAATCGACAATCAGGGGCAGCCACGAGGCTGGTTCACAGTTAACCAGTGGGTAACGGGTGCACGTTGGCTATCTGCCAGTGATACCCTGAGTCTATTAGATACTATCCCATACCCTGATGAGCTCACTGTGATAGAGGGTTTTCTGTTATCGATGCTGGGGTTATACAACGATGATTTGAAAGCGTTATTATTTGAACGTGACCGGCAGTTGACCCAGATCAATGCGAGTGCCAATATGGATGATACGCTTGATGATAGAGAGATTTATGTGTTGAGTCATCAGCCAATTGATCTTCAACAACGTTTAAATATGGCTGTCTCTGCCTGAAATATGAATTCAAACAAGGGGGTATTCTAATGAATATTCGTCGTTTAATTACATTTATAAGTTTGTTCCTGTTTAGTCTGTCTGTGCAAGCAGCCACGTTACCCGGTCCTGTTGTTGATACAGCATGGTTAGTTAAAAATAGGGACAAAGTTACTGTTCTTGATGTACGTAAAGACATAAAGAGCTTTACTGCCAAGCCTGCGTATAAGAAAAATAAAAAAACCGGCAAACTAAAGCTTGTTCGTGTGGGCGGGCACATTGATGGCGCTCAGTTGGTTAATTACAAAAAAGTACGTGCCAAAAAAGAAATTGGTGGTCAGAAAGTGACACGTATGTTGCCAGCGAAAGCAGATTTTGAAAAATTAATGCAAGCAGCTGGTCTTAACAAAAATAGCCCCGTCGTGATTGTTAGCAAGGGACAGTCTGGTGGTGATATGACCATCGCGACACGTTTGTACTGGCAACTAAAATATTTTGGTCATACTGATATGGCTATTCTTGATGGCGGCATGGCACAGTGGCTTAAGGATGGAAATAAAGTCAGCACTAAGCCTGCATCCAAAGCTAAAGGTAACTGGGTTGCAACAGCTGAAAATAAATCTATTCTTGCTACCAGCGAAGATGTGGCCGCAGCGGTAAAAGATAAATCAACCCAGTTGGTAGATACGCGGGCCTTAACCATGTATCTCGGAACCTATAAAAAATCGTATGTGTATGCAAAGGGACATGTTCCTTCAGCCAAGAGTTTCCCTGTTGAATTGCTGACATACCCAGCATCACCTTCTAAATTTACGCCCAGTAACGATCTTGCAACCCTTGCCGCCGAGTTTGGTGTTGATACAAAAAAACCGACCATTACTTATTGTAATAGTGGCCACCTGGCTTCCGGCGCCTGGTTTGTAATGAGTGAGGTGATGGGTAATAAACAGGCTAAGCTATACGATGGCTCTATGCATCAATGGACACTGGAAAAAAGACCGACTACGTCCATGAAGATGGAGTAGTTTGGGTTTTTAGCCTTTCTCCGCGATGAGAGTAGCGCGTCGCGGGGCAGGGTAACCTTCCATTGTTTTACTGGTATCGTTCGGATCCAGAAAATCCTTTAATGAATGAAAGGTCATCCAGTCGGTTGCGCGTTGTTCCTCAATGCTGGTCTGATTGATGTCAACGATACGAATGTTTTTTAATCCACAGCGTTCAGCCCAACGAATGAGCATATCGGTTGAGGGGATAAACCAGACGTTACGCATAGAGGCGTAACGATCTTCTGGAACAAGCACGGTGTTGATATCACCATCGATAATCAGTGTTTCCAATACAAGCTCACCGCCACTGACAAGACAATCCATTAATTGTTTTATGTGATCAACAGGACTGCGTCGGTGATACAACACACCCATTGAAAATACGGTATCAAAACTTTCCAGCTTCTTGGGTAGATCGTCGATACCGGCTGGTAGCACCATCACATTATCTGATTTAATATATTTTTGTATCGCCTGAAATTGCATATTAAACACAGCTGTAGGATCGATACCGGTGACACTGGTTGCACCCTCGCTTGCCATTCGCCAACAGTGGTAACCATTGCCACAACCCACATCCAGTACATGCCGACCTTTTAAGTTAGAAATTTTATTTTTGAGCCGATCCCACTTCCAGTCGGAACGCCATTCGGTATCTATGTACAAACCAAATAAGGAGAAGGGCCCTTTGCGCCAGGGGTGAAGTTGCATTAACTGTTGTTTGAAATGCGCTTGTTGCTGTGTATCAATATCGCCGGGCTGTCCAATGGCAATCGCTGAGCAGTTTAAATCAATACTGGAAGCATTTACCTCGGGAAGATTATTAATAGCTTCTTGCCATTTAGCCATGTTGCCATAACGAGCTGGATCCAGGCCGGCATTAATTTGTTGAGGTAGCGCTTCCTCCCAGACAGCAAGCGGTCCATCTTGAATCTGAGAGAGAAAAAGATCGTAGAAACTCATTTGGTTGCGATCATGGATATAAAATTAAGACATTGTTGCCAGATAACGACCTGGCTAAACCCGGCTTCATGAAGTCGTTGCTTGTGTGTGTCGAAGCTGTCCGGGATCAGTACATTATCGAGTGCTGAACGTTTTTGACTGATTTCAAGATCGCTGTAGCCGTTAGCGCTTTTGAAATTTAAGTGTAATTCTTCAATCAGGCGTTGCTCATTATCATCATCGCTGATAATTTTCTCTGAAAGAATTAACGCGCCCCCTGTATTAAGACCGGCAGCTATTTTACTGAGTAACGTGAGTCGTTGCGTGGGTTCAATAAACTGCAGGGTAAAGTTCATCACCACAAGACTGGCATTGCTTATTTCGGTGTCAAGAATATCACCACACACCACCTCAACAGGAACGTTAGTGTGAGGTTCTTTTTCCATATTTTCACGGCACTGAACGACCATGGCCTCAGCATTATCGATGGCGATAATGTTACAGCCCTCGGTATTGAGTCTGCGACGGATCGAAAGAGTAGAAGCACCCAGTGAGCAGCCCAGATCATAAATAGTCGAATTATTTGTGACAAATTTCTCGGCAATAATGCCTAATAGCGGGATAAGATTGTCATAGCCGGGCACAGAGCGGCGGATCATGTCTGGAAAGACATGCGCCACATCTTTATCAAACACGAAGTCAACGATCATGTCCTGTGGCGTATCGTAAATAGTGTCGGTAGGGCCTGTTTTACTCATATCTCTATCATCGCAGAATCAGGCGCAGAGGGTAGCGAATTTATAAGCTGATCGCCACTTTATGATGGGGATCAATGACATTTTTTCATTAAACGGGGTAGCATTAGTGGCTGGAAGCATAGGAGGCTGGTTATGACGACAATTAGACAGGGCATTTCAATTGGTATTGAGCGTATTGGCAGTGAGTTTTTTATGACGCTTTCGATGATTGGGAAGCTAACGCATGAAGATTACGAGGTACTTGTCCCCATGATTGACTCCGCTTTGGAAGGTGTTAAACAGCCGAAAATAAAGATGTTTGTGGATGTTACCGAATTAGAAGGCTGGGAATTACGCGCAGCATGGGATGATCTGAAGCTAGGCTTAAAACATGGCAGCAAGTTTGAACGTGTTGCTGTGCGGGGTAATAAAAGCTGGTATGAATGGGCGGCCAAGGTAGGTGACTGGTTTGTTTCAGCTGATGTAAAATATTTTGAGGATGAAGCGACTGCATTGGCGTGGTTACAATCATAAATATGAGCAAACTTTATATTACATTGTTAATGGCATCTTGTTTTTTAACAGGATGCACGGCTGCACCATCCCATAGTTCAGAGGAAGGGGAGAATTTATATATAGTATGCAAAGACCCACGCCCTCAAATCTGTACCCGTGAATATCGACCTGTTTGTGGTATTCGTGTTCAGGACTCTAAAACCTACGGCAATGCCTGCACGGCCTGTGGTGATCCAAAGGTAATAAAATATAGCGTAGGTGCCTGTTCCCCAACAAATCCTGTTACGAAATAGTTACCTGATGCTATTTCAGGTTATACTTGCCCCTTCTATTTAATTAAATGGTAATCAATTATGCCTTCTTTTGATGTGGTGTCTGAAGTAGATAGTCATGAGCTTAAAAATGCCGTAGATCAAGCTAATCGTGAGATTGCTAACCGTTTTGATTTTAAAGGATCGGATTCTAAGGTTGAACTGAACGGAACCGAGATGAAAGTGTCTAGTGATAGTAAGTTCCGGGTTGAACAAGTCGTTTCTGTGTTGCATCAAAAACTTGCTAAACGCGGTATTGATATTAACTGCCTTGATGCCAACGATGTAGAAGAAGCGCTTAAAGATGCCAAACAGGTCATCAAAGTAAGAGAAGGACTGGACAAGGAATTGGCCAAAAAAGTGACCAAGAAAATCAAGGACAGTAAATTAAAAGTACAGGCCGCGATTCAAGGAGAGCAGGTACGTGTCACCGGCAAGAAACGTGATGACTTGCAAAGCGTTATGGCTTTATTAAAAGAGGCCGATATTGGTATTCCGTTACAATTTAATAATTTTAGAGATTAAAATGAATTTAGTAAGAAGCATGAAATTATTGTTTGTACTGCTGTCATTAGTGATATGCATGCCAGTCATAGCGGCAGAAGATGACGCAGCGAAGTTAAAGAAAAAGTTAACAAATATGTTCCCCGGTGAACTACCGTTTACCGTTTCAAGAACACCGGTGCCTGGGCTTTTTGAAGTTGATTTTGGCGACTCCTTTTTGTACATCACTGGCGATGGTGAATATGCGGTTAAGGGTGACATTATTCATATGCTCACCAATTCCAATTTAACGGATATAAAACGTGCCGAAAGTCGATTAAAGACGATGTTGGATCTTACGGATAAGAACACAATAACTTATCCGTCTATCAATAAAAAAACCACCATGACGGTTTTTACAGATATTGACTGTTCTTACTGTCGTACACTACATAGTAAAATGGCGGGTTATAACCGTTTAGGCATTGAAGTGAGATATGCTTTTTACCCTCGCGCAGGCATCGGTTCAAACTCGCACAAAAAAGCAGTTTCGGTGTGGTGTGCAGACAATCAACGTAGTGCGCTGGATGCAATTAAATCAGGAAAGCAAATAGAACAACTGGATTGTGATAACCCGGTTGTTACGCATGTTGAAGTGGCTAGCAAGTTAGGCATTAACTCAACACCGACATTATTCTTTGAAGATGGCACGGTCTTACCGGGCTATGTTCCGCCATCACGATTAGCCGCAATACTTAAACAACGAAAAATAATACCTTAGTTATACATCAATATTCATTAATGTATTGGACGCGGTGAGTAAAAGACAGGCTTTAACCTGCATGGATGGCCATAACTTGCGAACGCCAGCGGCATAGTACTGCAGTTGTTTCTCATAGCTATCAAATAAGGTTTGCTCATCTGCATTTTGATGAGTTTTATAGTCGATGATTAATAACTGGTCTGGGTATTGCACCAGCCTGTCGATAATGCCATGAACGGTCTTTCCTGAATGATTGATATAACTAATCGGTACTTCATTCCATGCTTTTTCAAAATGTTCATTGTTGAATAGCGTGGCATGTTGCTTAGCATCTACAACCTTGATGGATTCCTGCCAGTAGCTATCAAACGGCTCAGCTAGATATTTGTTTTGTAGCTGCATTTTCAGGTCATCACGAGAAAGTGTGTTGACTAAGAGTTTCTCGATAATCTCATGAATAATAATGCCGCGGTGCTGACTGTGACTGTTATCATTTTCATAGTCAGACTGACTTGGTGAAATAGAAGATTCAGCATCATTAGCTATATTTATCTGGGTTATGTAGTCAGGTAGCGGGGCATCATTCAGTGTGTCAGAAACATCATCCATTGCGATAATCGCAGCAGGCGTATTGCTTGTATCTGTATAGCCTTGTTCTTCATTAAGTAAATCCAGCGCTTCAAGCTGATTATGAATTTGATCATACCAGCCGGGTTCTGTTTTTTTACCAGGTTTACTCGCACTAATATAAAGATATTGGCGGGCGCGTGTTATTGCCACATAAAGCAAGTTGGCATCTTCTCTTTTTTGCAAGCGCTGCTGTTTTTCAAGTACGTCAATTGTTTTTGTGTCCAGAGTCTCTTTTTTTGCAATAAGTTGAAATAAACGCGGTTGTAGTTCGCCACTTGGCCAGTCAATAACGGCTTTATACGCTGATTTATTCTCGGGCATTGTTGCACTGTCAACGAGGAACACTATTGGTGCTTCCAGACCCTTGGCACCATGAATGGTCATGAGCTCTACCTTGTTCTCTAAACTTGTGTCCAGGGCAGGGTTGGGACCGTCTTTACCTTGTTTATGTAGTGCAGTAAGTCGAGCACGAAATAGCGCAAGACTTGGATAACGTCCACTATCGATCTCCAGAGCCAATTCAATAAAGCGTCGCAAGTTAGCAAGGACTCTGTTGTGTAAATGTGGTGGAAAGCTTTGTTTAAAGCGATCCATAACATCACCACTACAATAAATATGATCCAGCAGATCATGTACGGGTAGCTTATTTGCCAATTCATGCCAGCTCTGTAACAGTGTTTGTGCTCGCGTGAGTGCTACTGAACCTTGAGTGTCCATTGTTTGTAAACGTGCGTACCAGTTAAGCCGCTTACCACGGCCGAATAGAGACAGCGTCATCAGGTCTTGTTCACTGCAGGAAAACAGCGGGCTGCGTAACACCCGTGCCAGTGATAAATTATTGTAGGGTGTATTAAGCGTATCAAGCAGTGCCTGCATATCCTGAATTTCGATACTGCTTAGAAGGGTGCCCGGTGCGCTGCCGTTATATGGAATGCCGAGTTTTTGCAGTGCTAGTTCATAACGTGACAAATGGGTGCGGTTACGCAATAGAATCATGACATCGCCATAGTGAGCAGGGCGCATGATACCCTCATCTTCAATGACCGTCTTCGATGCGATTAGCTCATGTATTTTGCTGGCAATAATGGCGGCTTCTTCATCACGTGTATTAGGCTTTTCCTTTCGTGCTTCAACTAGGGGGTTTCGAAGTACCAGTGATTCAGCTTCATCATCGGTTTGTTCGGGGTTATCAAGAGCGACGATGGGTAAAACATGCACTTCACCATAGGCTTTTTGTTGATGGGTGCTGTGCTGTTCAAAGTCTCCGATTTGTTGTCCAAGTGGTGTATCGGTAAAGATTAAATTAACAAAATCAATAATGGCAGGTGCCGAGCGCCAGGAAGTATTGAGGGGCGTTGTTGTTGCATTGAGTCTATTAGCTAACCAGTCCCTGGCATAGCTAAATAGCTGTGCATCTGCACGGCGAAAACGATAGATGGATTGCTTGGCATCACCGACCAGGAATACCGAGCGCTGTCGTTCAGCATCGCCGGCGGCGAGTTCTTCCAGCAATGGCAGTAATAAACGCCACTGAGTAGGGTTGGTATCCTGAAATTCATCGACAAGAAGGTGATCAATACGTTGATCAAGTTTGTATTGTATCCAGTGTGCATGGTCTGAGGCGTTGAGTAACTGACAGGCTTGCCATTCGAGATCAGTAAAATCTAATAAGCGTTGTTGTTGCTTAATTCTTTGAAAGTGATCAAGGTATGTCTGTCCGGCCTGATACCAGGCGCAATTAATATCATAGCTTTTATGGCGTGCGAGCAAGTCATTAAATTCACTGCAGGCAGGCCCCAGTAAATCCTGTAATGCTTGTAGGCGATCAGCATTAGCTTCACCGAGGCTTTTTGTCGCTGCTTTGCTAACAAGCTTTTTGGGCAAGCCATTGCCCTTGTTAATCAACATGGCTTTGATAGTTAATAACGACTCAATTGTAAATAGTTGTTCAGTTAGAATGCTCTGAATAGCCGTCTTATTCTTTTTATTCGTGGCTGTATCATGCATGCCGATTAATTCAGCAATCTCAGATATGTTTTTGTGCCACTGCCAGAACCAGGCGTTGATGTCTGGTGGTTGTTGTGGATTGATTTCAAGTTGTTCCTGTAACGCCTGGGATGCACTGCTAATAATATTTTCGCCCGGTTTAGCCAGAGCCCACCAGTCACTGCGGTGAATTAAAAAACTTTTTAGGGCGTTCTTTGTTGAAGGCAGGCCATTACAGTGGCTGAACAATATTTCAAGACTTTTTGCCAGCGTGCTGTCAGGATTTTTTGTTGCTTCAGCAAACAACGCATCCCATGCTTCAATTTCCAATACGCCGGTTTTATCTAACAATTCGAAGCCTGCAGGAATATCAGCCTCTAATGAGAAACGTCTGAGGATTTGTTGCGAGAATGCATGAAAGGTGGTGATGTTAACCTGACGTGGTTGTTTTAATAACTTCTCATAGAGGTTTCTCGCACGCTGACAAGTTTGTTTGTCAGTTGGCATGCCGATACCTTCAAGCTCGGCAACGAGTGTCGCCTCGTTCATGATGCTGATTTTACGCAACCGTTCTAATAAACGTTGTTGCATTTCACCTGCTGCTTTGCGGGTAAATGTAATAGCGAGCACGGCATCAGGTTGTACGCCACTGAGTAATAAATGCAGTAATCGTGAAATGAGTAGCCAGGTTTTACCACTGCCTGCTGATGCGTGCACGCTGGTATTATTCTGTGGATGGCAGGCTTGCTGTGTTGTCGTCACTGGCTTGCCTCGTTAGTTGTTTGCCAGGCATCACGGCGACAAAGACCACTCATATCACAATATTGACAGGTTTTACTGTCACCCCATGCCGGCAGGCCATGACCACTCTGTAATTGGGTAAAGAGAGTACTTAACCGTTCAGATTGTGCATTGACCAGAGCTTGTAATTCATCGCCTTCCAAAAGTCCTTTTGTTTCAACTTTATCGTTGAGTTTAAGGTACTCAACGCGTTCGATATTTGAATCAAGCAATAATGCGTAGAAAGGAAGTTGTACGGCCTCACCGTTGTTAATGTCTTTTTGTGTAGGAGGGGTGCCTGTCTTGTAATCAATAATACCCAGTCCGGCTTCACCTTGATCGGTGCGATCGAGAATACCTTTGAGTTTCAGGCCTTCCAGTTTTTTATCATCAGAGGTTTTTTCGGTTTCATTGACTTGCCAATCAAACTGATGAGTCATTTGCCAGTTTATATATAAAGGTATCAGGCGTTGCCAGGTTTGTAGCCAGCCACGGTGCTGGAAGTTATCTTCTAAATCACGAGAAAATATTTGCTCAGATATATTCATTAAACATCCAATTGCTTCACTGCGATTGGCTTTATTAATTTCAGCGTTAAACGGACCGGGTAAATTTTCTATATCTGAATGAAACGCCTGTAAACAACGATGAACCCGGCTGCCATAATCACTTTTTTCCAATACCATGCGAATCTCATCTGTTGCCTGCAAGCCTAAACATCGCGCTGCAAAATATTGATAAGGGCAATCAATCAATTGTTGATAAGCACTCGCTGACATATCGAGTGGTAGTAAATTATCGTCACAGCAAACTGAAGGGTTTTCATGGATCAAGCTTGTTGCCGTGTCGGGATCTGAAATACTATAGCCATTGTATGTACTATTAAGCCATTGCTGTAGCTGTTGAGCACTGAGGGCGTTATTCCAGGCGATGGCATGATAATGTTGCAGGCATTCAACCCAGGGGCTGGCGAGATTCGTATTGCCCTCATTATTAGCGGTAAAACTGATTAAAATATGGGGTGCAGCATGCAGCAAGCAGCGGTAATGGTAGTACATAGAAACAGAGTGTTGCTCGGCCGTTTGCAATTTCAGTGAGTAACGCACCGCATCATTAAAAAACGCAGCAACAGCAGGGCGGCCGGGTAGATGTTCTGCATCAGCAGCGCCAATAATTAATCCATCGAATCGATTTAACAGGCTGGTTTTAAG
>Ga0316207_10002936_pt1 | contig 16559 bp, 11 predicted proteins | sample 6weekpyrite_MG_FD_204943 | JGI IMG/M metagenome (GOLD analysis project Ga0316207, IMG submission 204943) | Microbial mat bacterial communities from mineral coupon in-situ incubated in ocean water Damariscotta River, Maine, United States -... | ecosystem: Environmental > Aquatic > Marine >...
TTTTCTTTGTCTACCAAGGACAAGTCTATGGCCATTTACACCGATTGCAAAAGGTAAATAGTATTTTAATTTAAGATCACCAAGGAAATTTTCACCGGCAAGATAAACATTCGATCCTTTAAATTCCATCGAGTCACCAAGTGAGATTCCTTTTATTTTTTCAGGCTTCGAGTTCAAAGAATCTTGTAGAATATCAATTGCTAATTTTCTATAGAATGTCATCAGATAAAGTTTATAGTTGAAATAAATCGTTCTTTCATTTGCATTTAAAGATTTGGATGGATTCTTTGAGTTGTTGTAAAAACTAAAAACTATTTCTTTGTAAGTATCATGTTTTGATTTATTTAATGGATCTTTATACTCTGGAAAATCCTTATTATCAAGATATTCTGAAGTTGAAACCATAAGTTCTAATTCCATTTGGTGACTATCTTTACCATGTATTAAAGAAATGAATTCTGTTTCAACGTTTGGAAGTTCTTGTTTGTTGTCTTCAACAATTAATTTCTCTTCTTTGTGATCAATAAATAATTTATCGCCAATAATATAATATGATTTCTTAGGTTTTACTTCTTTTATTTCACAACCAAATGGAACATAAAGTTCAAAAACACCACTTAAGAAGTTTTTATCATTATCAGTTCTGTCACCTTCTTTAACAAGACCTTTATTATAAATTGTAAATTCTTTAATTGTGTAATGTGTTCGTCCTTTTTCTGGATTGAATTTACTTTTATAGTATTCCTTTGTTTCTGTAACATTTCTTGTTTCAATATGGTCTGTTACAACAATGTTTTCTAAGTCTGATTTTGAGTCTATCCTATACAAATTTGGATAAACTTTCGAACTATTAAATTCTGGTCTTGTTTCATTTAATAGAAATGTTGGCAATGGTTTTTTGAACAAATCTGGATTTGTTACACTTACATCTACAACATATAAACAATCATATTTATTACCATCTTTTCCAAAATAAACGCCACAGCAATTTATCTCTAACTTGGCCATTAAATATAATTACAAAAAAATAAAAACTAAACAAGTTTAAATCTTGTCTTACCTCTACTTAACATCTTAATATCAGATCCTTTTGAACTATTTGACTCACCTGAAGAACTCAAATTAAAACTTAAAGTAGAATCAGAACCTTTCGAACTCTTTGAACTTGACCTTGAAGTCCTTCCTTTTGGATTTTCTTTTCTTGATACTTGTTTTTTTGGTTTTGAAGTTGAAGAATTTCTCTTTGGACTTTGTCTTTTTGATTTTGATGTTGAAGAATTTCTCTTTGGACTTTGTCTTTTTGATTTTGATGTTGAAGAATTTCTCTTTGGACTTTGTCTTTTTGATTTTGATGTTGAAGAATTTATTCTTCCTTTTCCTTTTGAACTTTTTGGAGATCTTGAAGCTGACCTTGGTCTTCCTCTATATGTACTAACTGAACCAGAACTTTGTCTTGAAGTACCACCTGTTCTAATCGAACCAAAACTTCCTCTTGAACCATCACCTGTTAAAACTGAACCAAAACTTCCTCTTGAAATTCTTCCTGTAACATCTGAACCAAAACTTCTATCTGACGGAGCTTCTGTACTAACGGACCATGAACTTCCTTTAGATAAATCCCCTGTTCTAATAGAACCAGTTCCATTAGTAAAATTAGATCCAACTGGGAATTTGATTTCTACTTCTCCTCTTGGACTATTTGTTTTTGTACTAAGTATTGAAGTAGAAGAAGGACTCTTGGTTTTCTTTGGTGGTGAAGGAGATTTCTTCTTAGTTTTATTTGGTTGTTGTTTTGGTGGTGAAAGTGGTTTCTTTTTAGTTTGTTTTGGTTGCGTTTGTTGTTGTGGTGGTAAAGGAATTTCTGGTGGTTTAGATCTCCGTGGTGAAGACTGTCTTTTTGTTTTTAATGTGTGTGGAACTGTTGGAGCTTCTGGTCTTTTAAATTTTGGTAGTAAAGGAGATTTAGATCTTTCTCTTGAAGATTTTTCATCAAAACCAACAATTTTATATCTAGCTGAAAATACGAATTTATCCAATTTGTCATCTTTAACTGGATGAAATACATAACAATAAATTAATCTATTGTTATTTAATCCTTTTGGTACTGACGACTCATAAACACCCCAACCTTTTTTTTCAAGATAAGTCTTTCCTTTTTCTTTAAATTCTAGGGGAAGAAAAAAGTAATCAATGAAATGATGATTATTATCAATAAGAATTTTTCTTTCATCTTCATTAAAATCTTCTTTTTTTTTTAGTGTTACAAGACATTCTTTAAATTTCTCTCCAGGAAATTTACAAAGAACATCAAGATGCAATTCATCTTCGTTCATATTAATTTAACAAATAAATAAAGTTTCAAAAATTTTTAAACAAAATGTAACATTTCTTTTTGAAATTGATAAAAGAGTTATTCAAAACCATTTTTATAAACTTAGCGAAAAACCTCTGTGTTTAAGTCTACAATGGAGAGAATTTTCAAGTACTATAACATTTCTGGCAACAGAGACATTGAATTGGAATTAAGATTTGGTAGATACCAAGGTAATCGTTTCTTTTCCGATATTTCTGGTGACAAGTACTACAGGCTCCTTGGGAATGTTCTGACTTGGTGTAAAGGTGTTGTTTTGGAACGTAGTTTAACAAGAGAAACGAGTTTCAATATTTCAGACAAACAAAAAAGAGACCAAAAATCGTTGAAAAGTATTGTTTATCTTAGTGGTGAAAATACAAACAAGACCTTTTTTCAAATCAAAGAAAAATTGGAAACAGTTGAGAAATACAATTCTTATCCAGTTAGAGCTTCAGTCTCAAAGGAAGAATTTATTTCCCCTGAGGAATCCGAAAACTACATCAATCTAAGGAGTTCAAATTCAGAGCCATTTGTTAGAGTCAAAGAAAGAGAGAGTTATCAACTTGGTATGTTTAGAGTGGATTTTACCATTGTAAATGGTGAGAAATATGAAGTAGAGTTGGAATACATTGGGAACAAATTCAAGACGAATGAAAATGTATTTAACCTTAGCGAAAATCCGCTTGCGTTTAAGTCTAACCTTGAATCAACATTGACTGAAATGAATAACTTGGTTGAAGTATTTACAAAGGTTCTCCAAGACAATAATAATTTAATCACACTTTCGGAATCAGAAAAGGTCGCAAATTGTATCAAAAATTTGAATACAAAGGGAGTTAATGTTCTAACACTGACGAATGAAAGGATGAAGTACTTTGGATGCGAGAAGTTTTTGGTATCAGAGAAGATTGATGGAGAGAGAAGTCTAGTGTTTTGTTCAAAAGAAGGAAATGTTTATATTCAAAGAGGAAATGATATTCTAAAGACTAATTACAAGGTATCTGGTATCCCAACAAATGAAGAAGCCTTGTTTGATAGCGAATGGGTAAAGGTCAAAACGAAAGAAACAACAAAAAATTGTGTAGTTGTTTTTGACATTCTTCATTATCCAGGAATGAAAAAGATTCCATTAATAGAAAGGATCGAGCTCATTTCAAAAGTTTCATTTGTTAATCACAAGAATGACAAGCTTGACATTTTGATTAAAAAGAAGGAGTATCAAAACATTTCAAAGGAAACTATTGAAGGCATTCTTAACAAGGGTTATACTTATTCAATTGATGGATTGGTATTTTCATCTGACAATTTCGTTCTCAAATGGAAGAAACCAAATGAAACAACTAATGACTACTTCTTTAGATTTGACCATCAAACTTCATTGTTTGTACCTTATTGTATGACAAGACATTCTGAAATCAGATACAATGGAATTTCAATTGAGACATTTAGACCTGATCCGGCAGATCAAATCGAGATTCCACCAACTAAGTTTAAGGATTTAATTGGGTTTAGAGACAATTCAGTTGTTGAATGTAAACTGGTATTGACTGAAAGAGGTATTGATATCACACCAATGAAGATGAGATGGGACAAGATGTCAAAGAAAAAGTATGGAAATTACATTGATATTGCAATTGACAATTGGAATTCAGTTAAGAACCCAATTGGTATCAACAGAATTGTTGACATCTCTGAAAGATCTGAGTCAGTTTTGATTTCAATGAGGAAATTCCACAATAATATTAAGTCGAATTTGGTAACAAAGTATTTAAAGCCTGGTGACAAAGTATTGGATCTTGCATGTGGAAAAGGAGGAGATTTTCACAAGTACAAGAACACCTCAGTTGGTCTTTTGTATGGATTTGATATTTCAAGTGAATCAATTGATGAAGCGAAAAGGAGATTTGGGTCCGAAGTTGATTCGAATAAGTGGACGTTGACTACTATGGATCTTGGATCTGAGAGTGTGTTTAATTACCTCCAAGACAAGGTTGTTGACACAGACTTTGACATTGTAAGTTGTCAATTCGCACTTCACTACTTTTTCAAATCAGAAGACACATTTGACACTTTTATGACTAATGTTTCCGAGAATTTAAGAAAGGGTGGGCTTTTTATTGGAACGGTATTAGAGTCGGATCTTGTAAAGAAGAGATTAACAAAGAGCAATGAGTATCAGTTTGATATTCCGGGAAAGGTAAGAATCAAAAAAAAAGAAAACGAATCTAAGAATTCAGAATCACTTTTTGGGAACAAGATTTCAGTTCAATTGGCGGATACAGTATTGAGTGATCCAACGGATGAGTATCTTGTTAATTTCTCCAAATTTGTTGAAGTTGTAAAAGAGAAGTACAATTTGAAACTTGTCGAAAAGAAGAATTTCAAAGAATATAATCACAAGGCATTTAATCTTTCTGATGAATCAAAGTATTCTTTTATGAATTGTACATTTGTGTTTGAAAAAACATCTGAAAGCAAATATGAACAATTGAGACTTCCACTTAGAGAACCAAGATCTCTTACACCAATTGAAACCAAAGAAACTGAAGAAGAAGAAAAAGTTGAAGAAGAAGTAAAAGTGGTTGAAGAAGTAAAAGTAGTTGAGGAAGAAGTAAAAGTTGAAGAAACAGAGAAAGAAACAAATGAAGAATTCGAGTGGAAGGAATCAGAATGGAAGGAATATTCTGTTCCAAAGGCTGGGCTTGAAGTATTCAAGACAAAGAAGTCGATTGAATTTAAATCAGATTCAAGTTACGAGAGATTGGAAAAACATTTTGGGGACTGTAATGTAGTTCTCTTTGACAACAAGAAGAAGACGACGGAAATGAAGGAAAGAAATTCGGAGGAAGTTTGGGTTGGTATTATCAAGATGCAAAAGGATAAGTATAGATTGGTTGGTACAATTGGAAATGTTTTGTATAGTAAAGAAAAGCTTATTCTTATTTAAACCATAATAAAAATCGATATATTTTAGATGCAACGTATCTAAAATCTAGATTTCCTTTCGAGAAAGGAAATATTAAATAAAAATTTCGTTTTTTATCTAAAGTTTTCTTAAAAGTAAGTTTATGGATTCTGACGATGACGAATCATTTATTATTCCTGCGAGTGAAGTCAGAGAATACATTGATAAAATCGAGGAGGTAAAATTGAGGATATACAATACGAATCTAAGAAAGTGTTTTCAGAGAATCAAAATTTCAATTGGTGCCCAGAAGGATTATTGTTACTACGAGATTCAAAGTCTTTTATTTGGTGAACCTGCTTATGACAAGGAGAAGTGTATATTGTACATGATGAAGAGATTAAAGAAGGCAGGATATGAAGTAAGAAGAAGGAAAAAGAATAAATATGAGATAAAGATATCGTGGGGAGTAAAAGAAACAAAAGAAGAGACAATAAATAAAGCATTACTATCAAAATTCAAAAAGTTAAGAGAGAAGGAGGAAAAACAGAGAGTACCTGAACCACCGACACCTCAAGCTCAAGCAAAGTATCCTTTTTATAATCTTGCAGTAAGAGAGGAATTAATTAAACAATTGGAAAAAAGAAAAACTTGAAAATGAGTTTAAATTGACTTGGTAATTAAGAATTGTATTAACAAATGCAGTGTTTAATAAGTCTAAAAGCTGCTTGTTTAAGTAATATGACACTTACACAATTGTGTTTTGTTCCAAATGTGATATTGAATGATTTAATGAATCACCCAGATATCCATTTACTTAATTACTTCGACACTAAATTAAATATGTTTGAGAATGCTGCACAAGCAGGTCACATTGAAATAGTAAAGTCACTTTTATCTAACCCAAGTGTTGATCCAAGTTCAAAATCTAATATTGCAATTCGTTTAGCAAGTCGTTTTGGACACACTGAAGTAGTAAAATTGCTTTTATCTGACACAAGAGTTGATCCACTATCATGGTATAATTATACAATTCGTATGGCAAGTCGTAATGGTCACACCGAAGTAGTAAAGTTGTTATTGGATGACAATAGAGTTAACCCGAGTGCAAATGGGAATTATGCGATTCGTGAAGCAAGTAAAAATGGACACGTAGAAGTAGTAAAATTACTCTTATCTAATCCAAGAGTTGACCCAAGTTCAGATAACTATTTTGCATTTCGTTATGCAAGTTATAATGGTCACGTTGAAGTAGTAAAGTTGTTAATATCAGATTCTAGAGTTAGTCCAAATAGTTGTGAAAATTATGCAATTCGTTATGCTAGTATGTATGGTCACATAGAAATAGTTAAATTGCTTTTAGCTGATTCAAGAGTTGATCCAACTACAATAAATAATTATGCAATTCGTTTTGCAAGTGGAAGAGGGAAAACGCAAGTAGTAAAATTACTCTTAAATGACAACAGAGTTGACCCAAGTGCTTGGAACAATGAAGCAATTCGTTTAGCAAGTTCTAATGGACACACAGAAGTAGTAAAGTTGCTCTTGGCTCACTCCAGAGTAGATCCAAGTGTTTATGATAATGAATCAATTCGTTTAGCAAGTTCTAATGGACACACAGAAGTAGTAAGATTGCTTTTATTTGACAGTAGAGTTGACCCAAGCGATTTTGGTAATGAAGCGATTTGTTATGCAAGTGAATATGGTCACACAGAAGTAGTAAAATTGCTTTTGAATGATTTAAGAGTTGATCCAAGTGCGGATGATAATGGAGCAATTCGTTATGCAAGCGAAAATGGTCACATAGAACTCGTAAAGTTACTTTTACAAGATCCCAGAGCCAATCCATCTGGTTGTGATGATTATGCAATTCGTTATGCAAGTAAAAATGGATACTTTGAAGTAGTAAAATTACTTTTACAAGACTCCAGAGTAAACCCAGGAAACAGAGAAAATTTTGCAATTCGTTATGCAAGTGAGAATGGTCACGTAGAAGTAGTAAAGTTTCTTTTGTCTGATCCAAGATTTGATCCACGTGTGAGATTAAATGAAGCAACACAGTTAGCAAAGAAGAATAAACACAATGAAGTAGTAAAAATTCTTGAAGAAAGAGTGAAATTAACCAGTTAATTAAATGTTTTAACTAAGTTAAAAGAAATGTTTATTTTATTTTTTATTTTTTAACTAAGTTAAAAGAAAAATCTAAAAATCTAAAATTTAAAAATCAGAAAAATGTGAAGGATTAAAATGATTATTAGGGTTAATTGGATCAGGAACGATACCAACAACTGACTGACACTTCCTTCCAGAGTTAATTAATTTAAGATGCGAGTTGTAAGAAACTCCAGCTTGTCCAAGATATGGATTTGTTGATGCCATCTTTCTTTTATGTAAAGCACATGACTCTTTTGATGCATCATTACATTTGTAAGACGAATTGTAAGGTTGTTTACGACAACCACAGCTAAGGAAATTGTTACTTCCGATCTTATCCAAGTCGGATTTAGAAACAATAGTGTTGTTACATCCACATCCTTTACCCATCTCAGGAACTCTATTGTATCCAGGGATGGTGTCTTTTTTTGTTAATGCAGGAACATTTACATTTTGTCTAGTTTTTCTATCAAAGAGGTAAAGTAAGAAAGCACTAGCTGGAATTAAAAGAATATTTGACATTTAAATGTTTATAGAAAAAAAACTGTTACGAAAAGAATTTAATTTTTATATTATAAATTAAATAAGTGGTAATGGAAGCATTGAATAATGATCTAATTACTAATTCTGAAGCATATAGAATGATTACACATATGCATTCAAATGGTAATTCTCATAGTTTTATTGATCAATCTCTAACAACAACAAGTCAACCAATACTCGGAAATGTTACAATTTCAAATACATCTGTACTAACAAACAACTCTGTAATTACAAAAAACTATGTAGTTGACAATAGTCCAACAGATTCTGGAAGTGCCTTTCTTGTCAATAACATGATTGGATTTCTATACACAGACAATACAACTATAGAAATTAGTTCAAATCAACTAAGTATTGTATCTGGTATAGCCGGAGCAGGATTAACTGGTGGAACCCTAGGTGTACCATTAAGTGTTGTTACGGATAACACTTCACTTGAAATAGATTCAAATCAAATCAGACTTGCTTCGGGAGCAGTTGATGCAGCAGGAGGAATTCTTGGAGGAAGTGGAACAACCTTGAGTGTTAACGTAGACAACAATTCACTTGAGATTGATTCAAATCAGATCAGACTCGCATCAGGATTTGTTGGAAATGGATTGACAGGTGGAAGCGGAACTCCTTTAAGTGTTGTAACAGACAATAGTTCTTTAGAAATAGATTCAAATCAAATCAGACTTGGTTCAGGAGCACTAAACGCAGCAGGAGGAATTCTTGGAGGAAGTGGAACAACTTTGAGTGTTAATGTGGACAACAATTCTTTGGAAATCAACGCAAATCAAATCAGACTTGCTTCAGGATTCGTTGGATCCGGGTTGACAGGTGGAAGTGGAACACCATTAAGTGTAAATGTTGACAACACTTCACTTGAAATCGATTCAAATCAAATCAGACTTGCTTCGGGAGCACTAAACGCAGCAGGAGGAATACTTGGAGGAAGTGGAACAACATTGAGTGTAAATGTCGATAACAATTCTTTGGAGATCGATTCGAACCAAATCAGATTAGCCTCTGGGTTTGTTGGATCCGGATTGACAGGTGGAAGTGGAACTCCTTTAAGTGTTGTAACAGACAACACTTCACTTGAAGTAGATTCAAATCAAGTCAGACTTGGTTCAGGAGCACTAAACGCAGCTGGAGGAATACTAGGAGGAAGTGGGACAGCTTTAAGTGTTAACGTGGACAACAATTCTCTTGAGATCAACTCGAATCAACTCAGACTTGCTTCAGGATTCATTGGGTCAGGATTGTCAGGTGGAAGTGGAACTCCATTAAGTGTTGGAGCAGGGACTGGGATTGTTGTTGGAAGTGACATCTCAACAAACACAGTTAACTCGGGAATAACAACGGTTGGGACACTTAATGATCTTTCAGTATTTGGATCGACAACATTAAATTCAAATCTTGTTGTATCTGGTGACACGGTGATCCAGGGTAACTTAACAGGAAATGGATTAAACATTGTTAGTGAATCATTAACAACATTTGATTCGATACTTGGTGGTATTAATGAAATAACAGAAGGAGTTTATTATGCGAATACAATTCAAGAGGTAAACGAATATCTTTCAACTGCGGTATCAGGAGATACAGTACAATTAGCACCACATACATTTTTATTCGAAGGGAGTTCAAATACATTTGTAGTACCGGATGGAGTAAATGTCAAGGGATACAAAGGATTAACAAAATTAAGGAGAGACTCAACAAATACGAATATAAGAATATACAGATTAAATGGGAATAGTGTAATTTCAGATCAAATCGTGGATTGTAATTACACAGGGAATTCATTGGCGGCAGGAGAAGGTCCAGGTAGTAATTATGCAACAGTTTATTTAGAGAATACAAGAAATATAACATTTAAGGATGTCGAGTTTGAGGACATTGGGAGTAAGTCACATTTCTTTTATACAGAATCAGATTCTGGGAATAGTGTATACAATATAACATTAGATACAATCACTGCTAACAATGTATTTGGATCGACACCATTAATTAATGCGGATGGAGGAGGAGTAACAGATCTTACATTAATTAACAGTAAATTAATAGATAGTGAGTTAATAACATTATTATCTGGAAGTACAGTTCTTTCTGGGAATTTAACTGTAAAGTACAACGAGTTGCTTGTAGACACTTTTGCAACATCGAGTGGAATACAATTAATCTGTTCAGATCCAAATACATATGTCGAAATTACAGATAATAAACTAAAAGGTGAAACGGCACTTATTTTAATTAGTGCGAAGAGAGGTAATATTTCAAGGAACAAATTAACAGGATACATTATATTAAATTCGTGTGAGAATATAAAGATATCTGATAATCTAATAAAGATTGGCGACAGAGATTCGAATTACATTACATCTTTTAGTTCAAGTAATTGTGTGATATCATTTAATGATTTTGTTTCAGGTGACAACTTTTCTTATGGTTTGGGTTTTACTGGGACAAATTTGGATTACCAGATTATTTCAAACACAATGCGAACAGAAAATAATAGAAGTACATTTGATAGTTTAACAGCGGTCGGGGTTTCACTTGATTCTAATTTTTATATTCAAGGAAATGATTTCATCGAAGATACAACAAATCCAAGTGGAGACTTTGCTGGATTCTCAAATAAATACAATATTACATTAACTAGTAGTTCTTCGTGTGGTTTGAGTGATTTACCAAGAATTAATTCTGGTCATCGGTTAGAATTTGAAACTGTAAATATTTCAAATGGAACGACATTTACATTGACACCTGACTCATTTGTATCAGGTACAAGTCTTGAGTTTAGTTCGAATGGAAGCAGTGCGATTCTTGAATGGAAACTAGAAGAATGGGAAGTTATAAGTTTAACAGGTGACATCAAATTAACAACAACAGATACACCAATTGGAGTGACCAATATTGATTCAGTCGTTTCAACTAATAATGAAACTGTTTTACTTTCTGGACTAAGAAGTTATAGATCGAATTACGTTTTAAGACCGAATACAACAGTGACAAAGAGTACATTTTCATTTAGACCACCGGGTGACCAAGTAATAACAAGTAATAATGACGTAGTAGGGGTAGCAACAGGCTATTCAGGATCGGAAGGATTGAATAACATGTATATAAGAGGAGATGCAACAAGTGGGAATGTACATTGTTCGTTTACATCGACAGGAGATTCCAGAAATACAGATCATATCATTCAAGTTGATCTAACATTTTAAAAATTGAAATGAAAGAATAAAATTGAAAATACAAATTATGATTTAATAAACAAAATGGAAAGTTTAAACCAACTCAAGAAACTTTTGTCTGACGCAGCTCCACTTCTCTTGGATCTTGAAAACAAGATTCAAAAAGAAAAAGTGGAAAAGAAAGTTGATCCAAATTTACGAAATGTATACGGTGATACACCACTTTATAATGCTGAAACGCCTGAAGAAACAAAATCTTTACTTAATGCTGGAGCTGATCCAAATTTACAAAACAAATATGGTGAAACACCACTTCACAATGCAAGAACACTTGAGCAAACAAAGTTGTTAATTAGTGCTGGTGCTAAAGTAAACGTAAAAAATAATTTTGGTGATACACCACTTCATTTTGCTAAAACACCAGAGCAAACAAAGTTGTTACTTACTGATTCTGATATTGATCCAAATGTTAAAGGAAGTTTTGATTATACACCACTTCACTGTGCAAAAACACCGGAGCAAACAAAGTTGTTACTTAATGCTGGAGCTGATCCAAATTTACAAAACAAATATGGTGCTACACCACTTCATCATGCAAGAACATCAGAACAAACAAAATTATTACTTAATGCTGGAGCTGATCCACATTTACAAAACAATCATGGTGCTACACCACTTCACAAAGCAAAAACTCGAGAACAGGCAATGTTGTTACTTGATATTGGAGCTGATCCAAATTTACAAAATAATTTTGGCAATACACCACTTCATCTTTCAGAAACACCAGAGCAAACAAAATTACTTCTTGAAGCAGGTGCTAAAGTTGATATTAAGAATAAAGAGAACGAAACACCAGAACAATATCTGAGCATCTACCAACACAAATTTGACTGTGCTGATGTAATTAAGTCATTCATTGAAAATAAGATTTCAAAAGAAAAAGAACAAGAACAAGAACAAGAACAAGAACTTTCAGAAGAACAAATTTCAAAAATAGTAAAATTAGTTCTCAATGAAATTAAAAAGGCTTAAAATAATAAAAAGCTAAAAACGCAAACGTTTTTCGCTTAGTTTGACGAATCTGGGACAGAATAGAAGTCATGAGCATCTTTGAATTCGGTTTTAGTTTTACCGTGATAGTCTAAACCAAATTTTGAATTTTCCATATATTCGTTAATGTTAAAAGTGTAGTTAGATAAACTAAAATTTTGAACTTTGTCATTATCGTTGTTTTCGTTTTCGTTTTCGTTTTCGGATTTGATAAAAATAGTACCGAGGAGTCTTCCGTATTTATCAAATTCGCCACATTTCATTTTAACAATTTTGTCAAGAACTTTATCAGCTAAAGCATCTCTTGCAATCTTTGCCATTCTTTTTTCTTCTGGATCTTTTGATCTCTTCTCAGGAGAATCATAACCTTCCATTCTAATACTGAATTGTTGAATCTTACCGTCAAACCAAAAATTAACAGTAATAGTATCTCCATCGTAACACTTCACAACTTTAACGAGGTGTTCTTGACCTTCAAAAGAGAATTTGTTGCAACTAAGTTGTGAATTTTCAAGTAATGAAATTTGTTCTTGTAATAATTCCATTCTAAAACAAAACAATAAATTAATTCTTCAATCAAAATAATCTTCTTTTTTCTTTTTTTATTCCAAATCGATTTTTTTTCGTAAAACTGTGATTGTTAATTTATCTGTAACACTAAATGGACAAATTGAGAGTAATTTTAGTTTGTGGATACATAAATTCTGGTAAGGATACATTTTCAGATTACATTGCCCAAAGCTATTCTTTTAAAAAGTATGCATTCGCAGATTCATTAAAAAGGTTAGCTTCAAATACATTTAACATTCCAATTGAGAATTATTACAACAGAGAACTAAAAGAAAAAGTTTACAAGGATACAGGATATTCACCAAGAGACACATGTTTAATTCTTGGAAAAGAAAAGAGGGAGATAGACAAAGATTATTGGGTTAATTATACAATCAATGAAATTATGTCAGAACACAAAAAAACGGGACAGAAAAAGTTTGTGATTTCAGATTGTAGATTTCCAAACGAAGTTTACAAGGTGAAGGATAATTTTCTTACGAGAGTATATTGGATAGACAGATTCAAGAGTTCAAGTATAACTGACATCTCAGAACAAAGTATATCAAAAGACTCTGATTTCATTGACGAGATTATTTCAAATAAAGGAACACTTGAAGAATTTCATTCCGAAATAAATATTTCACTTGAAAAATTTATATAATCTTTTATAAGAAATGGAAGAACCTAAACAAGATGAACAGAATTTACAGACTGAATTATCCAGTACTGGTTCAATTATTCAGAATATAACAAATTACAGAGGTTTGTCTCTTGCAATTTTTGGTGCATTAGTTGCAATTACAGGCCAAGTAACAAATTCTGGATTGGTAACAGCAATTGGAGTAGTATTACTGATTCCAGGGATATTAAGAGAAATTTCAGATTCATCAGCAGGATTAATAGAAAAGATTGACAAGACGGATCTTACATTTTTATTTGCAATAGTTATACTTGGAGTTGTATTGTTAACAAGAACAAGTTACATACTAAATTTCATGTTACTAAGTGGATTTACAATGGTAATTTATTCTTTGAATAGATCGAAACCGGAACAAGTAACAAAGGTAGAATACAAATTTACACCAAGAACGTTTAAAGAGGATCAGGATAATCCGGTGAAGGTATCAGAAGTGTTTTCGGATATGTTTACAAAACCGGCACCATTTCCTGTTTCAGGATATTCGAGCCAAGACGCAGAAAGTGTAGGAAGAAGGAGTATAGAACAAATTGTATCACCATTTTCTTAAAGTAATATGTTTTTATTTTTTTCTAAAAATAATTAAATGTCTGATGATAACACTCAGGTAATTTCAAGAGATATATCAGAAATATTATTTACTAGATTTTATAGAATAGTTGATGATACAATATCTTTATATAAAAGTTATAAAAAGTCAATTGAAAATAAATTCGATGAAAATGACAAGAATTATAAAATTCTTCAAGAAATAAAGAATTCAAAAAATTTTCTTGAGTCTGAATTAGGAACCAATGCTGACCAATCAAAAACAGTTCTTAGTACACTTGTTGGTTTAACAGCTAGATCAGATTTTCCAAGATCAAAAAAGTTTAGTCATTTAAATACTATAGTCATTGACTTAAAACACAAAATCAGTAAAGCAGACGATGGATCTATAAGTAGTGTTCAACCCAAAAATAAATCAATGCGCGAGTATATATCTTCTATTTTTCATTTTCACAAAAACATCTTAGAAGAATTTATTTACAAGATTGAATTAATTATATTTGAAGACTTCATTGATATTTTATTAAAGACGAAACTATTCAAATACAGTTTTTTAAATAAAACTGAAGAAAAGGACGATTATGGAAGTACATTAAGATTTTGGAAAGAAGTAAATAGTAAAGGTGGAATTACTAATATGATGTATACTATATATGGATATGTTATAAAAGAAATAGAAGACGAACCTATTAAACCGGGGGAAAGAGATTCTATTTTAAATGAACTAGAATCAATATATAATAAGGAAGAAATGTATTTTGACGATGGACATACTTTAGTAAATTCTATATTTCCTGATACTGAATCTGAAACTAAAGTGGAAGATTTACATGAAGAACTTGATGGTAGTGAATTTACAAAAGTGAAGGGTGATGATAACTATAAATTAATATTGAATAATGAAGGATATAAAATTTCTGATTATGAAACATTAAAGAACTTTATAATAAACTCAAGTATAATATTTATTGGAATTGGTTTAAATAAGTTAAGATTTAAGATAAAAAAAGAAGATGAAATATTCAAAATAAAAGATCTCAAAACATTTATTAAAGAAAAAATTAATAGAAGCTCAGAACCTAACCCTGAGGGGGTCTATACTATAAAAGTAGAAAATCTTATAAATATCGATAAGAATAAGTATAAAGATACAATTGATAAGATGAAAAAAACACTTAAAGACTATGATTCTAAGTTTGAATTTACTCAAAAAGAAACAGACTTATATTACTTAGTCAGAAAATCAAAATCAAAAGAAGCATATTCTATCTTAGTTTCATTATTATTTAATCAAGTTGTAGATGTTTATATTATAAATGCATTAATAGAGTATTTTCAGATAAATCTTAGTAGGACTAGAGATGGTAAAAACATATTTAAAGATTTTAAATATTCAGAAACAAAAAGAGAAAAAATTACGGAAATAATTAGTTCAATAATAGATTATATTATCAATAATACTAATGTTGATATTGGTTCAAAAATACTTTTCAGTAACGAGAACACTTCTACAAATCAGTATAAAAATCTTGTATATTTGTATATTTTGTATAATTCGGCAACAAATAAAGAAAAAGTTAAATTTAGTGAAGAATTAACTGAAGTATTTGATATTGAAGGAATAACTAGTTATATAAATGAAAGTGAGATTGAAGAAGGAGATATAACAGTTGATAAGTTAGGGAATATTAAGAGTAATTTCGCATTAAGAATCATTGATTACTTTGAGAAATAAATTACCAATTACCAATTACCAATTACCAATTACCAATTACCAATTACCAGAGGTTTTATCTGGATTATTTTTCTATAATGAAATATATGATTTCAGGACCCAAGGTAGTCAAGTTAAATAATCTTGGTGTCAATGAATTAAAGTATACTTCATATAGTCATCCCATTTCTGATGGGAGTTCTCATACTTTTATAGACCAGAATGTTACAACAACAGGGACACCAACATTTGACAAGTTATTTGTAAATCAACCAGTAAATGGAAATTCACCAGCAACAAAGTTTTATCTTGATAACTTTTCGGTTTTACCAGGTCTAAACTCTGGTTTGATCAAAACAAATGTTGGGCTTAGAGTACAAACTGACAATACCTCAATTGATTTAACAGAAATAAATTCAAATGGGAGAATACAATTTAGTTCAAACTTTCTTGGTGATGGACTAACCAAAGGAACATCTGATTTCAATGTTTTAACCGATAATGTCTCTATTGAAATCGATTCTGATCAACTTAGAGTTTCTTCTAGTGCTCTAAATCCAGCTGGTGGTTTAATAGGAGGGAGTGGAGTTCCAATTAGTGTTTTAACAGACAATGTAAGTCTGGACATTAATTCGGATCAAATTAGATTAAGGTCAGGAGCATTAAGTGGAACTGGTGCGTTAATTGGTGGGAATGGAACCCCAATTAATGTTTTGACTGATAATGTTTCGGTTGAGATTAATTCAGACCAGCTCAGAATTTCTTCGAACGTTACTAGTCTGACTGGGGGGTTAACAGGAGGAAGTGGAGTTCCGCTAAGTGTTTTAACAGACAATACTTCAATTGACATCAATTCG